>JAEEGK010001295.1_pt1 | contig 62780 bp, 56 predicted proteins | sample 8958771 | NCBI WGS metagenome assembly JAEEGK01 (sample SAMN16246547, study PRJNA631951) | gut metagenome | biome: gut microbiome; feature: rumen; material: SC-attached | host: Bos | place: Iran: Karaj | collected 2018-10 | reverse complement strand
TGCTTATTGTTTGAGCGAACAGGGACAAAATAAATGGTTGTCAATCTATGGCATCCTTTGTTGATTTGACGTCGGCATAAAAGGCCGAAATCCATGGAGCTATGTCCTTGGAACAACGTTTCCGGGTAAGTTGCTCACTGGCTTGCAGGTTCACGTCATCGTGAAAATAGAAAAACAACGCCATTTGATGGACATAATACTCCCTCAACTTACGATGATTCCGTAAGTAATTGAAAACAAACTCCGGATCTCTGTCAACCAGGGTATACACATACTCGGGCATTGGCTCTCCCAAAGCACCATCGGCCATGACAAGAATGCTGTTGAAATGATAGAAGTATAGCGCTTGTACGCCTCTCTCAGAACAGGCAGATGTTAACTGGTCCAGCAGAGAAAAGGTCTTATCGTCATCTGAAACGGCCCAAGGTGCTGTCACATACTCCTTAACAATTGAAGCAACTCCAGGCGAACTCAAAACGTACTTTTGTTGCTCCGCCGTCATTTCTTCCCAATAAAGAGAACCAGATGACGGCAGCAATAAAGATATGAGTATCAATAGAAAGCGCACAATGTCTCTACTACAAATAAAGAGCCAAATAGATTATTTGTGTTTTTTCCGTGGCTTGTAACCCTCAACGGAATCACTTGTTTTTATACTGGCATCAAGTTCTTCCCCTGACGAATCATTGAGGTATTGGGGACGGGAAGATACAGGCGAGACGTAACCGTGAACATATGTAAGGGCCGATTTGATAAGGTCTATACTCAAGGCTTTCTCCAGACGGGCAATCGTTTCAAGCGTCATGTTGGAACTTCCCTTCAGCAGATTGGAAACATACTGCTGTGTGCAGCCCATACGCTTGGCAAGTTCCACTTGAGTAACTGATTGCTCCTCCATTGCGCGCATAACCTGTAGCGTAATGTAACGAGAATACTTGAGCCAATATTCATTGTCTCTGCGCCATTGTGCGTCTTCACGCCAGCGGGATGGTGTGGGAGACTGATGCGCCTCCAGGAATTCAATTGCCCTGCTCATACCACAAAGATAAAAACAATATTTGTATTGTACAATATTTATATTGTCTATTGTGACATTAAAAGACACAGACGGACAGAAATGTTTCACTAATGTTACACTAAGTTTTAACAGCCAGCTTGCAATCGTTTAGTAATCAAACATTTCTACCAAAAACCTGGTGTTCCCGCTCTGGGCACGAAAGAAATCCGCAACAGCTTACAAATGAAGGCGTTGCGGATTTCTCTTTTCTTTTTGCACGACATTTGCACAACAGATATGCCGGCTTCTTTAGAAAGAAACTAAAGCGCTTGTTGCTTTCTCCTCCAATTAAATAAAGGAAGGATAAAGGATATTATGGCCGCTCCCAACCAAAACCAACTAACATATGTAAAATCGTGAACTTGGACCCCCACGTCATTAAAATGGATATTGTTGTCTAATAAAAAGCCAGTCACAACGTTTTGAAGCCCGGCCGCCGCATATGATGCGATTCCAACTATTCCAAGAGCCGCCCCCGTTGCTTTTCTCGGGACCAAGTCAATCGCCATAAGTCCACCAAGAAAGGCTATTAAGACCCCGATAGCAATACCGAATAAAATCATAGCCAGCACATTAACCCACCTGGCTGGGCCTCCGAACAAAAATAATGCGAGTGCAAATGATTCTAGTATACCGGCAACAAATGCTGGGTATCTTCTATCTCCGTGAAATAAAACATCTGATAACCATCCTCCAAACACAGTACCAAGAATCCCAAATATTGGATTAATACCTATGATTGCAGCAGCACCTGCGAGATCATAACCTTTTGCTTCTTGAAGGAATATCGTTCCCCATTCGTTGATCGCATATCGGCTCATATACATAAAGGCACTGGAGAGTGCCAAAATCCACACTCCCGGATTCTTAATAACGGCTTTTTGCATTCGTTTAGTCTCTGCCCTTTGTGCAACTTTAATGTCCTTGCCGCTCTTTTGTAAATCAGAATGTTGCACGTCATATTCATTCTGCGTCTGTTCTCCGGACACGACCTCAATAGGAGGTAATCCCTCGCTTTCAGTGTGGTCATGCAACCAGAATAGAATCAGAACAATTCCAATGAGACCTACAAGCGCGGCACCAAAGAAGCCCCATCTCCAACCGAACGCCGCCACAATGCTACCAACGATGATAAAGGATAGCCCCTCGCCCAGATTATGAGAAGCAGAAAAAAAGCCATAATACGTTCCTCTTATCTTTAAAGGGAACCATCGTGACAAAGAAACAATAGCCGGTGGGGCTCCCATAGACTGCGCCCAACCATTGACGGCCCAGAATATAGCAAAACACACAAACAGGGCAGATGTGGGGAATGCACCGTTTAAGGCAGTCACACCTAATATCCCCATAATAAAATTCATGCAGACTGAAATGATTAACCCCGTAGCCATAAACCTTTTGATATTCGAGGCGTCTGCCAAAAAACCATTTACCAGTTTCCCGATTGCATATGTCCAATAAAGACAGGCTCCAATGATTCCAAGTTGGGTTGCAGTAAGCAACCCGGTATCAATGAGCGGCTGCTTCATGACGCCCATTGATAATCGGCAAACGTAATAAAGGGCATAGCCGAATGTCGCAGCAAGGAATGTTTGCATTCTCTTGCGCTTATATACCTTTTCTGTATGCTCCGCAGATACTCGGTCTTTACTTGGCGGACTTATTTTAAAAAAATCAAACATATGCTCTATTTTAGTGTATGCCTATTCTTACTCTTTAACCAATTGATCAATAACTCAGGGCGGTCTGTTTGAATCATTGAGACACCATTATCAAGATATTGTTGGTAAACATCTCCAGGATTTTTTGCAACAAATGCCGCGTCATCGTCATTACCATCGCCCCCACAAAGGGAAGCCCAAATAGTATTTACCCAAACTTTAGAACCTTGTTTGAGTATTTTTTCGCATGCAACTTCAAACGTTCCGTCATTTGACTGCCAACATACTTCATATGCAAGTGGAACAACACCCTGTTCCAAGTAAGAGTTCAATAGTTTAATCCCTGAAGGTTTCTGGATATCTACAATGGGCATATACATCATATTACGAGCATATTTCGCCTCATGAGCAGCCACGACCTCAATAGGTTTTTTCCCCTTAATGAGGATCTGATCTGTAACACCTAATTCTTCTGTAATAGCTAGCACCTGATCATAATATTCATATCCCTGGTCTACATTTACACAGATTCTATCTTTGCAACATAGCAGCGCCTGACGTAATGTTGGCATCTTGACAGTGTCTATAGCAACGCCATGTGCCCTCTTAAGAGATAGTTTTTGTATCTCTGCATATGTCAGGTCCTTGACTTTGGGGCTCTTCTCAGGTTCACTTTTGTATACCGTTGTGAAATTTGTGCACCTTAAAACATCATGATCATGTGATAATACAAGCACAGAGTCTTTTGTCATCTTCAAATCCAGTTCCATGATATCCGCACCGGAACGAATAATACTCTCAATAGCCGATATGGAATTCTCCGGAAAATTGCGCCAATCACCTCTATGACAAGCTACTACGACGTATTGTGAATTAGGATTGTGGATTGCGGCCACGATAGCCTCTGCTCTATTAGAATACTTATGCGAGGAATCAGAAGCACAAGCTGCGGTGAAAACCGCAGCCAGTAAAACAAATAATACTTTTTTCATTGGTTCCGTTTCTTTATTTAAGTTTCAATATACAAGCATGCTTCTTAGCACCAGGGGTAGGATAATCTCCTACAAAGCCTAAATACATTACTCCATTACGGATATGAAGTCCCTCTGGTTCAAAAGAACCATCTGATGATAGATTCAGAGATATCAGTTTCTGTTTGTCCATACTGACGCCAAGTTTAACTTGCTTTTGGAGAATATTTCCATCAAAATCCAGAACCGACACAAGAGCTGCATCGTCATTCTTTCCGCCCGACTCAACATAGATTTTATCATCATAAACACACAGTCCCTGAACGGCGCCAGAGTTAGTTGTCCCTGTCACATTTCCCACTCTATCCCAAGCGAATTTGGCGAGAGGTTTTATCTGACTCAAATTATGGACCTTAACCTCTGCTCCTTTATTGTGGGATGATCTTGTTATCTTCTTGGTAATAGTCGGCGCTTGTTTGATTTCAGAAAGAGTATAAACATAAAAGTAATCTTTGTTATTCTCAAAAGTCCAACAAACCATAACATCATGTTCAGTGTCAACTTCAACGAAACGGCATCCGTTATCGTTTAGATAATAGCATTCATCCGCGTCTTCGGCAAATTGAGTTTCTCCTGCAGTAAATTTATGCCGGCAAATGAGGCGTACAGCATTATCCGTTGCTTTTCCCCCAGAATAACCGCCGTTACTCAGGTGCTCACCAAGTGTTCCACTGGTCCAAAAATAAACTTCTTCCCCATCATTTTCTATGCTAAAACCATCTCCGTGACCTCCAGATGGTAAGGCCATATCTTTACCCATGGGAACTCCATCTTTGTTGTAAGCCCTCACAAACATGGAAGAGTTCTCTTCCCAAGACATGTAAAAAACACCCCGCCTGTCAACATCCATGCCTTGCATAGTTATTCCCGTCAAGCCAAGAGGAAGCGCAACCATGTCTGCGGTTAGAGGTTGTGCCAAATCTTGAAAAAAACGAGTTTCACTGTTCTCTTTCTTCACCGTTGTCTTTAAAGGGCCTGAAACGGAAATGTTTCTTGCACTTAGCGTCAATTGAACTGTACCTTCAGAAACCCCTTTAACTTTGCCCCCGGAAATAATCTCTGCTATAGAATTATCAGATGATGTGATCATTACATCATTTGGATTAGAGACAAAATCGTATTCTGTTTTCGTATATACCCCTCGGTCCCATTTCTCATACAAGATAGGGACAACTAGGGTTTCATTAACAAAAACAGTAAGCTCGCTCTGCGAGAATGAAAGACAGTCCTGTTTTTCTTCTTCATCGTTCCGCTGCCCATTGCACCCTATTAAAAGAAACAGAATTGCCATTATTTGCATATAATAACAAGGCCTCATAATGGATAAGTAAATCATGCGATGGCAAGTGGAAATGTCAACTTGCCATCGCATGAAAATAATAGTCTATTTTGCGAATACAATATTGGATAGTTTTTCCTTATTTGCTTCCGATATATTACCAATATAATTCATGAATGTACTCTCTGATAGGCTATACATTTCATGAGAGCCATCTTCCTTATAGAGGCCGATTTGGCCGCTGACAGTAAAATCGGAAACAGAGGTAAATTTACTGAAGTTGGCTGCAATCAAACCTAGATAGGATGCATTTGCTCCAATAATGGTACCACTGTTCCGCCCACCCTTGATAACAACAGTGTTGTCATTGAGCAGTGCCGCAATAGCTCCAGTTGTAGTTTGTGCTCCAGTTGTTGTCAAATTGCCGTTATTAATGCTCTCAATAATTGAGCAATTGACGCCGAGAACAGATACAATATTCCCAATTCGTCCATTGGGGATAGCATTTACTTGGTTTGCATTATTAATACATCCTTTAACGACTGTTCCAGCATTAGCTGTAGCAACAATTCCAGAACAACGCCCCAAAGAAACGTCCAGATTCCCGCTTACAGTACAGTTCTCAATCGTCACGCGCGAGTCATCTTTCGGATTCGTGGTAAAGCCAACAACGCCACCATATTGTGCGGCGGTAGCGCCGCTTGCAAGATTGCTTCCTCCAACAGCTGTTACACCGCAGTTAATATCACAGTCCTTAATATCTGTGTTCGCAGCCACCCCGTCATTGGCGATGCTGAAAGCATAGCCAGCCAGACCGCCCAACGAAAAACGTTGTGTCGTTGACGTGCCTGTTGAACTAATTGTTCCTTCAATCTTGACGTTTTCGATCGTTGAACTAATAACGGTACCGGCTAAGATGCCTGCATCTGCGGTTCCATTGGCAGAAACTACAAGTTTTCCAATGATTGTCAGGTTTTTAACCGTCGCTTTGTCAAGAACCCCAAAGAATCCTAAAGTTGAAGGGGCTTCCATGGTTTCAGAAATCGTAAGATTGCTAATAACATGACCTCCGCCATTAAACACTCCAGTGAACGCTGCCCCTGTGTAAGAGCAACTGTTATTACCATTATTTATCGTCTCCGGTTTACCGATAGGTGTCCAAGAATCAATGGAAGCAAGATTCAAATCCGTGAGTAATTCAACTTCTCCATCTGCATTCAACCAACGAGCATATGTTGAGCCCTCATTTACAGCGTCAATAAAAGCTCTAAATTCCTCTAAATCAGTGATTCCACCAATACTCGCATTAGGATCTACTGGAGCAGTATACCCCTGTTGGCTTATCGGTATTATCAAAGATGTTCCACCGCCGGAAAATTTGATTTCACCACTTCTAGGAGGGATGTCCGTCTTTTCATTTTTATAATTTGATGAGATGGTGAACGTAACGGTAGAACTACCGCTCCCAACACCAGTGATCGCATCAGGGACGGCCCAATTGGGAGCTTGTACAATCCAATATGGAGCATTCGTCGTAATGATCAGCTTCTCCATTCCAGGTTCTTGCGCCGGGACATCCGTTATCGCAACCCTGTCTGATGATATAGTGTATACAATATCCTTTTGCTTATTACATGATGACACAACCAGTGCCAAGATGGATAGGATTAATATATGAGTTTTCATACTTTCTTTGTTTTAGAGATTTACACCATCGCTCCATCCCGGATTCTGAGTAAGGATACCACCAGTAAGAGAGCGCTGATCTGCCGGAATGGGCCATAAATAATCTCGGTTTTCATCCCAAGAATAATCCTCTGATTCATGGTATTGCAAATAGCCGCTCGTTCCATTTGACAATGTCCATCCGCTATCAAGGCCAATAATATTTGTTATCGGGGCCGCAGATTCAGGAGCGGTTCCTTTATAGATACAGAAATCAACGACTCCGTCTTTATCGAGATCGTACTCTCCGAGCGACGGTATATAAATCCCATTGAAGCCATTGGTTGATTTTGGAACAAGCCATTTACCTTCTCTCCATCTTAAAAGATCCCATTGACGCAAGCCCTCGGCAAATAGCTCAACTGTTCTTTCGCGACGGATTTCTAAAATGGCCGCCAATTGATCTCCTTTTGCATTCGGATAGTATTCTTGCATTAATGGATCAACAATCGCAGGAACACTTGCCATCGCCGGCATCCCCACACGTGCACGGATAATGTCGATCGTTTTTGCGATATCATCATTGGTCAATGTGCCAAGTTCAGCTTTTGCCTCAGCATAGTTTAAGAGCACTTCGGCATAACGTAGAATAGGAAAGTCTGTTGTAGAAGTAGTTGCATTCTCATGATCTGCATTACTTATGAATTTGATAATACGATATCCACTGAGTGTCCTGTCGAACGAAAGTACTTCGTGAGCATTATCTCCATAAGCTATATAATTTGGTCCATGAAGCGTTTGTGCCATTCTGGGGTCTCTTCCTTGAAAAGACTCATAATAACCCATTGTTTCATAACCCGTCCTACTTTGGATGGGGGATCCATCTGACTGAAGATAATGATTAACAAAGCGAGCCGTTGCGCTATGACGTCCATTTTTCATATCAAACTGGATTCCATGGCGGACAAGTATGTCAACAGAATAACGGCGAGAAAGGATAGTCTCCTCTTGTTCCGCATCTTCCAGGATGAAATACTCTCTATATGACGCGTTTGTCGCTTTAGCCGAAAGCTTTAAGGTGTTTTTCGAGTACAGATTGCGTTTGCCGAGCATTTTTGATGCTGCCTCTGCTGCTTGCTCAAGGAACCACTTAGAAGAAATTGTTATTCCGTCGTAAGTTTCTTCGTCTACCGGAACAAACGCAGTCCCGGCATGATATTTACGGAAAGTTCCCTCAAAAAGCGCTGCACGGGATTTAAGCGCCAAAGCCGCATCCTTAGAAACATAATAGACGGCATTTGCCCCCCAAGTTTCGGGAAGAAGTTCATATGCCATATCAAGATCTTGACAAACCTTTAGCATGACATATCCCCTAGGATCACGAGCCTTATTTAAGGCATCTTTATCTGAGGAACCGATAACTTTGTCATAATACGGCACGTCTCCATATTTCTGCACCATATTGAAATAGAATAGAGCACGAAAAAAGTGGGCGACGCCTTGATATTTTTGACTGGCTGATTCGTCAGAACACTGATTATTCTCAAAAAAGTAGTTTATATCGCGGAGAGGTTTCCACGTTGATGTTGACCACGATTTTGAAGAAGGGGTCCTTGTGCCTTTCTGAACAGCATTTAAACTATTTGTATAATGGTCATCTGCGGCTAACTCTGCCAAGTCTTCTGCGGAGGGCAAGATATCATTATAGAACTTATTAGTCCAAAGTTCGCACTCGCCTGCTGTTTTGAAAAAAGAATCAGGGGAGAGGCTTGTCTCTGGAGACTTTGTAAGAAAGTCGCTACATGAAAATAATGTTATAACGGCGACGAACAATATAAATGAATTAATATACTTTTTCATTGTCTCGCAGGTTCTAGAATGTTATGTCAATACCAAATGAGAATGTCCTTGAGTAAGGATACAAGCAGTCATCAGCTGCAGTAGTTGTTGCAACTTCCGGGTCAATTGTCTTGCACGCCTTTGTCAGTGGTGAGATATAGAAAAGGTTTTCACCAGAAAAATAAATCCTTGCTTTTTCAATTACCTTAGACTTAATAGGAAGAGTATATCCAACGGTTAGATTCTTCAATCGTAGATATGCTGCATTTTGTAGCCAGTAATCTGATGTCACAAGATTCCCTGAAGAGGCAATTTTCCCTCGCTTTCTCGGGAAGATAACATTACTATTGTCTGCCCCATCTTCAGATGACCAGCACAGACTATTGAAATCTTTCGTGATAAAAGTAGGTCTTTGGAATGAATACGGTCCCCAGAAATAGATGCAATTACCTGAGGGCATCCAATCAATTTTACCTACACCTTGGAAGAAGAAACTGAAATCTATCCCATTCCAACTCAAATCTCCTTTCAAAGCATAGTTATAACGAGGAAGAGAATTACCGATGATTTCTCGGTCTCCCGGATCTTTCAAAGTATTTGCCCCAGCATTAATGGCATCATTATTATCAAGGTCTTTGTAAATAATATCACCAGCCATCAAATGGTTGTATGGTGCTTTACATGCATAAATACCTTTATTAACGACACTAGAGTTGTACTTTGCTTCATATGCGGCTGCGTCCTCGTCTGTTTTAAACAAGCCCTCAGTACGATATCCCCAAATATCGCCCAGACGCTCGCCCTTATAATGATCGCTCAGTTGGCCGTCCTCATTCTCAAAACGGGTGATATATGTCTGATAATCACCAAGCGTCGCTGTAATTCCATACGCCAAAGGTTTTCCTGCGAGGGTAACATTATCTCGCCAGCTGACGGCAAGTTCGTATCCATTTGTCCGAAGATCCGCGGCATTCTCTTTTGGTGCTGATTCTCCATATACAACAGGAAGAGTCATCGCCTTAGTCAGCATGTTCTTTGTGTCTCGAATAAAGTAATCCGCAGTTATCGAGAGACGCCCCTTAAAGAAGCCAAGATCGAGTCCCACATTCTTGGAAACAACCGTTTCCCATGTCAGACTGCTGGATACCGGAGAAGAAGCAGAGGCGTATCCTGCTTTGTTTGAACCATCAAAAGTGTAAGAGAGTTGACCCGTGTTGATTTTGTCCCAATAATAGTAATCACTTACCTGTTGATTTCCCAGTGTTCCAAAAGAAACACGGATTTTGGTGTTGTTTACTACATCACGAATACTATCCCAAAAAGGTTCTTGCGACAGTCGCCATCCTGCGGATGCTGACGGGAAAAAGCCCCATCTATGCCCAGCTGGGAAACGCGATGAGCCGTCATACCTGCCGGACACTTCCAATAGATACCGCCCGTCGTAATCATAATTAATACGACCAAAGAAACCTAACGTCCGATATGCAGAATTGCTTTCAGATGCTTTCGCTATTTCTCCATTTGCCATATTAATATAGGAAAGGGACTCGCTGAGGGAACCTTTTTGGTTTATCGTTAGAGAACTACTACGATAATTGTCAAAGTTTCCACCCAAAGTAGCGGCTACATTATGTTTGTTCGCGAAAGAATGATTATACTGGAAATAGGCATTAATGATGTGCCCATCAAGATAATACCTGTTTTCTTGATAAAAGTCATAGACTGAGCCGTTGGAAAAGAGACCACCTGTCAATCCATTTCCCTGATACATTCTCTTGTTTGCATTATCGTAGCTGTTGGCGGTAGGAACAGATCTGTTTCCAATTGTTTTGTCTCGCCTGCGATATGTATAATCGACAATAAACTTAAGGTCTTTATAAATATTAACAGTGAAACGATTGGTTAGAGTTAGGTAGTTGTTTACATTGGAGTTATGATTACGCCCATCCATGTAGACTCCTCCTCGACCCGAGAATAAAGGAGATGTTGCATCTGCCATATATCCAGGAACCATGTTAATTGTTCCGTCCGGATTGAAAGGCACAAGATTTGGGCCTACATTTTGAGTTAAGTTATACAATATTCCATTTGATGTATTGCCTGAAGATCCGTCTTGCTCCCAGAATCCGCCATACTGATAATCCGTTCTCTCAAAACTTACATTGTTTGAATATGTCAGCCACGATGTAAGTTTAGCATCAATCTTGGATCGGAAAGAATAACCATTATAGATATCTTGAGCAGTCCCGGCAAAAAGGCCTTTACGATACAAATATCGACCGGAGGCATAATAAGTTATTTTATCGTTTCCTCCTCGAACAGTAACATTATGCTCTGTTTCGGGGCGCGTTTTATTGAATAGATACTGATACCAGTCATAATTACCTAAATATACATACGTGTATTTCCCGGTTTCATCTGGCAATACCCAGGGGCGTGTAGGGTCTTCTGTTTTGTCGTTACGACGATCGTACATCATCTGAATCTGTGAGTCCGTATACTCCCATGCCCCGTGTCCCATGAGATAATTATAAAACTCATTTGTAAGTGTTACATAATCATATGATGACGTCATGAAGTCGGTCGTGGTGGTATTCTCCGAAATGCTGAACCGACCATTGTATGAGATCTTGGTGACTCCATCGGCTCCATTTTTTGTATTTACGAGAATAACGCCAGCAGAAGCCTTAGCTCCATACACAGCGCAAGCCGATGCGTCTTTTAATACAGAGATACTCTCAATATCGTTAGGATTAACTTGTGAAAGGGACCCCTCTATACCATCTATAAGAATTAGCGGATCACCAGAGTTCAGAGATACAGCACCTCGTATTGAAACCGAATACTGATCACCGGCAATAGAACCATTACCTGTTGTTAATAAAAGAGAAGGGTCGGCGCCTTGTAAAGCCATGGCCGTATTAGTGACCGGACGAGAGTTAAGATCCTTACCCTCGATTACTGAAACTGCGCCGGTAAGATTCACTTTTTTCTGAGTACCATAACCTACGACAACAACATCTTGCAAAAGAGTGGAATTCTCGCTCATCGTTATGTTCAGTTCGGTTTGTTGACCAACTAGAATCTCAACCGTATCATATCCGATGCTTGAAAAGATAAGCGTTTCCTCTGGCGATACTTCTAAAGAAAACTCTCCGTCAATGCCAGTACTGGCCCCTCTTGTGGTTCCTTTAACGACTACGCCGGCGCCAATGACGGGCAAGCCAGCGTCATCGACGACGACACCTGTTACTTTCTTCTTCGCAGGGGTAGCAGTTGCCTGATGAGATTTTTCTTTCAGGTAAACTTTCTTATCCTGGATTTCATAGACAATAGAAGTGCCCGCAAACAATTTCTGCAGTGCTGCTTCCACCGAGACGCCAGACACCTCAAGGGTTACGAGTTGATCCGGATTCACGGCCGGACGGGAGTGTACAAAGGAATACCCCGTCTGGGACGTAATCTGGTCAAGTACCGTCTCCAAGCGTACCTGGTTAGCCTTGATTGTTACATTCTGAGCTATCGCAGAAAAAGCGATGGTCAGCATGGCAATCACAGTTACCAATTTCTTGAATGATTTCATAAACTTGATTTGTTAATAATTATTTGGTTTAGTTTGTGTCTTTTTATACATACAATAGACACCACTCCGCCGAAAATATGTTAGTCCGTCTTTGAATTTTTCTTTTTTTTCTGTAGGTTTGTGTCCGCCAAATATCCCAAATGGAACATCACTCGTCATATTCAAGCCTGGACGACAAGGATTTGATGGTAATGATTGCAGTAGGTAATCGAGACGCGTTTACCTGCCTGTATCATCGCTATTTTTATTATTTATACACCTTGGCCATGCGTTATCTCAAGGATGAATCCGAATCCGAAGATATTTTGCAGCAAGTGTTTATCAAGCTTTGGCAGATGCGGGATTCCGGGGTGATAAAAGATAACGTGAGGGGGTATTTGTTCGCCATGACGCGAAACAGCATTTTGAATTACGTACGAAATAAGAACAGACTACTGCAGCGTAATTATCGGCTTTCGCAGGAGGTTAATGAAGAGGAGCAAGACATATGGGTAATGGCTGACAAAGAAGACCTGATTTTAGAAATGAAAAAGGCGATAGATGGTCTTCCGCCCCAGCAGAAACAAGTAGCCAACCTTCGGTGCGAAGGCCTTTCGAATCAAGAAATTGCCTCCCGCCTCCACCTTTCGCTGAATACTGTTAATTCACACTACACCAAAGGCTTAAAAGCTTTAAAGACCACTCTTGGCGCCTTGATGAGTTTCATCCTAATCTACATTGGTATATGAACCCACCCGACGACATCATTATTAAGAGGGTCCTGAATAATAAAGGAACCGCCAAGGAAGCGGAAGAAGTTGCCGCTTGGTTTGCAACCCAAGACGGGCAGCACTGGTTGTTGTCGGCGCTGGAAACGGATTCTGAGGACATCCTTAAAGGGTATCTTCCCTCACTTGAGAATCCTCGTGTAGATGTGATTCTAAAGCAGATATTGAAGAGGATTGACAGGCAGAGGCGTAATAGGATTATTTGGACGGTTGCCGCAGCAATTATTCCCTGCATCCTGATAGCCACTATGTGGATTGGCATCGACAAAAAGACCGGAGGTGCGCTTTCCAAATCCGATGACTTTGAGATAATTGAACTGAAAAATGGGGAGCAACGAGAAATCTTTTTTCAGGACGGTAGCTCTGTAAATCTCAACTGTGGGAGCAGATTGAGTTTCCCTCATTTCTTCGGGCTTAAATCCAGGGATGTCTATTTGGAAGGAGAGGCGCTGTTTCGGGTCGCACATAACAGCAGACGACCTTTTATTGTCCATATTGATAAAGACCTTAGCGTTGAGGTGAAAGGTACGGTCTTTAATGTCAATGCATACAGCGACGTAAAGACTGTGACTGTGGATTTGTTTGAAGGTTCTGTTGTTTTTCATGACGGATGGAACAACATCAATATTGCCCCGGAACACTCGCTAAGTTACAACAAAGAAACCCAAAAGAGTTCCCTGTCCAAGCTTCAGGGGCCCATGGGGGATATTCCTTGGGTAAGTGGCATTCTTGTTTTTAAAGATGCTCCCATTAATGAGATGGTAAGCATCCTACAACGACAATACGGAGTTGTCATTGATGTTGTGTCCGAATCGGCCAGGCAGACATCTTATTCGCTAAAGACCCAACCGAACGAAAAACTCGAGGACATTTTCAAGGATATGGAAAGAGTCTCTTCAATAAAAGTCCGTAAAATCTCTGAAGGCCATTATTCTATCCAGTAGAAGTATGAAAACATTTCTTTTCGATTTCGGGGGGCGTCCTTGTTGACTGGAGCCCTCATCATTTATACGACTCTTTTGAAACGACTCTCCTATACGGTAAACTGCATCGTCATAGATGAAAGGCATGCAAACATAGATGGGGCTGAAGCTGTGAGAATGAAAGATGTTCTGTTCAAAACAGCCTCGGCCTTAAGAGTTCAGCTCGCTTCAATTATAATAGTCTTGTGCATTGTCTGCCTGCGGCCTGGGGGTTAGGGTTTTACTGGACCTTTCTCTTCTATCTCCAGGCGTTTGAGTTTCTGCTCCTGCTCACGGATGTGCGCCTTCATTCTTTCTCTCTCATCTCCTCCTTTGTCGAAGAAGGCCAGGACCAATTCATAGGAATCGCCCCGATGAGAAAGGATGGTCTCGTTCTTTTGAAGGGGATGGTTGCAGACGGCATGGTAGCGTTTACCCCAGTGCTCGGCGCTGTTATGATGGACGCCGAAGACAACACCAAGAACGATAAGGGCAGGGATGAATAGCCATGCTGCAATGTTCCTGAGCCAGATTCGCCAGGGGGCAACCTTGGTCTCGTCCAGTTTATCGATGGCCCAGCTCAAAGTATTTACAGCCTCGTTCATTTTCTTCTCATGCACTGGATCCAGACGGTGAATGCAGTCCGTCTCTATGCGGATTTTGTATTTCTCAACGGCCTTCGCAAAGCCCAGTGACGCGAATTCTTCGATTCTGTTTTTCAGCCCGGAGATGTCCGGTTCCGGCAGTTTGCAATCCCTGATACGTTCCATGACCTGTGCGGCTATGGCATCTGCCACCGATTCCTGCATTTCCGGGGTAATTACGGCATAGATGGGCGCAGCATTACGCCGCTCCTGATCTGTCATACGCTCGTCCAGGTTCTTGATTTTAATGTTGTGTTCTGTGACAATATCTCGTATGTCCTCAATGTTTATAGATTTCATAATATTTTCTGTTATAATTTGTTAATAACTTATTCCGCGATCTTTCTTCTTCCCGATTTCTTCATCTTCCTCCCGCTTTGAACCTCCGCCGGAAAAGATGCCGTCAAAAAGCATCTCACCGGCGGTCAAAGCCACATCCTGGACAGAAACAGAACTTCTCTCCGGTGCCGCTTCCTTGACTTCTTCTGCAGGGAAGAACTTGCTGGAGAAGTCACCGCCTCCCGCCACCTTATCCATCGGCACTCCATTTTCTATCATCTTGACGATGTTCCCGGCGGATAGCTGCCTGTCAATGGCGGAACCCTTTATGCTTTGCACCTGCCCATTGGCATCCTTGTAGGTGAACGTTACACCCTGGATTTTTCCGGTGTTGGGATTGGTCTTGAAATGGGTTTCAATGCCGAACCGGGCGGTTTCTTTGGGGAGGTACCGGATGTCCTTGATATTGGCAATACAAGAAAATAGTGTCTGTTTCAAAGCTGCTTTCTCCTGTTCATGGAGGCTAAGTTCCGGCTTGGCACTCTTGCCCAGCAGTTTCTCCTGTCCGAGGGATTTCAGCACAGCGCCAGCCGTGAGTTCTTTCCCCAGCTTGGAGCCTTTGAAAACATGATCCTTTCCTTCGGAGTCTTTGGCCGTAAAGGTGATACCGATGACCTTTCCGGAGGATTCACTCAGTTTCAGCGTGGTTTCTATTCCAAGCCTGGCGGTTTCCTGCTGGAACTGCGTCAGCGTAGATGACTTCTGCAGGCATTGGTAAACGGTTTTGGCTATATCGTAGCGGAATCGTTCCGATTTGTCGTTCACCTTTGCGTGAGAGATCACTTTGCTGTCGCCCCAGGCGAGGCCTTCTCTCAAAGTAATGGCCTTGCAGACAGCCGCATTCCGGCGCAGTTCGTTGCTGTCGCTGATACGCTTGCCGTCGTTGTCCACCCGGTTAATGGTAATATGGACGTGGGGATTCCTGGTCTCCTCATGCCGATGGATGACGTACTGCGTATTGGTAAAACCCATCTCCTGCATGTACTCCTTTGCCAACTTTACCATATAGTCATTGGTGAGACGCGGTTTGTCCTCGGGCTTGAAGGTAAGGGCAATGTGTACCACGGGCTTTGAGACTTTGGGATTCAGGGCGGCCTGGATTTCAAAGCTGCGTACAACGGCTTTCATGTCCGGGTCCGGCGTTCCGTCGGGCTTGTAGTTCATATCCACACCGCTGCTGTCCAGAAAAGTGGCTATCTTCTGGTTCTGCTGGTTTTTGTCACGGTCATAGTCCAGCGCGCCACCAAACGATGACCCCGTTGTAATCTTTGCCATCATAACTTCTTCACCTTTTTCTGGTAGTATTCCTTGATATCGGCAAAGTCGGCTACGAAACGGTTGTACTCCCTGAGGGCATCGGCTTCTTTTGCCAGGCGGCCCTGTACGAAAAGTTGGTTCAGCCGCTGTCCCAGTTTATGAAGGTTGCGGATGACATAGAGTTGCTCTTGAGTTAACGCCTCGGTAAAGGTTACTGACAGCACCACCATCCGGCAGAACTCCGATTCGGTGATTCTGTCAATGTCCTTGAGGAAGACCTCGTACTTTTCCCCGCTGATTTCCACTTGTTGCATCGCCCTCCGGCAAAAGGTAGAAGCCTCCACTTTGGCCCGGCGCAGTTTCGATGCAATCACCATCTTGTCATACTCATTCACGGCGAAGGAGACTCTTCCCTCGCGAACGCGGGTGCGCTTCTCAATTCTTGGACGCCCACCCTTCCTGTCTTTTGTCACTTGGTCCATAATTATGAATTGTTTTCTTTTTCACCGCAACTACGGGCCTGCGGCGTCGGCCATTCAGTCTGCGACCAACGGGAGCAGGCTGCGAGGACAGTTTGCGTTTACGCAAACACAACCTCGCTACCCTTTTCTCGGGCGTATTGCAAATCATTCTCATATTCTGGTAATCTACTTATCCACAGGGACCTCAATCTGTTTGCCTGCAGACACCATCTCCTGGAATACTTCTTCCAGCTGTTGCCGTTTTGCAACATTGGAGTTTCCGGTGCCGGCATTCACAATTCCGGACGAAAGAAGAAAGTCAAAGACCAGAGAAAGAGTCTGGTCGCTATAGTAGGTGATGCGCCCGTAGTTCTTGACATCGGCATAGCAATTTTTTGCCACTTTGGCAAGAGTCTCACGATTCTTCCGCTCCACCGTCTCCGGGTCTTCCGGCTTCGGCTTTTCTTGTTCACGACGAAGCCGCCTGAGGGCTTCCAGCCGCATCGGGCAATGGTGATAGATTTCCATGATACGGATGAACTCCGCAGGTGAAAGTTTATACATCGGCCCCAATTGGGCGCAGACGCCGGCACGAATAGCGACGCGGATTTCATCAGCGCACCAGGAATCATAGGTGGTATACAACTCTGACAACATCAGGTTGACAATAGCATCGACAATTTTGGGATCCGCCACTTCGCATCGAAGGGAAAAGGCTTCATCGATGACAATATCGGCCAGATGATTCCTCATCTCTTCAAACGGGATGAGGGCGATGGGGCGGCTGCTCCGGGCCTTGAGGATTGCACTGACAGTCATTCTCCAACACCTCCTTCCATTTTCAGCGCCTGCTTGACGGCTTCATTTCGGGCGATGACGCAGGTTCCCACTCTTTTTGGCTTGAAATCGACCGTCTCCTGATGTATCTTTTCAAAGCAAGAGCAAATATCCTCATTGGTCCATTGTTTCTTTGTTTTCTTTTCTTTTGTTTTATGTTGCCCGGCACCCGCCGCTTCCGGGACTTCCGGCAATGGGTCTTCCGTAGCAGGCGTTTCCGACTTCGGCGTAACCGAAATGACTTCCCTGACGACATAGTCCGGTCCCAAGATTCGGCCTTTGGCATCCCGCACTTGTGTTTTGGTCAGGTATCCCGCCACCTCAAGTTCCCTGATGGCCGACATCACGGCTTCTCGTCCCTCCTGGAGGAAAGACAGAATACCCGCCACAGTAAAATGCCAACCTTCCGGAAGATTCAAAAGAATGGTCAAAAGTGCCTTGGCTTTCAAGGACAGACTTTTGGAGAGGATGGTCGTCTTTGCAAGCGTGTAATAAGGCATACCCTCATTTCTGCGTATCTGTCTCATAACCTATCCTCCTTTGCGCTTAGAATCCGCTTGACATCCCGTTTCCGGTATAGAATCTTCCGGCCGGCCTTTACAGGCTTGAGATAATGTGAATTGCTCCAATGCCAGAGGGTGGTGTCACAGACGCCGAAGAGTTCCATCACTTCGGCTTTGCTCAAGTATTCGTCACCGTCGGCCGATGCTTGATCGGCCTTGGCTTTTCTGACGGCGGCTTCGAAAAGATGGGTGGCAAAGTCCTTGAGGTCCTTTGCCGTGATTTGAATGGTCACGCTGGCGCTGCCATTCTCGATGATAGATTGCAAGTCCATATGTTGCAGTATTTCCGGGCGGGTTAATGGACTTCCCCGCCAGAGGCCCGTAACGGAAAAGCCGCCACCCGACTATCGGGAGACGGCATGCCGTACTACAACAATAAGAGCGAATTACTTGCCAGTCTGCTTTGGCTGCTCTGGCTGGGATTTTGGCTGGTTTGGCTGATTATTCTGACCGCTTTGGCAAGTTTTGCCTGTCAGTTCATTGTAAATCGCCGCAATCCGTACCTGGTCATTTTTCTTTTCCCGGCCTTCCGGGCGGTTCTTGATAGCCGAGCACGCATGACGAACAGAAGTCTCTTTGGCGAAAGAATAACTGGAATATGTGTTAACAAGGGCGTCCAGCATGGTCTTTGGCTTGGGGTCTTTCAGAATGTGATGCTGAGACAGGGCATAGTAAAGATATGCCAGCTGCGGCCCTTTTCGATTACTGTCAAGAGATATCCAGCGGTAAAGATTTGAAAAGAATTGTGGTGGAGTACCCTCCTCGCAGATATCTTTGATGGCCGGCGGCTCCGACTCCGAAATGTCCTTTTCAGGCAGGGTAATGTCCTCTGCATCTTTCGGATTTTCCGTTTTCAGCGTGAAAACATACACACAAAGTTTGAAACTCCAGCAAACTACCAGATACATGATGAAACCAGCAAGAACCTTGGACAGTTCCAGTAGAATGAGCAATATCGGATGGTCCTGAGCATCAGAAACCCCTGCCAAATCCTTGAAAAGCCAGTAGATGAAAAGGAAAACCAGGATGAGCACCGCAGCTGTAAGGAATCCCCGGTTCACACCCTGCCGCCGCTCATCGTCCGAGATGAGCGTTTGAGGGATAGGCGTTATGACATCCAGCCATGCCATAGCTTAGTTTTCATCAGCTTTAGGAGCTGACAAACGCAAGATTTCCTTCTGCGTTTCATCAGCCACATAGGTTGTCAAGTCATCTACACTGGGCAGGTTCACCATGTACTTCTGCACAAAGATATTTTGATCCAGGCCTGCCGTAGCATATTTGACCAACGTATCGCCCTTGCCTGTACATAGGAGAATACCAACCGGAGGGTTATCATCCGGTTGCATTACCTCGTACTTGTAGTAATTGAGGTACGTATTCATTTGAGATGCATATTCATGGCGGAAACGATCAATCTTCACATCAACAATCACATGGCATTTGAGGATACGATGGTAGAAGATAAGGTCTGCCTTGAAGTAATCCTGGTCAATAAGGATACGTTTCTGACGAAACTCAAAGCAGAAACCATTCCCCAATTCCAATAGAAAATCCTTAAGGTTGCTGACAATCGCCTCTTCAAGATCACTTTCAGTCCATTTGTCTCTTTTCTCCAGCCCCAGGAACTCTAATGCTACGGGCTCGTGAAGGACATCGGCCGGAGTTAATTGGACCGCCTGCTGTTTCACCATGGCAGACAAGGCCGCTTTATTCTTAGAGAGTCCGCTCCGTTCAAAATATAACGAGCTAATCTGTCTGTCAAGTTCTCTGTTTGACCAGCAGCCTTTAATGTTCTCAATTTCATAGAAGGCCCTCTTTACAGGATCTTCTATCAGCGAAATCAAGCTCAAGTTGGAGTAGGATATTCTATTGAAAAGCATCTTTGCCGGAAGCATCCATTCCGTAGTTTCAGGAGATTCGGCGGACGTCCGCCGAATCTGTTCGACGCCCAATTCGGCGGACGTCTGCCGAATTACTGACGCGCTATTTGTAAGGTATCCCGCCACTTCATTTCCAAGTTGCGGATATACAGAATATAGCCGTCTGAATTCGCGAAATCGACGTTCTGTAAGCCCTTTTTTCTTAACACGTATTTCAAGATTCTTAAGAAGCTTCTCTCCATACGCTGCGCGGTCCTCCCCATGCTGCTCAAACTCTACAATATAGTATCCTATCAGCCAATTCCTTGCAGTCAGGGCAAGGTTGACCGCGTGGGCGGCTTGTGCCTGCAGGGTCTCATGGACCACGTTGATATTCTGTACTAACGACTCAAAATTCATAACTCACAGTTCATATTTTCGCGAATATACGCAATTATTCCAGCACATTCAAATCCTTGTCAACCTTATAGGCTTTCTGCCTGAAAGCAATGTTGCGTAAGGCGAAGTCATCCCGTATTTCCATATTGGTATAACGCTCAACGGCCTTGCTGCCGCGGCGGTGAAGGCCGGCTGCGTACATGTCAATCTGGTACTTGGCCATGATATCCACGCACGTGGAGCGGGCGGTCTTGCTGCTGGCGCGCTGCCAGAGAGGGAAGTATTCGTTCTCGCCGGTCTTCTCGTTGTATATCGGCACCAGACGGTCGATTCCTGCTATTTCCAGCAGCTGCTTAATCTTCTTGTTGTAACCACTCTTGCCTCCCTCATAAAAGATGACACGGAAGGAAAAGTCCCTGGCCTTGATGATATCAAAGGCATACCGCACAAGCGGCGTCTTAATTTCCTTGTAGTTGGTCTGGGAGCCCTTTGTCTTCTTGGGAAGATAGTGGATATAGGGGATACCCTCGTCCGTCACGAAGATATGCTCCATCTTGAAGCGTTTGTAGTCGCTGATACGGCAGCCCAGGGCGCAGTGGACCAGAAAGGCATCCTTGGTTTCCAGTAGCGTTTCCGGCACCTCCGTTGCTTTCACTTTTTCAAGTTCGTCTATGGTCAGGAAGATGGGATCGTCCTCCTTGGTCTGGGTAAGTTTCTTTTTTCGGTCCGGACTAAGCCGCCGGAATGGTGATTTGACTATGTCATCACGTATTTCCAAATAATTGAAGAACGTAATTAACATCTTCATTTCGTGTGCAACAGTGTTTGCTCCACGACGTTTGGCGGGAATCTCCACCTTTTTTAGTTCTTGATAAATTCGCTTGTATTTAGGCACGTAAAGATACTCGTCAAAGAGAAACTGGCGGAGTTTCATTATCTCGTCAACATCAAACTCGGCAGGCATGATTTCCTCCAGCCCGTTGATTTGAAGATATCGGGACAAGCGGTTGTGTACCCCATTGAAATGCTTGTATCGACTTAAACCAAAAAGTCCATCACGATAACTGTCTTGAATGTACTTGTTCAAAGAAAACAGCAACGTTTTCTTCTCGTTGCGTATAATAACGTCAGGGTTCAATTCCTTTGCCACTGATTCTTCATATTGGGCAGCTGTTATTATCTCTCCGGCTTCCACCAGCTTGCGATATGCCCGCCGCATAGCATCAATCTCGCGGGTGATATCGTCCTCCAACTGCTTATTGTACACAGAAACCTTTGGCCGAAGTGTACCGTCCACGTTGAACTTGGAAAGATCCGCGAGCGAGGCCTTGATGTTGCTCTTGTGATAAAGGTCAGCCCTGCGGCCATCTGTCAAGCGGAACCGCAGCCTGATTTCCCCTTCCGTTTTCGTTGTCCTGGCAAATATTACAATCCGTTCCATAAACGATCAAATTTACGTTGTGCAAATATACGATTTTTGCACAACAGAATTGCAATTTTGCACAACATTTACAAAACAGAGTCAATCAATATATTTATAAACAATTGATTTATAACTCAATTCGATTGATTTTGGTTTACCTCGTTTTAAAATACCGATTCCCGCCCGAGGCACGAAAAGAGCAGCGAGATTCGCTGCTCTTTTTGTGCCTAATTATTTGATTGACTGGGGGCCTAATCCCCCAGACCCCCTGGGTCGCTTCGCTCCAAAATCGGCCATCCCCAAAATTTATACCTTCTCCGCCGGCACCTGGATGATGGTCAGCCACTTCTCGGGGTCTTCCTGATTCCAGGCCCCATCCACATAGACGGCTCTTGGGGCATCGGCCACTTTCCAGCCTTCTTTCTCCATCCAGGCAAAAAGGTCGATGTAATTCTGGTACAGGCGGTCGTAAGGGCCATAGACTTTCATACATACGGCAGTCGGCACTTCTGGAACATCCTTGAACTTGATGATAGCCGAGTCTTTCCCTTTGGCGGTGACTTTCTCGCAGTACTCGATGTCGATGTCCTTTGGCTTGTAGCCGCCGTGCTCGATGGTGTAGCAGTAACCGGGCTCCGGGCATTCGCAGCCCAGGCGGGCCATTTCAGGGCCGATGACCTCATAGCAGAGTCGGCCCAAATCGTCGAATGAGGGAATGGTTGTACGATGGCTGGCCACAATGATGGCAGGCAGGCTTTCAATAGTGATCTTTTCCATTTTCTTGAGTTTCTTTTGGGAAGCCACCATCGCCTTGAGCTGCGCTTTGCGGGCATTTAGCTGCCTTAGTTCTTCTTCACATACGCGAATCTTCTCTTCCAGCGCCTCGATGCTTGGAACGTGAGTATCGTCCTCATAGAGGTCGCGAATCTCCTCCAGACTGAAGCCCATCCCTTTGAGGGACAAGATGCCCTGCATCTTCTGAAACTGGTCTACACTGTAGTAGCGGTACCCAGTATCCCGGTCCACAATCTCCGGGACCAGCAGGCCTATCTCCTCATAATGCCGTAGCGTCCGAACCGTAACGCGGCAAAGGCGTGAAAACTCCCCGATTTTTAATCTGTTTGTCTTCATAACAACTGTGCACTTTTGTTATTTGCCGCAAAGATAATACGTGACGTAGGGTACGAGTCAAGAGAAAAATGCTCGATTTATCAAATTACCTCAATATAGAAACTGAATGGACGAAAACCGTCATTGCAGCTGATCATGGCACTCATCGGGTTTTTCATCCATCCATCATAAAAATTGCCTTCTCCTTTAGCCAAAGACTCTACGAACTCCCGCATAGAAGACCATGCAGAAGGACACATCCCATCGGGACATTTTCCATCGACGGAAACCCACTGCTGGCCCACTTTTATATCGCAGGTATGTTCGATGGGATTCTCGTATTGGGCCATCAGGTCCGGGTAAACCGTCTGTCGGATAGCTGTAATCCGTATCTTATTCATACAAATTGGAATATACTAGTGTAGGTTATTAATCACTTCTTGCAGATTGGCAAGGAACTTCCCGGCATGGGCTCCATCCATTTGCGTATGGTGGAATTGGAAGGATATGGGGAGCTTGTAGCGAAGCCATTTTTTACGATATCGACCCCAGATGAGAAACGGGTTATTGAAAATGCCACTGTTCATCCCCATAGCCCCGTCAATCTCAGTATCAATAATGGCCGATGTGCCAATAACCATACATTCTCCCGATAAATCTCTGTCGTTGCGACTCTCGGCAACCATCGAAGTATATTCCAGGTACTGACGATTAAACTGATCGATATCGTCAGTGTATAGAATGTCGCAAGAAGAAACCTCTCCCGTATTATTCTTGACAATTGTATTGACCGCAAGATTATCATACTGCATCAGCTTGTCTCCGACAGGAAGAAGATAGAATTCCTTAATGGTTGAAGCTGCTTTTCCGATACACCAATCCAGCAGCATATTAAACTTGTATCCCTTCTTACGGCTCATTCTTACCAGTCGTGTAACATCGACCGTCTTGAAGAATGTGACCATCGGGTTGGGGGCCATCATCCACAATTCAAATGCCTGTGCACGACTCGTCTCTTTCGGATCGATTTCTTTCTTCATCGGTTGCTGTTGGATTCATATCCTAAAGAACGAAACTACGAGGATAAAAATCGCTATAGAAGCGACCATCGGTAGCCGTGAACTTCAGAACACAATAGTTGGGATCGGTCACACCGCCGGGATAGTATTGAGTGTCTCCCTTGCGCCAGATCATTTCCTTGCTTGCCGCATCGGTCAATACCTCCATCGTGCCACGAAGCATCATGCCCTTGAAGCCCTTGGCATCGCAGAAGTAGATGCTGGCTTTGGGGTTGGCCTTGTAGTGGGCTACTCGTAGCGAGAAGGTGTTGGTGGTGAAATAGAACACCTTGATGCCTTCCCGCTTACGCGGTGCCAGCATGGCCTTGGTGCAAGGGAAGCCTTCTTCATCGACCGAAGAGATATAGGCGATGGGCAGTTTATCGGCCATCTGTGCAATCAGTTCCTTTATACCAGCCAGGGCCGGATTTTCAGGCACGTCGTCGCTGATATTCAACGTCTTGCGCCAGCGCTTCAGGTGCGGGAAAAACATCTTCATCTGGCCGATGTACTCCTCCTTGGTGATGGGCTGGGGCAGGCCTTTGTTCACCTCATCGACAAACTGGGCGCAATGCTCGATCATCTGCTCCATGGTGCACTCCTGCAGGAACTTGCCGTCCTTGTAGCAGTAGATGCAATAATCCTCGTTTTTGCTGCCATCGGCATTGGTGCCGAAGAGGCCGTCGGTAAGCGGCATGCCGCAGCTCTGGCAAAATTTCATTTCCATAATTATTGTACATAAGGTTTATCGTTCAGCGGACGGGTACAACCCCAGCCTTTTGCAAAGTTATCAAATTCTCCGTTCACTTTCTTCAAAAACAGCAGGCTTACCAGCTTGCGAAGGATCCATGGGTATTGCTCCGGGCCGATAAAGCGTTCGGCCTCCGGGGTAAGGAAAGTACCTTTTTGGGCAAACAACTTGCCCATGGGGGGCCACGGGGCTACCATCTTGGCCCGCTCTTCGTCCGTAGTGGTGCGGATACGGAAGCTGCCGCCCTTGATAAGCGTCCCTCCGTAGCTGCAGCCCAGCTGGGCGGGAAGCTTCTGGAGGAAGCGCTCCGCCAGGCGGAACTCGTTGCCTTCGTCCATGCCGCCATGCAGCAGGAAGGAAAGCTGACCGGATACTTTACGCTCTGCAGGCAGGGTGGACAGGAATTCCAGCATCAGGCTGGGAACACATTCTACATAGAGCGGAAAGGCGATAAGGGTGCGTTCATGTGTAAGGAAAGCGTTGCGAGCTGCATCCCATTGCTTGCAGTCCGACAAATTGTGGAGCTCCCAGGTGACGCCCTCCTCTTCCAGCCCCTTGGCAAAGGAACGGATGATCTTGTCCGTATTACTGAACTTCTCCACACGCGGGCTGCCGTTGATAATGACAAGGTGGCGGAGAGGAGATTTCTCGACTGCGCTGGAAATGACAGGAGAGACACTCAACTTCTCTTCTGCCCCCGGAATAGCAAATGCACCCATGGACTTTCCTCCAATATTTGCAGCAGTACGTACGCACCAGTCTTCCAGCAGGGCCTGGTCACCGGCGCCCTTATACAGGAGGCCGATATTAAGAGGATGATACCGCAGCTCGTGCCGCATCCAGCCGTCTCGGAAGCCTATGTACATGTTAAGCATGGGCATGACACGGTCCATGAGCCGTTTACCCCTGTAATCCAGAAAGCCGAAGCGAGTGTCGGTGACAATCCAGAGGCTATCGGTCTTCACCAGCTTCTTCAGAATCTCTTCATAATCATCCTTGAAGGCGCAGACTCCGGGCGTTCTGAGCCAGCATTGATTGCAGCCCACACAATGCGCAATCTTCATCAGGGAGGTGTCCATAATCTCCACCTCTTTCCCGGAAAGCAGGGCGCGGAAGACTCCTTCAGAGACTTCTGCACCCAGTGTGTTCAATACTAAATCCATAGTCTAAAGCAGCGGTGTCAGAAACGGGCAGATGAACATAAGTACGTAAGCTACGCTATTCTTAATAATCGTATCCATAGTCCTGTGGTGATTAAGGGTTAGTTATTCAATAAGGATGGTAGTGCGGATGTGTCTTGACAGAATTATAGGCCACTACCTTTCCGTTGTTGTCAAAGTTCACAATGAACAGCATCTCTTCGGGTCCGGCGACTTCTCCAACCATTTTGCGGTATCCCCACTCCTCGCAGGTTTCGTCGGCGTTCTTGAACAGAGGGGTTCCCAGCAGGTGCCGGATCTGGGCCTTGGTCATTCCTATCTCTACCTGATTGATCTTCCGGGTGGCGCGGGTAGAAACGCCACAGCTGCTTGCGGCGGCCCCTATCAGGAGCACAACCAACAGAATCATCATCTTTTTCATCTTTCTACTTTCTTTGGGCAGCTTTCTTGTCCACATTATTTCAAGTGCAAAGTTAGCGGATATCTTGTTCCGAAATAAAAATGGATGTGGACAATGACGTGGACAAAATGGGGATTTTGTCCGGGAAGCTGTTGGACATACCGGACGCTTTTGCTACCTTTGCCCCTGCATTAACGGAGCACTTTATTTATTATGGCAAGACCTGTAAGCATAACCCGGGAGAAGATTCTATCCGCGGCGGTGAACGTGGTAAGGAAAGGAGGTCTTTCGGCCCTTACATCCCGCAATCTTTGCACAAGCTTGGGGTGTGGCGTCAACGCCATTTTCTCCGCCTATAGTTCCATGGAGGGTGTTCAGGAGGCCGTCAGGGCCGAAGCCAGCCGCCATTTTCAGAAGCGCCTCCGGGATGGCCTTTCCTTGAATCCGCCCTTCAAGGGCTTTGGAATGGCACTGCTATGGTTTGCTATGGATGAGCCGCAACTTTTCAAGCTGGCTATGGCCGGGAAAACCCCAACAGACTCCTTTGAGAGCTACATAGACACGCATATAGGCCTCAAGGAAGAGTGCCTGGCGGCCATTGGCCAATCCTTCGGCCTGCAGGGGAAAGAGGCCGAAATGCTCTACTACCAGTTGCTGCTGGTGGGACTGGGGCTGGCCCAATCCTGCGTAGAAGGCGGTGCGGCACTCAGCATCCCCCAGGTGTCCGAGATTCTGGGCAAGAACGTGCGGGCTTTCCTTATGGTGATCCGCGCCGGGGCCGATGCACGGGAGTCCTACATTCCCAACCGGGGCGCCGGGCCGCAAGGAGATGTGGATTCCTACCTTATGATCCAATCCCTGGCCGGGCAGAACCACCTGCTGCAGGAGCTCCATTCACATCCCAGGTACATCCAGGACAGTGAGTGGACCGAACTGGAACGCGTGCTCCGAAATTCCTTCAATCTAACCCCGGAATCCCTCCGGGAAGCCCACCCGGGGCTCACCAAAGGAGACCTCCGCATCTACATTCTCTCGCACCTTCAGTTTACTGTTTCGGAGCAGGCGCTCCTTCTGGGCATCTCCCCCGCTTCTGTCACAAAGGCGAGACAGCGGCTAAAGGCTAAAGTTTAATCTTTTTTGCTTATATTAGCAAAACTAATCACAAAACTAACATTATGGCAGAACAGAAATTCCCTTGCGAGACCTGCAAGCTCAGGGCTCACTACGACAAGAATCCCAAGTCCCTGCGGGGCCGCTTCTGGCGTTGGCACATCAACTTCTGCCCGGGCTTCAAGGCCTTCTTCACCAACCAGGATGCAGAGACCAAGGCTGCCATTCGGGAGAAGTACCATTTTGAGAAGTACCAATAACTAATAATAACCAACACTAACCCTATGAAATACCACAAACTTTTTTTGGCGGCCGCAAGCCTTTTCTTGGTGGCCGGCTGTGATGACCTGTTCCAGCTATCGGTGCAAGAAGAACTGGAAAATCAAGACAAACGACTGACCGAGTTACAGCAAACCCTTGACGGTATCAAGAAGAGCGACACGCCCTTCTCCCTGGTAGTGGCTATTCCCCCGGCAGATACGGTATCCAAGGGACTGGATTTCACCTCAACGCTTCGCATCAATCCTTCCGGACTGGCCTTTACCAAGGATATGATTGGCCTGGATTATATTTCCGGAAAACAGTTCTACAGGGTAGAGCCCAATGAAACCAAGGCTTCCTACGTTAAAAGTTCGGCCTATTTCAGCTTGAAAAATTTTGAGGCCGATAAAAACGCCAGCGAAGAAACCCTGGATGGCCAGTATGTGGTAACGCTTACCACCAAGGCCCAAGAAGCCGTCTGGGACGATTCCCGTATGGCCTTCGTGGGCGCGTATGTAGATAAAGAAGGGAAAAACCAGCTGGTGAGCTCTAACCCCTTTAACACCGTGATGATGCCGCTTCCCTCCGAAGGATTAAGCCCCTGGATCTATCCTCACGCCTCTTACCTGATTCAGGAGAAAAAGAAGGACGATAAAGGAGCCGAGATTATTGATGAAAGGTTTGGCGCTATATATCTGCCCCTGGACGGAGTTCTGTTCAAGACCAAGGACGACTCGGACGGGCGCTTCTACACCTCTGAGAATTTGAAGGAAGTGACTTTTGTTCCCGACGAGGGCTGCGATGCCGCCGTCAAGATTGACTATGACCTTAAGAAGCGTTACGTGTCCTTTGAACCGGATACCACCGGCAACTTGACCTGGAGGGCATTTAATGACTCTACGGGCGTCAAGCGTCAGGAAGTGAAGGGATCCGTCATTATGAAAGACCGTTGGGGTGGAGTTTCTTCCTACCACGTAAATATGTACTGGTACAACACCTATGTCTTCCCCATCAATGTCGAGGCCACCGTAGATGAGGTGAAAGCCGGAATCAAAATGAATTTGATGGAAGAAGTCAATAAACTCGGCCTGGAATATGAGGTTATGAAGGATTGCCGCCGCGTTACATCCATTCCGGTCCACCACCTGTATAAAGACCTGGCCTATGAACCCTTCGATCTCCAAAAGCCGGAAGAGGGAGAACTGATCCTCTATGCCACTCCGGTTCCCGGAGAAAAATATCAGACCCAGGAACTCCGTTCGGTGACGATTAACGCCTCAGAGGTAGACGCTAAGTTTGCTCCTCTGACCGTCAGTTTCAAGCTGGTTATCAACTTGACCATCAAGTAATAAAGACAGATTGTTCTGCTTGGATTTAAAGGGGGTAATGACTTGCCCCCTAAAAATTTTCTCAAAATAATTTGGTTTATATTGTAAACTTGTTTATATTTGCACCGGGGTTAAGGCAGACTGCGCAGCTGCGCTTGGCCACAAAACGAATTAAACAATGGATACAATGGAACAGAACAAAGAAATGACGGCTTCCCAAAGCCTTCAACTCATCACCGAAACGCTAAACAACAGCCGCAAGGACATTCTTCGCAGCAATGCCAAGTACTATATGATCTGGGGCGCGCTGCTCACCCTCTTCTCCCTGGCTATTTATCTTCTGTGGAAGACTACCGGCCACGCCTATTGGAACCTTCTCTGGTTTGTTATGCCGCTTGTGGGATTCCCCATGGACAAGTGGGTAGGAAGCAGAGAAAAAGTCGTACGCTCCGAGAATGTCATCAGCCGCATTACCCGGGGCATCTGGCTCACCTTCTGCATCTTCTCCTGCTCGGTGGCCCTCTTCAACATTCTCTATTCCTTCGCTAACACGAGTCCTATCGGAGCCATCGCCGTGGGCACCAGCCTGTCCGGTCAGATTATCCTTCTGTTCGGTATGGCCGAAACCATCACCGGCGTTGCCCTGAAGAACTGGATCATCAAAATTGCCGGTGTCGTAACGGGTATCGGAGGTCTGGCGCTGTACTATGGAATCGGCCTTTATGAGGAGCAGATGCTTCTTTTCACCTTTGCCGGCGTTGTCCTTTTCATAACCGGAATCCTCGTAAAACGTCAAAACAGGTAGTTCTATGTTTCCCAAGTTAGATCCGCTCCTGCATTCGGAGCTCCGGCTGGCTGTGATGTCCATCCTGGCCGGGGTCGATGAGGCCGACTTTACCTACCTCAAGAAGCAGACTGGAGCCACCTCGGGGAATCTTAGCGTGCAGATTGACAAGCTCACCGCCGCGGGCTATATCACGGTGGAGAAGGGCTTCAAAGGAAAGATGCCGCGCACTACCTGCAAGATTACTCCTGCTGGCCAGGAAGCCTTCAGTAACTATGTCGAAGCGCTGAAAGAATATCTTTCGGCAGGCAACTAATTGTAGAAAAATATGAAACAGATAATCAAGACCATTTTATGGAGCTTGTTGGGCTTTGTACTTCTTTCCCAGACAAGCGCGTGGGCCCAGACAGACCCGCTTACCCAAGGTGCCCTGTCCGTCAAGAAACTGGACGAAGGCCTGTATTATATGGAGTACAAGGGAGATGACGGTTTTGCCGGACTTATGGAGAGGGGCGGCGGACGCAGTGCGGGAGAACTCATCGGATACGTTATGCCCTTTATTACAAAAGGACTCCGCCAGCCGCAAGCCAGCAACCCTGTTCCGCAAGACTATGGCTGCTCTGCCCTGACAGCCCGTACCCCGGAAGGCGGCGTTCTGATGGGCCGAAACTTCGATTTCAACTCGGCCACCGGCATTGTCCTGCACACCGTTCCGGAGAAGGGATACGAGACTTATACTACTTTTAACACCAACTTCTTCGGTTTTGGAGAAGGCTGGCTTCCGGAAGGAATGCAGAACCAGTATATGGCGCTTGCTTCGCTGTTCTTTGCCCTGGACGGCATCAATGAGAAAGGCCTAGCCGTAGCGGACCTTATGGCCGGAGACAATGCGCAGACGCACCAGAGCAGCGGAAAGCCGGCCCTTACCACCTCTTCTGCCATCTGCTACCTCTTGAAGAATGCAGGCACCGTGGATGAGGCTCTGGATCTGCTGCGTTCCATAGATATGCACTCCGACATTGGAGCCGCCCACCATTATGCCATCTCCGATGCCTCGGGCCGAAGCGTTGTGGTAGAATATGTAGACAACCAGATGGTAGTTGTGGAATCGGCCGCTGCCGCCAACCACTACCTCTGCGAGGCCAAACTGAACGTGGGTCTTATAGAAGGCGACCGCCGGTATGAATACCTGTGCGGCCGGTACGAGGCCACCAAGGGCGTAATGAATCTGGATCAGTTAACAGAGGCCATTGAGGCCGTCTCTCAGCCGGAGCAGGAAGGCAAGTTCCTGGGCACGGCCTGGACTATGGTAATGGACCTCACGCACCCGTCCGTTACCTACTACTCCCGCCGTCACTTTGACAAGCCCTTCCACTTTGAGTTTGAAAGGTAGGCTGCAGGATTACTTGTCGCTTCGGCCTATCTTGGGGAAGAGGTCCTTTCCGAAGCCCTTTTTGAGCATCTTGGCAATGGCGGCATTGGTGGCCCGGAAGCCGTTACCCAGATCGGCATCACCTATATAGGTCTTGCCCTGCCAGAGGACGGTGCCGTCCTTCAGACGGACAGAAGGCGTGAGCCAGGTACGGGGGCTGAAGAATACCATCTTCTTCTTCACATCCACGTGGAAGATGAAATCGGCCTCTTCCGGGGAGGAGACGACGACCCAACCACCGGCCTCGGCGGAATAATTGGTCACATCTTCCCATTCGTCCTGGGGGAAAGCATCGTCGGTTCCGGCGAACTCATCCACTATCTCTACAAATACTTTGTTACCTTCGGCCGTAACTTCCTGAAGGCTCTGGGCTTTAAGCGGGGCCGCCAAAAGGAGGGTTGCGGCCACTGCAATCAATGAGGCAATATTCTGTTTCATATCGTTAATTTGTTAAGCAGGCCAAAGATAAGAAATAATATGCGAAAAACTCCCCAAAACGCACACGGGATTTTGTTTTAAAGTAACATAGTTGCAGATTTTTATTATTTTTGTAGGAGTTGTATTCACAAAACCTTTTTGATATGAACAAACGAACTCTCCTCTCTCTGCTGGCCGTGGTGATGCTGGCCGGTTCCTGGACCGGGCTCTTTGCCCAGGACAAGGTTGTCAAAAAGATCATCGAAACCGGTACCACCGACAATAAAACTATGGAGCACGCCGACTGGCTGGCCAACCGTATAGGAGGCCGAATCGTGGGTTCTCCCGCCCTGACCCACGCAGAAGCCTGGGTCAAGGAGCAGTTTGAGTCCTGGGGCCTGGAAGTAATGGTGCAGGAGGCAGGAGAGATTAACGTGGGCTTCTACCGCGGTCCCTGGTCTGGCCGTATGCTCAGCGAAGACGGTATGACGCTGCACTTTGGTACGCCGGCCTATACCTCCGGTACCAAGGGCAAGCAGAAGGGTTCCGTGTTCATCGAGCCCAGGAACAAGCGCGAGTTTGAGCGGATGAAAGGTGCCCTCAAGGGCTCCTGGGTCCTGCTCAACAAACAGTCCAACGGGATGGCCTTCGACTGGAGAGAAGAATCCGACACCCTCTTCTACCGCGATATGGTGGAGGCCGGAATTGCCGGTTTCATCCGTTCGGCCCAGCTTCCGCTGCGCGTGATGTACGACCGCGCCCACTGCTACGAGCTCACTATGGAGACCCTCCCCACCGTGTGTGACATCATCCTGGACGAGGATCAGTTTGAGATTATCAAGAAGAAAGTACTCCGCAAGGACATCTTTGAGCTGGAGTTTGATATCCGCAACCACTTCTACCGCGGTCCCGTGAAGTATCACAACATCATTGGCATCCTTCGCGGCAGCAAATACCCCAAAGAATACGTGATGGCCGGCGGCCACCTGGATTCCTATGACAATGCCGGCGGTGCCGTGGACGACGGCAACGGAGCCTCCGTAACCCTGGAGGCGGCCCGCCTGATTGCCACTTCCGGCGCCAAGCCCAAGCGCACCATCCTGTTCTGCATCTGGACGGCCGAAGAATACGGCCTGCTGGGTTCCAAGTACTTTGTAGAGAACAAGACGGTTCCGCTGGAGAAAATCTCCAACTACATCAACCGCGACGGCGGTCCGCTCTGCGCCACCAGCGTTACGGTGCCGCCCGCTATGTACGACGATTATGTGGAGGTCTGCAAGCCCATTATGAATCTGAATCCGGAGTTCCCGTTCACCGTGAACAAGCGCGAAAACGCTCCCCAGCCGCGTCCCACCCGGGCCGGCGGCAGCGACCACGCCTACTTTGCTATGAACGGCGTCCCTACCCTCTCCTTCCGGGAGACCGATCCCAAGGGCTACAACTTTGAGTACGGAGAAATCTGGCACACGGAGCGCGACATCTACAACAAGCTGATTCCCGAGTATATGGAGCATTCGGCCGTTGTGGAAGCCGTTGTGCTGTACGGACTGGCCAATCTGGATCACCTTCTCTCCCGCGAAGGCCTGTATTCTAACTAACGGGCTATGTTTACCACATCCGAACATATCCTCAGCGTATCGGTAGCCGTCTATGTAACGGTATGCCTGGTGGTAGCGGCTCTGCGGTGGGGACACAAATGCGAGCCATACGCCTCGCACATGGACTATTACTATCCCGGCTGGAGAACGGTGGTCTTCAGTTTCCTGTCCATCGTTAACCTGATTCCGGTCATCTTCATGCCCGGAGATACGGATTGCGTGTATCTGCTGAGGATGGTCCTCCTGCTGTCTTCGCCTTTCCTGTGTGCCGTCCTCATCTTCAGTTATTTTGGACGGGTACTGAAGGTAAGATGGTGGAGAAAACCCATCATCGCCCTCTCTTTTACCTACGTTCTCATGACGGGGACGGCCCTGGTGCTGGCCCTCGTTCCCGGGACGCAGCTGCAGGGGGGCTTGCTCGTGGGCTTCTTCGTTACGGGCACAGCGCTGGCCCTCATCTATCTGGCCGGCTTCATTTTGGCCTTACGGTTGGTTCTGAGGGCCATTCAGCGCTTCTCGGATGAAAACTACTCCAACCCCGACGACTTCCCCAAGCAATACGCCGAGAGCATTCTCATCATTGCCATCCTGCACCTGGTCATGAGCTGGAGCACCACCATCAACGGGGCTCCGTGGGCGCTTTCCTTCGGCCTGTTTATCCTTTCCATCCTTAGCGTCATTTTCCTCATTGGCATCCTTTCTCCCCACCGGGCCGTGGAAGTGGCTCAGCTGGAGGCGGAAGTGCTGGCACCCAAGGAAGAAATGGCGCTGCCCCGGGAGCGGGAAGAAGAACTGCTGCAGCGCATCCGTGAGCAGGTGGAAGAGAAGGAGGCATTCCTGGACAGCCACCTTTCCCTGGCCGGCCTGTCGCAGAGCTGCGGCATCAACCGCACCTATGTTTCCACGGTTCTGTCCGGGTACAAGGGCGGATTCTTTGCCTATATCAACAGCTGCCGGCTGGCCTATGCAGAGAAGTATCGCGCAGAACACCCCCAGGCCGACGTAGACGAGGTGGCCCTCAATTCCGGCTTCAACAGCCGCCAGTCTTATTACAACGCCAAGAAACGCCTGGCGAAGTAATTACCATTTCATATTGAGGATTCGGGGGCTGAAGGTCAGGTTGATCCAGGCCCAGCGAAGGTCTCCCTTGTTACTCTTACGTTTGAGGCGGTCCATGGTCTCGGTGCCTTTCATGTAGGAGAAACCGGCGCTCAGGCTGATATCCTTGGTGATATCATAGGAGGCCGAAAGCTCCACGCAGTGTCCCAGCGCCATCTTCAAGCCTTCCAGCCTGGTGGCGGTGGCCATATAGTGATAGGTGGCCGACAGGGCGACTTTCTCCGCCAAGGTGGCCGTAAGCCCGGCATAGGCATTCTGAAGGCCCGGGGAGAAGCCGCGGTAGTAAGTACTTACGTAGAAGAACTCCATCATCCCGTAGAACTTATGATGGGAGCCGTACAGGGAGGTAAAGCCCCGGATCTTGTCCCGGAAAACCACCCCTATGTGTCCCTCCTTGGGAACCACGAAATAGGGGTCTCCGCTCAGATAATCGTACCCGGCGGTAAAGCTGAACACCTTGGACGGTTTGACCATGGCCTTGGCAGCCGCCATCCAAGCGTCAATGGGAACTTCCTGGAAATCTTTTCCCATCTGGTGATAGTAGGAGGCCGAAAACTCTCCCCAGGAGGGCTTGTAAGAAAGGTGCGTACCCAGCATCTGCTGGTAAAACACGCCAACGTGCTTGGACTGCTCGTCTCCCTGCACGCCCAGGTTCATAAACAGCAGGGAGGCACCCAGGCCAATATTGGGGACGTCGTAATGGTACCAGAGGGTCTGCATGGTCTTGTACGGCTGGGAGCCGTCAACGTAGGCCGTTCCGCCTTCCAGGTTCTCGGGATTCTGGTTGTAGGCCAAGATGGCGTGAACCTTGTGACCGTGTCCCTCATAGCCCAGTTTGAGCACATCGTGGGATACGGCGGCCATGGCCCAGTCGTTAGGGCCTATGATTCGCTCGTCGTCATACGAGAGGGCTTGCCGGCCAATCTGGGCAAACAGGCCGAAAGGCAGCGTATACTTGGCCCAAGCTTCAAACATATGGAAACTGCCATAACCCTGCTGGCCCCAGATATTGGAATACTGGGGGGACACCTGCATCTGGAGGCCGCCCTTCTTGAAGGCCAGGTTCAAGCGGGCGCGGCTTACCAGGAAGTTGGCACGGTCATTGAATTCGGCATCGGGGTCCTGATCATCATCCAAGACGGCGCCTACACGGATTTCTCCCTGGTTCAGGAGCTGAAGATCGGCCGTAAGCTCCTGCGCAAAGAGGGACTTTACCGGTACCAGCAGCAAGGCCAGCACCAACAGGCGAAGGGGGGAATGCTTAGGTGTTATCATATTACAGGTCTTTTAATCGATTCTCAATTTGACGCGGTAGCCGCGGGAGGTGGGTTCTTCCACAATCTCCCGGCAAAGGCTCCGAATTTCCTCCAGGGCGGGATTATCGGCCTTTAACGGAGAGGTCTCCAGGCCTTCCACCATAAAGTCCAGGGCGGTTTCTCCGGACAGTTCGCTGTGCGTGATGCGCACGGTCATAGGAATATAGTTGTCCATTACCTCCGTAAGCATCTTATGGCACAGATTCACGGCGGCGTCACTCTTGGCGGCAATATTATACTTGATGCAGAACTGCCGGATGCGGCTTTCCATATCCAGGAAGTCAAAATCGTTTCCGTCCACCTCAAACACATCCTTGCGGATGCGTTGCACAAAGGCCTTGGTGGCACTGCGATGGGGGTTCTCGAAGATCTGCTTGGGGGTACCATCTTCGTGGATGTATCCGTCATACATAAAGAAGATGCGGGTGCTCACGTCGCGGGCAAACTTCATCTCATGGGTCACGATGAGCATGGTCATACCCTCCTTAGCCAGCTGACGGATTACGCTCAGCACCTCTCCCACCATGGTGGGATCCAGGGCCGAAGTAGGTTCGTCAAAGAGGATGACATCCGGATGCATGGCCAGGCAGCGCGCTATGGCCACACGCTGCTTCTGTCCGCCGGAAAGGCTGGAGGGATAGACTTCTGCCTTTTCGGCCAGGCCTACCTTTCGGAGGAGCGCCAGGCCCTCTTCGCGGGCCGCTGCCAGGGGCACCTTCCTGATTTTGCACGGGGCGTAAATCACGTTCTCCAGCACCGTCATATGGTCAAAGAGGTTGAAGCTCTGGAAGACCATCCCCATCTTCTGGCGCATCTTGTGCACGGGATACCCCTTGGCCAGGATATCCTCCCCGTCAAAGATAATGCTGCCGCCGGTGGGCGGATCCAGCAGGTTCAGGGCCCTGAGGAAAGTGCTCTTGCCCGTTCCGGAGGGGCCTATGATGCTCACAACCTCGCCGGCGTTGATTTCACAGTTGATGTCCTTCAGCACCGTCAGATGGGTGCCGTCGGGATTGTGAAAGGTTTTACTCAGGTGGGAAACGGTAATCATAGCACTTTCTTTTTAGGCGAAGCAAAATGAAGCAGCAGGCCGATGAGCCAGACCAGCACGAAATAAATGACGGTGACCACCAGCAGCGGAATCACGGCGTCGAAGGTACGGCTTCGGATGATGTCTCCGGCGCGGGTGAGGTCCTGAATGGCAATATAGCCCACAATGGAGGTCCCTTTCAGCAGGGAAACGCACTGTCCCCGGTACAGCGGGAGGCCCCGCCGTATGGCCTGGGGCAGCACAATGTGGAAGAAGGTCTGCGTGCGGGTGAAGCCCAGGGCCAGACCGGCTTCCGTCTGCCCTGTCGGGATGGCATCCAGAGACGTTTTGTAAATATCGCTGGCTCCGGAAGCGAAGAAGAGCGCGAAGGTAACGATGGCTACCATGTCGGACGGAAGTCCTGTCTTGGCAAAGACCACATAGAACATGATGAGCAGCAGTACCAGTTCCGGAATGCCCGCCATGAAATTATTGTAAATCCGGGCGAAGGAACGCATCCACCGCCGGCGGCTACGGGCCTGGGCATACAGACCTATGCCCAAAACCGAGCCCAGCAGGATGGCCATAAAACTGATTTTCAGGGTTTCCCATAGGCCGTCGGTGATGAACTTCCAACGGTTTTCCATAATGATGTTTCGCCAGATACTCTTCTTGAGTCCGTCCAAGAAGCTTTCACGGTTGCTCTGGAAATCCTTATCCAGCACAAAATAGGCGGGATGGAACCCGTGATAGGGCTCTGAAAACTGGTAATCCTGTTTCCTTTCCTCGGTAATGAAGATACAGCCACCCAGGACATCGGCCTGGCCGGTCTTGACGGAAAGGAAGCCGGAAGCCACGCCAAACAGTTTGATTTCCAAAGGGCGGTTCAATTCCTTTCCCAAATGCCGGAGGAGTTCAACCTCAAGTCCATACCACTCTCCCTCCACCATAAAAGCCACGGGAGCCGTCATGGACGTGGTCGCCACCCGGATGGGCTCCCCGGTGGCCTCATAGGTAAGACGGGGAAACGTCTCAGCCTCTGCATAGCGGTCCGTGAGCCAGAAATCCTTCAGGCTCTGTAAGGTCCCGTCTTCCTCCATCCGCCGCTGGACGGCGGTAAGGGTTTTGGCCAGGACCGTATCTTTCTTGCTGAAAAGGAACGCGGTAGGAAAGGACTGCTCTCCCAGCATGGCAATCTTGATCCCGTTCTCTTTTCTCACGGAAGCGTTATAGACAACCTCGTCGTTGACTATAACGTCGGCTTTCTTGTTAAGAAGAGCCTGCAATAAATCTCCTTCCGAGTTGTACAAATCCAGAAAAACATCCTCGCGGGCCGAAAGTTCCAAATCGTAACAACTGCCGGAAATGGTAGCCACCCGAAGGCCTGCAAGATCGGCATTGGATTGGAGCTCAATCGTTTTCCGCTGCGTCCCTGCGCAAGAGACCAGGGCCAGCGCAGAGAAGAATCCTATGAGGGTTTTGTTCATTATTAATTATGCTTGTCCTACAAATATACCCATTTCTCCAGAAAATAGTAAAATAAATTGGTTTAATAAGCGGAAAAGATGTATCTTGCAGAGTTAGCTAAAAGGTATCAATATGAGTGAGCTCTTACAACTACTCAAAGAACGTTATTCCTGCCGGGCGTTCAAGGATACGCCCCTTACGGAAGCCCAGATAGAAAGCATATTGGAGGCCGCCCGTGTGGCCCCCACCGCTGCCAACAAGCAACCCATCCACGTATGGGTGGTCAAGAGCCCCGAGGGCCTGGAGAAGCTCAAGGGAGCCACCGCCTATACCTACGGAGCCCCCGTGGTGTTTATGGTGGGCGCCAAGGCCGATGCTGCCTGGGTCCGCAAGTACGACGGAAAGAACGGCGCGGAGGTAGATGCCGCCATAGTGGGCACTCATATTATGCTGGAAGCTTCGGCCCTGGGCCTGGGCAACGTGTGGGTGGGATCCTTCGACCCTGCGGTCGTTAAGGCCCAATTCCCCGAAACCGCCGGCTATGAGGTCATCTGCCTGTTCCCGGTGGGTGTGGCAGACGCAGGCCCCGGCGCCAATCACGACAAGCGTCAAACCAAAGAACAGTTTGTATCTGAACTATAATGGCGGTAGACAGCAAGAAGGGTTGGCTGGCACTTAGCCCGCTGTTGGTTTTTCTCCTCATTTATGTGGTCACTTCCCTGGTGGCCCGGGACTTTTACAAGGTGCCGGTAGCGGCGGCCTTCATCATTGCTTCGGCCTATTCCCTTCTCATCACGCGCTCGGTCCCCAAGACCGACGACAAGATGGCCATTTTCTCGCGGGGTGCGGGCAACAAGAACGTGCTCCTGATGATCTGGATCTTTGTGCTGGCGGGTGCTTTTGCGGCCACGGCCAAGGAAATAGGGGCCATTGACGCTACCGTAAACGCTACCCTGCAAATCCTGCCCGGAAAGCTGGTCTATGCAGGCCTTTTCCTGGCCGCCTGCTTCATCTCCATGGCCATTGGAACCTCCGTAGGAACCATTGTGGCCCTGGTCCCCATTGCCACGGGTATTGCCACGGCCCAACCCGGGATGAGCGTGCCCTTCATCACCGCCATCATCGTGGGCGGGGCCTTCTTTGGAGACAACCTTTCCTTCATTTCCGATACCACCGTGGCGGCCACCAAGAGCCAGGCTTGCTCTATGAGAGACAAGTTCCGGGTCAACCTCTGGATTGCCGCTCCCGCCGCCATCCTGGTAGCCGCCCTGTATGTATTTCTGGGCCTTTCCGTTGAAGCGGCACCCGCTGCCGAGTCTGTGGAGTGGATCAAACTGGTCCCCTACCTGCTGGTCATCGGCCTGGCCCTTATTGGCGTGAACGTGGTTACCGTGCTGGCCATTGGCATTGGCGTCAACGGTATCCTGGGCTGGATCCTGGGCTCTTACGACTTTGTAGGCTGGATGTCGGCCATCGGTACCGGTATCGGCTCTATGGGTGAGCTCATCATTGTGTCGCTGCTGGCCGGCGGTATGCTGGAGATCATCCGCTACAACGGCGGTATGGAATTCATCATTGAATCCCTCACCCGCCACATCAAAGGCAAACGGGCGGCCGGGCTCTCCATTGCCGCGCTGGTCTCGCTGGTGAACCTCTGCACCGCCAACAATACCATAGCCATCATTACCGTGGGTCCGCTGGCCAAGGACATTACGGAACGTTTCGGCCTGGATCCCAGAAAGACGGCCTCCATCCTGGATACCTTCTCCTGCTTTGTGCAGGGCATCATCCCCTATGGCGCCCAGCTGCTTATGGCGGCCGGCCTTTCCGGCGTCTCTGCCGTTTCTATCATAGCCAATCTCTATTACCCTTTCACGCTGGGCATCATTGCGGTCCTTTCCATCCTGCTCAGATTCCCGCGTAAGTACTCTTAAATATGAAAAAGACTCTTGGCGCCTATTTAGCGGCCTCTCTAACCACATTGCTCTGGGGCGTTTCCTACCTTTGGTCGGACAGCCTGCTGGACAACGGAATTCCGGTAGAATTCTTTGTTCCGGTGAGAATGCTCCTGGCGGGTATTCTGCTGGGCATCATCAACAAGATGACCGGGCAGTCTATGAGGATTCAGCGCAAGAATGACATCTGGTTCTTTGTGCTGCTGTCGCTGTGCGTTCCTTTCATCTACTTTTTGGCCGAAACGTACGGTCTCAAATATACCGAATCGCCCACCATCACCTCCCTCATCGTAGCCTCCAACCCCATCTTCTCTATGATTACGGGAATGGTCATCTTCAAGGAGAAATTCGGCCGGCTCAATATCCTGGGCGTATTCATTACCCTGGCGGGCCTTTGGCTGGTTACTTATACGTACAGCAGTACCGGGCCTCTTTTCCTGCTGGGAATAGCCATCATCTTTATTGCCGTTGCTTCTGAGGTGAGCCAGATTGCCTTTACCAAGAGCCTGGCCAGCCGGTATGCGCCTTCGGTGATTGTGATGTACCAGTTCCTCATTGGCTCCGTCTTCTTTGCCCCGCTGTTCTTTACCAAGGGACTGGCCAGCTTTGATCCGGAGTTCTATTTCAGCTGGAAGGTGCTGTACCCCACCCTGTCGCTGGCTCTGCTCTGTTCGGCCACCGCCTATACTTCCTGGGCCTTTGCCATCAAGGTGCTGGGCGTGGCCCGTACCAGCGTTTTCCTGGCCATTGTGCCGCTCATCACGGCCCTGGCAGCCGTAGCCACCAACAACGAAAGCTTCGATGTTGAACAGTGGGTGGGACTGGCTGTTGGAATGGTGGGACTCTACCTGACCCAGTTACCGGCAAAAGAGCCTACTCGTTAAAGCTGATGACCTGTCCGGAGCCCTGGTACAGGGTTACGGGACCCTCCACTTCTACCGCCAATACCGTCATCCTGGGATCCAGTACCCGGGAAGGGACGCTGATGTAGCAGACTCCGGGCGTTTCGCTCCAGTCGATGTCGTTATACAGCTTCCATTCCAGGGACTCACCGGTTCCCACTACCCTTACGTTTTTGATGCGGGATTTGAGGCCCTTGATTTCAATGGACTCGTTGGGGGTATAGGGGAAATACAGATACAGGATGTCGCCGGCCTGGTTGAGCGTGGTATAGGCCTGCACGTGCCCGGCGGGGATGCCGGCGCGGGTGGGATACACGGCTTCGGCGTGCTTGGTGGTCCATCGGCCCAGCTCTTTAAGCATATCCACTTCTTCCTGCGGGATGGTTCCATCGGCCCTGGGGCCAATGTCCAGGAGCAGGTTGCCGCCCAGGGACATACAGTCTACGAGCATCCTGAGGACGGTGTCCGGAGATTTGAAATCCACATCCTGCTTGCGGAAACCCCAGGAGTCGTTGATGGTCATACAAGTCTCCCACCAGGGGCTGGCGGGTTTCACTACGGGCACACCCAGTTCGGGCGTATCGTAATCTCCGTTCCCGGCTATGCGGGAATTCACAATCACGTTGGGATTCGTTTCGCGGAGCTGCTTTACAATGCCGGGAGCGTCCCACTCCTCGGAAGAGAACTCCCAGTCTCCGTCAAACCAGAACAGGTCCGGGTTGTAGGCCTCGCTCAATTCCTTGAGCTGGGCGCTGTTGAAAGCCAGGAAATGCTGCCAACGCTCCGGCTCCTTGTGGATGTCATAGCGCGCAGGACCGGCACGGAACACATTGGGATAGTCTTCCCGGGGCCAGTCAATGAGGGAATAATACAGGCCGAGCTTGAGCCCTCCCTGCCGGCGGACCTCCTCCACAAAAGGGGTAAGGACATCCCTTGCGGCAGCCGAAGATTTGACGGCGCTGACCTCTCCGGCCTGCGTATCCCATAGGGCAAAGCCATCGTGGTGCTTGGAGGTGATAACGGTGTATTTGGCACCGCTCTCGCGGATGAGCTCCACCCACGCGGCGGGGTCATAGGCCGATGCCGTAAAATCGGCCTCCTGGGCAAAATAGTCCTCCATACTCACGGTTCCGTTGTGGAAGGACCAGCTTTCGCTCCAGTCTCCGCGGGAATAAATGCCCCAGTGAATGAAAATGCCCAGTTTGGCCTGGGAGAACCACTCCATACGGGCGGTCTTGGCCTCCGGGCTCTCCTGAGGGGCCGAAGGCTGGGTGCCGCAGGACAGCGCCATAGCGCCAGCCAGCAGCAGTAGCAGTCTTTTTACTTGCATAGCATTATGTCAAGAATCATATGGTCGGTGGTCTTCATTCCGGCAGAACCAATGGTTCCGATATTCTGAATGGTTTTCTCCACGTCGTCTTCGATGATGCCATCGGTGGACGGGATGCAGGCCCCGCGGAGGGCCAGGACGGCGCTTTGAACGGCGCAGGAAACGCCCGATGCCACCTTCATAGCACAGCCCACCTTGGCGCCGTCGCACACCATACCGGTGATGTTGCCGGCCATATTCTTGATGGCGGCGCAAATCTGCTCATAACCGCCGCCCTGCAGGTACACAATGCCGCAGGCGCTGCCGGTAGAGGCCACCACGCAGCCGCAAAGGGCCGATAACTTACCCAGATAATGCTTGATATGGATGGCCACCAGATTGCTCAGAATAAGGGCGCGGGTGAGGCGCTCGTCGTCTACCTTGTACTTGAGGGCATAGGCAATGACCGGCATACTCACGGTAATGCCCTGGTTACCGCTGCCGCTGTTGGACATAGCGGGCAGGGTGCAGCCGGCCATACGGGCATCGGAGGCCGCGGCCGTCATACCCATAGCAAAGCTCAGGAAATCGTCTCCAAAGACCTCCTTCTGGTTTTCGCGGATGGCTTTGCCTACCTGGAGGCCGTAGTTGCCCTTGAGGCCTTCCTGGGCCAGGGCCAGGTTATAGGTGCGGTCTTCCAGGATGAAGGAAATCTGCTCATAGGGGGCCGATGAGGCAAAGGTGACAATATCTTTGACGGTAAGGTCATATTCTTCGATGGAACGCTCCGTAGCGGCTGCGCCGGACTCGGAGCTCATCAGGATCCTGTCGGCGTAGCTGGTTTCCACTATGCGGTCGTGGTCGTCTTCGATGACGGCGTAGGCGTGGGGGTCCACTTCTGCGCTGGCAATGGCTCCGCCTTCCACCGCCACCGTGGCTTTTACATACAGCAGGTGCTCCGTATCGGCCACGCTTACCTTCACCTTCTTCTGGGCCACCAGCTCCTTGGCACGTGCCACCGCTTCTTCATTGAGGGCGCTCAGAACCTCCAGGCCGCGAGAAGAATCTCCGCAGACGGCACCCAGGGCCGCCGCTACGGGAAGGCCCACCATGCCGGTACCGGGAATGCCCACACCCATCCCGTTCTTGAGGATGTTGCCGCTCACGGAAATGTCCAAGCGGAAATCGGCCTTTAAGCGCCAATTTCCGCTGCAAGTACAGTTTTCACTGATAATCTCCACGGCTTTGGCTACGGCCAAGGCCACGGCTATGGGCTCGGTACAGCCCAGGGCGGGCTTTACCTCGCGGTGAATGAGGGCAATGATTTGCTCAGAGGTCATAAAAGATCCAGGAATTTGACAAAGGCGTCCGTATCCAGATTGTAGCCGCGGGGACCGGAGAGGGTCTTACCCTGTGCGTCCAGCAGGAAGTAGTTGGGCTGGGAATTCACGCCAAAGCGCTCCAGCACCAAGTTGGAGTTCACGCGGCCCACGTCCTTGAGGACTTTGCCGCTTTCGGTGGTAACCCACTTTTCCTGAGGAAGGCGGGTCTTATCATCTACATACAGGGATACAATTACATAGTTGTCCTGCAGGCGCTGCAGCACGCGGGGGTCGCTCCAGACACGGGCTTCCATCTCGCGGCAGTTCACGCAGCCGTGGCCGGTGATGTCCACAAACACTTTTTTGCCCTGTTCTGCTGCGGCGGCGATGCCGTCCTCCAGGCTGCTGTAGCCGGTGAGGCCGTGCGGAAGCTTTACTTCAGAGCCATAGAGCGTGGTGGTGGCAGGGGCCGGAGCCACGGCCGCCGGACCGCTTCCCAGCACAAAGTCCTGTGTCTCAAGGGGCGGAAGATAGCCGCTGAGAGCCTTGAGGGGCGCACCCCACATACCGGGAATGAGATAGACCACAAAGGCAAAGTCAATGATAACCAGAACCAGCCGGCCCACGGAAACGTACTCCAGGGGGCTGTCGTGCTTGAAGCGGATCTTGCCCAGCAGGTACAAGCCCAGGAGGGCAAAGCAAACAATCCAGATAGCCAGATAGACTTCCCGGTCCAGGATATGCCAGTGATAGGTCTGGTCGGCCGTGCTCAGGAACTTGAGACCCAGGGCAATCTCAATAAAGCCCAGTACCACCTTCACGCTGTTGAGCCAGCCGCCGCTCTTGGGCAGCTTCTTGAGGATGGACGGGAAGAAGGCCAGCAGGGTAAAAGGAAGGGCAAAGGCAATGCTGAAAGCCAGCATCGTGACCATAGGGGCCCAGAACTCTCCCTGGGTGCTCTTGATGAGCACGGTGCCCACAATGGGACCGGTGCAGCTAAAGCTCACCAGCACCAGTGTCAGGGCCAGGAAGAACACACCCAGGAGGCCGCCCTTGCTGCTTCCGGCATCGGCCTTGGTGGTCCAGCTGGAGGGCAGGGTAATCTCAAAGGCGCCAAAGAAGGATGCAGCAAACACCATGAAGATTACAAAGAACAGGATGTTGGGCAGCCAGTGCGTAGACAGCCAGTTGAAGATATCCGCCGTAACGGCCGAACCGCCTGCAGCCCACGTAAGGCCAATGATGAGGCAGATGGGAACCGTATAAAGCAGAACGATAAAGAGGCCATACATGAACGCGTTGAAGCGTCCTTTGGCGGGGGTACCGGACTGCTTGATGAAGAAGGACACCGTCATAGGGACCATAGGGAACACGCAGGGCGTGAGCAGCATCAGGAAGCCCCAGAGGATGGCCTCCAGGATGAGACCCCACAGATGACTGGGACCGTTGGAGCCTGCCCAGCCTTCACTGGAAACGGTGCCGGAAAGCGTCACAGGAACGGAAAACTCATAGTCCTCCGGCATACCGCAGAAATCACCGCTGCAGGCGCTCCAGGTAACGGTTCCGTTCACTGTGAGCTTCCCGGATCCGGTAAGCACAAGGTCCTGCTTAAGCAAATAGGTGCCGGTAACCACGGTCTCTCCCTTGTAGTCCGAAGGAGTAAACTCCTCAACGGGCTCTCCCGAAACGGATACGCCCTCTCCGGGCTCCACTTCCAGCTGCGTACCCACATATTGATCGGCCATGGGATGCACATAGTAATCTGGCGCCACAACGCCGCTCACTACCAGCTGATACTGGTTGCCTTCAACCTGATTGACAACGGCCTTCCAAAGCACAGAAGGAGAAGCCTGAAGTATAAGAAACGACACCAACGTCGTCAAAATCTGACCAAACATTCTTGTAAATATCTAATAACACGCTAAGTTACAGTTTTTCCAAAACAAAACCAAATTGCATTTCTCCCTAAAGGTGGGGTAAGAGGGTCCGGGGGGACTCCGTTCCGCATCGCTCCACTCCGGCCCCTCCCACAGCTTTTTGAACATTTTCTCCGGGAGCAGGCTCCCTCCGAAAATATCCAAAAATCTGCGGGCCCCTCCCCCTATACTGTCCGGGGGTGGACAAGCCCCCCGGACCCTCTTACCCTGTGTTTTCCTGATTTTGGTTGACTCGGGTTTATTGATTATTACTGGTATAAGTTGACTATTTGTCGTTATTCCTAAGATAGGTTTACCATTCGAGTCTTATCACTGTCTGGGGTTGACTGTAGACCGTAGGCTGGAAGGAGCCCCCAGACACGACTCCAAAGGTAAACATTTTTCAGTGATATCGCTATTATCCCTGCTTTTTATTGCCATTAACCTGTAGCTGGTCCAACGCATATCCCTGTCTCCTGTTGAACCATTCATATCAGCCGGAACGGCCATACCGATACTCATATGTGGCCGGCGATTATTGTAGAAGTCAACAGCAACTGCAACGGCCGCGATGACATCACTGAGATTAGTAAACGCTTTATCCTTAAGAAGTTCGTTCTTCATTGTGTTGTTAATACGCTCCGCCTGAGCATTATCCTTAGGGTCTCCGGACTCGGTCATGCTGATGCGTATGCCGTATTTCCGCAGAGTATCTACATATACTCGGCTAGCATACTGACAGCCCCGGTCTGAGTGATGTATAAGATTGACTTCCTTGCCTTCTATACGCTTCAGTGCCATCTTTAAAGCTTCTATGGGATACATCGTATCAAGAGTTGGTCCAACACTCCATCCAACAATCTCTTCTGTATATGCGTCTAGTATAAGAGACAAGTAGCAGAAGTGGTAGTGAGAGTCATCCTCCATCACAACGATATATGTTATATCGCTAACCCATAACTGATTAGCTCCGCTAGGAATAAAGTCTTTTATAAGGTTTGGATAAGTGGGGAGACCATGTGTGGAGTCTGTGGTTCGGGGCTTTCGTATCCGGAGACGAACCTTGAGATTATTCTCATCAATTATTCGACAGAAGCGATCTCGGCCTATTGGATAGTCACAACCAAACTCGGTTTTGTACATATACCAAAGCTTTGGCCCGCCAATCCCTGGATCTAGTTTGCGTACGTCCTTGATATACTGCAAAGCAAATGCTTCCCTGGCCGCCTTTGCTAAAGCCGCATCCTCATCATATTGATAATATGCCTGCTTGCTTACGCCAAACAGCTCGCAAAGGAACCGGACACAATATCGTCCAGGATCCTTTGTGTGCAGGTTCCCTACTGTTTGGCGCCAGCTTTTTTTCGTATCGGGATCCTGAACTTGGCCTCAGCTACGTTTATCATCTCATCGTAGGCTTCAGCCTTGATTTCAGCACGAAGAAGCTGCGCCTCTAGTTCCTTAACTCGCTCTTGGAGTTTGGCCACATCATCATTTGTAACCTTAGAAGATGTGTTCTCTTGAGGCTTTCGCATATCGTTTGTTCCGGAGATTATTCCTTTCTCCCTTGCAAAGATAGCAATCCATCTTGAAGCAGTGGTATGTCCGATGGGTAAAATTTGCGATATTCGGTCTTCACCGTATCCTTCGTCGTAATGAAGACGGATGACTTCATCAAAGTACTTTAGCTGTTTCGCCGTGTGTAATTGATACATTGTTAACTCTTGTTTGTGAGTCAACTTTTTTCAGGATAAGACATACCCCCCCATTTCGCACACGGGACCGTGATTTTACACCTCCGGTGTGCGTTTGGGGCCTGTTTTGCACACGGGACGCCCCTCACCGTCTTGCCCTACACACTACAGCCCCTAAACGCGTAACGAGTGGCTCCCGCAAGCCAGGCACTACACACTACGGCCCCAAAACGCGTAATGGGTGGACGCAAAGAAAAACGGCAACCTACAGGTAATCATCTGAGGGTTGCCGTTTATCATAAGCAAATGTGTAGCTTAGTCTACTACGGGTTTCACGAGTTTGACGACTTTATATTGTTTATCAGAATCGGTACTCCTGGTTGAAACAGCTATATCCCCGTCATTAAAATGGAAGTTGTAATACGAATTCGCTGACTCTAACGTAGCTGACCAATAATAACCTTCCTGATACCAGCTGTTCAAGTCACGCCACCCAAAAGTATCCGAATAATAGCCCGAAACAGGAATAAAAAGGCAACCTAGTTTAAGCAGATCATTGAATTGAACTTCAGTTAGCGGATTATCAGCATACTTAGACTCTAAACCGACAGTGGTTAAGTATCCTGCAGGTATAGTAGATCCATCTCGCAGCACGACCATACCCTTATAGGTATTTGCAGCAACTGAGTAGGCATTCGTAGAACCAAGGGTAACGGACACCAAAGCAAATGCACTATTCGCCACAGTTGCATTATTGACCGTTATGGTAGACTTCGGGGCTCCCAAAATTATTCTGCCCCAATTAGATGCATCGCTACCACCAGAAGGGAATTGCCAACCGCTAGGCAGTTTATCACTCGTTGCCTTGATATTACTGTTATCGCTGCCCAGTTCATCTCTTAAGACTAACCACTTATTAAAATATTTGTTAAGAGAAGAGCTCTGGCCATACTTTACCGCCGGTTCAAACGGGTTGCAGCCCGCAGGCAAGGAATAATACACGGCACCGCTGATGGGGTCTTCGCTGAGGATCATCTCTCCGGCCGTCAAGGAATAGGTGGCAGGGTCTACACTGCCGTTTCTTTCCAGGATTCCAGTGGAGACTTCATATCCGCGGAAGGCAGTCTTGGAAGAAGGGAATGTCGTGATACGCTTAACGCCTTTCGTCTTGGAAGCTGAATAAACGAATGTCTGGGTCGGGGAGAGAGTTGCATTGCCTCCGGTGAGGGCGTCATATGCCTTGACCGTGACTTTGCTATAGGTACCGGTAGGGAGCGGGATGTTTACTGCTACACTGGTTTCGCCCAGTACTACATCTGTTCCGTCCTTGGTGATGGTGATGATGTCGTGGGCACCGTCTGCAGCAGTGGAGATAACGGCACTGCTCGCTACAACAGGAGAAGCAATGGAGAAATCACCCCATACCTGCTTGCCGTCGAAGTCGATTTCCAGACGCTTGGCGGCTGCAGGGATGTCTTTCACCGTGAGGCGGAGAAGACCGCAGAGCTGGTAGAAGTGCCAGCCGTCACCGGCAGTATTGGCCGAAATCATCGGGCAGGGAGAGGTTTCACCACTCACCTGTGCGAGGGTGTAACTGCCGGGAAGGGTCACATCCAACGTATGACCACTCTGGCCGAAATTGGTCGCGCTGGCCGAAACGATAGTGCTGGGATACACCGCAAACGCGTCGCGGGAGTAACCTTCCTCGTATTCTACCGTAAACTTGGCGGAGGCGGCAGAAGCGCTGGCGCCACTGGTGGTTACAACGTATTTATTGGTGGCCCCGTTGGAAACGTGCACTGCCACGTTGTCCCCTGCCGTCCAGGCAAAAGTCGGGGTTGTGTTTCCAATCGTTGCCTTGGTGACGTCTCCACGACTACCGGAAACGATTTCGGTAATCATCTTAACGCCAGAGGCCGATTCATTTCCCTTATCGGAAGAGTTGATTGCTTCTTTTTCGCAAGACACGGCAATGAGTAACATGGCCGGGATATACAGGAATAACTTTTTCATGTCGATAGCAGTTTAAAGTTAGTCCTCCCACTCAATGTAACCCTCTCCTACAGCCTCAATCTCACTGGAGCAAATCATGCCTTCAACCTTCACTTCCACGACAATGGCCGTGGGAGTTTCGTAAAAAACCTTGTCGAAAGAGTTCATAGTAATATCATGTTTAGATATAGGTTCAAAAACAAACTAACGGTAACCTTTAGGTTGCGCCTGAAGGTTACCGTCACGATCCTCAAATAACTATTCTACATCACGAACATAACGTACACGCATCCTGAACTGGTTGCTTGCCCAAGTAACGGACGGAGTGTTGGAATCGCTCCAATAAAAATAGGTTCGATTTCTACTCATATTATTCCACAAAGCCCAATAGAATCCTTTTGACTCCATTCCCCAAGATAATTTATTAGAAGAATAGAGTGCTCTACCAGTGCCTATCAGGAGTACAAATCCTTTTCCAAGATACTTGGCATAGTCGGTTACATTCCCTGTTTTCAAATCATCTTCAATATCAGTAGCCTGCGCCTCATCTGGAGGTAAAAGCAGACAATTAGCCTTACCGGAAACCGTGGCCCTATAATAAGCACTAACGCCACTATTCATATTCGTACGTCCTATTATTCTATCCCACTCCTGAGGTGTAGGACTTGACGTGCTTGTTGTTAAAGCTTGTGGATTCCTCCAGGTAACACCATAAATAGAGTGGCCCGAAGACAATTCACTGTAATTAAACCATACGCGCTTTGTAGCATTAATATTAGTACTTTTCCATCCCCACGTTTCAAAGGGCATAGTAAAGGAGTAAACGCTACCATCTACACCCAGATCGCCGGGCGAGAAATATACCTTTTTGCCGGAGGCTACAGTAAAGGTATAGGCTTTCACATCCACCGTCAGGTCATAATCACCCGCTGCAGAGCAGCCGGCAGGGACATCGTAAAAGCCGGAATAGACCTTTCCGCTAGCATCAATTACCTGGAAAACCAGCTGGTCGCCTTCGTTGGCGGCAAATCTAAGCGCAGGTTTAACAGGATTGTCCATATCGGCAGTTTCATTGGCACTGGAAACAGTATAAGGGCCGAAAGTGGTAGCACCGTTATACAGTTTGTTTTTAGTAGAGAAGATACGAACGAATCGGAGACCGCTCAAGTTGCTTTGCGTATCTTTATCCTTAAAGGTGAAGGTATAAGTACTCTCATTGGGCAGCGATGCAGCTCTCTTGTAGGCCCTTATTTCGCTAGCCGAATAGGAGAATGCCACATCACTAAAGGAAAGAAGATTTCCACCGGAAACGGCATCATACGCATAAACGGTGACTTTAGAATAGCCTTCGTTAAGAGTAGGGATAGGCATAGGAATGTTCAGCGTCAGGCTGGTCACACCAAACACCGCATCCGAACCATCCTTGGTGATGGTGATCACATCATGAGCATCATCGGCCGAAGTCTCAATGGCAGAAGTACCAGGAACTACAGGAGAAGCGATGGAGAAATCACCACAAACCTTCTTGCCATTGAAATCAAATTCCAATCGCTTGGCAGTTGCAGGAACGCTGTCCACCGTGAGACGCATCAATCCGCACAGCTGGAAGAAATTCCAGCTTGTACCAGCCTCATCGGTGGAAATCATCGGGCAGGGAGAGGTCTCGCCACTCACCTGGGCAAGCGTATAGCTATCCGGGAGCGTCACATCCAGCGTATGGTCTTCCTGGCCATAGTTGGCGGCATTCTTGGCTACGATGGTGCAAGGATATACGGCAAACGCATTGCGGGAATAGCCGGCCTCGTAAGCAACCGTGAAGGAGGCCTTAGAAGATTCTACCGCATCGATTGCGGCACCATCCGTGGTAAAGGAGTAGTTTCCGTTAGAGATATGAACGGCTACATTGTCACCCTCGGTCCAGGCAAAAGATGCATCGACATCCGAAATCGTAGACTTTGTAGCAATTCCAAGGCTACCGGAAATGGTCTCAGTTACCATCTCCACCTGGGAGGCAGGCTCGTTTCCTTCAAGGGAAGGAAGCATATCTTCTTTTTCGCAGGAAACGGCCAGAAGGATCATTACCGGAATATAAAGAAACAGCTTTTTCATATTTCAATACTTATACTACTATTAATACCAGCCAGAAAAACCATTACCTTGAGCGTCTTCGCCGCCGCTTCCACTACAGATAGCATTTTCTGCTGCAAGCTCCACAACCTGCACGGCGGGAGTCTCATACATTTCTTTTTCAGACGAATACATACTAACTAACTATTTAATAACTACTAATTTCTTAAAAAGCGAAGCAGGCGCGGACGCGATAATAACCACTCTTATTCAACGACCAAACGCTTGCATTATTGTCCTTATAATAGATGGCCTTCGCGTTTCCATCATCCACGCTATCACTCGTCCAGAAGTACTTGTCGTTCTCCAGAACAGAGCAAAGATTCGCATTGACCAGGGCTGTGCCAGGAGTACTTGTGTAACTCCCCCACATCATATACTGCCAATCCTTCTCAGAAGGCAGGCGCCAAGTGCCTCCCGTAATCGAGTGGGCAGCCGCCCAATCGGGGATAATATAAATTCCCGTTGCCTGAGCATATGTCGCATTGAACTCATAGGCATCCGTCAGAGAGATAGCAAGACCGTGCTGGCAAACACCATCAACGCTGCCCACATAGACAATCATTGCCTCTGCCTTGCTGGCAGTATTGGCGGCAGCCACATCGGCATAAATCTTTCCATTGGAAGCGATGATACTTCCAAGGTCACTGGCCTCTACCGCTGCCAGATTATTCTTCTCCCGCCAAGTCATCTCACAGTTTCCATAGTAGTATTTGCCGTTCTGGAAACCGCCGGCAGGCATATTCTTTTCACAGATGTAAACATTTCCCTTATCATCGGTAGCCGTCAGAGTGAAAGTGTCATTCTTAGAATCATCGTCCGGATAACAGAAAGTAAGGGAAAGATAGATGCTTCCATCTACAATGACAGGATTATTGATGTCAATAGCGTAAACACCACTATACTGGGAAACCTCTGTAGGGTGAATACCTTCCACAAGGGTTCCCTTTGAACAACTGACAGAAAGTTTAGTAATGGTAGGAGTAACCGTTTCGCCTTTCGAATTCTTGAAGAGGAGCCCCTGGCGGAAGATAGACTGCAGGTTCTTGAAGGACACCTTATTCTGGGCCGATAAGGACCCGATCACCAAGTTCATCTGAATCCCCGTTGCCACAGCAAAATCATGCTGGCTAGCAGAAGCCTTACTCCCAAGTTGATCACGATAATTAAAACCAGGATAATAGTTGCCTTCACTCGAATAATCCGCGTCGTTCATCTGATAATACAGCTCGTATTCATCAGTGTCCTCATGAGAGACAGGCACCCATTCCCCACTATTCGTTTTCTCTTTTCCTTTACTTTCCCCAGGATTCCAGCGGAAGAACGACACTTCCCCTGCCAGGGTACAGGACAGTCCTTCATCCTGAATCATGGACGAGGTAAGGACAATGGGCGTGGCCGAATGGTCCAGGGTACTCCGGGCCATTGCTCCCTTTGTCTTATTATATAGGTATATCTTGTCTCCTTCCTGGAACCGGGAAGAAACGGACATACCGTCCCCACCGATAGTAACACCTTTGGTTTGGGAATCCAGTGAAGCCTGGAGGCTGAGGCTATAAACAACGGGGGCCTCCTTTTGAACGGGAGTTTCAAGCTGAGCACAGGCAGCAAGGGCCAGAACAGCTGAGATTATTACAACACTTCTTCTCATGGTACACTACTTATTAAAGGTTAAAAATAAGTGGGATCATACTGCTCCTTACTGGTGCAGACAATGCCTTCGGCCTTTAATTCAATGGTGTACACCTCTGGCGAAGAATACAACTCCTTCTGAATTGTTTCCATAAATAAAAGGTAAGAATACAAACTAGCTACTGGGCGCAAAGGTATATACAGAGGGAGTTAAAAATTGTCAATTCGCGTAAAATCTGCTGTCAAGAATCATTAATTTTGTCAATTTCCGTTAAAAAATGTGTAAATTTGCTCGATGTTTACAACCGCTACATATTTTCAGGGAATGGCAACGGCTATGTATATTATGGCCAGTATTGTCATAGCCGCGGTTAGATGGTTCCATATGTGCAGGCCCTACGACCGGGACCCTCTATACTATTATCCGGGCCGAAAAGCAACTTCCTTCATATACCTTATGTCCCTCACTCTGATTCCGGCTCTCATTATTCCGGAAACAGAGGGAGCCTGGCTGCTGCTGAAGGCCTATTTCCTTCCTGTAAGCCTCTACGACCTTACCATCCTCCTGTTCTCTTACTTCGGGGGGATTATGCACTGGCGCACCTGGCGTCGGCCTACCATTATTCTGGGAATAACGGCCCTTACAGCTCTTACTGCCGGACCTTTGGCCTCTCTCCTGAAAGGAAAGGTCTTTGACGGCGTCATACTGGGTAATATCATCATCCTAACCCTGGGGGTTGTTATGACCATTACCAGCATCATTGCTATAAGGGTGGTCCTGAAATGGGCCAAACGGTACGATGTGGAAGAATACTCCAACCCCACAGATTTCCCGGTGAACTTTGCCAAGAAGATGGTCAGAATCGCGATGGTTACCATTGTCCTTCTTTGGACGGCCGCCCTTCTGGACAACCGCAACGTGATGGCTATTGTTGAGCTGGCCACGGTGGTAGCCTCGGTTCAGATGCTCATATCGGCCCTGCACCCGCACAGAAAAGGCGCCCCTGAGCAAGAGGAAGCCCCGGCGGAGAAGGCTGAGGCGCAAGTGTATTCTTATAAGATCTCTACTGCCAAAGCCAAAACCATCGCTACCGCCATCCGGCGCGAAGTAGAGCAGGAGCAGGCCTTCCTGGACCCGCACCTGACCATTCAGGACGTTGCCACCCGCTGCGGTTTCAACCGCACCTACGTGGCCGGCATCTTCAAAACCGAATTTGGCGGCTTCTTCCACTATGTAAACTCCCTGCGCCTGAAATACGCAGACGAGTACCGCGCCGCCCACCCCAGCGCATCCATAGCCGAAATTGCAGAATCTTCCGGCTTTGGCTCACGCCAGAGCTACTACTCCGTGAAGGAAGTAATGAGCTCTTAAGTGACGGCTCGCTTCCGAGCACGAAAAGGGCCTCCCTGGTGCGCGGAACTTATATATGAAAAACCCCTCTGAGATGCTCTCAAAGGGGTTTTTCAGTGACTCCAACAGGACTCAAACCTGTAACCTTTTGATCCGTAGTCAAATGCTCTATTCAATTGAGCTATGGAGCCAGTTAGTTGGCCAATTAGGCCTCCTTATTCTCTACGTAGACTTTCTCGCGGATGCGGGCCTTCTTACCGGTGAGGTCGCGGAGGTAGAAGATGCGGGCGCGGCGAACCTTACCGTACTTGTTAACCTCGATGCTGTCAATGAACGGGGACTGGTAAGGGAAGATTCTCTCAACACCCACGCCACTGGCGATCTTGCGAACCGTGAAGGTCTTGGTGAACGGGTCCATACCACTGATCTGGATCACGACACCGCGGAACTTCTGAAGTCTCTCTTTATCACCTTCCTTGATTCTGTAGGTAACGGTGATGGTGTCACCGGCCTTGAACTCAGGATAGGAAGCTACTTTCTCATTCTGGAAAGCCTGCTCTGCAATCTTAATCAAATCCATAATTCTCTTAATCCTTTGTGCAACATTGCGGTTTGGCTCCTGACAAGAGGTTGCGTTAGTTTTTGGGACTGCAAAGATACAATCTTTTTAGTAACCCGCAAAACTTTTTTCCAAAAAATTAGAAAATATTTTTCACTTTATCGAAGGTGGCCTTGTCTTCACGCGTAAGATCCGGAGTAAAGCTGGAGCTGGAACGCATACTTTCAAGGGTATCCTTCTCGCTCTTGGACAGTTTGTGGGGCACCCACACCTGGAACTTGACATAGAGGTCTCCGGTTCCGCGGCCATAGCCCTGCACGCTGGGAAGGCCCTTTCCGCGCAGTTTGACCACCGTACCGCTCTGGGTACCGGGTTCTACCTTTACTTTATAGCTGCCGTCCAGGCAAGGAACCGAAACCTCGCAACCCAGCATGGCATCCATCACGGAGATGATACGGGTATAGAAGAGGTTGTTGCCCTCTCTCTGCAGCTGCGGGTGCTGAATCTCGTTGATTACCAGCAGGAGGTCTCCGTTGGTGCCGCCGTGGGGAGCGGAGTGACCCTCACCGCGGATGGTGATTTGCATACCGTCCTCTACTCCGGCGGGGATGCGCACACGCACCATTTCCCGCTTGCGCTCCAGACCGGTGCCGTTGCAACGGCGGCAGGGGTTGGTGATGATCTTTCCTTCTCCCTGGCACTGGGGGCATACGCCAATGGTGTAGCCTATGCCGCCAAACAGACCGCGCGTCTGCTGACGCACACGGCCCTGACCGTTACAGGTGGGGCAGGTCTTGATGTCGGATTCGCTCCTGGCACCCTTGCCGCCGCAGTCCGGGCAGGGACGGGCGCGCTCCAGAGAAATCTCTTTTTCGCAGCCGTTGGCAATTTCTTCCAGGGTGAGCTTGACGCTGGTTCGGATATCGCGGCCGCGGGCTACGCGGGGACCGGCCTCAGCTCCGCCGCCAAAGCCGCCGAAACCGGAACCGCCAAAGCCGCCAAAGTCAAAGCCGAAACTTCCGCCGAAGATATTGCGGAGGAAGTCGTTGATATCCATTCCGCCAAAGTCAAAGCCTCCGGCTCCGCCGCCCATTTGCTCGGCGGCAAAACCAAACTGGTCGTACTTGGCTCTCTTGTCGGGGTCGCTCAGGATGGAGTAGGCCTCTGCCGCTTCCTTGAAGTTTTCTTCGGCCGCCTTCTTCTCTGCGTCCGTTCCGTTTACCCAACGGTCCGGATGCCATTTGAGCGCCAACTTGCGGTAGGCGCTCTTAATCTCGTCTGCGGAGGCTTTCTTGTCTACTCCCAGAACCTCGTAGTAATCTCTTTTGTTTGCCATAACTTACGCTCCTACAACTACTTTAGCATAACGGAGCACTTTGTCTCCCAGGGTGTATCCGGTTTGTACCACATCTATCACCTTGCCCTTGAGGTCTTCCGACGGGGCGGGGAAAGTGGTTACGGCTTCGTGAAGCTCGGTGTCGAAATCCTTGCCCTTGGCGTCTATTCTCTCCAGGCCCTTGCCCTTGAGATAGGCGGTGAGTTTGCCAAAGATCATCTGCGTGCCTTCCTTGGCCGCCTCGCTGTCCGTGCTCTTTTCCAGGTTGGCGAGAGCTATCTCACAGTCGTCCAGGATGGGGAGGATGCCCTTGATGGTATCTGAGGCAGCGGAACCCACCAGGGCCAGCTTCTCTTCTGCCGTCCGGCGGCGGAAGGTGTCAAACTCCGCCATCAGGCGCAGATAGTCTGCCTTGGCGTCAGCCGCCTGCTTCTCTGCTTCTTCGGCCTTCTTGCCAGCCTCTTCCAACTGCTCGTTCAGGCCCTCGATGCGGGCTTCCAGTGCCGCCAGCTTCTTGCCGTCGGGTGCCTCCTCTATATTCTTTTTCTTCTTGTCTGACATATTCAATGGATCTTTCGGCCCTCTTCCTATCAAAATGCCTGCCAGCATAGCTGGTCTGCCATTCTGTCAGTCCAAGGGCCGGGATCCACTTACCGGAGAATCAGGATTCCGCCGTCAAAGACAACCACCGTCACTTCCTGGAAAACCAGGTCTGTCAGGGTGAATTCCCGGGGCCAGCCCGTCCGTCTGGCGTGCTTGTGTTTTCTACTCATAATGCGCTAGATTAAAGGTTTGTGGTAATAAGGGATTCCGTTTTCGCGGAAGAGAGAGGCCGATGTGGCCATGGGCAGATAGAAGCCTTCGTCCTGCTGCTGGAGCCAAATGTCAAAGGCCTCGAAGGGAGCGGACGGCTGCTGGGAGAACCAGATGCCCGAGATGCTGATGCAGCTGATCTGGGGGGCCATACTTTCCAGAAGGTTGTACACGGCCCGGATGCCGCGGTGATACAGTTCCGGGAGGATGAGGGTGTCCGGGCCTTCCGGCAGGCCGTCAATGTGGATGGATTCTCCGTCGTAACTTAGACGGACGTGGGCCTCGTTAAGAGGGAAGAGGTAATCGTTAAAAGTTGCCATAGTTCTTTTTTTTGGCAAGATACGGCGCCCCGGAAGGAAAAACACAATTTTGGCAAGGCTTGCCAAGATTTGGTATTTTGGAAAATTTTACAGGATTCACTAACTTTGAGCTATGAACCTTGAAGTATGAAAAGACTAATGACTCTCTTTGCAGGAATCCTCTCCTGCGTGCTATTGCAAGCTCAGCAATACGATGTAGTGGAAAAGGTAAAGGCCGATGTCAGAAAGGCATACGGCATGGAAGGCCCGCACCGCCTGGACGAATTTGGAACCCTTTCCAAAGCCCCCGGCGGCTATAAGCCTTTCTATATCAGCCACTACGGCCGCCACGGTTCCCGCTATGCCTGGAACGACGACACGTACACCCTCATCCGCGACGTCTTTAAAAAAGCGGAAGAAAAGGACTTGCTCACCCCCTACGGAAAGGAGTTTGCCAAGAAGTATATGGACTTCTGGGAGGTCCCGTACATCAACACCGGGGACCTGGTTCCCCTGGGCTACGACCAGCACCTGGCCATTGGCACCTTCGTGTACGAACAGTTCCCCCAGGTCTTTAAGGGCCGAAAGAAAGTGGACGCCCTCTCCTCCACCGGTCAGCGCTGCATCGTAAGTATGGGCGCCTTCAACACCGGCCTTATGAGCGGCAATCCCAAGTTGCAGATCAGAATGCAGTCGGACCATATGGGTATGGCCATCATTGCCCCGCCCAGCGCCCCCAGATCTATCCGCAAGAAGTTCAAAGGCCAGGACGATGAGCCCAAGATAGAGAGCGTATCCTCCTTCTTCCAGCGCACCGTCAACTACGACGGCATCCTGAAAAAGCTGTTCACAGACTACAGCTTCCTGGAAGAGATGGAGAACGGAGAAGATTTTATGGACGAGCTTTGGGAACTGCTCAGCGGCTATCACAACTACGTGAAGGAACCCCTCTTTGACGACCTCATCCCCCAGGACGAGATTGTGAAAGTATGGGAAGCCGCCAACTACTACTCTTTCTACAGCGACATCACAGCCCGCTACGGAATGATTCCCCTGCTCAAGGACATCATTGAAAAGGCCGAAGCCTCTTTCAACGACCCCAACCGCGCCGCTCACCTGCGCTTTGGTCACGACTACATCCTGGAAGGCCTGGTCACGCTCCTCAACGTCAACAATATGGGCGTGATTCCGGACACCCCCGAAGAGGCCAAATACTGGTTCCAGAACTACAACATCCCTATGGCGGGTACCATCCTGTTTGTCTTCTACAAGAACAAGCAGAACGATATCCTCTTCAAGGTTGTGCTCAACGAGAACGACGCCACCTTACCCAATCTCAAACCCGTACAGGGCAACTTCTATCGCTGGAGCGATTTCAGAGCCTACACGGACAAGATCATTGAGGAGCATCCTCAATTATAGATACGGTTGCAGGAATTCGGCTATCCGGTCCATCCAGGTATAGGATCCGGTACCGGGAGCGGCCGAAGTCATGAAACAATGTTCACGCGTGGCCAGGGTGTGCAGTTCGCACTGTACACCTATGGCCCGCATCTTTTCCCAGGCCTTCACAGAGTTCATAGCGGCCCAGCCGTCGGCGTCTCCGTGGATGAACAGCATGGGAGCCGTATCCAAATCAAAGGAGAATTCCGGAGCCAGCACGGCGGAATCGTCGTTTCCGCCGGTGGTATTGTGGGCATCCAGGCCGTCCGTCAGGAGGTAGGCCGGATAGATGCCAATCCCCCACTGCACCTTGCAGGAGAGCTTGTCTTTGTCATCAATGGGCCGATAAGACTGGTGGCGCGAAGAAGTGACGCCCATCATAGTCAGATGGCCGCCGGCCGAAGCTCCCATAATACCAATTCGGTCCGGATCCAGGCCTCTCTCTGCGGCCTCGCTGCGTACGATGCGGATGGCCCGCTGGAGATCCTGCCAGGCTGTGGTGTGCTTGGCCAGGCCCTCGGGACGAGGGGTACGGTATTTCATAGTAACCACGGTGATACCCATAGCATTGAGCATACGGCGTACCGGAGCCACTTCAAAACTCTTAGGGCTATTGCCCATATAGGATCCACCGGAATAGATAATCTGGATGGCTTTGGAGCGCTGAACGGCGGGAATGTGCCATTCAATATAAGGGATGCACTGCTGCTCCTGCCAGTTAGGAATCTTTCCCTCCGGCCAAATCTCTTCCTTTATATAGTCGGCCCGGTCTGCGTCGCTGGCAAAGCGTTCCATAATATCCTCTTCGGGTTCCAGGGGGCCCAGATAGCCCATCTGGCGCATAAACTCTACGCCGCGGTCAAAGCCGTAGGCGCCGTGTCCCTTGCCCGGATAGAGGTGCAGCTCGGCCGGAATGCCGCGCTTTCTTAGCTCACGGTACACCAGCGTGGAGCCGTTGGGGGAATAAATGTCAGTGCCGCCGTGATGCAGGCTCAGGGGGCAGGTCTTGCTGTCAAACTTAAAGACGGAGCTCAGCTGCACGTCCGGTCCATAGCCGTCCCGCGTGGCGGGCGTACCGGCCTCGGCATCCGTTGTGGCATAGGCCGGAGCATTCAGAATACCCCAGTTCACGTGGCAGGAAACCGTATCCAGCGCATCAATGGGAGTATAGGCCGAAGTCTGGGAACTGGTGGCCAGCAGCAGCGCCAGGTGCGACCCGGCCGACATAGAGATGACACCAATTTTCTCCGGATTGTAACCCCGCTTGGCAGCCTGGCTTCGGACCAGGCGCACGGCCCGCTGTCCGTCTTCCCAGGCCGACTGGTAAATGGGAAGGCCTTCGGGCCTGGGGGTGCGGTAAACAAAGTTGACGCACTGGATGCCCATAGCCGTGAGCTTCTTGTTCCAGTCCTTGATAAGGCCCACATCGCAGCAGTTCTGGTAGGAACCGCCGGAGATGAGAATCATACAAATGTCCTTCTTTACCGCCGGATCGGGGGCTTCAAACCACTCCAGATAGGCCGTACGGTGCTTGTCGGCCTTGAAATTGGGGGTCTTGACCTCGTCGGTCATTGCGGCTATCTGATGCGCCTGGGGATGGGGCATCTTGCCTTTGGGCCAGATGGGTTCTCTTACCTGGCCTTGCAGGCCCAGCGTTACTAACAGAAGGAGAAAGGTTACCAGCTTTTTCATAAGGGTTCGTTATTTCACCGCTAATTTAATAAGAAAATGGACAAAGTCTTCTTTTCGTCGCCAAGAATTGCTAACTTTAAGGTCACATTAAAACTACAATCCAATGACACAACTCATCGAATGTGTACCCAATTATAGCGAAGGGCGCGATAAGAGCGTTATTGACGCCATAGTAGCCGCCATCCGTACTGTAGAAGGTGTCCAGGTCCTGGACGTAGACCCCGGAGAAGCCACCAACCGCACCGTGGTCACCTTTGTGGGAGAGCCCGCCCCGGTGTGCGAAGCCGCCTTCCGCGGCGCCGCCAAGGCCCAGGAGCTCATTGATATGCGCCAGCATCACGGGGCCCATCCCCGCAGCGGCGCCACGGACGTGCTGCCCCTCATTCCCGTAGCCGGAATTACTTTGGAGGAATGCGCCGCCCTGGCCCGTCAGCTGGCAGAGCGTATGTACAAGGAGCTGGGCATCCCCTGCTACTGCTACGAAGCCGCCGCCTTCAAGCCGGAGCGCAAGAACCTGGCCGTGTGCCGCGAGGGAGAGTACGAAGCCCTGCCGGAAAAGATGGCAGACCCGGCCCGCAAGCCGGACTTCGGCGGCAAGTGGGACCTCGTGGCCCAGAAGGCCGGTGCCTCCAATGTGGGCGCCCGCGGTTTCCTGGTGGCCGTCAACTTCAACCTCAACACCACCAGCACCCGCCGTGCTATGGCCGTTGCCTTTGACGTAAGAGAGAAAGGCCGAAAAGCCCGCGAAGGAGGCTCCCTCACCGGTAAGCTCCTTAAAGACGCCCAGGGCAACCAGATCTGGATTCCCGGCACTCTCAAGGGCTGCAAGGCCATTGGCTGGTACATAGATGAATACGGCATAGCCCAGGTGTCTATGAACATCACGGACATTGACGCCACTCCCCTGCACGTGGCCTTTGAAGAAGTGTCCCGCGCCGCAGCCGCCCGCGGCCTGCGCGTTACCGGGGCCGAGATTGTGGGCCTGGTGCCCCGCCGCGTGCTCCTGGAAGCCGGCCGCTTCTATCTGGAAAAGCAGCAGCGCTCGCTGGGTATCAGCGAAGAAGAGATAGTGAAAATCGCCGTCCGCTCCATGTCGCTGGACGACCTCAAGCCCTTCAACCCCAAGGAGAAGGTCATCGAGTACCTCATTGAAGGAGAGAAGAAGGGCCTGGCGCAGATGACGGTGGAAGGCTTCACCCGCGAGACGGCCAGCGAAAGCGCAGCCCCCGGTGGCGGGTCCGTTTCGGCCTGCATGGGGGCCTTTGGTGCTGCCCTCGCCACTATGGTGGCCAACCTGAGCGCCCACAAGCGCGGCTGGGACGAGCGTTGGAAAGAGTTCTCCGCTGTGGCCGAAGAAGGCCAGCAGCTGGTGAACGAACTGCTGGCCCTCATAGACGAGGACACCGCCGCCTTCAACCGCATCATGGACTGCTTCTCCATGCCCAAGGGAACGGACGAGGAGAAGGCCGCCCGCGCCGCGGCGCTGGAAGCGGCCACGCTCTATGCCGCCCAGGTCCCGCTCCGCACTATGGAGGCCGCCCTCAAGGCCCTGCCCCTGGCACTGGAAATGGCACAGAAGGGCAATCCGGCTTCGGCCTCCGATGCCGGCGTAGCCGCCCTGGCCGCCGTGGCCGGTATCCAGGGAGCCCGCCTCAACGTACGCATCAACTGCGCCGGGCTCAAAGACAAAGCCCCCGCCCAGCCCCTGCTGACCCGTGCCGACGCCATTGTAGCCGAGGCCCTTCAGCTGGAAAAGCAAGTATTAGAAGCTGTAAATAACCACATAGAACTATGACCTTCCAGGAAGAGATTCTTGCCGGCATTCCGGCCCGGCTGCCGGAGGCCCAACCCTACGATAAAGAAATCAACCACGCACCCAGGAGAAAGGATATTCTGAAACCGGAAGAGAAGGTGCTGGCGCTCAAGAACGCCCTGCGCTACTTCCCCAAGGAGCTGCACCAGGCCCTGGCGCCGGAGTTTGCAGCCGAGCTAAAGACCTACGGCCGCATCTATATGTACCGGTATCGGCCCTCTTATAAGATGTATGCGCGGCCCGTGGACGAGTATCCTGCTAAGAGCCGGCAGGCAGCGGCCATTATGGCTATGATCCAGAACAACCTGGACCCCCGCGTGGCGCAGCATCCGCACGAGCTCATCATCTACGGCGGCAACGGTGCCATCTTCCAGAACTGGGCCCAGTACCGGCTGGTGATGCAGTACCTGGCCACTATGACGGACGAGCAGACGCTGGTGATGTATTCCGGCCATCCGCTGGGCCTGTTCCCCAGCCACAAGGACGCCCCGCGCGTGATTGTGACCAACGGTATGGTCATTCCCAACTATTCCAAACCCGACGACTGGGAGCGCTTCAACGCCCTGGGCGTCTCACAATACGGCCAGATGACGGCCGGCTCCTATATGTATATTGGCCCGCAGGGCATTGTGCACGGCACCACCATCACGGTTAT
>JAEEGK010001292.1_pt1 | contig 62862 bp, 59 predicted proteins | sample 8958771 | NCBI WGS metagenome assembly JAEEGK01 (sample SAMN16246547, study PRJNA631951) | gut metagenome | biome: gut microbiome; feature: rumen; material: SC-attached | host: Bos | place: Iran: Karaj | collected 2018-10 | reverse complement strand
GGATGCGCGCCGGGTCGCCGCTCTGCAGGGCTTCAAGGCGCTTCAGATCCTCCTCCCTGCGCTTGCGCCGATGCTTGGAGGCAGCCGCATCCAGCACGACGCCGCCCCCGATGGTGACCACGGGGGAATAGAAGCGGAAGATCATCCGGTCCTCCGGCAGGACGGCCAGGGGCGTTTCCAGCTCCAGCTGGGCAAAGGCGCTCTCGCCGGGCTGCAGGCTCTCCCGATCCAGCAGGGCCACCCTGGCCAGGGCTTCGGCGGTGCCGTGGTGTACATGGACCCGGGCCCGGTTCTTCATCTCCGGCGCGTCGGGCAGCAGCTCCAGCTGCACGTCGATCCTCCGGCTCTCCTCCATGGCGCCGGGGGTCATGAGCCAGCCGCCCCGCTCTGCGGTCTCCTTTTCCACGCCGGGCAGATTCACGGCCACCCGCTCCCCGGCCTGCACCGTTTCCCGCTTTTCCCCGTGGACCTGCAGGGTGCGCACGCGCACCTCCTTGTGGGCGGGCAGCAGCTCCATGGCGTCCCCCACCCGGATGCTGCCGCTCCAAAGAGTGCCCGTCACCACCGTGCCGAAGCCGGCCATGGTGAAGGCTCGGTCGATGGCCAGCCGGGCGACGCCCGCCGAGGACCGGGGCGGGATGCCGACGCACAGCTCCCCGATGGCGCGGATGAGGGCGTCCACGCCCTGCCCGGTGACGGAGGAGACCTCCAGCACCGGCGCATCCTTCAGGGGGCTGTCCTTCAGGTATTCCGCCACATCCTCCCGCACCAGCTCCAGCCATTCCCCGTCCACCAGGTCGATCTTCGTCAGGGCCACGATCCCCCGCCGGATACCCAGCAGCCGCAGGATATCCATGTGCTCCCGGGTCTGGGGCATCACCCCTTCGTCCGCAGCGATGACGAACAGCACCAGGTCGATCCCCGTGGTCCCCGCCAGCATGGTGCGGACGAATTTCTCATGCCCCGGCACGTCCACGATGCCGATGCGCTGCCCGTCCGGCAGGTCGAAGGGGGCGAAGCCCAGCTCGATGGTGATGCCCCTCGCCTGCTCCTCCTTGAGCCGGTCGGTGTTGACGCCGGTCATGCAGCGGACAAGAGCTGTCTTGCCGTGGTCCACGTGGCCCGCGGTGCCCATGATGATGCGCTTTTCCATCTCCGGCCGTCTCCCTTCCAGGTCCTGGGGGCTTATGGCCCCCTTAAGAAAGCCGTCAGAGTTCCCCCTGACGGCGGATCAAGCGACGTTTTTTTCCTTCGCGGAAATAGCCCATCCCCGGGACAGCCGCAGGACACGGCTGCCCCGGGGCAGACTGGCGGGGATGTGTGCGAATCGAACACACCTGAGTCGGCGCGAACCGCCTCACGACCGGATTTGAAGTCCGGGCCGGCCACCGGGCCGGATCCACCCCCATGTTTTCTGTTGTTTCCGCGCTGCGATCATTCCACGATCAGCGCCTTCGGCCCCTTCTCCGTCACATAACCCACAACGGAAGCCCCGCCCGTTTCTTCTTTCAAGGCCCGCAGCAGGCTTTCCCCGTCCTTCTCCGCCACGGCGATCAGCAGGCCGCCGGAGGTCTGGGGATCAAAGAGGATATCCTGCAGGGGCAGAGGGATCTCCCGCGCCCAGCAGAGATCAGGCTCCACATAATCCCGGTTGCGGTAGGCGCCTGCGGGCACGAAGCCCATGTCCGCCAGCTCCCACGCCTCCCGGTGATAGGGCACGTCGCCGGCCCGCAAATGGATGGTGCAGCCGCTGCCGGAGGCCATCTCATAGGCATGGCCCATGAGGGAAAAGCCGGTCACGTCCGTACAGCTGTGGGTCTCAAATCGGAGCATGCAGTCCCGCGGCGCGCGGTTGAGCGTCATCATCTGCGCATGGAGGCGCTTCATCAGCGCTTCCGGCACCAGGTCTCCCTTGGCGGCGGTACAGAGGATGCCCACCCCCAGGGGTTTGGTGAGGATCAGCACGTCGCCGGGGCGGGCGGTGCAGTTTTTCAGGATGCGCTTCGGGTCCGCAAAGCCGGTGACGGCCAGGCCGTATTTCGGCTCGCTGTCCTCGATGGTATGGCCGCCGGTGATGATGACCCCGGCCTCATAGGCCTTTTCATAGCCTCCCCGCAGCACGGCATGGATGGTCTCCCGGTCCATCTCCCGGCTCACGGTCATGATATTCAGGGCCAGGCGGGGCTCGCCGCCCATGGCGTAGACGTCGCTGAGGGCGTTGCAGGCGGCGATCTGCCCGAAGGTGAAGGGATCGTCGGCGATGGGCGGGAAAAAATCCACCGTCTGCACCAGGGCGGTATGCTCGTCGATCAAATAGACCGAAGCATCGTCGCTGCGGTCATAGCCCACCAGCAGCCGCTCATCCCGGCGCACCGGCAGCCCCTCCAGGAGCTGGGCCAGCATCCCCGCGCCCACCTTCGCGCCGCAGCCGGCGCAATTGGCCAGCTTGGTCATCTGAATATCGCTCATGAGACCTCCTCCGACGAAAAAATCACCCGGTATCCTCCGCCCAGGGCCTCCACCACCTTCTCCGTTCCCTCCGAAAGGAAATCCGGGAGCGGCAGGTCCGTCTCAAAGCGGAGACAGGTCCCGCAGGAGGAGCTCAGGTCCCGGGGAACAGGCATCAGCACGGCGCCGATCCCCAGGCCCTCCAGCCGCCGCCGCATGCGGATCGCATCAAAATGGGAATAAAAGGTGACAAAGCAGATCATTTCTCCAGGCGGAGCAGATATTCGTCCTCCCGGTCCTCCACCGTCACCCGGTAGCCCTCATGCTGGCCGTAGCGGGTGATATTTTCCACGGAGACACGGTTGTCCACCATGATCTCGTAGCTCGCTTCCTTACTTGTCATGGCCTTGCGGAGCATCAGCACCGGCTCCGGGCAGGAACGTCCTCTCGCGTCGATCATATGCTTACCTTCCCTTCTCTTTGCCGAATGTATTGGCAACTGCGACGATGCTGACGATGACGATGCAGACCACCACGGCGATCTTGCCGTTCAGGGTGGGTCCGTTGGCCGAGGAGGCCAGGGAGAAATTGTGGCACAGCGCCGCGCCTGCCAGGAAGCCCAGCACGGTGACGGCGGAATCGGTGTTCCCCTCCCCGGTGAGCACCAGCTGGCGAAGGGGACAGCCCCCCAGCAGGGTGCTGCCGTAGCCCACCAGGAGCATGCCCAGGAAATTCCACAGCCCGTCATTGTGCGCTACGGGCTGCCCCGCAAAGCCGAATTTGAAAAAGCCGAAGGCCAGATTGCAGATGAGAGCCGCCGCGAAGATGCCCACGAAACCCATGAGCAGGCGCACGGAGCGGAACAGGATCAGGTCCCGGATGCCGCCCACCATGCAGAGCCGCGTCAGCTGCGCCACGGCGCCCACGATCAGGCCCGCAGCCAGGGAGATGAGCAGCGGCGCGTGGCTGCCGCCGGGGCCTCCGCCGGCCTCCGTGGCGAAGAAAAGGACAGGGACGATCACCGCCAGGAGCAGCAGGGCCAGGGTCAGGATCGGCAGAGCCGCGCCTTCCGCCTTTGTCTGCTTATAGTTCCGCTTCAGGGAGTAGCCCTTTTTCAGGAACAGGACCCCGACGCCGATGCCGCAGGCAAAGCCCGCCAATCCCAGCAGCGCATTCCCGTCGCCGCCGGAGATGCGCAGGACCATCCGGAAGGGGCAGCCCAGGAACATCAGGCACCCCACCATGACGCACATGGCCAGCAGGAAACGGGTGACGGGGGAAGAACCGCCCTTCGGAGAGAACTCCTTCCGCCCCAGCGCCAGGAGGAAGGACCCCAGGATCAGGCCCACGATCTCCGGACGAAGATACTGCACGGCCCCCGCCCGATGCAGACCCATGGCCCCCGCCGTGTCCCGCAGGAAGCAGGCGATGCAGAAGCCCATGTTGGCGGGATTGCCCAGCTTGACCAGCAGGACGGCGATCACGCCGATCAGCAGCCCCGCCCCGCCGAGAAGGATGGTTTCTCTTTTTTCTTTCATAAGCCGGTTCTCCATTCCAATAATTGGTCATTATCCACAGACGGCCCCGGAAAATCCGCCGGTCTCATATCACATATTATACATATCTTTTGTGTGAATGCAAGTATAACTTTTTGTGAATATGCCGTTTTCGTTTCCCTTGACAGGCAGTTCCGCCCGTACGTATAATCATGCCGGACGGAACGCCCGATTCTTATACAGGGAGGACGGTATAAGCCATGGCAGCGAATCGCATCTATCTGGACCATGCGGCCACCAGCTTCCCCAAGCCGGCGGCGGTGACGGAGCGGATGGTGCAATACCTGACGAAGGTGGGCAGCAACGTGAACCGCGGCGTTTACGGCAGCGCCTTTGAGGCCGAAGAGCTCCTGTATTCCCTGCGTCAGGCGGTCACGTCCCTGTTCGGCGGAACGGACTGCCGCTACACCGCGTTCACCGCCAACGTGACCACCGCCCTGAATATGCTCATCAAGGGTCTGCTGCGCCCCGGCGACCACGTGCTGGTCTCCGCCATGGAGCACAATGCGGTGATGCGGCCCCTGAACCAGCTGGCAGACCGGGGCGTTCGTTATGATGTGATCCCCGCCGACAGCTGCGGCAATATGCTGCCGGAGGAAGCGGAAAGCATGCTCCGCCCCGAGACCCGGGCCGTGATCAGCACCCATGCCTCCAACGTCTGCGGGACGGTGCAGCCCATCGCCGCTCTGGGGGAGCTCTGCCGCCGGCACGATCTGCTCCTGATCGTTGACAGCGCCCAGACTGCAGGGCTCTTTCCCCTGCACATGGAGGAAATGCACCTGGCCGCCCTGGCGTTCACCGGGCACAAGACCCTGCTGGGGCCCCAGGGCACGGGCGGTTTCCTCCTCCGGCCGGACCTGGTGGGGGAAATGGAGCCGCTGATCGCCGGGGGCACCGGCAGCATCAGCCACCTGGAGCGGATGCCCGACTTCATGCCTGACCGCTTCGAGGCCGGAACGCCGAATATGCCGGGGCTCTACGGACTTTACGGCGCTCTGGAGGCCCGGAGCGAGCAAAGCCGAAGCGCCGCGCTGGCGCATGAGCTGGAGCTGACCGCCCGCTTTCTGGAAGGGCTCCGGGCGATCCCCCGCATCCGGCTCGTCGGGCGGGAGGACACAATTTCCCGCGCGCCGGTGGTCTCGGTCCAGATACGGGAAGGGGAGCTGGCGGAAGCCGCCCGGCTGCTGGACAGCCGCTGGGGCATCCAGACCCGCGTGGGACTGCACTGCGCCCCCCTTGCCCACCGGACCCTGGGCACTTACCCCCAGGGTACGCTGCGCTTCTCCTTCGGCGAGGGGAACACGGCGGAGGAGACGGATGTATGTCTGGAGGCGCTGGAGGAAATCTGCCGCACCCTGCCCCTGCGCCCCTGACCCTATAGCGGAAGAAAAAGCGGAGAGGTCGTCTGTCAAAGGGCAGATGACCGCTCCGCTTTTTGCCTGGATTCCGCTGCTTTACAAAAGCCGCCGGATGACGTCGCCGCAGTCTCCGTCAATGCAGACGGACTGCTTTTCGATCTTTTCGGGGCAGAAGGCTTCGCTGAAATTGAGACAGGCATAGACGGCTTTGGGATTCTCGCTCGTCATCTGCCAGAAAGGGTATTTGATGATGACCGGTATATTATTCTCAGTGCGCACCATCTTGCGCCAAAACCCTGTTTTGGAACATTGTCGTTGCGTTTTTCGTCGGTTTGATGACCGTATCATTCCCGCTGGAGTCTCCGACCTTCCCTATGAACCGGTAGAAGATATCGACGCGCATAACGACTTCGCCATCCAGTTTTTCTTTCTCGTGTACGACTACGCGATCAATCAACGTGTGCAGGAGTTCGGACGACAGAGAATTGATTTCGGAGTATTCCTCGATCAGCTGGGAGAAGCTGCTCGCCTTTCTGATCTTCTGGCCGCAGGCTTGCTGATCCGTTTCAAGCTGGGCGATTTTCCCTTTCAGTTCTCTATATTCCATGCTGTACTTTTCTGACATGACCGCATATCTGTCATCCGATATCTTATGCAGCGCATGGTCCTCATAGAGCTGATTCAGAATGATGTCCAGCTGATCCAGTCTGGTTCTGTACGACTCCAGCTCCTTCATAAGCTGTTTCGACTTTACACCACAGCCTCTTTCGGACGCTTCCACAAGGAATGCGATATAAGCGTCTCTGTCTTCATGGCAAAGGCTTGCATGCCGGCGGATATCCTCCAGAAGAATGGCCTCGATCTGCTCCAGGGTGATGTAGTGAGCAGAGCATTCCTTTCCACCGTAGCGGCGATGCTTATTGCAGCAGAAATGTCCTTTGGACGTCCGTCCTTTCCTGGCGGCAAAGACCATACTCGTATTGCACCCGCCGCAGACCAGCAGGCCGCGGTACATATTGTCCGAGTTCTCCCAGGTACACGGCTGCTTTACAGATATCCTTTTTTGGACCGTGTCAAAGGTCTCCTGGTCCACAAGAGCCTGATGTGTATTCTCCACCGTGATCCAGTCGGTCTCAGGACGCGGAATGATCCGTTTGTCTTTGAAAGACCTCGTCGTGTACCGCAGACTGACCAGCTTCCCAAGGTAGATTGGATTGCTCAGAATCTGGTGAACAGTCTTTTTTACCCACGCATATGGGTGCTTCACTCGCTCGTTCGTGTGATACTTTCCATATTCGTCCATCAGAAATGCTCGCGGTGTCGGAATCCGTTCGTCCTCCAGCCATTTCGCGATGTGGTAGCAGCTTGTTCCCTCCAAAGCCATGCGGAACATCTTTTTTACGATGGGGGCATGCTCATCCGGAATCAGGTGGTGTCTGTCATCGGGATCCTTGCGGTATCCATATGCAGGAAAACCTCCGGTGTATTCTCCCTTGATCGCTTTTGTTCTGAACGCCGATTTGACCTTTTTGCTGCAGTCCTTCGCATACCATTCATTGATGATATTCTTAAACGGAGCGAACTCGTTGTCGCCATCTGCAGTATCTACGCCGTCATTGATCGCGATAAACCGTACGTCATACTCCGGGAAGATCACCTCCGTGTAGTTTCCGGTCATCAGATAGTTTCGGCCAAGGCGGGAAAGGTCCTTCACAATGACTGTTCCGACCTTTCCCTGTTTAACCAGGCTGATCATCTTCTGAAAACCCGGACGGTTGAAATTCGTCCCGGAATATCCGTCATCCACGAAGAATTCGCAGTTAAGAAATCCCTTTTCTTCCGCATACTGCAAGAGCATTGCCTTCTGCGTCTGGATGCTCACGCTGTCCCCGCTGTACTCATCGTCTCTGGAAAGTCTGCAATACAAAGCAGTGATTCTGACCTGTTGTTTTGACTTTCTCATAACCGTCCTTTCCAAACAACAGATTCAGTTGTCGCATGACATATTCTTGACATAACTTTCTCGATTTGTAAAGACCCGTCATGCAAATTTGGTGAACCTGCTGTCCTTTATTTGGTACAGGAGCGGTGTTATACTGGAATAGTAGTCGCACCACTTCCGTTCCCGGTCAGAATACCGGGGAAGGACGGAAAACACATTGAGCCGGAATTGACCGTGAATTGAGCGAAACCTTGAAGGAGCATTGATGATGGAACGCTGTGACTTTGCTTCGATCGCCGCCGCCATACGGAGCGATCTGCTGGACGGCAGCTTCGACAACCAAATGGAGTTTATGGAGGCGCTGTTCTCCGCATATCTGGAAGAAACGGAAACCTATCTGGATATGGGGCTGGTGAGCCGCTGGCTGAATGGACTTGCCAAGCCCAGCCCTGCCATCAGCAGCTTCTATCAGGATCATAGGCAGCGCGAGGAACTGGCGATTACGATAGAGGATGCTATCCTTCCCAGCCTTTCCGACAGTGCAATGGTCGTGCAGAATATCCATGCGCTTCTGCTCGGTGATACAAGCATCTCGGACAGCAAGAAGGCGGAGTTGTGCCGCCGTTACCCTTGTAAGGACAAAACGGAAGAAGCTGCGTTTCTTACGGACGTTTTTCTGTTCGGTCTCAGCCGTCCCTTTGTCGCCCGCGACATCCGCAAACCGAATCTGCTGCCCTCCGGCAGCCTATCCCCCATTCTGGCAGATTTCGTGATCGACGGTGGAGTGCCCAAGACCTGCCGCTATTTCTGCGGGCGGGAGAATGAGCTTGCAGCCCTCCATGACGCCCTGATCCACAATGGGAAGGTGTATTTGCAAGGCATCCCCGGTATCGGGAAAAGCGAGCTGGCAAAGGCATACGCAAAAGAGCACAAGAAGGAGTACACGAACATCCTCTATCTCAGCTATACGGGCGATCTGAAAACGGATATCGCCAACCTGATCTTTGCGGACGATCTTCCGGAAGACGATTTGGACACCCGTTTCCGGAAGCACAACCGTTTTCTTCGGTCGCTCAAGGACGATAACCTGCTGATCGTGGATAACTTCAACACGAACGCCATGAGCGATCCCGTATTGGATATTGTGCTGAAATACCGTTGCCGCGTGTTGTTCACGACCAGAAGTAACCTTTCGGGGCTGTGCTGTCTGCCGGTTGAGGAAATCTCGGATAGCAATGTCCTATTTCAGCTTGTATCCAGATTCTATTCTGGTGCCGAGCAGCAGCGCGAAGTGGTCGAGCAGATCATAGAAATAGTCCACCGTCATACGTTGGCGGTGGAGTTGGCCGCCCGGCTTTTGGAGACAGGCATTCTGGAACCGGAAAAGGTCCTTGCAAAGCTGCGTGAGGAACACGCATCCTTCGACGCCACGGACAAGATCAGCGTTTCCAAGGACGGGAAAAGCACCCGTGCCACTTACTATGACCACATTCATACGCTGTTTGCTCTGTTCCGTCTGGCCACAGCGCAGCGAGAGATCATGCAGAGCATGACCCTGATCCCGCTGACGGGTGTTCCCGCCCGTCTTTTTGGGCGGTGGATGGGTTTCCGCGATTTGAACGACGTGAATGAAATGGCGGAGCTTGGCTTTTTGCAGGTAAAGCCCGGAAACCGCATTGCCCTCCACCCCATGATGCAGGAAGTGGCGATTTCTGAATTGTCTCCGAGCATAACGGGATGTCATGCTCTGCTGGAAAGCATCCGGGCGACATGCCAGATCCACGGAGAAGATGTGCCGTATTATAAACTGATGTTCCAGACGGTGGAGAACGCCCTTGACCTTGCCGCAAAGGACGACCCGGATTTCTTCCTTTTGCTGATGGAGGACGTTTTCCAATACGCGGAGAAATATAATGAGGAAGCAGTCATGAAGCGGCTGATTGACGAAATGCAGAACCTCCTTAATGATCCGGCCACTGGCAGCGTAAAGGACCGGGCGATACTGCTGGATTGCCGCGCTGCGTGTGAGAAGAATACTTCCAAGGCCATCAAGCTGATTCAAGAAGCGCTAACTTTGCTGCCGGAGGTCAACTCCTCCAACGCCCTCCTGGTTTCCAACCTGAACTCCAACCTCGGAGGCTTGTATCGGGCGGCAAAGCAGCACGACGCTGCCAGAAAACACATGGAAACCGCGATCTCCATTCTGGAGGAATACCACCTGGTCGGTGGCCATGACAGTATTACGCAAATCTTGAATTACGCCGTACTGCTGAACGACCTGGGCGAATCGGAGCGAGGACTCTCCGGCCTCCGAAAGATCGAGCATATCGTTCGGAAGCAAAACGCCGGTTCCCTCGACCATGCCTTTATTCTGGAAACGATGGGCAGGCTCAACCTTTCAACGGGCAATCGTCCACAGGCTGTGGAGTTGTTCATAAAGGCGCTTAGCATCTATGAATCTGTCTGGTCCAACGAACCGGAACTGCTCTCAGCAAAACGGCAGGAGCTGATGTCATAGGGAAAGAGCGATTTACATTATCTCGGCATACCGTTATAATGAGATATAAAGGCAGGTGATCCGGAATGACCCTTGACGAACTCATGAAAGAAAAGCACATCACGAAATACCGTCTGGCGAAGGAAAGCGAGATTCCTTATACAACCATTGGAGATATATGCAGTGGAAAAACAGATCTCAGAAAATGCAGCGCAGAAACAGTTTATAGACTTTCTAAGGCTCTTGGGATCACTATGGAGGAACTTCTCGCCGATGTGATGGTTGACCGTCCCAGCTTTGAATTGTTCAAAAGCGACGTCTGTCACCGGGTCAAGGCACTGGGCGATGTGGACTTCATCATCGACACATTGGAAAGCCAGGATATCCGAACATACTATGAACGGAAGTGGTATCCTGAAAGCCTTTATCTTCTGGCGATGCTAGACTATATCAGCAGGGTTAATGATGTGCCGCTTTGCAACGAATATGATGATCTTCGCCGTTGTCGGCTGAAGGATACGATCTACCCTGCCGGCATTCTGGCGATCTGTGCAGCAGCCAAAAGTGACGAGGCAAAACGCTTGTCTGTCAAAGAGGCAATTCCGGAGTTTATGCGCTTCAATATCGTGGAAAACGAGGTGCGGAATGTCGTCTGAGCAAAAGCTGTTTTCACAAAAGAGAATCTCGACACATATCTGAAAGCCCTTGCGAAGGAGTATATCACCAAATATAAGGAGAAGGCTTTCTTCCCATTTTCATCATAGACAAGAAATCCGTTCTCAGGCGACAGCTGTTTTCAAGCTGCCGCCTGTTTTTTACTCAATTACCGGTCAATTCCGGCTCAATGTGATTTCCGCACCCCTCTTTTAGAATGATTCCACCGTTCCGGGCAGTACCGTTTTTCAAAGTGCGGTGCCGATTTCGGCGGAATCATTCAGAGAGGGGTGTTCGTTTATGAATGCGATCACAACCAAACAGGCCGTCCCGCTGGCCGCGCCGTATGCGCGCAAAGTCGGGAAAGTCACGTTTGTCGTTTCCTCGTTTGGGAATCCCCAAACGAAAAGCACCGCCGAGGATCTGCTGCTCGGTATGCTGGAAGCGAAGGTCATGCAGGAAAGCATCGAGGAGGAGGCGCAGAGCGCATGAGGGATTTGAACGGCACCAAAATCATCGCCGTCGATCACGGCTATGGAAACGTGAAAACCGCGAACACGGTCACACCCACTGGCCTCATTGCCTATGATTCGGAGCCGATCTTCACCGGAGGCATTCTGGAGTACGGCGGCAAATTCTACCGCGTGGGCGAAGGGCACAAAATGTTCATCGCAAACAAGGCGACGGATGAAGACAACTATCTTCTCACCCTCATGGCAGTTGCCAAGGAACTGAACATTGCCGGGCTCCTCGAAGCGGACGTACACCTTGCTGCCGGGCTGCCCATGACCTGGATTCGGCACCAGCGTGAAGCGTTCCGGGCGTATCTCATGCAAAATGAGCGTGTGGCCTTCCGCTTCAACGGCAAGGTGTACCGCATCCGCATCGTCGGGTGCAGCCTGTACCCGCAGGGTTATCCCGCCATTGTCAACCGACTTGGCGAGTTTGGCGGCACGAACATCCTTGCGGACATTGGCAACGGCACGATGAACGTGCTGTATCTGGTCAACCGCAGGCCCGTGGAAAGCAAGTGCTGGACGGAGAAACTGGGCGTCGATCAGTGCGTCACCGCCGCGCGGAACGCCGTAATGGACAGCCTTGGCGTGAAGATCGGGGACAGCATCGTGGAGCAAATTCTTCGCACCGGCACCGCCGATATCGGCAGACCCTATCTCGACTGCATCTCCGCCGCAGCAAAAGAGTACGCGAAAACCGTCTTCGACACGCTCCGCCGTTATGAGTACAACCCCGATCTTATGCGGCTCTTTATCGTCGGCGGGGGCGGCTGTGTGGTCAAGAACTTCGGTTACTACGACAAGGAACGTGTCACGATCATTGAGGACATCTGCGCTACGGCCAAGGGCTATGAGTACCTGGCATACACGGCGCTGCGAAAGGAAAAGGGCGTATGAGCGAGATCAAATGCACGAACCTCCGTTTCAATCTGGACAAACCTCTCCAGCGGCAGGCATGGGAGCGGCTTCAGGCAATGGATCGTCAGCAGTTCAAATCCTACAGCCAGGTCGTTGCTCTGGCAATCGTGGACTACTTTGACCGGGTGGACCGCTTGAAGGATGACCCATACCTGGAGACCAGGGAACGGGAGGAACGCTTTGTCAGCCAGATCGTATCCGCCGTGGAAAACGCCATGACAAAGGCGCTTCCGGTATATCTCGCAGGATGTATGACCGGCCTGTCCAAAACCGTTCCGTCCTCCACGCCGCAGGCACCGGATCCAGGTTCGACGTCCGTGGATTGGGATTTTCTCGGCGGTTGATACCACTCAGGGAAACGCGATACCAATTCACAGCGGCATCGGCACCAATGCCGAAACTCCTTGTCCTGCCAGTGCCGCTCCTATCAAGTTTCAACACCAATCGCAGGCCCACAGGGGCCGGAAAGGATACTTTTTATGACCGCAGAAGCATCGGAAAAGGAGTATTTGCAAGCCAAACACCGTTTGGAAGAAGCCCAGGCGCGGGATCGGGACCGGGAACGAAAAGCCCGGAACCATCGGCTCATTCAGGAAGGGGCGATCCTGGAGGCAGCCTTGCCCGGCACGAAGGAAATGACGCTGGACGAGATCAGGGACTACCTTTTCAGCCTGGCCAAGCGACAAAACTGACGCAGGAACGGAGCGTTCCGACCATCCGGGGCGCTCCTCCTCTTTCCCGAAGGGCGCACTTACTCACCACCGGCCACAGGCCGGCGGTGGTATGGCCATTGGCCAGCGTGCGCTCCTCGCGAAAGCCCCACCGGGGCTTCCTCCGGAGGGGCCGACAATGCCTCAAGCCGTCATTGCCGGTGCAGTTGGCAGCGCTGCTTCCCGCATCGCGGTACGTTCCTGATTGGAACATACCCTCCGCCAACTGCCTATGCGCCGCCTTGCGCGGCACATCTTCTTTTCGGGAAAAGAAGCAATAGCCACGGCCTGCGGGCCGGGAAAGGAGAAGGAACGCATTATGGCGATCTTCCACATGGAAGCGAAGGTCATCACGCGGGGCGTCGGGCGGACCGCCTGCGGCGCTGCCGCCTATATGAGCTGTTCCAGCATCTATAACGACTATGACGGTATTCAACACGACTACACCCGAAAAGGTGGTCTTGTGTGGGAACATGTGTTCCTGCCGCCCATGGCCCCCTCCGAATGGCAAGACAGAGAAAAGCTCTGGAATGCAGTTGAGGCTGTCGAAAAGACGAAGGACAGCCGACTCGCCCGTGAGTTTGTCGTCGCTCTGCCCGTGGAGTTCGACAGGCAGATGTGGATTGGGATGGTGTCGGAGTTCATACAGGAGCAATTCGTCTCGGACGGGATGTGTGCCGACGCCGCCATCCATGACACAGACGGGCATAATCCCCATGTCCACATCCTGCTGACCATGAGGCCGCTGAACGAGGACGGGTCATGGCATAATAAGACGGAGAAAGAATACCTCTGTGTCCGGGACGGCAAAGAGCAGGGCTTCACCGCCGCTGAGTTCAAGACAGCACAGGCAGAAGGTTGGGAAAAACAGTATCTATATCAGGTGGGAAAGGAACGTCTGTACCTCCCGCCCTCTGTCGCCCAAAAGAAGGGCTTTGAACGGGTGAACAAGCATCCTTGCAGCACGAAATACGGCAGGCAGAACCCCATCACCGCCCGATGGAACAGCGAAGAACAGCTTGTTGATTGGCGGGCAGCCTGGGCCGATCACACCAATCGCTGGCTGGAGCGAAACGGCGTGGAGGATCGCATCGACCATCGCAGCCATGCGGAGCGTGGTCTGGACGAAAAGCCAACGATCCATGAGGGTGTCAGTGCCCGAAGGCTGGAAGCGGCAGGATATATCTCCGAACGCTGCGAGATCAACCGTCAGATCAAAGCGGACAACGCCCTGATTCGAAGGCTGAAGTCCGCCATTGTTAAACTGAAAAAAGCCGTGGAAACGACGATCCCTGCCATTGCCGCCGCGATGGAAACCGTGCGCCAGAACATCATCGTTTTCAATTACGGTCTGCTGGTGATCCGTGACCAGCGAAAGGGCAAGAAGGAATACGTTGAAAAGGCGAAGCAGATCTATACCGAGTATACAACGCTCCACGAGCAGATCCGGGCAAGGCTGGAAGAGCGAAGCCGTCTGCAACAGGAGCTGGAAGGCTTGTCCCTGTTCAACATCGGTAAGAGGAAAGAACTGAAAACGCAGCTCGCCGCGATCTCCGAAGAAATCGAGGAACTGCGCTTCGAGGAAAAGAGCGTCATGCAGACCTTTGACAAAGAGGACGCCGCCGGGATGAAGAAGGCCAAAATAGAGATTTCCAGCGTGGAAGCGGATGTAGTCAAGCTCGACAAGCAGGAATCCGCCCTCACCGCCGCCGTGGAAAAGGAACAAGAGAAGTTCTCCGAACTGAAAGAACAGGCATCCGATCTTGACCCCGGCGAGCTGACCGACGCCCGTCTCTCCCTCCGCCCGCAGATGGAGGATCAGGCAAAGGAGCGCATCCGGGGTGCCGTTAGCAGCGGCAAAATTCGCTTTTGGGATTTCCTTGCCAGCGTCCAGAACGCAGACAAGCAGCTGGGTGAGGACGATCTTGCAGAGCGGCGAGACCGTGAAAAACGGCAAGCAGACAGAGAGATTACCAATAATTCCCAAAACCGCAAGCCAAGAAGACACGAGCATGAAAGGTAACTGTCAACTCCAGCTCAAGCCAGGGATCGGGGCTCCCAATGTCATGTAGTATGTTTTACGAACACTAGAATCATCCGGATTGAGGGTTATTCTCAATAGTTTGCATTGCCTTTTCTCCAATTCTGCCAAGGCCGCCATGTCGCAACATGGCGGCCTTGGCCTTGGAGCATGACCTTGATCTATCCCTGGTCCGCAGTCCTAGCCCTTAAATCTATGGATTCTTTACTGGGGCGACAGTTCTTACCACATCTGCTCCGGCGGAAGCACTTCAGCTTACTGCGCGGGGGTTGCTGTGACAACGCTGTTAGGATTGATAACCTGCTGCGTTCCGGCGTTTTTGTTTACCCAGCCGATCATATTCGGCATCATGATCTTCAGTGCAAGAAGCAGGACGAAAATCAGCAGGAAGCCGATGATGGCGTTCTTGAGTCCCTGCTTTGCTTTTTCGCGATCCTGCTGCTCCTCTTCCTTTGCGAACTTGAGGCCCAGGACCACGCAGAAGGTGGCACCGGCTGCGCCGACGATTCCCAGCAGGGGTCCCAGCAGAGAATTGATCAAATCCTACAATTGGGGATGCTACCTGGTCAAACACTATAATTCCTCTATTCAGATAGTATATTGTTCTGAAAGAAGCCGAAAGGAGCTTCCTACACACAGGTTATTCTTCGGTATATCTTTACGCTAAATGTCCCTTTTCTGTAATCACTTTGATGACTTCGTCTACATACTTTTCACAGATCTCGTCGCTTTCCGCTTCCACCATGACGCGGATCACCGGCTCGGTGCCGCTCTCGCGCACCAGGATTCGGCCCGTGTCGCCCAACTCGTCGGCCACTTTCTTCACCGCCGCCTGCACGTCCGGGTCGTTCTGCGCGTCGGGCTTCGACTTCACCCGCACGTTCTTCAGCACCTGGGGATAGAACACTACGGGGGCCGCCAGCTCGCTCATGGGCTTACCCTTGGCCAGCATGACCTCCATCAGCTTCAAACTTGTCACGATGCCGTCGCCGGTGGTCTCGTACTTCAGGAAGATGGTGTGGCCGCTCTGCTCGCCGCCGATGCGGTTGCCGGTCTGCACCATGTTCTCATAGACGTATTTGTCGCCCACCTTCGTCTTCTCGTACTCGATGCCCACCTTGTCCAGGGCCTTGTAGAGGCCGAAGTTGGACATAACCGTAGTGACGACTTTGTTGTTCAGGAGCTTGCCCCGTTCCTTCATGTAGAGACCATAGATATACAGGGTATGGTCCCCGGTCACCACGTTGCCCTTCTCGTCCACGCACAGGCAGCGGTCCGCGTCCCCGTCGTAGGCAAAGCCCACGTCCAGGCCGTTGTCCACCACGAACTTTTGCAGATGCTCGATATGGGTAGAGCCGCAGTCCGTGTTGATATTGTACCCGTCCGGATGGTCGTTCATCACGTAAGTCTTGGCTCCCAGGGCATCGAACACGCTCTTGGCGATCTGCCAGGCGGAGCCGTTGGCCACGTCCAGACCCACCTTGACGTCTTTGAAGCTGTATTTGCTCAGGGAGATTAGGAAGCCGATATAGCGGTTCCGGCCCGCCACATAGTCTACAGTCCTGCCGATCGCTTCCCTGTCAGCTACTGGGACCTCGCACTTGCCGTCGATATAGTCCTCCACCTGCAGGATGGTCTCCTCGTCCATCTTCTCCCCGCTGCCGTTGAGGAGCTTGATGCCATTGTCATAATAGGGGTTGTGGGAGGCGGAAATCATGATGCCGCAGTCAAAATCGTCCACCCGCGTGATGTAGGAGACGGAGGGGGTGGTGGTGACGTGCATGATATAGGCGTCCGCGCCGGAGGCCATCAGGCCGGTGCAGAGGGCGTACTCGAACATATAGCTGCTCCGCCGGGTATCTTTCCCAATAACGACCTTGGCTTTCTTATTCAGCCGAGCCCCGTAGTACCAGCCCAGGAAACGCCCAATCTTCACCGCATGCTCAAAGGTCAGGTCCTTGTTCGCTTCGCCCCGGAAGCCGTCGGTCCCGAAGTATTTACCCATCCTTACTATCCTCCTTCTTGTTGATACCTTCTTCTTTTTTGCTATTTTCACATAAAAGCAGTTTATCAACGAAACCGGATACGTGCCCAGTCAAGTCCGAATTTGTGTGTAAATTCCTTTAGGCATCCTCCGATTCTTCTGCAACCTAGGTCTTTCCTTTTCGGCATTCCGAATGCTGTTTGCCGTATAGTACCCGGCCTTCTCCAGCACTCGGTCCGCGAAAAATCTTTTCTAGTTCGGTTTGATTCAACGATTGCTTGGATCAAATTCTGTGGCACGTCGTCATAGTTATTCATGCAGCTTTGAGCCGATGAATTAGTATCTCGTGAATACTACAGGATTATAGTTCTCCGCTTGCAGACCAGGTTCAGAGACTGCGGACTGAAGGTAAAACCGTGAAAGAGATTGAACAGAATTTGCAGATCAGTCATGCATCGGTTATTGGCTATCTTCCGATCAGCCGGACAAGGATCAGTCACCTGCGGTACAATTTCGTATTCTTCCAGCCGTTTGATGATGTCGCTTACTTTGCTGTTCCGTGTATCCGGACAATTCTCTTTGAACGTGATTCCGAAGATGATAACCTTTGCATTCTTCGGGGCTTTGCCTGCCTCAATCATCTGCTTGATGGCGGCATCTGCTACAAAAGCGCCCATGCTATCGTTGACCTTACGACCGTTGAGGATGATCTGACTGTGGTATTCATCGTTATAATGTCATCATAACCTCAGGAAAGACGTGATCATCCTTTTGTACTCATTAAGCGCATACTCAGCAGCTTTCTTATCTGTTGCTTTGATGCTGTAGTATATCTTTATCTTTGGCTCAGTGCCAGAGGGTCTTATTGCTATCCAGGACCCGTCTGAAAGGAAATACTTAAGGACGTTTGAGTATGGAAGCGAGCCGAAAACATCTGTAACTATATCTTTTTTGAAGTCAATCACAGCAGAGGCGTTTTTCAACGGACTGCCACTTGTTCTCAGCTTTGCCATCATCGATTGTATCTGCTCCAGTCCATCTTTTCCTTTCAGCGTATAGCTGTCCAAAGCATCGAGATAATAGGCATACTGTTTATAAATCTCCTCAATTCTATCAAGCAGAGTAAACCCTTCAGCCTTCGCCTTTGCAGCCATCTCGCAAATCAGGAGAGTAGAAACTACTGCATCTTTATCTCGAGCATGCGTTCCGGCGAGATACCCATACGATTCTTCATATCCAAACAGAAAATCGAAGGCCCTCTCTTCATCATTCGATGCATGCGCCTTCTCAAATTGCGTTATTTTTTCCCCTATATACTTAAACCCGGTAAGAGTATCGAAAACAGGGATGCCATGTTTTCTGGCAATCTCAGCACCCAACTCGCTTGTGACCACCGTTTTTACAACAGCGGGTTTCTTTCCGGTTGTGTCAGTTGTAGACAAAACGTAGTCCATAAGCAGCGCACCGACTTGATTTCCTGTCATGAGAACATACTGTTCATCATGATTTTTAACAGCTATGCCTACTCGATCACTATCCGGATCCGTGCCAAGGACAATATCCGCATCTATTCTTTTCGCAAGCTCAATACCCATTTCCAGGGCTTTCTTGTCTTCTGGGTTAGGGCTATAAACTGTCGGAAAATTCCCATCTTCAATGATTTGCAGACCGACGACATCAATGTGGTCAAAGCCTTCTTGATACAAAACTTCCATCACTGGAAGTTCTCCGGTTCCATGAAGTGGTGTATAGACTATTTTTAGCTTTTTCTTTGCTTTATCATCTGTAAGTCTTGCCTGCTTTCGAACTGCAGCAATGAAGTCATTGGTTAAATCGATGTACTCAACAAGACTCCAGTCACCAGAGATATTAATGGATCTATAATCTTCAACAGCATTAACATACTGGATCACATGCTCTGCCTGCTTCGGAACCAATTGACAGCCATACTCGTCATACACCTTGTAGCCATTATACTCTTTAGGGTTATGACTTGCCGTAATCATTACACCCGCTACACTGTTTAAATACGGGACAGAAAAAGATAACTGTGGAACCGGTCGCGGAAAGAAATTAAGATAAACACGAATCCCATGCGCCGCAAGGACTAGTGCAGTAATTCTCGCGAACTCTCCGGAATTATTTCTCGTGTCAAATCCAATTACAACACCACGTTTTTTTGCGTCATCTCCATATGAATCGAGGAGATAACGCGCCAGCCCAGTTGTAGCTCTTCCAACTGTATAAATGTTCATTCGATTGGTACCAGCTCCCATAATTCCACGCAAACCGCCTGTACCAAACTCAAGATCACGATAAAAGCGATCTTCAATCTCTTTAGCATCCGTAACTGGATCAAGAGCAGAAAGCTCTTGCTTAGTTTTCAGATCAAAGAAGGAATCATTCTTCCATTGTCTAAAGATATCAAGATGGTCCATATCCGCCTCCAATTTCGTTACTTGTTTGACATCCGGGCAACCTTCAAAATCAGATGCGCTGTGCTGTTTGCTTTTATCGTCCCGTTCATCACCATTTCCACCGCCGTATCCAGGAAAAGAGCTATCACCGTCAGATGTTCATTTGCATCAAGATGCTGTGAACTGGTTTGTCTACAGTTCCTGGCTAGGAATAGATGCATTCTGTTTGTGAGCTTGCTTGTGCTTTCCCATGTCGGTCCCAGATATGTCCAATCATCAGACTCATATCCGGTTTCCTCCAACAGCTCCCTTTTTGCAACTGCTAGCGGATCGGTCTCGTTCCTCTCAAACATACCTGCCGGGCATTCGATTACTTCCTCCCTGCAAGCATATCGGTACTCGGTCTTCAAAAGAATCTTGCCGTCTTCTGTGATCGCCGCAACCATCGCCGCATCCGGTATGGTCACGGTGTAGAAATCTTCGATAACAGCTCCGTCCGGAAGCTGCACCGCGTCCTTATGAACACCCACATGGTAATCATCAATGAGCTTCTCGCTCTTTATTGTTTTCCACATCATTCTTCTCCGCTCGGAGGTCAACAGCTCACGTTCAGAATCTGGGCTTTTCCATGAAGATTAAGTGGGATGCTATCAGCCGGAACAAACACACAGTCTCCTTTGAAGAAGTTCAGCATGAACCCTTCCCCGAAAAGCACACCGCAGCCGTCTACACAGAGCAGTGCATGAAAGCTGTTACTTCCAGTCTGAAATTCCGCCAGCTTTCGGTTTTCTGTATTCAACAGCAGCCGTTCTACCTGGAAATACTTACATCTTGTAAGCAGTTCTGATGCAGATCCATTCCTGTAATTCAACACTCGCATTGGCTGCCGGGGAGCAATACTGCTTTCCAGCTTTGCAACTTCCAGCGCTTTTTTTATGTGCAGTTCTCTCTTCTGTCCTCGCCTATCTACGCGGTCATAATCATAGAGCCTGTAGGTCACATTGCTGCTCTCCTGTATTTCTGCAACAAGGCATCCGGTCCCGATGGCGTGAACCATGCCGGATTCAATTAAGAAAACATCATCCTTATGAACCGGCACATGATTCAGATACATACCGATGGTTCCATCTGCAACCGTTTGCCTGACCCGCTCCGCTGTCATATCCTCTTTGAAACCGTAAACAAGCTCCGAATTCTTCCGGGCAGCAAGGACATACCACATCTCCGTCTTGCCCCATTGCCCCTCATATTTCAGTGCATAGTTGTCATCCGGATGAACCTGAACGGACAGATCCGCCTTTGCATCGATCAGCTTGATCAGTATCGGCAACTCAGGTTTGCCGTCTATCGTCTGCAAAGCATGCGTTCCAAGGTACTCCGGATGGGAAGCAAGCATCTCGGTCAAAGATTCTCCCGAAGCCAAAGTCGAAACTCCATCCGGATGTGTTGAACACACCCAGGCCTCAGCAAACGGAGCCAGCTGAATTCCTAGATTAAAATCATCATTCAGTCTTGACCCGCCCCAGAGGTAATCTTTGGCAGCAGGTCTCAATATAAAAGGCTTATTCCCCTGATTCATATCATCAACTACTTCTCTTCTCCCGTTTACACAGGAGGCTTCGTTTATTCCGGCATTTCGTATTTCTTTTTGTCGGATACAGAGATCTCGGTACCAAGCTGCACCTCAATCATCTGAAGCCCTTTGTCTCCGGCGATAACAGTATGCTTACATCCCGCACCCATGGTCACCACGTCACCTGGCTTTACAGGCTGCTCCATGCCATCGACAATTGTTTTTCCTGCACCGCTGATCACAGTCCAAACCTCATCACGCTTCTCATGACTATGGTAGTTCATCTTATGACCTGGATTCAGAGTGACCTTAACAGTCATGCTGTCCTCTTCCACATCCAGAACGCGATAAGATCCCCAGCTCTTCTCAGCGAACATAACCTGCTGATCAATGGCATCGACGAATGGCTTGATATAGCTGCTCTGCTCTTTATCGGAAACCAGGATGCCCTCCGGGCTGGCAGAAACCACCATGTCTTTTCCGCCCATAACAAGGATGGGGACGCCAAGTTCATTGATCACATGAACGTTTGCACACTTTTCATTCAGTCGGACGTCACCTACTGTATTCTCTTCCATCGCCTCTGTGAGCGTATTCCAAGTGCCGAGATCCTTCCACTCACCCGTAAAACGAAGAACAGCGATGTCCTTTTCGTGCTCAACAACTGCGTAATCAAAGCTGATCTTCGTCAGCGTATCATACTTGGCGAAGAGATCTGCATAATCCGAAAATTCAATCAGCTCATGGGCACGGTCAAGGACATAGCGGAGTTTATAGGCAAACACACCGCCGTTCCAGAGACCTCCCGCATCAATATACTTCTGCGCTGTAACGGCATCCGGTTTCTCTTTAAAAGTCTCAACCTTAGCAACCTGATCCTTGGACACAGGCATGATATATCCGTACTTTTCGCTCGGATACGTCGGATCGATACCCATCAGTACAAGGTTCGCAGTGTCTGCCTGTGCCAGTTCCCACAGTTTTTTCAGTGCATCAAAATAGTCATCATTGACGTAAGGATCAACCGGACAGACCACGACTGCTTCATCCAGGCTGATTCCCTGTACATCATGAAGATATGCCGTTGCCAAGGCAATAGCCGGGAATGTATCACGGCGGCAGGGCTCTACTGAAACACCCACATCTGTTCCCAGCTGGTTATGGATCGCCGATACCTGGGATTTAGAAGTGGCAATGGTAACAGTCGCGTCCGCATCGACAGTCTTGATCTGCCGGTATACACGCTGAACCATGCTTTCATAGTCACCGGTATACTCCGTTCCCATCGGAATCTGATGCTCCGGCTTCTTGAAAATCTTGATAAACTGCTTTGACCTTATGTCATTGGATAGCGGCCAGAGACGTTTCCCGGAGCCGCCGGATAGGAGTACAATATTCATGGTTTACCTTTCTGCTCTCATCGGATTCTCAAGGAAATCCTTATAGCTCAGGCGGATGCCGTCTTCGAGTTCCGTTTTGTAGGTCCAGCCAAGGGCTGTGGCCTTGGAAACATCCAGCAACTTCCTCGGCGTGCCGTTCGGCTTGCTGGTATCCCATTCAATCTTACCTTCGTAGCCGATGACCTTTGCTACCAACTCGGTTAGCTCTTTAATGGTCAGCTCTTTCCCTGTACCTGCGTTCACGGTCTCATTGTCGCTGTAGTTGTTCATCAGGAACACGCAAAGATTCGCAAGATCATCGACGTACAGGAATTCGCGAAGTGGGCTGCCATCTCCCCAACAGGTAACAGATTCCTTTCCCTCGACTTTTGCTTCATGGAAACGGCGAATCAGAGCAGGCAGCACATGGCTATGCGTCGGATGGTAGTTGTCGTTGGGACCATACAGGTTGGTCGGCATAACACTGATGTAGTCTGTGCCATACTGCCGATTCAGGAATTCGCAGTACTTCAAGCCGCTGATTTTCGCCAGAGCATACGCTTCATTGGTTTTCTCCAGCTCGCCAGTCAGAAGACAGGATTCCGTCATGGGCTGAGGTGCCATACGCGGGTAGATACAGGAAGAGCCAAGGAACTCCAGTTTCTTGCAGCCATTCTTCCAGGCGCTGTGAATCACGTTCATTTCCAGCATCATGTTGTCATACATGAAGTCCGCAAGCGCACTCTCGTTTGCCACAATACCGCCGACTTTCGCAGCAGCAAGAAAGACGTATTCAGGTTTCTCCTCCTCAAAGAACTTCTCTACCTGATCCTGTCTCATCAGGTCCAACTCTTTGTGAGTGCGAAGGACAAAGTTGGTATACCCCTGTCTTTGAAGTTCACGCAGAATAGCAGATCCGACCATTCCCCGATGTCCAGCAACATATATTTTTGCATTTTTCTCCATCATAGTATTTCACACTTTCCCATCTTTTTTTCCGTTTCTCCGGTGTGTATTATTTGACAACGCCCTTTTCCAGGTACTCGGCAAGGTTGGTCTTGATATGTTCTTCAGCCCGCTCAACAGCAACTTTTTCCATGTCATGCGCCACCATCAGCCGGACAAGCTCCTCAAAACTGGTCTTTGTCGGATTCCAGCCAAGTTCTTTCTTAGCCTTCGTCGGATCACCCCAGAGATTGACAACGTCTGTCGGGCGATAGAAATCCGGGGAGACCTCCACAATCACGCGTCCGGTCCCCTTCTCAACGCCCTTCTCGTCCATGCCCTCTCCGATCCATTCCAGCTCGATGCCAGCGTGGTGGAAAGCAAGAGTAGCGAATTCACGAACCGAATGTTGTACACCAGTGGCAATGACGAAGTCCTCGGGCTTATCATTCTGAAGGATCAGCCACATGCACTCTACATAATCTTTGGCGTAGCCCCAGTCACGGAGGGAGGACAGATTTCCCAGATACAACTTGTCCTGCTTTCCCTGTGCGATTCGTGCTGCAGCTAGGGTAATCTTGCGGGTAACGAAGGTCTCACCACGGCGCTCAGATTCATGATTGAACAGGATTCCGGAGCAGCAGAACATGTTATAGGCTTCACGGTATTCCTTAGTGATCCAGAAGCCGTACTGCTTTGCAACGGCATAAGGAGAATAGGGATGGAAGGGAGTCTTCTCATTCTGGGGAACCTCCTCCACCTTGCCGTACAGTTCAGAAGTAGAAGCCTGGTAGATGCGGCAGGTATCGGCCTGACCGCATACACGGACAGCTTCCAAAACTCTCAGAACACCCGTTGCATCGACATCTGCTGTGAACTCAGGAACGTCAAAGGACACCTGCACATGGGATTGTGCCGCGAGATTATAAATTTCATCTGGCTTGACCGCGTCGATCACCTTAACAAGGCTCATGCTGTCGGCGAGGTCGCCGTAATGCAGATGGAAATTCGGATGTCCTTCCAGATGAGCAATTCTCTCCCGGAAGTCTACAGAGCTGCGGCGAATAATACCGTGAACGTCGTACCCTTTTTCCAACAGAAACTCAGACAGGTAAGAACCATCCTGACCAGTCACACCAGTTATCAATGCTTTTTTCATGTTTACCTCCGATGCCGCGCTTACGCGGGTCTTGATTACATTTTCTGTTGGCATCAGTTTGTTCCGCTCACGTTTTGCTCGGCGGCTCGGCGACGGCCAACAGATGTTATTCTACTTAGCCAAAGAGGAAATATGAATTCAGTATACGGTGAAAAAGAGGTAAGACTGCATACCATCGCGTTTAGAAGTATGCGGAGCAAGAGCCTGGAGCTCGCCGATTTCCTGAAGATGGAGAAGGCTGGTGCGAGCGAAAGAAGATGGCGTGTAAAGCACACGGTTGGAGGAGACGATAGCTGCTGTGGTGAAATATTTATTCTGATCCATCAGTCGGTTCCTCCTTTCCACATATCTTACCTCTTATCCTTTAGATGCTGTGGTGAAAAACTTGTTTTGGTCCATCTGTCGGGTCTCCTCCTTTCTTTTTTCAGACCTTTACTTTCTTATCAAAAACACTTTTTCTGAAAGCTCACGCGCCTCGACTCCATCTGGCTCGCTTTCAATTACCAGTCTTAATCCATCTTTTGAATAGTTCGTAATTGCAACACTATTCTCACATTGAAACACGCTATATCCCATAGGAATCAGGAATATCGGTGCGTAGTGAACTTTCTTTGAGTTCACGTAGATAATTCCAGCCACAACGAATATTACAAGGCTCATAACCACCCAGTAATCGGAAAACAAAATCGTCAGGATTGTCAGAACCTGCGCTAAAATATAACCTGCTACTTCCCAGATAATATTATCAGTCGGCTTATCCTTTACCCTTGTGTTCATAGGAATGGTCTTTAGCAACCGGGAGCATATAAAAGAAAAAAAAACGAGTCCCAACAGCACGCCCCAGATTAGATAATCTGTCCAACTGCAATAGTGAAAAAAACCATCCTCTGGCACAAGTTCAAGGTCTTTATATTCACTCACTTTTTGCCAGATGGATATTCCAAGCAGGACTAAATAATCGATAAAATATGAAGCTGTGTATATTCCCCATAACGACAGTTTTGTCAGCATTAAATCGTATCCTCAGTCTTTACAACGCCAATTCGCTCTGCCAGCAGGGATTTGAAATAGGCGTCCGACATTAAATTGATAATATGGAACAATTGCGACTTTTCCCTATAGATAATCTTTCCCTCTTCATCAAATTCAAGATCAAGACTCAAGGCATCCACAATTTCAGGAACTCTGTCATAATGTTCAAAGAACAAAGGAAGTCGTTCCTTTGACATCATGTCTGTAAAACGCTTCATGATACGTACATCCCGCTGACAGTCATCGGAGAACTGCTCTACATTCTCCATAATGCCTTGATTTACGATTTCACCGATTGCGGCATTCGTAATCTTGAGATATTCATCTCTGTAATTGAAAATTCGTTCCAATGAGATATGATTAAGAATAAGAAGTACATCATCATGTAGCACCATATCGCAGAGTTCATCAATTCCAAGAAAATCCGTATCCATTTCTTTCAGTTCATTGTTAACGAATTGACTGATGATGCCTTTACGGAGTTTGCTCATTTTCGAGAACTGTCTGAAAAGGTAGACGGTATAACCGTCATATGTGATCTGAAAACTGTAGAAGCTAATTCTACCGATTTTCAGCTCTGACATATCAGCGAAGAGATTCTCTTGTTTGATGCTCTCCAAAAACTTATCTACTGACTCCACCTGCGAAGGAGGTAGTAGCTCATTTTCCTCATCAGCCACACCGACAGGATTATATGGAACTACTGTAAGTTGAAGAGATTTGATAGCCAATGGCAAAATCATATCCAGAATTTTCTTTTGAAGCTCTGTGGAAATCTGAGGCTTGAAAGAGACAAACTTCTCCCGTGACGGCTTTTGAACAAAGAACATAGTCATCACATTATCTGGACGTTCTGTTTTTACTCTGTCCAAAAATGTAATAATATCCTTTGCTGTCTCCTGATAATTTGCGTTAGCCATCAATTGTATCCTTCTTCCTCATTCACACACTCCGATCCGCTTAAAGATCGGGAGTAGATAACTTGCTCCGAACGCATTCAGTTTTTTCGGTCCGGTAACCACACCGAGCTCGATAGCTCTATGATAAGCCCGAATCACCGTTGCCCTGGTGATCGATTTCACTTTCCGATCCACAAACATCTCAGCACCGCGAATGGTATAGCTGAAACTCACACCAGGACGTGCTCCGCGACCAGAAGTTGTGAAGGTTTCACCCTGGTGATCAAGAATCGTGTTCCACAGGGTGATCTCGTCTGGATTGGTTAATTCATTAGCGTAGTGAGGCATGTTTTTTTAGAAACAGTTTGTAACAGAGAAAACCGATAGCGGCTCCCAATGTGTTGTTGATCAAATCGTCCACATCTGCATAACCGAGCCTGGTAAGAAGCTGTAGCAACTCTACACATAGGCTGAACGCAAGTCCAAGCAATATCACCTGCCACCAGCGGAGCTTTGGAAACAGGCTCGGGATCAGATAGCCAAATGGGATGAAGAGCAGGATGTTCAGGATGATACCTTCTAGGCTCATCCAGCTAGCCACTCTCACATCACCATGTAACACCCCTGATATTAGGCCACCGCCAAACTCAAGACTGCAACGGGCTGCACCGAACGGATTAATGCTATAGCGAAGGTACGGTACTGGTTCACGGGAGATGACGGCAAGATAAATGATGGCGATGAGATAGATTACTGACAAACAATACAACTGTTTTCGTGATGCACTGTATCTCAACAGAAGAATACCGATAACTATAAAACCTATCGCCAGTATAATTCCCAAATAAACAGCCCTTCCGTTAGATTTCTAACATATCCTTTCTTTTATTAAAGTCTTCCATGATCCCAGCAATTGCAACAGAGATATCTTCTGAAATATAGCTAATGCTATGTTTCGATTCAATTGACTTGGCAAATGCAACAATCTCGTATCGAATGCCTTCCCCATCAAGCTGGTAGAAAAATCTCTTATTCTCCTCCTGATTTTCGTAACGAACTTCGAAATAATCTGTTTTCCACCACGGAGCTGGAACATAAATGTATCCTTTGGTTCCTGCAATGATCAACTCGCCTTCGGCTTTTGCAGCTTTTGCAACCTTTATTGATGCTACAGCTCCAGAATAAACAAAGTCAATCTTTGTGAAAGCGTCCATATTGGCATCACGATCCAAAAACTTCGTGGCTATGGTTTTTAGCTTATAATTTGTCCCTAGTATCTGAAATACAGGAAGTAGCGCCGCAGGAGCCCATCCTTCCATACTATTCCATTTCTGTGTTAGATCTACGCCTTCAAGCGTTATTCCATCACGTAAACTTGTACAGACGGCATCAATAGAAACAATCGCTCCTATTTTACCCGCTTTCGCCAACAGGACAAGGCGCTCATAAGCTGTCGCATAAGCCGTTTTTATTGCATCCATTAAAACGAGACCTCGTTCAGACGCCAACTTAAATAGTTCTAGGCACTCTTCTCGAGTTTGAGCAATCGGTGATTCACAAAACACGTGCTTTCTTGCGAGCAAAGCTTTCTTTGTATCAGCATAATGCTTTTGGGGTTTAGAGATGATGTATACGGCATCCACTCTTTCAAGAAGATTATCATAATTATCCGTATAATACAGATCCACAACCTCAGGTTCTGTGCCTTTCTCAGAAGCGCAAATTCCAACCACTTCTACACCGTTAACATATTTACATTCATTTATAAATTTGGTTCTGAAAACTGCTTTCCCCACGACCCCAATTCGCAGCTTGCGTTTTTCAGTGCGAACCTCCGAGCTAGAAATCCCTTCTGTCCTCGGAAGATAAACCACTTTACAATACTCATTGAGATAGTCAAATTTGCCAACCCAATCAGATCCAACGGTAAAAATGTCCACCCCAAGACGGCGTATATCATCGATTTTCTGGCCTTCGTATTCTTCAACAATTATCTCATCAGCTAGACCAGTATCCCTAACAGCACGAATTCTTTCCATTAGTGTCTGTTGATTATTGATTTTCCCGCGAGTTTTATCGTAATCGTCACTAGTAATACCGACAATCAGATAGTCTCCTAATGCCTTAGCTCTTTCCAAAAGTCTGATATGCCCATAATGGAGTACATCATAGGTTCCATATGTGATAACCTTTACCATAAGTATATCTCCTTGGTAGGCTTAAATATCTTTATAGCATACCTCTTCTTTGCATATCCTTTAATGCATTGATAAGTGTTGTATTGTCATCATGAGAAAGATGCCCTATATGACCAATTCTGAAGATAGTATTCTTCATATCCCCTCCATTAGGACAAATCCAAATGCCATATTCATCCTTCAAAACTTCAAATATCTTATATGCATCAGCACTAAGCGGATGCACGGGAGTAACGCCATTAGCCGGAGACTCAGAAACAAATTTGAATGGCAACTCCTTGATCTTGTTTCGGAAGTCCTCTGCTTGTGATGCAACACGAGCAATTTCGGCATCGGCTCCACCGGTTGCTTCAATCTCCTTCAGTCTTGTGTTTATCTGGCGAAGAATACCAACAGCGGGAGTAAACGGCGTCTGGCCTCTCTCCATATTCTTCAGAACATCAGCAAGATTGAAATACATAGATTTCACCTTGCGTGTAGTTACGCGTTCAATCGCTCCCGGTGCTAAAACTATGATCGAAATGCCAGGAGGACAAGCGAGTACTTTCTGAGAGCCAGTGATCATTACATCCGCTCCACAGCGTGTCATATCAAATGGGTCGGCCAAGAATGCAGATACACAATCACAGACATAAAAGATATCGTTCTTCTTACAAAACTCCCCGATCATCTCTGCATCATAAAGGACACCCGTCGAGGTCTCATCAACGTTCACAAGAAGTCCGGTAAAGCCCTTCCCATCATGTTCATAAAGACGTTCCGCTGTCAGTTTCTGCCCGTGGTTTAGTTTCAATACTGTGTGTGGTACTTCATGAATCTCACATAGTTCAACAAACCTATGGCCAAAGCTACCACCATCAATGACCAGCACCTTATCATTCTCATTAAAGCAGTTCATCACTACTGCTTCCATTGATCCAGTAGAAGAGTTGGTCATGAAGGCTACTCTCGATCCTTCTGGAGCTTTCGCGAACTTCAGCATTAACTGTTCGTTTTCGAGCATTACAGCTGAGAACTCTGGCGTTCTAAAATATGGAACCTGTTCCCCGCCAACCGCACGAACTTCATCACTACACATTACAGGACCAACTGTAAAATTAAGCATTTTGTCTATCTCCATTCGTAAATCTCTTCTTCAGATTCCAAAGAGCAATTTTATGTCTATTCCCCCAAATATATTTCTGCCAGAGCAACTTCAAAGTTGGTTTTTTTGCCCATTTGCTATTTATCTGGTCAAAGCTCATATCTGACTCCAAGTCAGACATAAAAGCTTCTCTTTGAGGATTATTATCAATGTGCTTTCTCATGGGGCTTTGATATTTGAGTGCGTCTTCAAATGCTAGTTCGTGCCCATACATAAAATGCTCTGCAGCATTTAGTACCTTAGTTCCTTTATCTGTATTACCAACTGCAAGCGAAGAACCACCATTTTTCCCGTACAGTTCCGGACAATAAAGATGTACGCCCCAAAGGTCTCCTAATGTTATATCCGCTGTTCTACCTTGCTCCGCAAAAGGACACTCATAACATGATGGCCTACTCATCAAATGATTCAACCAGATAGACCAGAAAGGATTGAACCACCGATCTTTTTTTATAACCTTCTTATTCATCATCTGAATTCTCATTTTGGAAATCCCACTTGCCGGAGTACTTCGAGCCAATACTGATTTCATAGCTTCAAAATCCCATTTTCCATGTCCAAACAACGATTTTCCAGTATATCGATAATCAAGTGACTCGATTTTTGAGCCATACTTTTTCTCCATAGCATCATCCATTTTACGAACATAGATAGGGCTTGGTACTCCTTCACAAACAACTTCCACCGTAAGAAGTTTTTCGGTTTTATAGAAATTCACCGCATTGAGATAAGCATAAAGTCCCGCAATCTGACATGGCGTTCCTGAAAAAAGGACCTTCTTTCCTTCTTCAAGATACTTTTTAGTTTTTTTATAGCTTCCCCCAATGATACTCTGCGAGTACTTGGATTTTCTGAATTTCTGGAGTTCTTTTTTATCAGGTATACAACTATGGAAAACCAGAAGGCCTTTTGCTTCCGCCCCAAATATTTCATAATCCTCATCGCAATATGCCTCAACCACTGCTGAGAAAGCTCCCCCAGAAGTGCTCTCAAAACGAGTAACTGGATCTTCACTGTATCCGCCAAATGCGTATTTATTATCTCTGTGCTTTTCAGGCATCACAGCATGAGGGCATGCCTTCCTGCAAAGGTTACAGTGAATGCACAAAGATTCATCAATCAGAGGATATCTAAAGCCTTCTTTGTCTTCTAGCATTGTGATAGCTTGTTTTGGACACGCCTGCTGGCATGCTTCACAACCAAAACACTCTGTCTTATTTCCTGTATCTAGGAACATCTTTTTTTCCACCTATTCGATCAAACTCAATTCTATTCTTAAGAAATCTTTTGCCTTGTTTCTTGCCTCCGAAATTCGCTTGTGCACAGCATCATAGTCTATCGGCTCAAACTGTTCCGCCCCGTTGATAAGCATCCGATCAGATAGGCCAAACAATTCCAGTAATTCAGTGATCTTCGTATCACATTGCTCGCGGGAAAAAATCACAAACGGGCGACGGTACTGAACACTCATTATCATGCCATGGAAAGAATTTGTGATAATATACTCAGCGTGCTTAACCAGCGAAAGGAACTCCTCTACCCCAGCTTCATAGAACATTAGGTGTCCCTTCTCTACATTTGTCGCTCTAAGGCTGATATCTACTATTCTCAATCCTCTTTCTGCCGCTATCTTCTCAGCATATGCTTCCATCTTCGGATTGTATCGACGAGCGTACATAAGAAGATATGACTTATCCACAATTCTCTCAGTCGCTATGGTGTCGTAGTCATTTTGAGTTAGGAGAAGAGTCGGATCGATTACCTTCTCAACCGGAACTGTCACATGATCTCTTACGTAAGGAACCATCATCTGTTCACGAAGTCCAAAGGCTTTGAAATTCTGTAGACGTTCGTTGAGCTTCACGTAATCCTCGTCACTAAAGTGCGGATCTCCAAAGCTTGGTGCATAAGCAACAGAATTGCCTTTCATGCAGGGATAGTTGGCATAGTAACCATCATCAAATCCAAATTCATCAGGGCAGAAAATGGTGTCGCTTCCACAAATAAAGGTATCAACCTCATCCTTAACTGATTCAAAGTTGGCTGATGTATATGCTCTCTTTGTTCGGTCAAAGCGATCTTTATAAAACCGGTCAAACTTCTCAAAATTCTTGCGGATCGCAGGCATGGTCAATTCGACCATTTTCTTTGATTCTTCATCTTTGTCCCACATGTTTCCAAACGGGTTCAAAGGATCTTTATCAGCCAAAATATCTGGACAGTAATCCACAAGTACAGGGTGTGCATCAAGTTTTTTCATAGCCTGATGTAGAGCCCATGTTTGAAGGGCTGAACCATAATTTGTGAAATTACAGTAAATATTGTAACTAATTGTGCCGATTCGTTTCATTGTCTCTCTCCAAAGCTATCAATTCTTCGAATAACACTCTATATCGTGTTTGTTGACTCTTTCTTCTTCTGGTGGCAGCTTCATATAGTCTCCAAAGTTCACTTTTAAAACTTCATCGTATTTTGCTGGAACAGCAAAACATTGCCCCTCGAATTCCATATCAATGATTTCATTAAACAAATCAACATTATAAACCGCTCCCCATAATACACAGACATGATTTGTGACAATGTTATTCATTGAAAAGAAAAAGTCATAAACTTTACGACATAGTATCTGAGTATTAAAGAGTTTAGAAAAATAGAAGGCAAGTATCTTTGAAATATTCCTGCAGACAGAATTTGTCTTTCCATAATTAATCAATGCACTATGCTGAATGATTCTTTCGATATTCCGGTATTTTTTGCTTATCTTCTTTTGTACTACCGGATTATCCGATATATAAGTCAAAGGAAATACATCTATAAATGCACCATACCCTTCAACATGCTTATATTCTCCCTCATTAATGATTGTACTGTTATCACATATTTTACCAAATGGGAAAATAGTTGAAGGGCAAGATACTGGATCCAGAAAAACCAAGCCAAAATCCTCTGAGTTCAATATTTCCCTAAGCTTCACATAATCTTCTGGAAACATGACAATATCGACATCATCATCCCACGGGATAAATCCCTTATGTCTTACAGCGCCAAGAAGTGTTCCATATGCCAACATGTATCTCAGCCCATTTTCGCGGCAAACGGTATCAATCCGTGTAAGTATGCTCAGTAAGACTTTTTTGTATTCTTCTTGACTTAGCTTTCTCATCTTTTACCTCTTTTCAATAGGCCTTTAGCTTCACTTATTGCATAATTAATCTCGTTATGATTAAGTACAACAAAAAAGGTGATTGCGGCGATTGAGCTCGGTAGAATACATAAATCTAGTGATACTAATATGGAATGTGTAATGATTATGAATGAATTCAATGCAAACAACTTCCAATTAACCCTGATAGAAATATATTTTCCAATATCGATCATCCGTAATAAGGCTATTACAATATATGAAACTGCAGTACCAATAGCTGCACCCCAAATACCTATGATTCTAATAAAAATGTAATTTACCAAGATGTTGATAATGCTACCAATGAGAGTAGTCATCATATTGTTCATTGACTTTTTCAATGCACTATAAAATGAACCATAATATGAAGCAATAGCTGAATAAACCGCACTAACTAATAATACTGGAACATAATGCCATGCATCAGAAAACGAATCTCCAACATAAATACTCATAAAAGGTTTTATGATTGCGACTATAACTATGCAGGCAAAGAAAATGAAAAAGCTGTAAAGGCTTAATATCCTAGAGTAGTATTTCTCATCATTAGTGGACTCATATTCTCTTACAGCAGATAACCCCCAAGCTTGTGAAAAAATACGAATGATTACATTAATCAATGACGGAATCTTACTGGCAACCGTATAAATACCAAGTGCTGATAGTCCTATCATCCACTCAATCATTATTTTATCCGAAGAATGTATAACCCACCACGATATATTATTGAGGATTAAAGGGGTGGAGTATATAACCATCTTATTCAGCAATGGTTTGTTTACATTGACTTTTCTAAGTTTTGAGGGAATTCTTGCAATAATAACGACCACAATGGATGACATAAATAAAGCAAGAATATTGGATAGTAAATACCCTTTTACCCCCATTTTAATAGCTATCAACAGTATTATGTTCAGAATTGCAAGGAGCGCAGTCTGAAGAATACTTACCATTGCATAAGTTTTGTTTCTATCTATCGCTTTAAGATAATTCATCAAGACTGGAAACAAAATGCTGACTGATGAATACAAGCAAAGATACCATTTCCAATCAGCGACTGCTTTATAAAATCCAAATAAGGGAGTAACAATAATAATACCAACTGTCCCTAACGCCCAAACAATCAGACCGTTTAGTAGTACTTCTTCCGCGCTTTCATCTTTCGATAGTCCAAACCTAATGACCGCATCAAAAATTACGACTGAAAAAATCGGAATAAGGAACTGAGAAATTGTGAAGACCAGATCTGCTGTTCCATATTCTTCTGTTGTAAGAAAATTTGTGTATAACGGCACAAGAAAGAATAGGATCAGTTTTGATCCTAGATTTCCTAACGCAAACACAAATGTATCCTTAAGTAAGCGTTTATACTTATCTGTTGTCCTCATTGTGGCCTCTTAGATTTTCAGTCGTGATTTTAACATATCACATATCTTTGTACACAGTTTTTCTGCTTGGTTTTCAATAGTAATAGTCATTTCTTTAATTCGGCAGGCGCTCTCTATTTTTCGGCGTACGATATCAATCAAAATCGCACACAAGAAAAATAGAAAAGAGAAACTCAATATAATCCCCAATAAAGCTGCAAAATTCAGATTTGCATAAGTATCAAACTTACCAGCAACAAGAAGCTTTCTTAACAATTTGTGATCATTTATAAGATATACACTGAATACTGAAGGAGTAACAAATGATAAAGCTTTGATATGCTTGACTTTTATTCTAGCAAATAGCATTACAAAGGATGCCGCAATTCCGATAATAGTTGGCGAATCATATCGCAGCCATAGATCAGCAATACCTTGATTTCTTAGAAAAAACTTCCATAGCGAGGTAATTAATACTAACCCTATAATAACACTCCAAAGATACTTGCACTTTATTTTCTCATGTAGTCGGTACTTTCCAATTACACACCCAACATAGTATAAGAACAGCAGTAATGTTGAACTAAATGTCCCAGTAATCGTATGGGATAGATAAAGTAAACACGACCCGACGAATAAACCTAGCATTACTTTGCTGCTATTACAATTGTTTACATATCTATTGAGTGTTGGGCTAAGTAATATTACAAATAAATACGAGGTGAAATACCAATATGAGCTATTTGATATTGGGGCAAACCATTTTACCAAATTGATTGGAGACAGCTCCTCAACACCGAAAAAACTCAGTACCATCGTAATTACTCCGCTATAAAAAGCAACACGAATCCAAAGAAAAACAAAGTCACTGATTCGGTGATTAGAATGATGATTAACACCTACAAACCCGCTAATAATAGCGAATATGTCGACACCAGTCCAAACGACTGTTAGTAATAGCATTATTGGCCAACTATTTCTATTATCTGAAACAGCATCGACAACGCCTCCATGCGTGAGAGTATGGAGAACCACGATAAAAAGCATAGAGACCATTCGCAATAAATCTATTCCATAATTTCGATCTTTGATCATTTGATTCTCCATTTAACAATGTCAGAAGGTGAAAAATCTAATCCCGTTTAAGTTCCCTTTTAATCCTGAGAGAAGCAACATGATCATGGATACTATAAGTATATTTGTATAAACTATTGATCTTGAATTGCTATTTGAATTGGAGATAATTTCATGTTTATATCGCTGTTCCAAGGTTTCCATCAAGACAGGAAGACTTATCAAACTGACAAAAGAAATATATCTGTGATAAATTGAATAAACATTAACAAATACAAAGCACATAATATAAAACGCCATGCATGTCCGCCTTAAAGCAGAGCCTTCGCTACTGATTGTATCTCTCTTGTAATTCTTGTACATCAAATAGATTGTCAACAATGCATAAATTCCATTAAAGGCAAACTCCCAGACATATGAATACCCGCCCGTTTCAATATACCCAAATGCTTTCTCGTAAGTAGCATCTATTACGCGGGACGAATATCTTGTAAATAGAGCCATCACAACTCCAATTACCAGTACATATGTTATCCTCTTCCACCCTCTTATCTCGAATAATGCTTTTGTCACTAAGTATAAACCCGCAGCAACCATTGAAGCACTATGTATAAAAGCGCAAATAATATAAAGCGGGATATGAACTATCACACTTCGTTTTTTATACACCTCAGTATAAATACACCTTGCAACAATCGAGAACGCTAACATACATCTTATTCCTGATATTACTTCACAGTACAATCCTCTACTCAAAAACAAAAAAGTAATTATGCCCACAATTTTGGAGTCAATATCATTCTGCTCTGAATAATCAGCTATTATATAAAAAACGTTCGTATAAAAGATAAAAGCAGTTATTGTAGGAACAAGGTGAATGTTGATTCTACATAATGTACAGATATAAAGAAATCCCAATGGTTGTGACCATCTTGCAAAAATAGCAGCCAACATATCTCCAAATGACAACCTTGTAAAGCTACTTGCTGTCTGCCACAATCGATATAAGTCATTCATTTGTGCTGGGATATAGAAAAAAGAAAGTATCGCCAAGATAATAGTGTAAAACCTGAATATGGTTTTATAGCTATATGCCTTTCTTTTTATAGTGAATAGTAATGCCAATGCCAAGATAGCATATATTCCGATACTACAGAATCTTTCAAAAAAATAGTGTTCTTGCATTCTGCATACTCCGCTTGTCTTCTATCAGAATTCACTTTAAGACTTCTTCAAATGCTGAAAGATATGTTTTGGCCATTTTTGAAATTGAATTATTATTCGATACTATACGCACTGCCTTATTCATCATTTCACTTGTGTCTCTATCCTTCATGTAATCAATCACCGCTTCACGGTATGATTCAATATCATTTGTTCTAACCAAATAACCAAAGGAGGTCCTTCGCAATAACTCATCTTCATGTAATGCATCTTCACTAAATGGTTCCCTCAGTCCAGGAACGTCTGACAAAATCATTGGCAGATCAAATGCCATCGCTTCAAGTTGTAGAATTGATCTACCCTCCCATAAAGAAGACATGATTACAATGTCTGCCGAAGCCAAATGCTTAAGCACTTCGCTCCTAGGTAATGCCCCGGTGAGAACAATATTCTCATTCCCGTGTCTAGCGGCATCCACTTTTTCTCTATCCGGCCCATCTCCAATAATTGTATAGTGTATTGAAGGAGAACAGACTGAAGAAAGAGCCTCTACGGGTATCGCGAAATTTTTCTCATAGCTGAGTCGTCCTACGGAAACTATTGAAAAATATTCGTGTTTTTCGGGTTTCCCAGCCATAGCTCTCAATTTTTCACGATTCACACCATTAGGGGCAGCTATTACTTTATTGTCAGACGCATAGAAGTCATTAATTAGTTCGAGCCTAGATGTTTCTGACACTGTAATGTATTTCTTTATAAAAGGCCTAAGAATATTGAACTGAAGATGATAACGCAAATATGTATTGTGATAGGTCTCTATACATTTGATGTTTTTCAATCCAACTGATGCAAAACATCCCATCAGAACACTGAGTTTGAGATGCATATTAAGAATGGTTTGGTCATTCCCGGCAATATTTTTTATTGTTTCTCTCAGTTTTAGTCCATATAGTGCGATAGCTTTTTTCTTACTCGGGGCATTTATTTCAATAACTTTTATTCCGGCTTCTTCTAGTTCTAGATAAGGAGCCTTTTCATCTGTTTCATTTTTCAGAATTCCAATCAGTGTAATATCGCACCCGGCTTCTCTCAGTGCAAAACAAAGATCATATACGAAGCTTGGGACTCCACCACCAGAATTAAGTTTATCGACAAGCTGTATAACACGCATTTTTTCTCATTCCACCCTAACCTTAATCCAACTTGCTGGGATCATCTGGTCATTTCCATAAGCCCGCTCAGGTGCAATCCTAATCGCTCCCTGATTCTCATTCAACCATGCTGCCCACCATGAGAATGTGCTGTTTGCTGTTATTATGTGTTTGCAACTTTTCATTAACATCAGTTCATCAATATCTGCATGGGGACTAGAGAGACTGATAAAATGAAAATCATCTGTTCCGCCAATATTCTGTTTAACCCATTCGATATCATCTGAGAAGCAAAAAAAAATAGGATTCTCCACTTTTTCCCTTATGAGTTGGATTGCACGCTCATAATATCCAATTCCTAGTATATAGTGATACGAATCGCCATCGTTGTGTGTAAAATCACCATGCCGAATATGAACTGCTACAGCATTTACATTTTGAATATCTTTAAGAACTTTTTTGTAACCCACATCAGATGGATAAACTGGCTGTAGTTGCTTCAAAAGCTCTGATCTGAATAAATAGAAGTACTTTTCGCTTTGAAAATATCCATTCATAAAAACATTATTTCCCGCAATTGTAAAAAAATCCGGCGTATAGCTTCCAGCATGGTCTACAAGGTATTTCCCATTTCGAATAGGTAGCATTTTGAGATTGCTTCGCCTAATGAAACCATTAATGTATCTGTTTTTATATATTTTTTTCAATAATCCATCATCTTCGCCATACGTAACTATATGTTCTACTAGCCTCAGATTATCCAGTTTATATCCACGAAGTGTTTGTTTCGGGAAAAAGGATATATCAAGGGTTAATGGCTGATCCAGTCGCTTTGCGAGAGCATATGCAGAAGCATATTGAAACAACTGATTTCCTAAACCACCTCGTATTACTGTCGTAATCATAAATGTGCCTCCTTTTACGCCGTGAGTTGCGAACCCGTTCATTTAGCAACCGATATGTCTCCTCAGTAAAATGCGGATCGCCAAAGCTTGCAGCGTAACATAAAGATACTGAATAACCTTTCATTTCATTACATATGCATAGTAACCATCATCAGAGCCAAACTCATCTCATCAAAAAACATTTCGTTCCCGCAGACAAATCTTTCCAATTATTTCTTGTGTGGTCACATCATTGATGTTCTCACATGTATACATCAGCCTTGTTCTTGTGAATCGATCATGAAAAAACAATCAATAATCAATCTTATTTGTTCTCTCAGATTGCAGGCATGCTCAATTTAGCCATTCTCTTGGGCTCTTCACCTTTATACCGCACATTTCCGAATGGATTCAATCGATCCGCCAAAATATCAGGAAAATAATCGACCAAGACCGGAGTATAGCGTAGATTTTTTCACTGCCCAATGCAACGTAAGTCTGCAATACAGAATCACAATTTGCTAATAAAATTCTTTTAATTGATGGCACTTATAGCTCTTATCCTCATTTTCTCTTTTCTATCTTCACAGCATTATCTCTGTAAGAATGATCCAGATCGATTATTTGAGCATGTATATGTTCACTTCTTTGACTTTCTGGAGGCAACTTCATATAGTCTCCATAGCTAGCAGTCAAATACTCATCAAAGCCCTCCATAATAGGAAACTTTCTACCTTCGAAAGTTATTTCTACATAGTTAGAAAAATCCTCTCTTAAAAAAATGTTCCTCTCTCTATGAATTGCTGCGCCTAAAAAGCAATGGACACGCTTTGAATTACTCAGTTTTTTTGCTTGCACAAAACTAACCATCGGCTTTTCTGGTAAAAAAGTAGCAAAAAGCATAGTTGCTTTCTTCACTAAAGAATTTGTCTTGTAACCCCTTTTTCTCAATTCCTTCGCAGCAAGTAATTTGAATACAATCCATTGGAATCTAGCCGTAAATTCCGAGTCAGAAAGATTATCTATGGGAAAGACATCTATAAATATTCCTTGATGTGCATTTTGTATTTTCGCTTCGTAATTCTCGATATAAGTTGTTCCGTCTTTTCTAACTTTTGAGTACGTCATTGGCCAATCATTTGAAAATTCCTTCTGAATTGTATATCCTTTATCCTTAAAAACATTCTCCGGAACTGCTAAAAACTTCTCATACTCTTCGCGAATCATGAGTATATCTAAATCATCATCCCATGGTATAAAGCCATGGTGTCTCACAGCTCCAATTGCAGTTCCAGATGCAAGAGAATACTTTATATTATAGCGATTACAAATATCATCAATATCTTCAAGCATTAATAATAATGCATGTTGAAGTTGCTGCATTGTTACCATCAATAATACCTCGCTTGATTTATTACAGCCGTAAACTTATATTCTTGAAGCCGGTTTGGCATGTTTCATGAGCACGTTCTTACGACCACAATCTTCTTGCCAATGATCATCTTATCCGAATCCTTCATTAATCAATATCTTCTATTATGATTTACTACAATCTCTCAGTTTTTGATATAGTTTCGCATCTACACTTGAGTCTATTTTCCTTGCTATCAGCTTTTGAGAAGTCATCATCTTTTCATAGTCAGATTCCAGAAGTATTTTAGGGCTACTCTTCCCTTCAGACCAATCGATGTATACCAGATTGGACTCTATGTTGTCACGATAAGGGCTATTCATCACAAGGGTATGAAAAAAGCTTTCATCCGGACAAAGAGTTTTTCTAAAGAAATCACATACCTCACTGTACGCCTTGATGTATTCAGACAGCCATTCAATTGTTGTCCCGTTTAGGCACCACCATTGTGATCCAAAGAATAGTTTTAACCCTGCGGGAGGAGTCCGCTTGTACACTTTGAAGGTGTGCCCAAAACCACCTGTTGCTATGTTGTAGGCTTTTTTCATCGCCCTCTGCCAATAAGACTTCCCGATAAGCCACGTTGGATAGATTATTTCAAACCTCTTATCGAACTCCGTATTACTGTTTCCGTTTTTCGGGTAATTATATGAAGGAACCAATGAAATATAATTATCGTTCCCTTCCTGTAGGTGTTGAAAAATTGCTTCAGTGCTTTTTATTGGAAAATCTTGTCCAGAGCAGAGCCAGTAATAGTCGTAAGAATGTGTTTGTAAAGCCAGTTCAATTAATAACAGTGTAGCCTCGATCTGACTGTACGTACCCCATTTCACGTCAACGCGTTTATTATCAGGAATAAACCATACGTTATCTCTTGCGTTGATCTTAGGTTTGATATCCGACTTTTTATCCACATGAATAAAGAAATCAAAATGGCCATCATGGAACCTGTTTATAAAATCGTTAATCTGATTGGGCAACGTATGACATAGCATCAGTATTGCTATCTTCTTATCTTTTTGCATATCATCATTTCTTCCGCATTGCTGATTTGAACATAAACTCGCGTAGCCAGTTAGGTGTCAAAGAAGAAGCTGTCCTGACAGCTATACTCTTCAGATATTGGCTCTCCGAAATGAACCCAGAGTCCTTCATGTACTTGAACAAAGCCTTTTGACTCCGAGCATAATTCAAACCAGCACGCCGTTTATACATATCAGAGCCAGCCCGCATCCAAAGTAACGGCTCCTGTAGGTTGTAGCCGATGCATCCTTTCTGAAGCATCCGAATCCAGAGATAGTAGTCTTCCAATAGGTAGAAGTCTTGATAGCCTCCCGCAGCTTCAACTGCTGATCTTTTGTACATCACGCAGGGATGATTGAAGGGATTGCGTTTCTTTGCAAACGCAAGAATCTGGTCTTGTGTCTCCGGTGGGACACGGCGAGCTTCTATTTGATCTATGGACGTCGTGAACTCCTCAACGATTCCGCTAACAACACTAACATCAGGATGAGTCTGGAATACCTTTAGTTGTCTTTCACACCGATCCGTTCTGCTGATATCGTCAGAATCCATTCGAGCAACCAGTTCGTGCTTACACTCCTTGATCCCGATGTTTAGTGCATTACCAAGGCCACCGTTCTTCTCCAATCTGACAACATGCAGCGTCTCTTGATGTACCTTCTCCATATCGTCAATTATGGCATCCAGTTCAGCATTCAGCGGCCCATCACAAACAAGTACATAATCATCTGTGGGAATCGTCTGACTCCAAATACTGTCCATCGCCTGCTTCAGATACTCTGCTTTCTCCTTGTGGTAAACACTCATTAAGACAGAGTAACTGGTTTCCACACCATCCATCGAAGAATCTTCTCCCCCAATTCACCGTTTAATGCGGCTGTCCCATTGGGGAATCAAATCCCCCAAAACAACACGAAATACTCTGAGGCCAAACAAACCCCGGAGCGCATCGTTGAATCTACCTTTTCAATTTGCTGTTCAAATGAACCAGCTCCAATCTATCTCCACGCGGCTAAGCCGCTGTTATCGCCTTTCATATAGCTCCGCCCACCGGTGACACCGGCGTATCCCGAAGTTCTGTCCCTCATCATCCCGACCGGCCAGTCCGAACCGTGTCGGCTTTTGTGAGTTCCTGTGGCTGCCTTTCCACCGTCACCTTAATGTGTCTCTTCTATCCTGAAACTACCGGTGGAAGTTTTGAACCTGCCTCTTCTATAAGGAGAGTACCGAAGGCACATAGTACAAATCGACGACCCAGAATATATTTGCTACATTGTCCTGCCCTCTTCTATAAGCAGAGTACCGAAGGTGCACATTCTCCCTTGCCGCTCAAACAGGGCTGCAATTTGTTCAATCCGCCCTATTTTCCAACCGTTTTGGCATTATTTTCTGTGCTATCTGCCGCATTCTTGTAGTCCATCGCGGTAGTCTGTCCAACTGCGACGCCCTGAGTGCTTTCAGGCAAGAAGAGGATCTAGAAACTCACACTATCATACAAACCAACAAAAGAATATTCCCTCTGCCATGTAATTAAATACTTAATATTTCTCCCATGCAGACAACGGTCAGATTTGCGGATTCTGTCCAATCACAGAAAAACTAACGGAGCAGGTCTGATTTCCAAACCTGCTCCGCCGTGTACAGGTCGATCAGGATGCGAGATCTTCCATTCTAAGAACACTAAGCGAATACGAGATATCCGAAAACGGGCTTATTCATACCCATGCGGATTCTTCTTCTGCCAATTCCAGCTGTCGCGGCACATATCTTTCAGACTCATTTCAGCGGACCAGCTCAATTCTTTCCATGCCTTCTCCGGCGAAGACCAGCAGGCCGCAACATCTCCGGGGCGTCGGGGCGCAAACTCATACGGGATGTTGATTCCCGTCGCGTCCTCATAAGCTGCTATGATTTCAAGCACGCTGTAGCCCCTTCCGGTGCCGAGATTGAAAACTCCGACCCCGCAGTTTTTCTCTATGGCCGCCAGGGCCTTCACATGACCACGAGCCAGATCCACAACGTGGATGTAGTCTCGGACGCCGGTGCCGTCCGGCGTATCATAGTCGTTGCCGAAAACACGGAGTTTTGCGAGCTTTCCGACGGCCACCTGGGTGATATAGGGCATAAGGTTACTTGGAACGCCGGCCGGGTCTTCCCCGATCAAGCCGCTGGGGTGCGCGCCGATGGGATTAAAATAGCGAAGCAGGACCACATTCCAGTCGTGGTCCGCCGTATGCAAATCGGTCAGGATCTGCTCAATCATCCATTTCGTCCAACCATACGGATTGGTGCAATGACCCTTCGGGCAGTCTTCCGTGATCGGCAATTGTTGCGGCTCTCCGTAAACCGTTGCGGAGGAGCTGAATACTATGTTCTTGCAGCCATGCTTCTGCATCACGTCAGTGAGGACGAGCGTCCCGCCGATGTTGTTGTCATAGTATTCCAAAGGCTTGGAAACGGAATCTCCCACAGCTTTCAGTCCGGCAAAGTGGATGCAGCAATCAAACCGATGATCTGCGAATACCCGTTCCAATCCTTTCCTGTCCCGAATGTCTACGGTATAGAATGGGATCGAGGCGCCTGTGATGCGTTCCACGCAACGCAGTGCTTCAACAGAAGAATTTGAAAGGTTATCAACCACAACTACCCTGTGGCCCGCATCGATTAGTTCAACAACGGTGTGAGAGCCGATGTATCCGGCTCCGCCGGTGACCAAAATGTTCACTGCTCTGCACCCTCATCTATTCCATTCCGGCGCTGACATGTGCTTTCTCCTGCTGGGTTTCACCCTCCGGCTGACAGCCCAGCGCCGTGACCGCGCCAACGGCTACGCCTTCGGTGCTTTCGCTGCTGAAGAGGATGGAGAAGGTGGCAAAGATGAGCCTCAGATCATTCAGGATGCTCATATTTTTTATGTAGAGCATGTCGAATTCCAATTTTTCATAGGGATCGGTATTGTATTTCCCGTAGACCTGCGCATAACCCGTCAATCCGGCCTTTACCTGCAGTCGGAGGCGGAAGTCGGGCATCGTTTTATAATACTGCTCCGCGATCTCAGGCCGTTCGGGGCGTGGGCCGACAACGCTCATATCGCCCTTGAGGATGTTGATCAGTTGGGGCAGCTCGTCCAATCGGCAGGCTCGGATCAAGCGGCCAACTGGAGTAATACGATCATCCTGGCTTCCGGTACTCAAACGGGCAACGCCGTCCTTCTCCGCGTCCACCCGCATAGAGCGGAACTTCAGGATCTTGAATTCACGTCCGTCTTTTGTGAGGCGTACCTGCTTGTACAAAGCGGGGCCGCCGTCATAAGCTTTGATGGCGATGGCGGTAATCAATATGATAGGGCTTAGAACGATGAGTCCGATTAAGGACGCTCCGATATCAAAAGCGCGTTTGACAAATGCGTACTCCGGGTCAAGTACTTTTCTTTCCACATAAAGGACCGGAGAATCAAAGGATCGGATATGCCTTGCCTCCATCATGATCGTATCGCCGATATGAGGCAGGAAGAATCCGGGAATATTCCTTGCCTTGCAGTATTTCAGTATTCCGTTCCGGCAGTGAGAATTCACACCGGCCACAAAGATGGCTTCATAGCCCGCCAGTCGCGGTTCCAGCTCCTGGAAGGACCCGTCGAACATGATCTCATCGGTGATCCTATATAGCCGCTCCAGCGGTTTCCCGTGGATCGTGCCGAAGCGGATCTTGTCCAACGGTTCTCGATAGATCAGGACCGTTTTCTTCTGCGTATAAATTCGGAAATAGAGAGCGTTTGCAGCAAGGCACCAGATCGCATCCACGATTACCTGAATGACCAGCAACATGACAAGAATCAAAGGGTTATTAAAATGGCTCCAGGCAACCGATACCACTGCATATAGAATTGCCAAGCTGAAGACCTGGGATAGGATTTGCGCTCCGATCAAAGTGCGAACGCGGCGATAGCCCAGCAAATAGGAATCGTATGTACGCAGGAAAAAAAACGAAATAACGCCATATAGAAGAACCGCGAACACGTTATAGCGGAAGCCCGGTGCGGTCATGTCGATCACGCCATGATACCGGAAGGCCAGCCATGCGATTGCAAACAGGAGCAGGGAAAGCCCAAAATGCAGGAGTTTAATGGCAAGCATCTTGAGCTTGTTTTGGAATTCAACTCTTGTAATGCTATCTTCCAAAGAGTACCTCTCCCTTTGTTCAACCCACTCTAAATCATCGAGCTTTCAGGTCCTCGATTGCGCATATCTTCGCAGAAGGCCATCCGTTTCATCTTCCAGCTGCCGGCGCATACTCTCACCGAGCTTCTTCTCAATGACCGCCAGAGCTTGTCCAAGATTCGGCCTGCGGTAACGAGGGTCATGGCAATCGGACATCAAATACCGAACCTGACCCGACTGGAGTGCTTTCAAAGCTTTCCCACGAGTGGAAAAGTGGAGCAGTGTTTCTGCACTTAGCTGCACAGGCAGACGCAGAGAAAAAAGCTCCTTTAGGAGTTCCGGCCTCTGACTTGTCCAGTAGCGGTCAATGTGCGCAATCACGGGCGTCAGCCCCGTTGAGGTCATCAGATCCTGGATCTGGATGAACATGCTGCTGCGCCAGGGAGACACGGGCAGTTCCAGAAGGAATGCCTGCGTGCCTGTGATGCACAGATCCGCGAGATGGCGGCAATCGATCAGATCCGGCGTCCAGGCTACCTCTGCCCCAAGGAGGAGCGAGGGCAGGCTTTCCCGTTCTTCTTCCGGCAAGGCGAGTATGGCCTCACGAAGCGTTTCCCAAGACAAAGAGCGGCGCTCCAGGAAGTGAACGCCGCTCTCACGCATTCGATCATAGTGAGGGGTGAGGATCACAGTATCCACCCCTTGAGCAGCTTCCGTCCGCAGGAGCTCAAGACTCATTTCAGGGGATTTAGAACCGTCGTCCATCCCCGGCAGGATATGGGTATGCTGATCGGTCATTTTTTCGGCTGTATGCCCTGTGCAGCAGGGGAAGCAGAGGGATTCTGACCGGCCTGGTAGCCATAGCCATACTGACGATAACCGTAGCGTTTATAGCCATAGCCATAACGCCGATAACCATAGCGTTTATAACCGTAGCCGCCGCTCTCCGCATTTACGCCGTTGAGCACGAAGCCAAGTATTTTTGCATTGGCATACTCCAGCTGAGTAATGGCATGCTGCACACCGCGCTGGTCTGCGCTGCCCGCCCGGACAACAAATAAGACTCCGCTGGAGAGGTTTGACAGGATCGCGGCATCCGTAACCATGTTGATGGGAGGCGCATCCAGAATGATGTACTCATATGAGCCTTTCAACGCCCCCAGCAGAGTTTCCATCCGCTTGGAGCCGAGGAGTTCAGACGGATTGGGGGGTATGCTGCCAGAAAGGATCACTTCCAAGCCGATGTCCCCGTAGAGGAGCAGCGCCTCCTTCATATGCGTGGGCTCCATCAGCACATTGGTAAGCCCAACAGAGGAACTGAGCTGCAGGAGTCTTGACAGCTTCGGCCTTCGCAGATCGCAGTCGATGAGGAGGACACGTTTGTCCATCTGTTTAAAGGAGAGTGCCAGATTCGCAGCGGTATAGCTTTTGCCCTCCCCAACCATGGAGCTGGTCACGGTTATGACCTTACATTTCGATTCTTCCGTCAGCGAAAACATTACGTTCGTCCGGAGCGTTTTGAAAGCCTCCTGCAGGAAGAAATCAGACTGTGCGGACAGCAGGTGCTGACGCTCTAACCGATCGTCCGTCAGTTCCGGCGTAGACTTGGAAAACAGCCGCATGTCTTACTTCTCCTTTACCTCAGCTTTACTGGTAGGTTTTTGCTTCTTGCGCTTTTCATGATCATTCGTCCGATAGCCGTAATAACCGGAACGACTGTTTCCCAATTGTGTGAAGTCCGGGATACTGCCCAACAGCGGGTAATTCGCGATTGTTTTAAGATCTTCCTCTTCCTTGATGCGGACATCGAACAGAGATGCAACCGTGAGGAAGAAGAGAGAAAGAGCGATCCCGATGACTCCGCCGACCATCGTGTTTTTTCTGATATTTGGGGAAAACTGCTCTTTTGGGACCTTGGCATAGTCAATGATCTTTGTCGAGCTTCCCTCCACGATATCCGCAATGTCAGCGGGAGCGACGTCAGCAATGGCGTTGGCAATATAAGCGGCATTTTCCGGCTCGGGGTGCGTGATGTAGACCTTGAACACCTCGGTATTGGACACCTGCTCCGTCGTCATCATTTTCCGGAGTTCATCGGAGGTGCAGTTCAGCTGGGCCGTCTCTATGACTTTCTCCAAGACTCGATCGCTGGTGATAATATTCACATAAGTCCTCACCAGCTGCTGAGAAGCGGTCATCTCTCCGCTGGTGATAGAATCGGCCCGCTCCCCGCTCCTGGAGTTGTTCACATAAACGGTCACTCCCGCACGATACATGGGAGTTATGAATCTGGTAGAAAAAAACCAAGCACCTGCGGCAACCACGATGCAGCAGATCACGATCAGCCACCACCGCTGCAAATAAGCTCTGAACAGCTTCAGTAGATCTATTTGATCGACTTGCTTCTGCGTTTTTTTCTGCATCCTTCGGAATCCCCTTTTGCAACGGCAGTTCTAAAGCAGGCACAAAGCCCCATCAGGCCGAACCGGAGGCTCCGGTACGACTGATCATAAAGGTCATATAGATCGGCCACGGGCAAAAACAGGTATAGATACCCTGCCAAGGATGAAACCAGCTATTTTCGAAGCTGCTTCATCCTTGGTGGCTTTGATAGCAGAGGGGGAATCGCCCCCCCTCTGCCTTTCATACTTGATTCAGTTACCCTTAAGGTTGTTCATCATGATCTGCGCGACTTCGGCACGGGTCGCCTGTCCGCCGGGGTTCAGAGCGCCGGTGTCGTCGCCGTTGATCACGCCGATGCCCACAGCCCAGCTCATGGCTTCCTTCGCCCAGGAGCTGACCTTATCCGCATCTTTGAAGTTGCTCAGATCCCCGGTCACAGCAGGCTTGCCAAGCATACGCCACAGCATGACCACCAACTGCTCTCTGGTCACGGAATCGGTGACGCCGAAGCGCCCGTCGCCATAGCCCTGGATAATGCCCATGTTATAGGCCCACTCTACAGCCTGGGAATACCACTTGCCGCTCTCCACATCGCTGAAGGGGGCTGTCGTCGCAACTCCGGGCTCCCCGGCCAGACGCCAGAGCACGGTGACGACCATCGCACGGGTCATAGACGCCTTCGGGGCAAATTCCGTGTCGCTTACGCCCTTGAACCATCCCTGATCGTAGCAGTAATAGACCGCCTCATAGAACCAGTCGTTCTCCTTCACGTCCACGAAGGGCCGATCCGCCACGGGCTCGGGAGTGGGTTCGGGCTCAGGTTCAGGTTCAGGCTCAGCCTCGCTCTTCTCAAACGTAACGCTGATCTTGACCTTCTTGTTGGGCATCTTGAAGCTGTAGGTCCCGTCGCTGTTCTTTGTTACGTCAATGTTCTTGCCATCTGCGTCAGTAACGGTCACGGAGGCGACCTCATAACCCTCGTCCGGCGTCACCGTGATGGTCACGGTATCGCCCTTTTCCGCCTTGGACTTGCTGAGCTTGGCGGTTCCGTTTTCCGTGTTTTCAACGGTCACCGAGTGGGTGCTCGACGAGCTGCCACCGCTGCTTCCGCCCCCACCGCCACCGCTGGACTGGCTGGAAAGGGTCAGTTTCAGGGTGTAGGTATCGCCGTTGACGGTGTATTCGGCGGTAATCGTTTTGCTGACGTCAACCAGGTCGTCAATGGTGCTGTCCCGATCCTTGATGATCGCAGCGGCTCCGGCGGGAGTGATGGTCACTTCATCGACCAACGCAGCCCATTCCGCATCGGTGCCGGAAGTGAACGTATCATAGAAATCGGCATAATCATCGCCAAGCCCCGTGCCGGAGAAGGCTTCCTCCGCAGCTTCTACCATGTCTCCGAAACTGGTCGCCATGACCTGCAGAGTCGTAGCTGGATCCAGGTAGGAAGCACTGGAGGAAATGCTTTGGTCGTTTCCGTCCTTGTCAGGCCCGGAGAGCTTCAACGTAGCTTTGTAGGAAGTAGCTGCGCTGGCTGCGGCAGGGATCATCAAGGAGATGATCATCACCAGAATAAGGATCGTCGCGAGTTTGCGTTTCATCATAGAATACCTCTCCTCTCGAGTTCTTGGATATATAGGGACTTTTGTATGCTCTTTTCTTCCGCGTAGAAACCCGCAAGGGTGTCTACAATGTCGGTGTCTTCCCCGTATTTTTCCGCCAGCGCCTTGACCTCGGCAAGAACGGCGTCCATCCGGGCATCACATTCCTTTTCCAGGCCGGCAGCCTCCGTGACGTACCCGGCAGCCCACTTGTCGAGCTTTGAGTGTGTACGCTCACTTTCCGGTTTGACACTATATTCAGCCTTTGCCCGCGCCATCATCCCGTCCAGCAACGCAATGTACTCCTCTCGCATGACGTAGACCTCGGCCACAATGTAGGCCAGTTCCTCGCTGTAAGGATCCGGGGGAGGCGGCGGTTCCGGCTCAGGGATGGCGGTTTCCGTCGGCAGGGGCGTTTCCATCGGAAGAGGTGTTTCCGTCGGAGCCGCAGACGCCGCAGGATTCGGACCCACAGTCGGCGCGGTGGTCTGAGAAGGCGTCGGATCCTCCGTTGGTGCGGGTGTTTTCGAAGTGGAATCCTGCGTTGGCGACGGAGGCTCTGTGTGCGTGCCGCTGCTCTCATGGCCCTGTTCATCATGCCCCAACAGAGCGGAAATGATTTCCTCGCGGGAAAGGGTGCCGTCTCGCAGAGCTGCCCGTTCCTGATCCGTCAGGTCTCGCACGCGGAGATCCGGGTACTGCTTTTCCAAAGCTTTTTCGACAGCCTGTCGGTTTGCTTCCTTTTTTTCCAGCAACTGGTCTTGTGTATACCTTCTTGCATTCGCCACAGCCTTGAGATTATCCTGCTGCATCAGATATAAAACGCCCAATACCACGATCAAAACCAGAATAACGACGGCCACGATAACCCATCGTCTCTTGACCATCTTATGTGTTTTCATTTCCACCCCATACTTCAAACACAATGGCGGAATTCACGGCGGTTATCATAATTTCCCCAATTTTTTATAGGTACTCCATTCCCAATTCGTCATAGCCAGACCCCGGTACTTTATGGATCTCTCATGCTGGGCCGCAGGAAAGAATCCACCTTTTATGCTCAGAGCAATCGATCCGGCGGAGCATATGAAGTCCCGATAATTCCGGGGAGATACGCCATCGGTCCAATCTCCGTCTTCTGACAGACTACGCTTATACAATCGGCTTCTACGGCGGACTGATTCGAATGGATTCTCCCTCTCCCGCGCTCCGAGGAGCGGGGGAATCGCGAGGATCAGGAAAGAAAAGGAGAAGGCAAATCAATAAAAGGCCAACAAAAAAGCTTCCGGCCCCAGTCCCGCGGAACGGCGGTAGTGCGCCGTTCCGCAAGACCAGTCCGGAAACACAAAAAGCGGTGTCGAGTGTAAAACTCAACACCGCCTGATCCAATATCAGAGCGTAACACAAACAACCCGTTTATACCAACTAAGCCCCTCTTGAAAAAGGAGCATCAATTGGATATAATGGGCCTACGGTGCAGACACCAAGGTCTGTTGTGTTGAGTGGTCGTGTCACTCATCATAAGGGCATGGCGGGTTGGCGCTCGCCATGTCCTGCCGCTTTTTATGTTTCTTTTAACATTTTATCAAGTTTTTCCAAAAATGCAAGTGTTTTTTTCTGGGGAAAGCGTAGAATTTTTACATCTGGTAATGCATCTCCGCAGCTTTATGTTGCATGCTAGTCTTCTCAATCCCGCCCATTATATATGTGCATTATGTAATCTTTCGTTCTTTGAATAACTACCCCATATATTTTTACTCGCCCATTCTTCATCCCACTATGGTACCGTCAGAAAAAAAACAAGCAGGATTCCGACAGGGTGCTTTCGATGTGAAGTGCGCTCTGTCGTTTCGTTTTTTGTTCAGCTTTTGTCGACTGAAAACGCCTCCTTCTCCATGGTCTAATAAAGGAAACCAAAATGCTCACATATCTTTTGTTCTTCTAAACACCTACACAACAATTGAGTATCTTCCTACACATGATTTCTTACAGCTTACTTTCAGATTCTATCATAGTTACACTATCCTTGTCAATATAAAGCAGGATGGTGATATAAATGGAGAGATATGGAACGATCCGGATAAAACTGTTGGATATGATCCAAATGCGGGGCATCAGCAAGAACAAGCTGAGCCAAAGGGCTGAAATGCAGAGGACTCAACTGAACAATTACTGCAACAACACCATCGCTCGGCTGGATGTTGACGTATTGGGCAGACTTTGCACTGTCCTCGAATGTGAGATCGGCGATATTCTGGAGTTCATTCCCCCGGAAGGGTAAAAGGACACCTCGGTGCCAAAAGCGCCGAGGTGTCCGACTTTCTACAGTATGGAGACGAGCGTGGTTGCTCGCCCCTCATATGATAATGCTTAAACTGAATAGATCATATCCGCCGAGATGACCTCTTCTACTCTTTGCCTGATGCTGTTCATTCGCCGGACCCATTCCATTTGATCCCGGGCCTTGAGTTGTTCAGTCACACCTTCTCGTTCGGCGTATTGCTTCATCAGCAGGTCAAACATCTCATTGGCCGACTGATCGACTTCTTCCAAATGGGCATTCAGTTTTCCGCTGAGAAGCATGGCAGTATAGATGCTTTTGTGGTGCTGCTGTAAGAATCGTTTATGCCTCCGGCCCCAAAAGCCGATATGCGGGGTCTCCGGTACGATGATATCCGGGATGAGGTAATCACCCTCGCTGTGATAGGTGCCGCCGAGTTTTTCAAACAATGATTTCATTCTGATGTCCTTTCCGGCTGTTCGCCTTTGTGTCGCCGGTTTCGGACACGGGTCACAGCTGATTCAGGATTTCTCCGATGTCGCCGTTTATGCAGATGGACTTTTTTGCGATCTCCTCCGGAGCGTATGCTTCGCCATAGTTGAGGCAGGCATATGTGGCATTCGGCCACTCGTTGGTCATTTGCCAGAAGCTGTATTTGACTATGCCGGGCGTATTGAATCCGACCGCCGCCTCCAGAAACAGGACCTTCATTTGCTGATGACGCCGAAGAAAGTCGGAGTACCGTTCCGCTGCCCGGTGCCAGCCTTCATCTTCCACAAACCTGTCGTCTGACCGAAGATTCATGCGCATGGGCTTGCCGCAGACCGGGCAATGGGGCACCAACTCTGTTGGAATCGTCATTTTGAGCGTTACGCCCTTTGGCACGGCCAGCGTTCCGTCCTCGGTGATCTCGAAGCCCTGGGCCTCCACCATGGCACGGACGGTTTCCGCGTTGTCATAGGTCTTTTCATGGCAGGGCTCGCTGCACTGCCACAGGCCGTAGTCGCCCTGGGTGTAGAACAGCCGATGCTTGTCGAAGCCGGCCTTCTGGAAGCAATGATCTACGTTGGTGGTCAACACGAAATAATCCTTATCCCTCACCAGATCAAACAATCTTTCGTAGACGGGCTTGGGCGGATCCATGTAGCGGTTGACGTAGATATTGCGGCTCCAAAAGGCCCACTGCTCCTCCGGCGGAAGCTCCATGACGTAGAATCCGCCGGAGTACATATCCTCAAAATGATACTTGTCGGCAAAATCCCGGAAATACTTCTCGAATCGCTCTCCCGCGTATTCAAAACCGGCAGAGGTGGAAAGGCCCGCACCTGCGCCGATGATTACCGCGTCAGCTTCCTTCAACGCATCCCGCAGCTTGTCCACACCATCAGGTGTGTTCATCGGGGTAAATCTTCTTCTGAACATCAGGCGCACCGCCTTTCCTTATATTCTTTCATCTGATAAGCGACATCTGAAATCTGTTGTTTTCATGTGTATTATGCCGTTTTCCGCATGGTGCGCGAAACTACCAAAACCGGCGTGTTCATCCCGACGCCGATCTCCAGAAAAAGCAGGGGAAGCCCTGCATGGGAATCCAGGAAATCCTGATACGCCGCCGAAGCCCTGTGCCAGCCTTCATCCTCCACAAAGGAATCGTCCGAACGGAGATTCATCGTGAAATCCCGTCCGTCATCCGGGCATTTGGGCAGCAGCTCTGTGGGGATCGCCATTTTGAGACGGCCGTCCTCCGGCGGTTCAAACAGGCCCCGGGCATTTCGGACGAAGCCCTGGGCTTCCATGGCCCGATGGACCCACGCTTCATTATCGTATGTCTTCCGGTTCGCGGGGTCCGTGCTCTGAAACAGGCCGTAGTCTCCCTGCGTGTAAAAGAGCCGCGTTTTGTCGAAGCCGGCCTTTTGGAAACAGTGATCCACATTGGTCGTGATCACGAAATAGTCCTTGTCCTTTACCAGGGCAAGCAGGTCCTCATAGACCGGCTTCGGCGGATCCAGATAACGGTTGACATAGATATTTCGGGCGAAGAAGGCCCACGAGATTTCCTTCGACGGATAGGCGTAGAAGCCGCCGGAATACATATCCCGGATCCCATAGGTGCGGAAAAATCCGAAAACCACTTTGCAAACCGTTCGCCGGCATAGGTGAAACCGGCGGCGGTGGAGAGTCCCGCGCCCGCTCCGATCACAACGGCGCCGGCTTCCCGGATTTCCTCTTTCAGACGCGCTATGGCTTCCTCACGGGAGGCGTCGCCGGAGGTCATCCTGCCCCGGAGACGACGGACATAGGCGATCCCCCGGTCGATCGACGCTGTGTATCCGTTCGGGAGCTCCGTGTGATCCCCGTTCATCGCGGCAGCTCACAGAGACGCGCCGAAAGCCCTGACCTCGGCAAAAGCTTCCTCCGTGCCGACCTTTTTGCCGTCGTATGCAAAGACGCCCAGGTCCTCCGCCTGGATGAAATTCAGGATGCCCCTGTACTGCGCTTCAATAGCGCCGTAGACGTTGGGGGAACCGGACGTCAGGAGCAGCGCCCACTTTTTGGCCGCCGGAGACATGACCGCATAGAAGCGGGAAACGACGGACTGCAGCTGGCCGGTCAGGCCGAAATAGTAGACCGGAGAAGCCAGCACCAGCATCTCCGCCTCCGCCAGAGCGGGATAAACCTCCGCCATGTCGTCCTTCTGGATGCAGGCGCCGTTTCCCTTCGTGTGGCAGTATTCACAGCCCTTGCAGCCGCCGATCTTCATGGTGCCCACCTGCAGGACGGATACCTGATGGCCTTTGCTCTCCGCGCCCTCCTGAAAGGCGGCGACCAGGGCGGCGGTGTTTCCCTTGGGACGGGGACTTCCGTTCAATACTACGATTTTCATTTTTCCCTCCTTACGATCCTGCTTCAATAATTCCCGGCGCTGATTTCGAAATAGGCCTGGGGGTGTGCGCAGACCGGACAGATGTCGGGAGCCTTGGTTCCCACGACGATATGGCCGCAGTTGCGGCATTCCCAAATCTTGACCTCGCTCTTTTCGAAGACTTCCCGTGCTTCCACATTGCGCAGCAGCGCCCGGTAACGCTCCTCATGATGCTTTTCGATGGCCCCGACGGCGCGGAACTTTGCCGCCAGCTCGTGGAACCCTTCCTCGTCGGCGGTCCTGGCAAAGCCCTCGTACATGTCGGTCCATTCATAGTTCTCGCCGTCGGCTGCGGCGGCGAGGTTTTCTGCCGTGCCGCCGATCCCGTTGAGCTCCTTGAACCACATCTTGGCATGTTCCTTTTCGTTGTCGGCAGTCTTCAGGAACAGCTCGGCGATCTGCTCATAGCCCTCTTTCTTCGCAGCAGAAGCGAAATAGGTGTATTTGTTTCTGGCCTGGGATTCCCCGGCGAAAGCCGCCTCCAGGTTCTTTTCCGTCTGTGTTCCGGCGTAAGGGTTCATTTCCTTTTTCTCCTTCCTGCGGATGCTTTTCCGTTCACGCTTTCCAAAGGGAGTGCAGGTTGCAGTATGCGTAGACGGCCCTGACCTCATCCCCTTCGCAGATCGGGAAGCAGACTTTCGGCTCGTCTCCGGGCTTCAGCGCTTTGCGCTGGTTCCCGTATTTCGTCTGCAGGGACACCCATTCGATGTAATGCTCCGGCAGCATGGGATGGACGGCGGCGCCGATCGTGACAAAAACCTTGTTGTCCCTGACCTCGAAGACCGGCACATGCTTTTCCACGGACGCGTCCGTCGTTCCCGGGATGATCTCCTGCATTTTTTCCCCGCAGCAGACCAACGGCGCGCCGGTGCCCTTGACGATCGCGATGATCTGCCCGCAGACCGCGCAGCGATAGAACTTCATTTCCATAATGATGCCTCCTTCTTTTTATAATGCCTTTCTTCCTGCTCCCTGTCGCCAACATGCTGAGCGGCGGGGAGACGACTGCGATTTTTCCGCTGACCGGATGAATGCTTCCGTGTCCCACGCGCCCGGGGCCTCGATGACGGCGGAGGCCCGCTTGTGTGCGCGTGCAGCAGTATTTAACACAGGTTCATAATAACCTGTACGGCGAAGCTTGTCAATTCGGAGGAACAAGCCGCCGCATATTGCGCTTTCCGTCACCGGCGGGAATTGACAGGCTTCTCCCCTGCACTTATAATAAATATAAAACAGAGCAGTCCATCTCCAGGTATCTTGACGGTCACATGGGGCTGGTCGGGACCGTACAGAACGCGATCGGGGCGGAGACGCTGAGCGAGCTGAGCGACGTGCTGAACGCAAACTACCACAGCATGCTGATGAACCGGACCAACGCGATGATCGCTGCCGGCGGCAGGATCGATACCCGCAACGCCGCCATGAGCTCCGTCGCGGGACTGCTGGGCGTTTCCCATGTCATCGCGCGGTCGACGCCCATGCAGATCATCGACGCCAAGGGGAACAAGGTCAACGGAACGTTCATGATGGAAGCGAAGGGCATGGACCCCGACGATCTGCCGCCGGAAGCGGAAAAGGTGAGCCTGGATTGCGCAAACAAGACCGACGGGAAGGCATTCAAGGACGCGGCGGACCTGCAGGTCCTGGACTACATCTGCGGCAATGTGGACCGTCACCCCGCCAACTTCTTCCTCAAGTTCGACAAGAAGGGCAAGCTCTCCGGCATCCAGGGCATCGGCAACGACTGCTCCTTCGGCACCCTCGTTCCCAAATTCGGCGAAGGCTTCAACCGTCTCGTGGCCGCGGTGGATTGGAAGGTCATGAGCGAATCCATGTATAACAAGATCAGGGACCTGACCCCCGCGCAGCTGAAATTCTCCCTGCGCGGCTACGGTCTTTCCGAGGAGGAAATGGAGGCGGCCTGCGCACGCCTGAAGCACGTCAAGACCATGGCAGAGAAATATGCCGTAAAGGGATCGGATAAACCGAAGAAGAACAGGCTCCTGATCGTACCCGATGACAAATTCAAGGATCTGAAGCTGGAAAACCTTACGGCCTACAAGGAACTCTATGCCGGCCAGGACGCCCCTCCCATCCAGCTGGAGACCAATGTGTTCGCCATGATCCACGGCAATCTGAAGGACTTCAAGGACCTGCGGAGAGAGCAGGAAGCAAAGCGGCTCGCGGAGAAACGGCAGCGCGAGACCCTGAAGAGCGAGATCGCCATCGGTTCGGACAACCGGGCCAACCCCGGCGCCATCGTGAAGAACGCGGAACAGGCGGAGAAGCTGAACAAGGAGATGGACAAGCGCACGAATCCCTGGAAGCTGTTCTGGAAATCCTCCCCTGCCTATGAAAAGATGGAGAAGGCGACGCAGGATTACTTCAAATATCAGCGCCGGCTGAAGGAGCGACTTGCGCTGGCGAAAGACCCGATCTACACGGGCAAGGCCAAGAACGCGGGCCGCAACTTCGACCGGGAAGCCGTTGTCTCCAAAGCGGATATGGAGAAGATGCGCGAGCTGGCCCGGAAAATGTTCGACGCCGCCAACGCCTACTGTGAAGGCAAGAGGGATCTGAATCCGGAAACGGCCAGCACCTATCAGAAGAACCGCCTTGAAATCGGGCAAATGAGCAGAGAATTCGCAAGAAAGGCGATGGAGCCCCTCACGGAAAAGGAAAACCTGACCCTCGAAGCCAATGAAAAGCTGGCGCAGGAGAACGAAGCCCGCACGAGGGGCGACCGGGAAGCGGCCGAAGACCTGGCGGCTAACGGCCCGGTACTGCAATAAGCCTGAGCGCACCGCCTTGTCTTCGTCTGAAATCAAACCGTTCCCGGAAAACGCAAAGGAGGAACTATGGGTAAAGTCAACCGTAAATTCTATGGTCTGAGTCAGTATAAGGGTCCCTACTGCTATGAACTGGCGGGAAAACAGTTCCGCCTCGTCATGGACGACGGAAGGACGTTCGCTCTCCGCTTTCTCGACGAATCCAGTCTGCAGTGGTCGGAGAATGACCAGCCGCCCAGGATCGACGGATATCAGTGCCTGAAGGGCGACGATACGACCTATCTGGTGAATATCCGGCTGCCGGAGGATGACGGCAGATTTTCCTATAACTGGGTCCTGGACACGGAGCAGCGGCTGGTCACCATGGACGTCATGGAGCGGCACTATGAGAAAGACCTGGACCGCCTTGTCCGCAACACGCCCTTCTTCGGCGCGATCGACGCGCCCGGCCTCCCGCTTCCGGAGCTGCGGCACCATTTCAGCGCCCGTATGGCCGGCGGACATATCTTCTGGCACTATAATCCCGGCCACGTCCTCCAGCATATTTACCACACGCCGAAAGCGATCCGCGCCAGCACCGGCGACGGCCTGACGCCGGCGGAAACGCAGCGCAACCGGATGAAATACCTTCTGGAAAGCCCGAATCCCGCGGATCGGGCGGAAGCGGAAAAGTCCATCGAAGCCTATAAGCAGCGGGAGACCTATTATCCGATCTTCGAGGAGCCCTGCTTCCACATCTGGATCAAGGAGAATCTGAACCTGTTCTGCTTCGTGGAGGAGATCATGTGCCGTCGTTCGCCGGCGCACGATCAGGGCGGCGGTGGGATACTGCTGCTCCAGGATATCGAGCGGCTCATTGAAGTCGGCGTATGCTTCAATTCCCATGAGAATTACATGGTCACAGCCTATGGCGACAGCAATGAAAACAGCGACCCCTTCGACACGCTGCCGACGCCCTATGCGGAGGAATGGAAGAACCTGACCAGCATGCCCAGCATCTATTGGCCGGTGCCGGTGGAAGCAGACAAATAGGCTGCCGCTGCGCGCATGCTGCCGGGGAAACGGCCTTCACCCCGTTCATCCCGGAAAAAGCGCTGGATTTCAATCGCTGTTTGAGATATCATGAAGATAACAGGAAACAACGGAGGGCCGTCGGAAGGGCGCGCCCGATCGCGCCGGTCCCGCAGACGGAGCGGCAGACCGCAAAAAAGGAGTGAGAGTCAGGGATGTATCCGTTCAAAGCCATTACCCCGCGCATTCAGCGCCAGCGGGAAGCCATCCGCAACCGCGTGATCCGGCTGGATTCCGAGCATGCCATGCTCGCCACGGAAGCCCGCAAGAAGGACCTCAACACCATTCCCATCATCCAGAGCGCCCGCCAGCTCAAGTATTTGGCCGAGAACCTGACGCTGCGCGTGGAGGACGACGACGTTCTCGTCGGCAACCGCGGCCGCTACATGAGCAGCCATCCCCACCATCCCGAAGCCAGCGAGGGCCTGGGTTTCATCATCGAGGGCATCGACAAGGGCGAGTGGACCCTGAAGGAGGACGGCCTGTACCACAATCCCGAAAGCGAGGACCTGCGCCTCTGCGCCTCTCCCGAGGATGTGGAGAACATCCGCAGCATCCAGGATTTCTGGCAGGGCCGCACCTTCGACTGCTGCGGCGACGGCTTTGCCCCGGACGGGCTGGAAGAGCTCAAAAGCCTGGGCGCAACCAAGCACAGCGTCTTCATGAAGCACCTGATCGGCTGCCGTCCCGGGCATCTCATCGCCGGACACCACAAGATCATCAACGTGGGCTACGGCGCCATCCGGAAGCAGGCGCAGGACTGGCTGGACGCCCATTACGGCAACATCATGGGGGACGACTCCCGGAAATACCTGTTCTACTCCGCCGTGGTCATCAACTGCGACGCCTGCACCATCTATATCCGCCGCTACGGCGACGCGGTTCTGGCCAAGGCGAAGACCTGCGCCGATCCCGCGCGCAGGGCGGAGCTGGAAAAGATGGCCGACAGCCTCTACTGGATCTCGGAAAACCCGGCCCGCACCTTCTGGGAGGCCTGCCAGGCGTCCCTGATGTACGCGCTGCTCATGTACGCCAACAACTGCGTGGCCTTTTCCACCGGCCGCTTCGACCAGTTCACCTACGCCCAGTACAAGCACGATATGGAAAACGGCCTGCTCACCGAGGATCAGGCCCAGGAAATCGTGGACGCCTATTTCCTGAAGGTCAACAACCTCTATGCGGGCGGACCCCAGCTTCTGGTCCATATGATCGGTGCCAACAGCTATCAGCACACCACCATCGGCGGCCAAAACAGCGACGGGACGGACGCCACGAACCCCATCAGCTATATGGTGCTGGAATCCATCGCCCGCCTGAAGCTCCACGACCCCACCATCTCCATGCGCGTGTGCAAGACCACGCCCAAGGAGCTGTTCCAGCTGGCGATCGAGACCACGAAGATCGTGGGCGGTCTGCCCCTGTTCCAGAACGACGACGTGATCATCCCCGGCCTCATGCGGGAGAACGGCTTTACGCTGGAGGACGCCAGGCAGTATGCCATCCTGGGCTGCCAGGAGATCGTGGGGCCCGGTATGGAATATCCCTGCTCCAACGGCAACACCGCCCCCTATTCCAGCCTGAACTACGGTGTCGTCTTCGACATGGCCATCAACGACGGCTGCAATCCCTTCAACGGCGCCCAGAGCCGCCTGCACACCGGCTTCCTGTATGAGATGAACTCCATTGAGGAGGTGCGGGAGGCCATGCGCAGGATGGTGGACTATCTCATGACCCTGCAGGTCTCCATCGACAACTACACGGACCTTCTCCAGCAGTACCACGGCACGGAGGTCCTGATCTCCATCAGCATGGAGGGCTGCATGGAATCCGGCAAGGACTGCACCTGGGGCGGCTGCAAGTACAACTCCTACGGCGGCACGGCCACAGGCCTTGCCACCATCGCCGACTGTCTGACCACCATCAAATACATGTGCTTCGACAAGAAGCTCTGCACCACCCGGGAGCTTTACGACGCGGTGATGGCCAACTGGGAGGGCTATGAGGTCCTGCGCCAGCAGATCATCCGGGAGGTCCCCCACTACGGCAACGGCGACCCCTATGCGGACATGGAAATGAAGTGGATCGCCGACACCTACTACAACGCCTGCAAGCTGTGCTACAGCACCCGCACGGACAACTACAAGGCCGGCATGTACGGCGCTTCCGACCATGTCACCCAGGGCTACACCACCTGGGCCACCCCCGACGGGCGGAAGACGGGCCAGCCCATCGCCGACGCGGCTTCCCCGGTGCAGGGCCGCGACCAGAACGGCCCCACGGCGGTATTCGAGTCCTCCGTGTGCTACGACCACACCAAGTACATGGACGGGCTCGCGGTGAACCTGAAGATCCACCCCTCGGCCTTGAATGGGCAGGACGGCATCGACAAGCTGCGGGATATGACCTACGCCTACTTCGCCAACGGCGGCATGGAGGTGCAGTACAATGTGGTCTCCGCGGACGTGCTGCGCGCGGCCCAGAAGGAGCCGACGGAATACAAGGACCTGATCGTGCGGATCGCGGGCTACAGCGCCTACTTTGTGGAGCTCAGCACGGACTGCCAGAACGACCTGATCTCCCGGACGGAGAACAATCTGTAACGGCTTTCCCGGCCCGGGCCGGGAAACGGCCATACGGGATTCCGGGTCCGCGCGACGATTCGGGAGACGATCCATGAAAAAACTTTCCAGACTTCAGTACAATTCGCCGGTCATCCTTACGTTTACCGCCCTGTCTCTTGCCGCCCTGCTCCTGAACACGGTCACCGGAGGCTGGAGCAACCGAACTCTCTTCTCTGTTTACCGCGCGCCGCTTCTCTCACCGCTGACCTGGCTGCGGCTGTTTACCCACGTGCTGGGTCACAGCGGCTATCAGCATTTCATCGGAAACATGCTGCTGTTTCTGGTGGTCGGGCCGCCCATGGAGGATAAGTACGGCAGCAAACGGCTTTTGATCGCCATTCTGCTCACAGCGGCGGTCACCGGGATCGTGGAGATGGCGTTTTTCCCCGGCCGCGCTTTGCTTGGGGCCAGCGGGATCGTCTTTATGCTCATCGTCCTCTCTTCCCTCTCCGGTATGCGGGACGGCCGGGTCCCGCTCACGCTGATCCTGGTGGCCGTCCTGTACCTCGGCCGGGAGGTCATCGACATGATCACGGTGAAGGACAACGTATCCCAGCTCTGCCACCTTCTGGGCGGTCTCTGCGGCGGGGCCTTCGGCTTCGCGTTTCAAAAACGGTAAAGGACGCGGCCCGTTGTCCGGGACCGGCGGCGGGAGTGCCGATCCGGGCGGGCGCGGGCCGCGGTCGGAGGATCAAGACCATGATGGGAAAAAAGGAAATCTATGACTTTCTGAATGAAAACGGGATCCGGCACGAGATCACAGAGCATGCGGCGGTTTTCAATATGGAGGAGCTGGACGCGGTGGATCTGCCGTATCCGGACGCGGACGCCAAGAATCTCTTTGTCCGGGACGACAAGCGCAGAAGCTACTACCTGATCACCGTCAAGGGAGACAAGCGCGTCGATCTGAAGGAGTTCCGAAAAACCTACGGGACGAAGCCGCTGACCTTTGTAAAGCCGGAGGAGCTGGCCGAGCTCCTGGGACTGATCCCGGGGGCGGTCTCGCCCTTCGGGCTCCTCAACGACAGGGAGCACAAGGTCGTTTTCTATATGGATCAGGCATTTCTGGTGGGCTCCGGCCTCATCGGCATTCACCCCAACGACAATACGGCCACGGTGTGGCTGAAGGCGGAGGATCTGATCCGTATCCTTCGGGAGAAGGGCAGCGAGGTCAATCTGGCCGCCTTATGACGGCCCGAGAGAGGACGCAGGCGCCGTTTTGATCCGCACACCGCTCCCGCAAAGCCGGGAGAAGGCGCGGGGCGTTCCCCGGAAGTCATAAAACGGCCGGAATACAACACGGGAATCGGAGTCGGATATGGACCGCATTACAGAACGAATTTCACTGGAACTGAATAAGCCCGCACAGCAGGTGCAGAACGTCATACGTCTTCTGGACGAGGGCAATACGATCCCCTTCATTGCCCGCTACCGCAAGGAGGCCCACGGGGCCATGGACGACGGATCCCTGCGGACTCTGGAGGAGCGGCTGCGCTACCTGCGCAGCCTGGAACAGCGGCGGGAAGAGATCCGCCGTCTCATCGGGGAGCAGGACAAGCTCACCCCGGCGCTGAACGCCGAGATCGACGGGGCCGATACCCTGGCGGCCCTGGAGGACCTCTATCGTCCCTATCGCCCGAAGCGGCGCACCCGGGCCTCCATCGCAAAGGAAAAGGGGCTGGAGCCCCTGAGCATGGCGATCCTCCTGCAGCCCCAGAAGGATCCGGCGGTGCTGGCGGAAGCCTATCTGAACCCGGAAAAGGGCGTGGGCACCGCAGCGGACGCCCTGGCCGGGGCCTCAGACATCATCGCCGAGCAGGTCAGCGACAGCCCGGAGAACCGGAAGAAGCTCCGGGAGGCCATCCGGAAGCGCGGCGGCCTCCGCACGGAGGCGGCGGGCGCGGAGGACAGCGTGTATCGCCTGTATTACGATTTCTCCCAGCCGGTGTCCCGGCTGCAGGGGCACCAGATCCTGGCCATCAACCGGGGCGAGAAGGAGGGCTTCCTGAAGGTTTCCCTTGCCCTGGACCGGGACCTGGCGCTGCAGGAGCTCTCTCAGGGCATGGTGCGGCCGGGGGCAAAAAACGAAGCCTTTCTGCGCGCCGCCATTGCCGACGGCTATGACCGGCTGCTGCAGCCCGGCATGGAGACCGAGACCCGCGCCGCCCTGACCGACGCCGCCGCCGAGGGCGCGATCCGCAACTTTGCCCTGAACCTGAAGCCCCTCCTCATGGCGCCGCCGGTCAAGGGCAAGGTGACCATGGGCCTGGACCCCGGCTACCGCATGGGCTGCAAGGTGGCGGTGGTGGATCCCACGGGGAAGGTGCTGGACACCGCCGTCGTCTACCCCACCCACGGGGAAAAGCAGCGGGCCGCCTGCATCGAC
>JAEEGK010001289.1_pt1 | contig 62936 bp, 49 predicted proteins | sample 8958771 | NCBI WGS metagenome assembly JAEEGK01 (sample SAMN16246547, study PRJNA631951) | gut metagenome | biome: gut microbiome; feature: rumen; material: SC-attached | host: Bos | place: Iran: Karaj | collected 2018-10 | reverse complement strand
ATGATCTCCGGCATATGCTTTCCATCTGTGATCTTATCAATTCTGGAATTTAATTCTTTATAATACATAATTGTAGATTCAGGCCCGGTGCCTCCTACCAATCCTATTTTTTTCATATACGATCCTTTCTTCATCCTTTTAGAAAATCAATTCTTATTAAATCCTTTCCATTAGGATTTGTCCGCACCCAATCTTGTGCATTTTACTGAAATATATTCCGATTTTCTTCACCATCAAATCGTCTAAGAATCAGATTTCTCTTTGTTTTTTATGAACTTCATCAAGTCCAGGTAACATGCAAGCGAGCCCGCTAATCCCAATGTTATTCCAATAAGTATAGCTGGCAATTCTGTCTACATAATCAATATAGTCGTCATAATTGCCGAAAAAAAAGGTTTCCATACAATATTGATTATCAAATTTCTTTCTTTTTTATCCATCTTGTTCTCCTCGATTATTCTGGAAGTTAATCTATTCAGAAATACTTAAATTTTTTCTTTGCAGCAACTGTTTATAATTATACTATATCTACCATACTGTTCAATATTATGTGCATTAGTCTTGTCCCACCATTCCTTGAATGTTTTGAAGGCTTTCGGCACACAAAAAAGCCCCGGTACATTGTACCGAGTCTTTTGAAATCTGCAATAGCAAAAGAATACAGGATTGTTGCAAATCCAAGAAACAATTCGCAGAAATGCTTCGCATTTCACGCTCATCATTTCTTGTCTTGTAATAAATTGCGCAACTAAAAAAGCTCCAAGGAAGCAAGCTTCCCGGAGCATTTTTGTAGTTGCACAATTTGCAACAATCCTTATCTCTTTGAAAACTGTGGTGCACGACGTGCAGCTTTGAGACCGTACTTCTTACGCTCTTTCATACGTGGATCTCTTGTGAGGAATCCAGCAGCCTTAAGTGTAGGTCTGTACTCAGCGTCTACCTCAAGGAGTGCACGTGAAATACCGTGTCTGATAGCACCAGCCTGGCCAGTGTATCCGCCACCCTTTACGTTAACGATAACGTCAAACTTCTCTACAGTGCCTGTAGCTACAAGTGGCTGACGAACAACTACCTTTAATGTCTCAAGACCAAGGTACTCGTCGATATCTCTCTTATTTATTGTGATCTTACCTGTGCCAGGTACAAGATATACTCTAGCAACTGAAGACTTTCTTCTACCAGTTCCGTAATACTTTGTTGTATTCTTAGCCATGATCTACCTCCTATTAAAATGTAAGCACTTCTGGCTTCTGTGCCTGCTGCTTATGATCTGGTCCAGCGTAAACGAAAAGCTTTGTGTACATCTGTCTACCAAGTGGTCCCTTTGGAAGCATGCCCTTTACAGCGTGCTCGATAACTCTGTCAGGGTGTGTGTTGAGCATCTCACGAAGAGTTGTCTCTTTCATACCACCAACATAGTCTGAGTGATGATAGTAAATCTTCTGATCAAGCTTCTTACCTGTAACCTTAATCTTCTCTGCATTAACTACGATAACATAGTCACCACAATCAGCGTGTGGAGTGAAGACTGGCTTATTCTTACCTCTTAAAACCTTTGCAACTTCTGCTGAAAGACGACCAAGTGTCTGTCCCTCTGCGTCAACTACATACCATTTTCTCTCAATCTGAGATGGGTTTGGCATATAAGTATTCATTGAGAATTCCTCCTTAAATAAATCTAAAGCTCCAAGCCGGTGATGTCCGGGCACCTGCATGGATAATTATAGTAAAACTCGCCTCCGGGCTAATGGACGCAAGTTACCTTACTACATCAACCGTTACATTTTACAATAGGAATTAGCTTTCGTCAACAAGAAAATGAATAAAATAGAGGGTGCCGAAAGCACCCTCATTATACTAGAAATTTTTAAATACAGCAAACTCATAAGGTCTAAGTTTTATCTGCCCCTTAGTTGAATTTACTGCGCTGTCATAATTGCCTATCAGTCTGTCATATCCTTCATCTGACCAGCTATAATCAGCTTCATTTTCAGATAGATTCCCAACAACCTTAAGGACTTTATCCCCTAATTTTCTCTCATAGCTAATTATCTCCTCGGGGCTCTCATCAAATGAGATTTCTCCATCTGAGATAATCTTGTACTCTTTTCTGAGATAAATCAGCTTCTTGTAGAATGAAAAGATAGATGTCTCATCATTTATCTGGGACTCCGCAGTAATATGCTTGCCATACTCTGGAACTTCAATCCAAGGTGTGCCTGTTGTAAATCCATCATTTACCGAGGAATCCCACTGCATTGGTGTACGGCAGTTGTCTCTAGAACGCTCATTAATAATTGCAAGAGCCTCATCAGAAGACTTTCCTTCCTCCTGCAAAATCTTGAAATAGTTCAGGCTTTCCACATCACGATACTGGCTAATGTCAGTAAAGTGAGTGTTTAACATTCCGATCTCCTCTCCCTGGTAAATATAAGGAGTACCTCTCATAAAGTGGATAATACCGGCAAAAAGCTTGCCTGATTCCTTCCAGTACTTTTCCTCGTTACCAAATCGAGAAATGGTGCGAGGCTGGTCGTGGTTAGTCCAAAAGACTGCATTCCAACCGCCATTCTTTGACATCTGCTCCTGCCAGTCTTTAAACAGCTTTTTAAGAGCAGATTTGTCATAAGGCATAAGCTCCCACTTGTTTCCATTTTTGTAATCCACCTTAAGATGATGGAAGCTAAATACCATGGAAAGCTCTTTTTCTGATGGATTAGAGTACTTGATGCAGTTATCTATTGTGGTAGATGACATTTCCCCTACTGTTATCATGTCAGCTATACCAGTGTCTGCCACCAATTCCTTTAAAAACTCATGAACTCGTGGACCGTCAGTATAGAATCTTCTACCGTCACCCTCATAATCATTCTCCAGATTCTCAGGCTTTGATATTAGGTTAATTACATCAAATCTAAATCCGCTAACACCCTTTGCCTTCCAAAATCTGATGATATCCTTTAGCTCATCTCTAACCTCTGGATTGTCCCAGTTAAGGTCTGCCTGAGTTACATCAAACAAATGTAAATACCATTTATTCAGGCTATCTACATATTCCCAAGCATTGCCACCAAACTTTGACACCCAGTTTGTAGGTGGACAATCCCTTGTTCCATCTACAAACTTGTAATAATTGATGTATTTCTCATCCCCAGAAATAGCCTTTTGAAACCACTGATGTTCTGTGGAAGTGTGATTGAAAACCATATCAAGCATTATGCCTATACCCCGTTTCTTAGCCTCGCTTGATAGTTCTTCGAAATCTTCCATAGTGCCAAATCGTGAATCAATCTGGCGATAATCAGCAATATCATAGCCATTATCCCTCTGAGGAGAAATGAAAAAAGGTGTAATCCAAAGGAAATCTACACCAAGCTCTTTTAGATAATCAAGCTTAGCTGTGATACCCTTTAAATCTCCAAAGCCATCTCCATTGGTGTCATAAAATGATCTAGGATATATTTGATAAACAACTTTATCTTTGAAATCTAACATTTAACTGCCTTACATTACAACGCAGACTACTGTGTCAGACTTGCCTGCTGCTGCAATCTCCTTTTTACTAAATTTAAGAAGTGGCTGGCCGGCCTTTACTGCCTGATTTTTCTCTACCAAATATTCAAAACCAGCGCCGTTCATCTGAACTGTATCGATACCAACATGTATCAATACCTCTCCCCCCTTATCAAGCTTCATTCCAATAGCGTGTCTGCTGTCATCCATTGTAACTGCAATAACGCCATCAGCTGGAGCATGAACTACTTCTTCATCTGGAATAATTGCAATTCCATCACCCATAAGCTTCTTAGAGAAAACCTCATCCTCAACCTGCTCAAGTGGAATAACCTTTCCTGCTACAACTGTTGTTAAATCAACATCTGCAACCTTGATTACTTCCACATTGTCCTCATCCTCATTCTCACCGTAAATGTCTTCTGTTGTAAGTCTCTTCTTGCCAACAACAACTGTGAGCACAAATGGAACAATAATAGCAACAAGCATGCAGATAGCAAATATAAGCATATATCTTGTCTGGATTGAAAGAATTCCAGGGATACCACCTACACCAATTGAATTTGCCATAACTCCGCTACCTACAGAAATGATAGCAGCGATACATGAACCAATCATGGCGCTAAAGAATGGGAATCCATATTTTAAGTTAACACCGAACATAGCAGGCTCTGTTACGCCAAGGTAACATGAGATACATGCTGGAATAGAAACTTCCTGAGTCTTTGTATTCTTCTTCTGAAGGAAAATCATACCTAAAACTGCAGAACCCTGAGCAATGTTTGAAAGTGCAATCATTGGCCAAAGTATTGTACCGCCGAAATCAGCAACAAGCTGTGTATCAATTGCATTTGTCATATGGTGAAGACCAGTGATAACAAGTGGTGCATAGAACATACCAAATACACCTGCAAACAACCAGTTAACTGAGCTTGTAAGACCAGCGTGAACACCTGCTGAAATCCATGAGCCAATCTTCCAACCGATAGGTCCTAAAATAAAGTGTGATGCCATAACTGCAAGTACTAATGAGAAGAATGGCACAACAATCATTGATATTACCTTTGGACAAATCTTTGTAAAGAACTTCTCAAGGAACACAAGGCAAAAGCCTGCAAGAATAGCTGGAATTACCTGTGCCTGATAACCAATCATGTTTACCTGTGCAAAACCAAAATCCCACTTTGGAATAGCATCAGCTGCTGCACCTGCAACGCCATAAGCGTTAAGGAGCTGACCAGATACAAGTGTACAACCAAGTACAATACCAAGAATCTGAGTTGTACCCATCTTCTTTGTAATAGACCAACAAATACCAACAGGTAACATATGGAAAATAGCCTCACCTATAAGCCATAAGAAACTGTGGACACCTGCCCAGAACTGCGACTGTGAAACGATAGTGCCATTACCAAAATCGATTTCACCAATTACATTTCTAAAACCTAAAATCAAACCTCCGACTACAAGAGCTGGAATAATTGGAGCAAAAATTTCTGCGATTGAAGACATAATCTGCTGAAGAAGATTCTGATTCTTCTTAGCTGCCTTTTTAACCTGGTCCTTAGAAACTCCCTCTACTCCTGCTACTGCAACGAAATCATTGTAGAATTCCTGAACTTCCTGACCAATAATAACCTGGAACTGTCCAGCCTGAGTAAATGTACCTTTCACACCTTTGATTTTCTCAATCCCCTTAATATCAGCCTTTGCAGGGTCATTGAGAGCAAATCTCATTCTCGTAACACAGTGTGATACTGCTGCAATATTACTCTTTCCGCCAATCAAATCGAGTAATTGCTTGCTTTCCTCTGTAAATTTTCCCATGACAATCTCCTTTTTCTATAAATACTTCACACGTTAACCTGTTTAAACAGGTCTCATGGTTATTTTATATCACAGCTGTTTAAACAGGTCAATATATTTCATAAAAAATTCTTACCTTATAATTTTAAAATCCCCTAAAACACAAAAAAGTACCTAGCAATGCTAGATACTTTTATAAGTCTATTTATTTGTTGTATCACTGCGGACAGCTGTGTCCATGAAGCAGAAATACTCAGGCACATGGCGGGACTGGGTATATTCAAACATAATACCCATTCCATTAAATGTCTGGCTGGTAACAACCGCAAGGCAATTGTAGTCCCCAAGGCTTAGGTATTTTGAATCCACCTCAGTGACTCTCTCAACTGTCATCTTACGCTTACTCATGCCTATCTCCATCTTCAGCTCATTTTCGATGTAGTCATAGATGGACTTTGCTGCAATCTCAGGAGTAATGCCTGTGACAATTGACTTGTCAAACATATTTATATCCATAATACATGGCTTGCCATCAAGCTTTCTAAGTCTCTGGATATAGTAGAGCTCAGTCCCCTCAGCAAATCCAGTTCTTTTAGCAACTCTAGCGTCTGCCACTATCTCAGCAAACATCACTACCTCAGTGTCGCTATTTAGCTTGTTTCTAGCGGCAGTCTCCTTAAATGTCTCGATACCGCCAATGATAAAGCTTGCCTTGTCATAAGGCTGGTAGATAACTCTGACACCTACACCATTAATAGCCTGAACATAACCTATCTCTGCAAGCTGTGCCAGAGCACGTCTTACCGTATTTCTGGAACAATCATATACTCCCACCAAAGTACTCTCCGATGGCAAAATACTCTGGTACTCATATTCCTCGTCTTCTATCTTAAGTTTTAAATCTCTATAAATCGATTCATACTTCGCTTTTGCCATAAAACCTCCGCCTGTTACATTAACAAGCCTGAGAATCTCTTTCGATGACTCCACGTCATTCTTCAGAGACCTCAGAGATTGTTAACTACAGGCTTATATATTACTCATATTCGATACTAACACATCGCGCTACGCAACACATAGAGCTTGATAGCTACTGGCTATTTACTCATATTCGATACCTATCATGGTTAAACCATGGGCTGGGGCTGTTGGGCCTGCCAATTCACGGTTGCGACCACGGAATATTTCAAGCATATACATTGGGTCCATCTCGCCTGCCCCCACCTTAATAAGGGTACCTGCAATAATGCGAACCATGTTATAAAGGAAACCGTCACCTGTAAGACGAATGTGAATCACATCGTCCTCCTTATAAACCCTAGCTGTATAAATAGTGCGCACACGGGATTTAACCTGGGCTTTTACAGAAGAAAAAGAAGTAAAATCATGCTGGCCTATCAAATAGGCTGCTGCCTCGTTCATCTTTTCCACATCCAAATCATAGTAATAATGGAATGTATCCTTGCGCTTTGTAGGATCAGGCATTTTACGATTTAAAATTTTATACTCGTATGTCTTTCTACAAGGGGCATATCTTGGATGAAAATCATCATCAACCTGACATGAATACTGTACCACAATATCATCAGGCAATCTCTGATTGAGAGCAAAGCTAATTTTGTCAGCAGGCATTCTAGAATTAGTATCAAACACTGCCACATTGCCAAGAGAATGAACTCCTGCATCAGTACGACTAGCTCCCATTATAGAAATAGGCTCTTGCAATAAATCTGTAAGGGCCTCATTAAGCTTTTGTTCTATTGTCACTCCATTAGGCTGAATCTGCCAGCCACTATATCCGCTGCCATCATAGGCAACTACTATCATTACTCGCATTCTACAAAATTCCTTTTACAACAAAAAATCCTATGGTGTAAGCTGCAATACAAATATAAGCTCTCTGATCAAGCGAGCTGTACTTAAGTGGCTTCATTTTGGTTCTGCCTTCACCACCATTATAGCATCTTGCCTCCATAGCGTAAGACAAATCATTGGCACGACGAAAAGCAGAAACAAAAAGTGGTACTAAAAGTGGCACCATGTTCTTAGCCTTTTTAATAAGTCCACCTGTCTCAAAATCAGCACCTCTAGCCATCTGTGCCTTCATGATTTTATCTGTCTCCTCAATCAAAATAGGAATAAATCTAAGGGCAATAGACATCATCATAGAAATCTCGTGGACAGGAACACCTACCTTCTTAAGGAATCCAAGTGATTTCTCCAAACCATCTGTCAGCTGATTAGGTGTTGTTGTAAGTGTAAGAATGGATGTACCAATAATTAAAATAATCATACGACTAGTCATTAATACTGCATTCTTTAGACCTACATCAGAAATAGAAAAAATCCAAAATGAAACTAAGGTCCTTCCCGGTGTCAAAAACAGGTTAAAAAGACCAGCGATAATCAAAAGCATAACGATAGACTTAAGACCCTTAACCATAAATGAAAATGGTACATGGCTCATGCGGATAATTCCAAATAAAGTCACAAGAACGATTGCAAATAACACCACATTGTTAGCAGCAAACAGAGTAATTATAAAAACAAGCGTAGAAAACAGCTTCACTCTAGGATCTAGTGAGTGAAGAACTGAATCTGCTGGATAATATTGTCCTAATGTTATTTCACGCAACATAAAATCTCTTCCTTTGCCTCTTCTACTGTAGTGGCGTCTGTCTTTACATCAAAACCTGCAGCCTTTAAATCATTCATCACATAAGTAACCTGTGGCGCTGCAAGGCCTATCTTTTCAAGCTCTTTATAGTGAGCAAATACTTCCTTTGGTGTGCCATCATATACTGGCTTGCCACCATCCATTACTATGATTCTATCTACATAGTTGGCCACATCTTCCATGGAATGTGATACGAGAATAACTGTATCTCCTCGCTTTGCATGCATATCGGAAATGAGTCCTAAAATATCATCTCTACCCTTTGGATCGAGACCTGCTGTTGGCTCATCCAAAATAAGAACAGCTGGCTTCATTGCAATAACGCCCGCAATAGCAGCACGTCTCTTTTGACCACCAGAAAGCTCAAATGGCGATGCCAGATAAAATTCCTCTGGAAGACCTACTAAACCAAGGGCCTCATAGGCTCTTTTAATCTGTTCCTTCTCATCAAGACCCTGATTCTTAGGACCAAACTGAACATCCTTGAAGACTGTAGTCTCAAAAAGCTGATGTTCAGGATACTGGAATACCATACCTACCTGTGTACGAAGATCTCTAATATCGTAATCCTTGTCGTAGATATCCTGACCACGATAATAAATAGAACCCTCTGTAGATTTAATAAGTCCATTCAAATGCTGAACAAGAGTGGACTTGCCAGAGCCAGTATGACCGATAATGCCGATGAACTCACCCTCTTTTATATTAAGGCTAACGTCATCTAGGGCTGTAACCTCATAGCTGGTTCCTGGGCTGTATTTATATGATACATGATCTAAAATCATCACATTGTCTGCTGGATTATTCTGCTTTTTATGGCTCTCAGGAAAATCTAACTTTCCTCCAAACTGAGTTCTGATTAGATGACCATAGTTTTCTTTTAAAGCCTCAAGCAATTCTTTTCTAGTAAGAACACATTCAGGAAGGTTCACTCCTGCTTTTCTAAGCTCATGTGCAAGCAGTGTAACCTGTGGTACATCAAGGCTGTGCTGCTTAAGCAAATCAACATCCTTAAAGATTTCACGAGGCTTGCCCTCCATGAAAACCTTACCCTTTTCCATTACAAAAACATAATCGGAGTCAACAACCTCCTCCATGTAATGGGTAATAAGAATAACAGTAATGCCCTTTTCCTTGTTGAGGGTATGAACAGCCTGAAGCACATCTGCTCTACCATCTGGATCAAGCATGGCTGTTGGCTCATCCAAAATAATACACTTTGGCTCCATTGCCATAACACCAGCAATAGCTACACGCTGCTTTTGACCGCCTGATAGCTTGTTTGGAGAATGACTCTTGTATTTGTACATTCCCACCATCTTAAGAGCCTTCTCAACTCTTGTAATAATCTGTTCAGTAGGTACGCCGATGTTCTCAGGACCGAAAGCAACGTCCTCATCTACTACAGATGCAATTATCTGATTGTCTGGATTCTGGAAAACCATACCTGCAGTCTGACGGACTGCAAATGTATACTCATCATCAGACACATTCATGCCATCTACATAAAGTGTGCCCTCTGAAGGTGTAAGAAGCGCATTAATATGCTTAGCGAAAGTAGACTTACCAGAACCATTATGTCCTAAAATGGAAATAAACTGACCTGGCTCTACGTTAAGATTAACGTGATCAAGGGCAACCTGAATTGCTTCAACATTGCCCTCTTCATCACGTCTAATATATTCATGAACTAATTCTTTTGCTCGAATAATTGACATTGGTACCCACTATTCCTTCCAGTTGAGTCTATGTAAATTACCCTCAGTCTCAAGGCCGAGGAAGTCGTTTTGTCTCAGAGCCTCATACAAAATTACTGCTACCGAATTGGATAAATTAAGAGATCTAATATCATGTCCCATTGGAATACGAACACAATTCTCCTCATTGTCTACAAGGATTTCCTCAGGAATACCTGCGCTCTCCTTGCCAAACATTATGTAGCAGTCTGGCTCATAATTCACCTGGGTGTGTGTCTTTTTAGCCTTTGTGGTGGCCATGTAGACCTTGGCATCAGGATTCTTAGCCTTGAAGTCATCCCAGTCATCATAGCGGAACACCTCAAGCTTGTCCCAATAATCCATTCCAGCACGCTTTACAGTCTTGTCTGTAAGGACAAAACCAAGTGGCTCTATCAAATGAAGTCTTGTGCCTGTGGCACAGCATGTGCGGCCGATATTCCCCGTATTCGCAGGAATCTCAGGCTCATGCAAAACTATATTAAGCATTTTAAAACCTACGCTTGTTACATTCACAATCCTGAGAGCCTCCTCCGATGACTACATGTCATTCTCCGGAGACCTCAGAGATTGTGAACTACAAGCTTACTCTTTCTAATATTTCTACTGTATATATCGTTTATTATATACCACTTTTACCACTTTCCCGCCTTCGATTGCGGTTTGGAGCAAAATCCAGTTAACAATCTATTAGTATTCTGAAAGTGACATGTAGTCACTGGAAGAATATCTAATGATTGTGAACGTAGGATTTTGTACACAACACCTAGCCACGAAGTTCGTTGATGAATTCTTCGATGCGGTCCATGGCTTTTTTAAGGTTCTCAAGTGAATATGCGTATGATATACGTACATTGCCCTCACCAGAATCGCCAAAAGCTGTACCAGGAACTACTGCCACTTCCTTTTCTTTTAAGAGGCGTGTACAGAATTCCTCAGAGCTCATACCAAACTCTGTAATTGAAGGGAAAATGTAGAATGCGCCGTAAGGCTCAAAGCATTTAACATTCATCTTCTTAAAGCGATTAAGAAGGTAACGACGTCTGTCATTGTACTCCTCCCTCATGTTAGCCACATCCTCATCGCAATCACGGATAGCTGTAACTGCTGCATACTGGCTAGTTGTAGGAGCACACATAATAGCAAACTGGTGAATCTTAGTCATCTGCTGAACAATCTCATGAGGTGCACAAACATAACCAAGTCTCCATCCTGTCATAGCATGACTCTTAGAGAAGCCATTGATGTAAATAGTGCGCTCTTTCATGCCTGGGAAGCTGGCAATAGATACATGACCGCTTCCTGTGTATGTAAGCTCACCGTAGATTTCATCAGTGAGAACAAATAAATCGTATTTCTTAACAAGCTCAACGATTGGCTCAAGATCTGCCTTCTCCATAACTGCACCTGTTGGGTTGTTAGGAAATGGCATGATGAGTATCTTAGTCTTGTCGGTAATAGCAGCCTCTAATTCCTCTGGCTTAAGGCGGAACTCATTTTCCTCCTTAAGATTGATAGCCACTGGAACACCGCCAGCAAGAATTGTACATGGCTCATAAGAAACATATGATGGCTGAGGAATAAGTACCTCATCACCTGGATCAAGCATTGCACGAAGTGCTACATCGATACCCTCAGAGCCACCTACTGTCATAAGCATCTCTGTAAGTGGGTCATACTCAAGACCATAGTGACGCTTGAGAAATTCTGCAATTTCTATTCTAAGTTCCTTTAAACCAGAGTTTGAAGTATAGAATGTACGGCCTCTCTCAAGAGAATAGATAGCCTCGTCTCTAACCTTCCATGGTGTATCAAAATCAGGCTCGCCAACACCAAGTGAAATAGCCTCTGGCATTTCAGCTACAATGTCAAAAAACTTACGAATTCCTGATGGTTTAATTTTTGTAATTGTTTTATTTAGAGGGTTTCTCATAAGCTCACCTTCTCCCTCTCATCAACATGCTTTTCTGCCATAATTATGCCGTGATCCTTGTACTTCTTCAAAACGAAGTTAGTCTGTGTGGAAAGCACTGAATCAAGTGGAGAAAGCTTAGCTGATACAAAATCAGCAACCTCTCTAAGTGTATGTCCCTCAATAGAAACCATGAAATCATAGCTTCCTGAAATCAAATATACTGCATCTACCTCTGGGTAGTTGTAAATACGCTCTGCCACCTTATCAAAACCCATGCCTCTTTGAGGTGTAACACGCACCTCGATAAGTGCTGACACCTTTTCAACAGAAGCCTTGTCCCAATTGATAAGTGTAGGATAACCACAAATTATATGCTCATTTTCCATAGCCTCAAGCTCATTAACAATCATAGCCTGCTCTGTGCCAAGCATCATTGCCAAATCCTCAAGGTCAATTCTACTATTGTGTTCTATGTAACTTAAAATCTTTTCTCTCATTTCAAATCCCTCCTATACGCTTGTTACGCTCACAATCCTGAGTATCTCTTCCAGTCACTAAATGTTCCTTTCAGAGATCTCAGAGATTGTGAACTACAAGCTCATTAATTAATTGAATATAAAGCATCGGCTTTAGGCGGTTCAAGGAAGCGAACCTCTTCACCGCTTAATATGCGTCTATCGTTCGAAGAGTTGGACTTCCCGATAATGGCGGATGCTACCCCCGCGTCCGCTAATTTTCTAACCAAACCATTGCCATCTTCTGTAGCAATGAGCATGGCTCCAGAAGAAATAAGCTCATAAGGATTAATTCCAAAGAACTCACATACCTCTATTGTCTCTTGCTTAACAGGAATGTTCTTTAGGTCAACATCAATTCCAACACCTGATGCTTCACCCATCTCCCAAAGAGCGCCAAAGATACCGCCCTCTGTCACATCATGCATTGCAGCAACACCGTGCTCCACTGCAATCCTACTCTCTGGTAAAACACTAAGGTACTGGTCAAATGATTTTGCTGTATCGATTAATGATTGAGGAAGTCTGGTCAAAAGCTCCTTCTCGTGATCCTTAGCAATAATAGATGTGCCCTCAAGACCAATCCACTTTGTAAGGACTAGGTCCATGTCTGGCTTGGCGCCTCCAGTAGAAATCATCTGGCCCTTTTTCACCTTGCCAACTGCTGTAACCGAAATAAGTGGCTGATTAACCGCCTCTGTAACCTCTGTATGTCCGCCTATTACCTGGACATTATATCTTCTGCAGGCAGCATCTACCTGCTCCATAATCCCTTTTAACTTGGCCTCACGCATGCGAGGAGTGAGAAGAACTGTAAGAAGTATACCCACAGGCTCTGCCCCTGCACTGGCCAAATCATTTACAGAAATTGTAACTGCCAGCTCTCCAATATCTGAAGCTGTACCAGTAATTGGATCTGTAGATAAAACCATCTCCTCATCAGGACCTAGCGCCACTGTAGCGCAGTCCTCGCCTACATTAGGTCCACTGGTGACCTCTGGGCGTGTCACATGAAGTTGTTTAATAACCGAACGCTTTAATACGCTCTCTGGTAATTTTCCGATTTCCATTTTATTTCCTATATAGGTGCATTTTGTGTGTCTACTGTTGTTGTGTCTGGAACTGTTGTCTCTGCAGGTGCTGGCGCAGGCTGTGCTGGCGCAGCAGGCTGAGAGTTGCTATTGCCTGGATTTGTAACCTGATACTTAGGTGTAATCACAAATGGAGTAGAATTAGAAACTCCTGGTGCGTATGTTGCAATAGCCGCCGCAATTGTATTTGGATCCTGTGTAGAAACCGCCTGTAGCATGGCCGCTGAAAGATTAGGATCTTCCGATGCAATACCTACCACAACAGTTCTGTTGGATGGATTGTATTTGCTGTTGTTGTATACAGTACGGCTAACTTCCTGACCGTTCTCGTATACTATCTTCCATAATTTGGCTGTAACACCTGTATGACCACCTACTGTAGTAGCCATCTGACCAAGAGGTCTGGCTGCATCTGCAACCCATGTTGTGTTTTGTACATTGACAGCTGTAATCTCTGTCTCGTACTTAACCTCGTGTCCTGGGTCGTCCTCTTCCTTACCGTAGATGTTGAAGTAAGCGTGACCGCCATCGCAGTATCCCTCAATATAAATAGGATAATTCTTATTGTTGCGAATCTGGAAGTCCTTGCCACCAGACTCTGAAATAGCTGCATCCTGAGATGCAGGAACATAAGTAACAATCATAGAGTGACAATTTCTAGTAACAACCTCAAGCTCTGCCTCTCTGACTGCACCGTAGAATGTAGTAGATACCTGGCAAATACCGCCACCGTATGTCTCTACTGTAGTACCATTTTCATATGAACCAGCAAGCTGGTAACCATTTTCTGCTGTAAATGGTGTGATAGCATTAAGCACTGAAAATTCATCCCCTGGATATAAAATAGTGCCATCTATAAAGCTAACACCATTGGCTACATTCTGCTTTCTGTTAGCAGATGATGAGCTATAGTCTGTACTAAATGAGCCAAGGCAATCCTTGATCTCTGCAAGCTCTTCCTTGCTGCCTCTAGGTTCCTTAACCTCTGTAACAAGATCTACTGTGGCATCATTGCCATCCCACTTGTTCTCAATATAATCAACAAGAACGTCAGCAGATTCTTCGATTTGAACTACAACACCTGATGTACCCTCATGGAAAACGAACTCACCATTTTCTCTAGTAAGATAATCATCGCTAGCCTCATCATTAACCTGCTCTGAAGCTGAATTCAAATATGTAATAAGACCTGTCTTGTTGGCACCTGTAGAAAGAGCAAAGTCCTTTGTACGTCCCTCTTCCATGTCCTTAGATGCCTTGAAGCGCTCTGCAAAGTTTCCATATGAACCGTATGTGGCAGCCTTTACAGTAACCTCTGGATCCTTAGGTCCGATGCAAAGATCTGCGCCTGTCGCTGTAAAATTCTGCTCATTTGCATTAAGTGTAAATTTAACTGAATCATACTTAGAGTAGTAATCGTCAATAACGCCGTTGGCCTCATCAACTGTAAGTCCTGCTACATCCATTCCTCCGATTGTAACGCCCTTAGGAATGATGCGTGTATCAGGCTCTCCTTCCTCTTCTGCTACAGCCTCTGCTTCGTCATTTAACAACTCCTCATCTGAAGCTTCCGCTGCATAAACAGTAGAAGGTGTACCCATAAATAAGCTAAAATTACTTATACACAATAAAATTGTAAAAAATACTTTTATTTTTTTCATAACAACCTCTATAATCTAGTATAATATATTATAGTAATGCAGCGGCAACAGTAGTAAATAACATGCAAATAACTACAATCACTAATACTACACCCGCAAACATCTGCTGTTTTTTTGTACGCTTCATTATAATACCTCACATTTAGCAAAGGAGAAACCATGGGCTTCCCAATTTTACCTTTTTTCTTAATCTTTTTAGTATGGCTGGCATTTCGCTTGAGAAAGCTTGATACCAAGCAAAAACAGGAAGAAAATGACTTTTGGGCTAAAGAGCGTCAGGCCAATGTAACCCCTGCAAAAGATATATCAAATCTAAGATATATTACCATTCCAATGGAAAAATTTCCATTAAATTTTAGCAATGATGAAAAAGTAATTGAAATCGAAAAAGAATTACAAGAATTGTCTACCCACAAGCTGTTAAACCTTATCGGTGTAACCAATACAGATTTGAAACTTACTTACGGTGTTCCTAATTTTCAGACCATGTCTCAAATCGGTGACGATTTCGACAGAGTATGCGTTCTTCTGAACAGTTACGCCCATGCTCTTATGGAGGCAGAACGAGTTGATGACGTAATCACAGTTCTTGAATTTGCAGTAGGTGTAGGCACTGATATTAGCGAAAGCTACACACTTCTAGCCCACTGCTACGAGCAAAAAGGAATGCATGAAAAGCTGGAATTATTAAAAAGACAAGTTGAGCAAAGTAAGCTTCTTCTTAAAAATTCTATTCTTTCAAAAATCGAATCTACTAGAACTATTATCTCAGATGAGGATCAGCAGGCTGTAGATATGAAATTATAATATTATATAAGAAAAGGGACGACCAATTGGCCGTCCCTATTATTTTACTTGTTATGCCTCTTCTACCTGAGGTTCAACTTCTTTTTTAAGCTTAAGATACTTCTTAATCGCCTTGAAGCAAAGGAATGCAAGAAGTGCAATTAATACTACGTCTACTGCATATACAATCTTAACCCATGTTGGCTTGCCAGAGATTACTTCATTCTCATAAGCACGACTGTTTACAACTGTGTAAAGAATGTTCTTAGAAGCCTGTCTCATAGCGATTACTGAAGTAGCTGAAGTCTGATCAGTTACTGTAGACTGTGGAGTCTCATATGTTGCAAGCATAAGGTCGCAACCATTTCTAATCATTCTGTCAGAATCCTGATATCCATATCCACCAAAGTAATCTGTTTCTGCAAGACCTCTGAATCCCCACTCATCACGAAGTACTGTGTTAAGAAGTGGTGAGCAAGCCTCAGCTGGAATAGTACCAATGTTATTAAATGCTACCATTGTTGCAGCTGGGTTAGAGTTCTTAAATGTAATCTCAAATGACTTTAAGTAAACTTCTCGGAGTGACTGCTCATTGAGCCATGTACATAAGAATCCTGTACGGTTTGTCTCCTGGTCATTTGTTGCAAAGTGCTTAACGTATGAATATACACCGTGCTCTCTTGCACCATTTACAGCGCTAGCGCACATCCAACCTGCAAGAACTCCATCCTCTGAGTAGTACTCAAAGTTACGTCCTGCAAATGCAGATCTGTGTGTATTTGTTGCTGGAGCATACCATCCTGATACGTCCATCTCATTTGCCATCTGGCCGATAGAATCACCAAATGCATATGCTAAATCCTTGTTCCATGTGCAAGCAATCATAACTGCTGCAGGGAATCCGATAGAACCCTGGCCTGTAAAGTTGTTGTTGATTGACGCTGGACCATCGCAGTCATATGTCATAACCTTGCCAATTGAATCAACTGCTGATGTCTCATAACCACCAAGTGCGATAAGTGTGTTCATATCTGCAACTGTAAGCTCGTCAAGAAGCTCATCCCACTTAGCATCATCATAGTCAAGACCACGAAGCTCTGCCAACTTAATTCCGTTGTTAGCGCCTGTTGTAGGCATTACATCAGAATCGTTGTTGTAATCTGTTGGGTCATAATTTGTCTCGTTGAAATATGTAGCCTTAAGCTCATCTCCCATCTCAAATGATGTAGGAGCTGCTGTTGCCTCATCATAGTTTGCGAATCCATCTGCTCTTGAAAGGTATGTGAAGTTCTCACCCTTTGCAAAATCAAACTGATTTGTAGCAACTACCTGATCAGACTCACGCTTGTTAGACTCGTCATAAACAACCTTTGAAGCTACATTTACATTATCTGTAGCAATCTTGTGATGAGAATCTGCATTAATAGAAATCTCATAGTCGCCAGCATCAAGTACATAGCAACCTTCGCCATCAGCATCGTATGATGCCATATCTTCTACTGCAAATGAAACATTTACTGTCTCTGAAGCGCCTGGCTCAATTACACCTGTCTTCTCAAATGTAATAAGATTTGCTGCAGACTTTTCAATTCCACCATTTGTGTATGGAGGATTGAAGTAAACCTGAACTACATCCTTACCAACCACATCACCTGTATTAGTTACAGTTACGTCAAATGAAACTGTTTTGCCATCGTTTGAGATAGCTCCCATTTCCTGGTTAAATGTTGTGTATGATAATCCATAACCAAATGGATATACAACCTGTGAATCATAATCAAATTCCATATTGCCAGCCTGTGCTTCTGCATAAGCTGTCTCATAGAATCTGTATCCAACATAGATACCTTCTACATAGTTTACAAATGTTGGATAAGACATGCCGCCTTCTGCGAACATATTCTCATATCCAAACTCAGACATGTTTGTGTAATCAAAATCACCAAAGTTGTTAAATGTTGGTGTTGCAAGCAAGTCTGCTACAAAAGTATCAGCTGTCTTACCAGAAGGGTTAACCTGGCCTGCGAGGATTTCGCCAAGTCCATCGAAACCAGTCTGACCTGTTCCTGGGCAATATACTACTGACTTAATCTGTGAATAGTCATTTACAAAGCCAAGCTCCATAGCGTTAGCTGAGTTAACAACTACGATTACCTTATCAAAATTAGATGTTACTTCATCAAGAAGTGCCTGCTCTCTGTTTGTAAGCTCAAGATATGATTTAGAAGCATCCAAATCGTCCTTGTACTCAGAATAACGCACACCAGTAACACCAAACATTCCTGAACCATCATCATGGAATGTATCCTCACCATCGTAAGACATTGGAAGATCTGCGCCTTCACCACCTGAACGTGCGATGAAGAAAATAGCTGTATCAGAGAAATCCTTAGCATCTGTAATAAGGTTGCCATACTCTGAAAGCTGTGGTTCTGGAACTGTCCAATCCTGTCCCATCATGCCTACTGTTGGTCTTGTATCTCTCCAACCTGTGTAGAAATCTACAAGGTCCTGATTATACTCGATACCTGCATCCTTTAATCCTGTAAGGAAATCAATTGTCTCATATGCTGCTGAAAGAGCACCTGAACCTGTTCCACCGTAAATAGGATTAGTTGATGACCATCCAAATACATTAACCTTTGTTCCTTCTGCAAGAGGAAGACCACTTTCTTCATTCTTTAAAAGAACAATACCCTCTTCTGCAATTTCTGTACATAAAGCCTGGGCTTCATCGATTGACTTGCCTGAAATCTTTCCACCGCCCATTGCCATGTTTACCATTGAGTAAAGTGGCGAAAGCAAAATGTTTGAAACAACAAGTACAAGTGTAAGTGCAAAAGCTATCCATGAACCCTTTCTAATGAGCCCACGCAGTGGCTTTTTCACCTTTATTACTGCGATTGTAATAATAATCGCAAGTGCAAGTACCACGCCTAAAATAATAAGCTGTGGCTGAATCTGTTGGAGGACCGCCTTCACGTCCTCAGGATTGATACCTAACATCTCTCTTCTCCTTCCTCTAATCCGCGACTTATGCTTTATCCAATCTTCAGTCCGTCGGTTACGGCTACAAGCCTTAGAGTCTCTCCGCTCATCTAACACGATTCGCTTGAGAGACCTAAGAGCTTGATGCCTACCGACTCATTTCAGATTTGATAAACACCAGTCTCATATATACCAGCCAGTAAAAATAGAATTTAACTGGCGGAATATCGTATGTTAGTGTCACTTAGTCTCTTGGTGTTTCTGGGAAAATAATCTTGTTCACGAAGAAGAAGACTATCATTGAAACGCCTCCGTTTAGTACTGTTGTTCCGATGTTGTATACAAATGGAGCAACGAATTTTCCTGCAACAGCAACCCAGATACAATTAATTGAGTTTACGATGCAAGTGATAATAATAAATGCAACAACATACCATGCTATCTGCTTGCCTGGCTTGTCATGATTGCGGAAAACGAATAATTTCTGAATTGGGAAATTAATACATTCTCCAATAACCATTGCAATCATATAAGCTGTAAAATATGCCAATCCGCCATGGGCTTGGTCGTAGCCTAATATGTTCCACTGGAATGTCTCTCCTGCGATTGTAAGAGGTATTCCAGGCCATCCAAATGACCTGTCACCCATAAATGCAAATGCTGCAGGTAAAAATGTGAGAAGCAAATACTTGAAAACTGTAATCAAATTACTAACAATTACAAACAAGCCACCTTCTCGAACCCACTTAGCAATAGCAGGATGTTTCTCTACAAAATCCTTCCAAAATCTCATTTCTACTCCTTCACTAATCCGTATTTACGATAGTTATTCCACATGATTAAGATGTGCTTCGTATTTTTTATTAGCACGGCGATTCTTGAAGAATCCACCAATGACACCGCCTAGGCCTCTGAAGAAATGTCCGTTAGCGATAGTTACAATGCTCTCGGCCATGTCACGGGATACTGCACCGGCTGTCATCTTACTCATAGCTCTAAATGGCATGTTGTAAATAAACATAGTATTTAAATCTGGAATACCCTTTTCATACGATTTATCAAGATTGTTCTTCAATATCTTGTAAACCAAACGGCAAAGACCACTTTTTGCATCCTTCATCTGACATAGCGCGTCATTAATATCAAGTGGACCTACCTTTTCCTCTGGAAGTGGTCTAGCATAAAGCTTTTCAAATTCCTCATAGTGAACATTTCTTACCTTGCCACTCTTGTAGCTTGGCAACTCATCTATGTTATATGGTAATTCTGTGATAGTACCTTCCTTTGAAATCTCTCCAGAGAGCTTAATATCAGCTACATTTGCTCCAACGTAGATTTGATACTCTCCTGCCTCAATCTCCCACTTGTTAGAAACAGTTGAGAAATAGCGGAATGTCTTGTCGTCAAATGGAATCTCTACCTCTGCAGACTCTCCTGCATTAATCCATACCTTCTTAAATCCCTTAAGCTCTTTCTTTGGACGAATAAGACCAGTATCTTTCTTTCCTACATATAACTGAGCAATCTCTGCACCATCTCGGCTTCCAGTGTTTGTTATCCTAAATTTCACTCCACTGTCAGTTACTGTTAAATCGCTGTAGGCAAATGTTGTATAGCTTAGTCCATATCCAAATGGGAACTGAACTGCCACGTCAGCTGTATCGTAATAGCGATATCCAATAAATGGTCCTTCGCGATACTGAAGATTTCTCTTTTCTGTATCTGCATAATTTACGATTGAGCAATCAGTGTAGGCAAATGGGTATGACTCCGACAATTTACCTGTAGGAATTTCCTTTCCTGTAATAATGTCAAGGAGGGCTGATGCACCTGCCTGACCTGTAAGGTATCCATGAAGCAATGCTTGAAGATTATCAAGCCATGGCATCTTCACAGAAGAACCTGCACTCATTACGCCTACAATATGCTTATTAAATACTGTAAGATTCTCCAGCTCTTTGATTTGATATTCAGGAACATCAATAGACATTCTGTCTGCCCCTTCGCTTTCAGCGATTTCATCAAGCCCAAAGAAGAAAAGTACTACATCAGCTGCTTCTGGATTATCTTCAATTACAAGGTCATACTTTTTAATTTCCTCTGCGATTGTCTCAACCTTTGTTGAATTAACTTGTGAACTACCTGATCCCTGGTAACGAGGCTTATCCACAAATGGTCCCCTCAAACAGACCTTTGTTCCCGCCTTAAGCGGAAGAATATCTTCATCATTCTTTAAAAGCACTGCAGAATTCACTGCCGCTTTCTTTGCTATAGCATGATGAGCTTCTTTATCAAATCCCTTATTATGATCATTTTCTTTAAAGTAAATAGCTGCCTCGATAATAGGAAGAATCGCTCTATCAATCTCCTCTTCTGTGATTCTGCCCTCACCCTCAGTAGCTGCCTTTATAATTTCTCTTGCAGAATCAAGTCCAGGGTTTGGCATTTCCACATTTGACTGGCATTTAACACCTGCCACATGGTCATTGCTTGCGCCCCAGTCAGTTACAACAAGGCCGTCAAATCCCCACTCATTTCTTAAAATATCCACAAGGAGGTGCTCGTTTTCATTAGCATACTTTCCATTTACCTCGTTGTAGGCTGACATGATTGTCTTTGCCCCACCTTCTTTTATTGCTATTTCAAAAGCTGTAAGGTAAATCTCTCTAAGTGTTCTCTCGTCCACAACAGCATTCATTGCCATTCGGCGATACTCTCTTGAGTTAACTGCAAAATGCTTTGGGCAAGAATACACATGCTTGCTCTGAATTCCTCTAACATAAGATGCAGCCATTTTTCCAGCCAAAATTGGATCTTCAGAAAAATACTCGAAGTTTCTACCACAAAGAGGTGAACGCTTCATATTAAGTCCTGGACCTAAAAGTACATCTACATTCTGAGCTAATGCCTCTTCACCAAGTGCCTGGCCGATTTCTTCTCCAAGCTTTTCATCCCAGCTGTTAGCAACTGTTGCTGCTGTTGGGAAGCATGTTGCTGGAAGTGAAGCATTAAGACCTAGGTGATCTCCCGCTCCTTCCTGTCGTCTAAGACCGTGAGGTCCATCAGAAAAAGAAATTGACTGGATATTAAGTCGTGGGATATCTCGGGTTTCCCATTCATTTTTTCCGCTTAATAGAGCAGCCTTCTCAACCAAAGAAAGCTGTGCAATTATTTCTTTTGCCTCCATTTAATTCCTCCGTTAGCTCCATACATATTAAACATAAGCTTGAGAATAATTTATCACGGAGGTAAAAAAAAAGTTGCCCCGAAGGACAACTTGTAAAAAATCAAGGATAACTTGCAATATTAATTGTTACTATTCACAGTTATAAATATTTAAAGATTAATTCTCGCCAAGCTTGCTTGTAAGAGAATAATCTTTAAATATTTATAAACTGGAATCAGTGACTCCACCCACATGAATAATGTTAAGTGCTTTAGCACTGGGAAAGAAGTCTGTAAGACTTCCATTATGAATGCGGATGGAGTCACTGTGAATAGTAACTTACAATAGTACTTAAATATTAAAGATTAATTCTCGTCAAGCTTGCATGTAAGAGAATAATCTTTATAAGCGAGAATCAGTAACTTAAATCTTAGTGCTCAGCAGCACTTTTACTTTAAACCAACCATCTTCGTATGAGCAATTCATTGCTCCGCCGTACTTTTCTGCCACCTGAGCAATGGACTTAAGGCCAAATCCATGCTTAACATTATCTTTCTTTGTAGTGCGAGGAAGATTATCCTTTCTAAATCTGCGTTTATTATGACTGGAACGAAGCCTTACATTTTCACTATCTGAACAGTTCTCACATTCCACAATAATAAACTGATTACGTCTTCTCACTGAAAGGGTTATGATTCTCTTTTCCTCATCCTCAAGCTGCTGAGTTGCTTCAATAGCATTATCTAAAACGTTTCCAAATAAAGAACAAATATCCTTTACATGTATTTCCCCAAGCAAATCTCCATCCACCATGGCATTTAATGTGATTTTCTTCTTTTGACACTGAAGACTCTTGGTTGTAAGGATAACATCTAGGACCTTGTTGCCGGTATTCATAAATGATTCTTGAATAGCTATTGCCTGCTCCATATCCTCAAGAACCTCCGCTCTTTTTGCAGGGTCCCCCTCGTTCTTTAGAGCCATAACATAGTGCTTCATGTCATGCATTTCCTTGCGCAAAGCCTCAGAATTATCTACCGCAAGCTTGTACTGCTCATACTGTTTTTGGAAAAGCTGGTTAATCTCATTACTTTCGTTCTTGAGAGTCAACTCATTTCTTCGACCCATCTGAGTCATAAGCATAAGCATTCCTCCGAAGTCAACTAAGGTTCTAACATAGAGCATGTTTTCCGTAGCTGAAAATGGAGTGCGTGTATTTACAAAGCTTATATTGGACATAATAAAGGCACCAATGCCTGTAGCCAAAACGCTTATAAGCTCTCTGTTGTTAATATTGATATTTCTATCTGGAGCAATATTCCCTTTTTCTATTCTATAGTAAAGCAGGTATGTCAGTGTAAAAACTATCGCCATGATTAGACATGAAGATACAAAACCATCTCGCCCTGCAATAGCCACAAACCAAACATATAGCTGCTTGTATAAACTGGCGGCAAACTCTGCCAATACAAAGGCGTGGGTGGTAATAACTCCACAATCCTTTGACTTAATATCTAGCACAAAATAGAGACAGCCATACATTATTCCAACGGCTCCTATCATGGCTGGAATCCAAAAGCTAAGGGGCAAAAGACCTGCTACAAACTGAAAAAGTGTTATCAAAATCAATGTAAAGGCACATTGAAAAACGAAAACCTTGTCGTGATGATGTCTTTTATAAATATTAAAATAAACAAAAACCGCCAGCCATTCAGCTATAGCGGTAAATAGTCTTGGTGTGTCCTGATAATTAGCAGGATTTAAAAATGTAGAAAAATCCATAGTATTTTACCTCAATTATAAAATGTCCTCGGTAAGAGCGGCCATAAATTCCTTTTTTCTAGCTCTACTAATAGGGAGCACAACCCCAGAGGTAAGTATTACTTCCTCCTTTTGAACTGCCTCCACATAAGACAAATTAATTAGGTATGCATTATGGCACTTGCTAAAACCATGATTGAGAAGCATCTCATCATATCTCTTCAAAGGACCTGACGTTACATAATCCTGCTCCTTGCAATGAATAATCACATTATTGCGCTGGCTCTCAATGTAATAGATGTTGTCACAATCCAGTTTTATCTGCTTATCATCAACGGATACTTTTACATATACATGCTTTTGTCTTGCCTGAACTCTAACAATAGCCTTGTCAAAAAGCTGCTCAAACTGGGCGTATGGCACTGGCTTAAGCACATAACCTAATGCATCCACAGAATATCCCTGAACCGCATACTGGACCGTGGATGTAATAAAAATAATCACTACATCCGGATCCACCTTGCGAATCTTCTCCGCAGCTGCCATTCCATCAAGATGCTTCATCTGAATATCAAGCAAAATAATATCGAATTGACCGCTGTAATCATCTACCAGGTCAATTCCATCTGGCAAATAATGAATGGAAAACTGCTGATTCTTTATGTCACTATACTTATCAATATAGCTCTTAAGCAAATTAGCTTGTTCTAATTCATCTTCTACAATACATACATTAATCATGGTTATAAAATAACTCAAAATTAAATCACGTGCAAGCGAACTTATTGTGTTCAAGCTTCACGTTGTAAAGCCTAATAATGTAAAAAATTATCTGTCAGCTTCTTCTACAGAAGTTCCCTTTATTGTCTCAAAAGGAACTTTAACAGAGCCATCAAATGTAAAGCCTACTTTAATCTGCCAAACACCTGATTCCTGTAAAGCCTTAGCCTCATCAATAAGCCCAGGATTGTCTGAGCAATCTATTGTAAGGAAGTGGTCGAAGTATGCATTGCCAGCAGTGTAATCATCACCATAAGGATACTCAAGATAAATCCAATTGTTTGTCAAATCGTAATCTAAAATATCACCATACACATAATGAGTCTTGCCATCGGCCTCAAGAGACTTAGTTGTCTCCGTCTTCTCTAGAGAAACTACATTGTAACCATCAAAACAGCTATATGGATCCTTCTTTAAAACAACTTTTACATCAAAAGCGTGATCTGGATCACCTGACTCAGAAGCTGCTATTTCTTCATACTTAGAATATTTAACAGTAATTTCTACTGTGTCATCTTCCTTGTCGTATTTATCAACTGTATACGATTCTATCTCACCTATACCAAATCCACTGGATGCCTGACTCAAATCTACTCCATCATCAAATTCAATGTAGGTGCCTGTAAGAGAATATTGGGCATATTCTACCTGCTCCTTAGACATGAATCCATCAGAGTTCTCTCCAACATAATTCATATAGTCAAATGAAAACCAGCTATTCTGAAGATATGAATTAATAAACGAATCCTTCCAATTCTGGTCATCTGCTAGCTTGCTATTATCCCATTTTCCATCATCATAATCAGGATATATAAGGTTTGTAAGCCCCGCCTTAAGGTTCTCACCCATTTCAAACTCATCACCATATTCTACTGGTTTTATGCCAAGAGCGTCATAATCAAAGAGTGCCTCTTCTTCCTTTTCCTCTTCTGGTTTAGCTTCTTCTTTTGAATCATCAGTTGCCTCTACAGTAGGCTCTACAACTTCAGGAGCCTCCTCTTTTGCACAACCTGCAAATACCATAGATGAAAGCAATAAAACTGCTACCATTTTCTTTTTCATAAACTGTTCCTCCTATAATAAAAAGTATATTATCCCTATTAATTTTCATTACTCTGTATACCATTTTACACTTTGTTGATAGATTAAGCAAAAATGGGACGGCTGCGTCTCGGGAAGCCCCGCCCATTTAAATGCGCTTCGCGCGGGGCGTGGCGTGGTAAATCAAAAAAGACCCTTGCCAAAGCAAAGGTCTTTTTTAATTTACTTCTCGTTCATCTTTGCAAGCTTAGCGGCCTGATCTGCTGCAATAAGTGCATCTAATATTTCCTGTATATCTCCATCCATAATCTTATCAAGCTTGTAGAGTGTAAGGTTGATTCTGTGGTCTGTTACACGTCCCTGTGGGAAGTTGTAAGTACGAATCTTCTCAGCACGATCGCCTGTACCAATCTGTGAGCGACGCTCTGCTGCCTCAGCATCCTGCTGCTTCTGCATCTCTAAATCATAGAGCTTTGCACGAAGGAGTGCGAAAGCCTTCTCTTTATTCTGAAGCTGTGACTTCTCTGTCTGGCTATAAATAACGATACCTGTAGGATAGTGAGTAAGACGTACAGCTGAATCAGTTGTGTTGACACACTGACCACCGTTACCAGAAGCACGCATTACGTCTATACGGATATCCTTCTCTTCAATCTGAACATCAACTTCCTCTGCCTCAGGCATAACTGCTACTGAACATGTAGAAGTCTGAATACGTCCCTGTGACTCTGTCTCAGGAACACGCTGTACACGGTGTACACCTGACTCATACTTAAGGATTGAGTATGCACCCGTTCCCTTAACCATGAACTCGATATTCTTCATACCACCGATGCCTGTCTCATCTGCCTCAAGAAGCTCTACCTTCCATCCGCGAGACTCTACATAGTGTACATACATACGATAAATCTCTGCAGCAAAAAGTGCAGCCTCTTCTCCACCGGCACCTGCTCTGATTTCCACGATAACGTTCTTGTCATCATTAGGGTCCTTAGGAAGAAGTAAAATCTTAAGCTCCTGCTCAAGGCGCTCTACCTCAGCCTGAGATTCCTTTAACTCTTCCTTAGCAAGCTCCTTCATCTCCTCATCAGATTCCATCTCAAGAAGCTCTAAAGAATCCTCAATATTCTGCTTGTGCTGCGCATATTGCTTGTATGCCTCAACGATTGGTGCAAGATCTGACTGCTCCTTCATAAGTGCTCTAAATCTCGCATTATCATTGGCTACATCTGGCTCAGAAAGAAGGTTCATAACCTCCTCGTATCTTAAAACCAAATCTTCTAATCTATCAAACATCTTCTATACCTCCATAAATCGCTAAAGAACTAATATCTAACCAACAAACTAGAAAAGCTACAAATGTCCCTTAACGACACGATTATTTCCAGCCAAATCTCTAATAACCTCTACTTCCTTAAATCCATTATCAATAAACAACTGAGAAACTGACTCTCCTTGGTCATATCCAATCTCAACTAGAAGCCAGCCACCTTGATTTAAATAATCATGGGCTTCTTTTGTAATGTTTCTATAGAAAAGTAATCCATCTTCTGTACCATCTAAGGCAAGTCTAGGCTCATGATCCTTAACCTCAGGCTCAAGCTCCTCAATGTCCTTGGATGGAATATATGGTGGATTAGAAACTATACAGTCAAATTTACCTGTAACCGAATCAAACAAATCACTATGGATAAAATCAACTCTATCACCAGCTAGTCTGGCGCCATTGTCTCTTGCAACGGCAAGTGCTTCATCAGAAATATCCACACCTACTCCAGTAAGCTCTTTTCCTAAAACAACAAGTGAAATAATAACACATCCACTGCCAGTGCACAAATCTAAAATGCGACTACCTTCAGGGATTTCCTTAAGAGTCTGCTCAACAAGAGTCTCCGTGTCCTGACGAGGAATCAAAACATGCTCATTAACCCTAAATGTAAGGCCCATAAAATCCTGTTCTCCAGTAATATGCTGAAGAGGAATATGGCTAGCACGGCGCCTAAGAGCCTCTTGGTATTTGGCATAAGACTCTTCATCCATTACATCATTTTGCCTCAAAAAATAGTCAGCTCTACTAATGCCTGTTAAAAAAGAAAGCAAATACCAGGCATCAATCTTAGCATCACTAATTTTTGCTGATTCAAGCAATAAAACGCCCTCATCTAAAGCCTGCTTAAGTGTCATCTAAAAACACTCCTTGTTCTTCTCAATAAAATCCTGCCAATCAAAGACTGCCTCAACTGAAGCTATACCAACCTCAATCATATCGTCATCTGGCTCCATAACCGTAAGACGCTGCAGCCAAAGTCCTGGCTTTGAAAAAATATCAACAAACTTATTCTCATGACGACCGGCAAGTCTAATGAACTCATAAGAAATACCTGCAATAACAGGAATCAAAAGCAAACGAGCCAAAAGCTTGAGCCACATATTGTCAAAAGAAATAAACATAAATACAAATACAGAAATAATAAATACAATAAATATAAAGCTAGTACCACATCTCTTGTGGAATCTGGTGGCGCCTCTAACATTATCAACTGTAAGTGGTAGCCCCGCCTCAACACAATTAATGCACTTGTGCTCTGCTCCATGATACATAAATGTACGCTTTATATCTTCCATTCTGGAAATAACAACTATATATCCGATAAAAATAGCAATTCGGATAATGCCCTCCACAAAAGCAATCACTGCATTTGATAGAGAAAAATGATTAAGTCCCATGGCTATGAAATAAGGTAGTGCGAAAAAAATACCAAGTGCAAGGGCAAAGGAAACAACAAGTGTGCCACCTATTTCTGCCTTTTCTTTGCGCTCTAACTTTTTAAGCTCCTCTTCAGAAAGCTTTGACTTGTCTACTGGCTCCTCATCATCTTCAAAAAAGCTAGCTGAGTACATAAGAGTGCCTATACCAATAACAAGGGACTCTATAAATGAAACTACGCCTCTTATGATTGGAATCTTATGCCAAATATCATTTATATTTTTTGTATTTTTAACATCTACGACTATTTCCTTGTCTGGCTTTCTGACAGCGACAGCATATTGCTTGCCATTGCGCATCATAACGCCTTCCATAACAGCCTGACCACCTATACCCGAATATTTCATTGCCTCTCCTTAACGTAATAAAGGGCTGAGACAATTCATCTCAACCCTTAAATGTCCATACAAAAGACTACTTTGCGTCAATACCATACTTCTTATTGAACTTATCAATACGTCCACGAGCCTGTGTAGCTTTCTGCTGGCCTGTGTAGAATGGATGGCACTTAGAACAAATTTCTACGTGGATGCTCTCCTTTGTAGAACCTGTTACGAATGTGTTACCGCAGTTGCAAGTAACTGTAGCCTGATAATAATCTGGATGGATACCCTGTCTCATTTAGTTCACCTCTCATTTAATAATGTTTACAATTTCCAACTGTAAGTGTGAGATAAAATCTCGAAAGTACTGTTAAATGCGAGGTCCTCGCATTTCATCCCGATTAACAGCTCTATAACTATAACATGCTCAATCACAAAAATCAAGGGTTTTCTAATGGACAGTTTAATAGAGAAATCCTGAATATCTCCTACAGTGGCTAAATGTCACCTATAGAGATATCAGAGATTGTCTATTACTGTCCCATTAAAAACCCTAGGTCATTAGAATGTCCATGATTGACATATACACATCATCTGACTTGACTTTCCAATTGTTGCAAAGTGTCTCTGCCTGTTCCTTGGATGCCACATGGAAAGATAAATCCATTGTAGGCACGTCATTTTCAGTAATGCGAAGCTGAACTACATACCCACCACGGTCAGCCTTGAAATAGGTGGCCTTGTAGGAATTCTCTTCCTTCATAGTTATGGAGTTAGCTTTTAAATATTTATTGATATCCTTGGAGAGGGCTGGAGTTATTTTCTCCTTGAAAAGCTCAAGTGTCTTTTTGCCCTCTTCTGTAATGGAATAAGTTGTGTTGTTGTGATTAGTAGTCGAAACAATAAGTCCGGCGTCTTCGTCATCACTAATAGCCTGCTGGGCGGTGAAATAGTCGGTCAAATCTCCCTCTAAAAAGAAATCTGTAATCTGACTATTGCTAAGCGGGAAACCACTTCGTTGAAGTAATTCTAGTATTGTAATCTTGTATATCATGGTTGGTTCAGCCATGGTATCCCCCTCCTTTATAACTAAAAATATATCTAAAAATCAAAGGAGCCAGCCCCTATATAAATTAGCTAAGCTATATCCTTTATTTGCAAGCCTTAATAGCATTGGCAACTGCAACAGCTACTCTTGGATCAAAGGCTTCTGGAAGGATAAAGTCATCTGATAACTGACTGTCTTCTACAAGACCTGCAATAGCATTTGCTGCTGCAAGCTTCATCTCCTCTGTGATAGCTGTAGCTCTGCACTCAAGGGCACCTCTGAAAATACCTGGGAAAGCAACTACGTTGTTAACCTGATTTGGGAAATCAGAACGTCCTGTACCAATGATTCTAGCTCCAGCTTCCTTAGCAAGATCTGGCATAATCTCAGGTGTTGGATTAGCCATAGCAAAAAGAATAGAATCCTTTGCCATAGAAGCTACCATTTCCTTAGAAACAATGCCTGGTGCTGAAACACCAACAAAAATATCAGCTCCAACTAAAGCATCTGCCAAAGTACCTGTCTTATGAGAAAGGTTAGTAACCTTTGTCATCTCCTTCTGCATCCAATTCAAATCTGGATAATCTGGGCCAATAATACCCTGACGGTCGCACATTGTAACATCCTTAAATCCATATCTAAGGAGAAGCTTTGTAATGGCAACACCTGCTGAACCTGCTCCGTTAACAACAACCTTGCAAGTCTCTTTGTCCTTACCAACAACCTTCAGCGCGTTGATGATACCTGCAAGTACAACAATTGCTGTACCGTGCTGATCATCGTGAAATACTGGAATATCTAATTCCTTCTTAAGTCTCTCTTCGATTTCAAAACATCTAGGAGCTGAAATATCCTCAAGATTGATTCCTCCAAATGTAGGTGCAATAGCCTTAACAGCTGCAACAATCTCATCTGGATCCTGAGTATCTAAAACGATAGGGAATGCATTGACACCACCGAACTCTTTAAAAAGTACACACTTGCCTTCCATAACAGGCATTGCTGCAAGTGGACCAATGTTACCAAGACCCAGTACAGCTGAGCCATCAGATACAACCGCTACTGTATTAGCCTTAAGGGTGTAATTGTATGCCTGCTCACTGTCCTCTGCTATTATGCGGCAAGGAGCTGCTACACCTGGTGTATAAGCGATTGATAAATCCTCTCTGTTCTTAACTGGTGCCTTTGAAGTGGTCTCGATTTTTCCGTTCCACTGCTTGTGTAAAAATACTGCTGTTTCGTCAATTGATGCCATGACATTCTCCCTTCTATAAATAACTCAGTTGCATACCTGCCATTATAATTGCCTCTGGCAATTGGCAGTTTAATGTATTAAGAAATTTTCCTAAAGAGCCTTCTTAATAGATTTTATATAACTCTTTTTCTAATAACCATATCAATATACTCATCATTGTTCTTTGTATGAGCGAACATGTTAAGTATAGTCTCTATAGCATCCTCTTTTCGAGCACTGTTGATAGCTCTACGCATGATTTCCATAGCGTCAAGCTCCTTTGGCGAAAGAAGTAAGTTTTCGTTACGTGTGCCCGAACCTGTAATATCAATAGCTGGGAAAATACGCTTTTCTGAAAGCTTTCTATCAAGGACAAGCTCCATGTTACCAGTTCCCTTAAACTCCTCGAATACTACATCGTCCATCTTTGAACCTGTATCCACAAGAGCTGTAGCAAGAATAGTAAGCGAGCCGCCCTCTCTCATATTTCTGGCAGCACCAAAAAATTTCTTTGGCATGTGAAGTGCTGCAGGGTCAAGACCACCAGAAAGTGTACGGCCTGATGGCTGTACTGTCAGGTTGTAAGCACGGGCAAGTCTTGTAATAGAGTCAAGCAGAATCATAACATCCTGACCATGCTCAACAAGACGTCTTGCTCTTTCAATAACCATCTCAGCAACTCTCTTGTGATGCTCTGGGCTTTCATCAAATGTAGAGTAGATAACCTCTACATTTTTGCTGTTTCTCATTGTGTCCTTCATATCTGTAACTTCCTCAGGACGCTCATCAATGAGAAGAATGATAAGGTGCATATCTGGATGTGTGTAATTGACAGATGTAGCAACCTCTTTTAAAAGTGTAGTCTTACCAGCCTTAGGCTGAGAAACAATCATTCCACGCTGTCCCTTACCAATTGGGCTCACCAAATCAACGATTCTCATAGCAACAGAACTATGTGGACGCTCGAGACGAATTCTCTCATTTGGGAAAACCGGTGTAAGGTCCTCGAAATTAGGGCGCTTTGTAGCAGCCTCTGGGGAATAATTGTTGATAGTATCAATAATCATCAAGGCAGCAAACTTGTCAGTAGGATTGTTAAAGCGCTTCTTTCCTACGATAATATCTCCTGTCTTGAGGTTAAACTTCTTAATCTGTGACTGACTAACATACACATCTTCCGTTCCTGGCATGTAGTTATCACAACGAATAAATCCAAATCCATCGCCCATCACTTCAAGAATACCGCGAGCAGGAATAAGTCCATCAGTAGGAAGGTCTGCTGGAATCTCTCCCTTTTCGCTGTTTGAAGCAGGCTTCTCGGCTCTCTCTGCACGCTCAGGTCGCTCCACCGAACCCTCTGGTCGTCTAGGTCTTCTAGGAGCAGCCCCTCTAGGTGCCTTTTCTTCTTTTTCTGTGTCCGCAGTAGTTGCCTCAGCCTTTGCTGCATCGATTTCGTCCTGTGCAAGCATAGCTTCGACTAATTCAGCTTTCTTCATAGAGGATGCGCCTTTTATTCCTCTAGCTTTAGCTAAATCACGTAATACGGCAACCGCTAAACTCTCATATTTTTCTCTCATTCATCTCTCCTTAAAAAAATTTAACAACATTTAACATTTTGTGGAATTAAAAGTCGAATCGACTAATGAATTAAACTTTGATGATAAATGCATTATATACTCAAATCTCACTTCTGTAAACAATTAAAATTAGGCTAATCTCTTTGGCTTCTTCTCAAAAAAATCCTGAACAGTCTCTACAGGAACCGGTTTAGCGAAGCGATACCCCTGGATATATTCAAATCCAAGTTTTATAGAAAGCATCTCCTGTTTCTCGCTCTCAACGCCCTCTACAAGCACTACCAATCCATGGTTTTTAAACATATCTACCATGTTCTGAATAAGCTGCATAAGTATCGGATCATCCTCTGATTTGTACAGAAGTGTCTTGTCAAATTTAATAGTTTTAAATGGCAAACTAACAATACGCTCAAGGTTAGAATAACCTGTTCCAAAATCATCCAAATAGAAATGAACTCCCGCATTGTTAAACTCTTCCATGTTGTGTGCAATGGCATCAAACTCATCACTTGTCATAGTCTCTGTCATCTCAAGACGAATCTTCTCACATGGAACACCGTTGCTCTTAATTATCTCAATAAGCTCATCATGGAGATTGTAATCCATAAACTCAGATAAAGATACATTTACAGATACAGCATCAAAAACATAATAGTCCTGAATCTCATATATCTTTTTACAAACCTTGTTAAGGATGATTCTTGTAAGTGTATGAACACAGCCCACTCTCTCTGCAAGGGGGATGAAAATATCAGGTAAGATTATCTCTCCCTCAACATCAAGCCTCATCAAAGACTCTGCATTTTTATAACCGCCATTTAATACATCAAAAATAGGCTGAACATAGACTATTACCCTAGGGTCATCTAGATTATCCTTGTTTCTAATGTCGACGATTACTCTTTCAATACGTCTAATTTCCATGCAATCTAAATAATCCTGATGTACAGCCTCGTAGCAATTGCTCTTTTTTAATTTTTCATGCTCGAACAAGAAACCGCTGTAAGAAGACAACACATTCATGTTTTCAATGTTCTCTGCATGGTCAATGACAACCATCTTGTACTCTGGTCTATTGGAATAATCCCAGGTCATCATTGTCTCATCAAGACGCTTCTTAACATACTTAATAGTATCCTTGGTCTCGAAATCAGTTACACGTTCAAAAATAATGGCGTAAGTATAGTCATTAATCTGATACATGTAAGCTTTTTTATTTTTAGTTTCAAGAGAATGAATCTCTGTAGACATTTTTGACTTAACCACATCCATAAGCTCTATGTTTTGTACTATCTCAAGCTTTGGAAGTTTAATGTAGATAATTGTACACTGCTTATTCTTAGCCTTCAGGGTACAAAAATGTGATTCAAAGGCAAGCTTGTTCTGACATCCTGTAACTTCATCAAACAAAATGCTGTGGAAGATTATATAGCACAGGATAAATGGCAAAACGTATGTAACATTTAAAAATACATACTTTGGATATAGCAATTGAATGCCCAAAAGTGCCAACTCTACCGGAATAAATAGATAGAGATACTTCATTACTATCTTTGGAATAGCCTCTCTATTTGCAACAACTGACACTGTCACAATCAAAAGATTAACTATCGCAAAGATAATGTTGCAATTAAATAGATTGGTAAATACATACCTATCATTAACTATTTTAATGTATGAATCTGTAATATAGACTCCACCTACAGTAAGCATATAGGCACCAGCCAAAAATATTATTAATATATTCAGGAAATCACGATTTTCTCTTTGCTTGACACTAAGCAAATGAATGTAAGAAAACAAATGGATAAGTATGCCTAGATATGAAACATAGTAAAGCATTACCACTAGCCTAAAAACTATGCCCTGTAATGAAGTAGAAAAGTCCAGCAGTAAAATGCTGGTCATGTGAAAAACGATATTAACTATAGATAAAAGCTGGCCATAAAATACGACAGAAAACACAGCGGTCTGTCTAGGACGACTAACCACTGTGAGATAAAACACTGCAAGCGCAAATATTAACCCTACTTCTTCTGCCGCAACATTATAGCCATTAAAATTCATAATGTATTTTGCCTCATACTAATAAAAATTTTAGCTATTCCTGCAGAGATTCCATAATAGCTGGAATAAGCTGCTTCTTACGCGAAACAACACCCTTTAATACATAACTCTCCGCAGCAACAGGCATTCTAAAAGCATCGGCAATTATTTTGTCAGCCTCCCCGCCAACGAATAGAAGCTCTGTTGTCTCATCAAGAATATCTGTAAGCATAACAAACACAGCATTTAAGTCTGATGAGTTAAGTACAGTATTCATGTAAGCTTGAAGATCGGACTTTATTGAATTTAACTGACTCTTTGAAATAGAACTAACCTGAGCCACGCCAAATTTAACATCCTCACTCGAAAATACCTTGTAATCCTGATTGAAAATCTGCTCAGCTGTACGATCCTTGAAATCACTACCTGCCTCAAACATTGATGTAGCAAGCTCTTCGATTTCTACCCCAGCAATCTCAGCCAACTTAGTGCACTGCTTCTCATCAACAGTTGTGCATGTAGGCGATCTGAACATCAAGGTATCTGATAAAATTGCAGAACACAATAATCCTGCAATATGCTTTGGAATCTCAACTCCCCTCTCATCATACATGAGAGAAACAATTGTAGCTGTAGATCCAAGCGGTTGGTTTCTGAAAAGAATTGGAGAAACAGTCTCCAATGAACCAAGTCTATGGTGATCAATAATTTCAAGAACCTCTGCCTGATCAATACCATCAACAGCCTGAGTCTTTTCATTATGATCTACTAAAATCACTCGTTTCTTCTGCATATTTAAGAGAAGACGACGTGATACCATACCAACATAGTGTCTATTCTCATCGAGGATTGGGAAATCTCGGTGACGAACAGTCTTCATAATATCCCTAACGTCATCTACATAGTCATCAAGCTCAAAGCTAATGATGTCCTCTGTCTTCATAAACTGACGTACAGGCATAGACTGGTGAATAAGTCTGGCAACTGTGAAAGTGTCATACTCAGTTGTGATAACAACGCACTGATGCTCCTCAGCAAGCTGAGCTACTCTCTCCTCTACGCCACTGCAACCACATACAATAAGGCAGCTGCATCCAGCCTCAATACAAATAATCTGGCGCTCAGGAATGCTACCAACAATAACTAAATCGTCACGATTGATGTCTTCCTTAAGACCTTCTCTGTTGTTTGATGCAATTACTACTGCACCCTTTACAAAATAAGCATGTGGATTACCTGTAACAAGTCTTCCATTCAATGTACCGATGATATTGCTGTACTGTGTACGGGCTCTTGAAAGGATATTGTTGTCATAAACATCCATATAAGAGTAGGCAATATCACCATTGACAATAACGCCCTCAAGCTTGCCAGTCTTTCCAACAACTGGAAGTGTGGCAACGTCTTTATCAAGCATCTTCTCCCAGGCCTTTTTAAGGGAGATATGGCCATCGACACCCTCAAGGCGTCTGTATTCAATATCCATGAGCTGAGCGCCTACATCTGATATAGTCTCTGGCTCATCTACATTAAATCTCTGTAATACATAGCGGGTCTCCTCATTAAGGGAACCTGCCTTTTTAGGAACGTATTCTTCCTCTGAGCTTAAAGTATTCTTTAGGTTAGCATAAGCTATAGCTGCACAAATACTATCGGTATCTGGATTCTTGTGACCGATAACAAAAACCTTATTTGGCATAAAACCTCCATGACTCACTTTTACTCAGGGGGGCTACTAAAAAATACCAAGCGAAAAAATAAATGCTGCTACTGAAACACCCATTGTGAGTAAAAGTAAAATAATAATAACTATTGATAACTTCTTAAGTGAGCCGTAGTGTTCTAAAGCCTGTACTGCCTGTTCTTCGCTATTGTCATGCTCCTTCAGTAAATCCTGAATCAAGCGATAAAGATGAACAGACTCAGAGTGAGTCTTCTCTGAAAGCTCATTCTGAATAGTATCTAAGCCATCTGAGACACTACGTAAAGTGTCCTGAAGATTTCTATTGTGTTCTTCATAGGACTCTTGATTATCGTTCACCTGTCCCTTAATGTCAAGCTCTAATTGATCCATGTTGTTTTTAACAACCTGCATCATTCTATCTACCTGAGTCTCAACATCAGCAACTAAGGTGTCCGCTTCTTCTTGTTTTCTGCTAAGCTCATCCTGAAGCTTAACATTGATTGCTTCCTTTTCTCTTACGAGGGCTTCAAGCTCTGCTGCCTTTTGCTCTTTAGCTGCAATAAGCTGCTGAAGCTGTGTAGCCTTTTCTCTGAAAGCGTCTATCTGGGCGATTAATAAGTCCTCGCCATTGTCAACAGCTGGAGCCACAGTAGGAACTGGTTGAACTGGTGGCTCAGCTGGCTTTTCTGTGTTAGAAATCTCGACTTCGTTGTAGTCTACTCCCGCAACATTAACGTTTTCCATAGCATCTCTCCTCCTATACTAAAATTCGAACTTATCTGCAAAGTATGAATCTAAGTCAGCGATTGCGATTCTTTCCTGCTCCATAGAATCACGGTGACGAATTGTAACCATGTGATCCTCTTCAGAATCGAAGTCATATGTAATACAGAATGGTGTACCAATCTCATCCATACGACGATAACGCTTTCCGATTGTTCCTCTGTCATCAAATTCGCAATTGTATTTCTTAGAAAGCTCTGTAAATACCTTCTCTGCTCCCTCATTAAGCTTCTTTGAAAGTGGAAGCACACCAATCTTAACTGGTGCAAGTGCTGGATGGAATCTAAGTACTGTACGAATATCGCTCTTTCCATCCTTACCAACTTCTTCCTCATCGTATGCTGCACAAAGGAATGCAAGAACTACACGGTCCGCACCAAGTGATGGCTCGATAACATAAGGAAGATACTTTTCATTTGTCTCATCATCAAAGTATGTAAGATCCTGACCTGAAACATTCTGATGCTGAGTAAGGTCATAATCTGTACGGCTGGCGATTCCCCAAAGCTCACCCCAACCAAATGGGAACAAGAACTCGATATCAGTAGTTCCTGTTGAGTAGAATGAAAGCTCCTCAGGATCATGGTCACGAAGACGCATCTCATCCTCTTTCATGCCAAGGCTGATAAGCCAGTCACGGCAGAAGCTTCTCCAGTACTGGAACCACTCATCCTGTGTACCAGGCTTGCAGAAGAACTCAAGCTCCATCTGCTCAAACTCACGAGTACGGAATGTGAAGTTACCAGGTGTAATCTCATTTCTAAATGACTTACCAATCTGTCCAATACCAAATGGTACTTTCTTTCTAGATGTACGCTGTACATTCTTGAAGTTTACAAAAATACCCTGTGCTGTCTCTGGACGAAGGTAAACTGTATTCTTAGCATCCTCTGTAACACCCTGGAAAGTCTTAAACATAAGGTTGAACTCACGGATGTCTGTGAAGTTATGCTTGCCACATGTAGGACATGGAACATTATTGCTATCGATGAATTCCTTCATCTCTTCCTTGCTCCAACCATCAACTGATGACTTAAGCTCGATATTGTTCTCTGCAGCAAAGTCCTCAATAATCTTGTCAGCTCTGAAACGCTCGTGGCACTCTTTACAATCCATAAGTGGATCTGAGAAAGAACCAAGGTGACCAGATGCAATCCATGTCTGTGGATTCATAAGGATGGCACAGTCAACACCAACATTGTATGGGTTCTGCTGAACGAACTTCTGCCACCATGCTTTCTTAACATTGTTCTTAAGCTCAACGCCAAGATTGCCATAATCCCATGTATTAGCAAGACCACCATAAATTTCGGAACCTGCGTATACAAAGCCTCTCGCTTTAGCAAGAGCAATAATTTTGTCCATTGTCTTTTCCATAAATTATATTTCCTCTCGTATCTTTATTTATTCTGCTCTGTAAACAATGTATACAAGACTAGTAGAATCATTGTTTCCATCAGCAGGAGAAATCTTAATTGTATTGTTTGAAATCGCCTCAACATTGGCATCAGATACATATTCAATTATACCTGGCACAACCACAGTGACATTTTCATTAACTGTCACTACCCTCTTACCTGCAAAGACTGTATCAGTATCAACTGACTGGCTCTCTGTAAGAGTTGGAGCTGAATCCTTTGTACCCTCATTAAGCATTGAATATTTAGTATTGAAATCATATCCAGCCGCTATTGCACTCTCATATGTGTCGTTAAAAGTCTGGTATGAGGTGAATCCACTGTATGTTGCTACATCCTTGTATGTAGTCTTAACGTATGCCTTGTTGTCTGAAACCGATACCTTGTTAAGCTTGATAGAATCGTCTTCATTAGCATCGTTATAGCTAGATATCATATCATTGGTATAGTCTTTTAGGTCTGACTTGGAGTAGACTTCTGTATCAAAATCCACTACCTCCTCAAAAACAACCTTACCATCTTTTTCAAATGTAATAGTAGAGGTCTCTGCCTTTTTACCTACGCCTGAAATAAATCCAAATAATTTTACAATTAATAAAATAATGATTAATAGGACTGCCACACAACCGCCGCCGAATATAAGTCGGTTGCGCATAACCTGCTTTTGTCTCTTTTTTCTTCGTGCTTCCTTTAACTGCTGTGAAAGTGCCCCTTGCCTGTCAGGTCTTGCGGCAGGTCTTGCGGCTGTACTTCTGCTACGCATACCGGAAGTTTTACCTCCTGGTGTCTTACGTGTCATAAAAATTCCTCACTCTTATATTTATGCGAGATATAGTTTAATCGATAACTCGCTAAAATTCTAGTCAATTCTTCTTCAGTTTCATTATTCAAAACAAAAGTATACAACTTTTCTATCTTAGATGAAACAATGAATTGCATAGCATATAGTGTTGATTGTCCTATTTCTATCCCTGCTTCCATAGAACCGCAATCACTACAGAGCATGCCATGATGTTTTATGGAAAAATATTTAAGAGAATCAGTGCGCCCACAGAGCATACACTGAAATACATTTGGATATTCTCCATTTAAAACCCAGGATTTTAAATCGTAAATATTCTTTAGAAGTCTGTTGGAGAATTTGCCAGACTCTAAAGCCTTAAGACTCTGATACAAAAGAGCCAGACGAGCCTTCTCATCTACTCCCTCCACAGAATTATAATCTGCAACTTCTAAAAAATATGAGCCAAGACATACCTTTTCGTAGTCTGTAACTAAATCCCTAAAGTAATTGGTAATATTAGCCTTGCTTATATGGTAGGAATTCCTTCCCTCGAAGGCGTCAAATGTTCCAAAGCAAAAAGGTGAACATGCTGCAACAAGCGGGTTGTTCGGTCGCCTTGCCCCCTTAGCAAAGGCTGTCACTCGCCCAGATTCTTTTGTTAGAATCACAAGCCGTTTATCGAATTCACCTACATCGGAGCTTGATAATACAATTCCCGTAATGGTCACAAGTCCCATTTATTAAATGTCCTCTTTTTTATATCCAAAATTCTTCAGCTCGTAGTCGCTATCACGCCAATCCTTTTTAACCTTAACAAAAAGCTTAAGATTGACCTTGGCATCAAGGAGCTTCTCGATTTCGTAGCGTGAGTTAGTGCCGATTTTCTTAATCATGGCACCGCCCTTACCTATTATAATTCCCTTGTGAGAATTCTTCTCGCAAATAATAGTCGCCTCTATATCCCACATTGGCTTTTTGCCTGGTCGCTCCTTCATGGTATCAATTGCTATAGCAATACCATGAGGTACCTCATCATTTAATGCGTGAAGAGATTTCTCTCTGATAATCTCTGCTGTGATTTCTCTAAGAGTCTGATTGGTAACAGTCTCCTCGTCGTAAAAAGCTGGCCCTTCTGGAAGGTGCTTAAATATAGTAGAAAGTAAATCGTCGCAGCCCTCTCCGTGAAGTGCGGATACAGGTACAACCTCTATAAAATCACATAAATCCTTGAATGCCTGAATAGTCTCTCCTACCTTGGCACCATCAGCCATGTCGATTTTATTGATAACAAGAATAACTGGTGCCTCTGCTGTAGCAAGAAGCTCTGCAATCTTCTTATCACCTGCTCCAACTTTTGTATCTGGCTCGATGAGCCACAAAATCAAATCCACATCATTGATTGTGCTCTTAGCTGCAGTCATCATATACTCGCCAAGCTTATTTTTAGCCTGATGCATGCCAGGTGTATCAAGAAAAACAATCTGGCCAACCTCAGAATCTGTATATACAGTCTGTATTCTGTTTCTTGTTGTCTGAGGCTTGTTGCTTGTGATGGCTATCTTCTGCCCAATGATATGATTCATCAATGTACTCTTGCCCACATTTGGGCGACCTACTATTGTAACGAAACCTGATTTAAAATTATCACTCATTTAAAATCCTCTAATCCGCTGGTTACGATTACCAGCTCACTTAATAATTCATAATTAATATAAACTCTCAATAGATGTGAATACGTCTCTATTCTCCTCTATTGCATTTTCGTTGCCTACAACACAGATGTACTGCTGTGAAATAGCTGCCTCTACAGGCTCAGCCAAGGCTCTAACATCCTCTACAGTAGCATCTAGCACTTCGTTCCTAGTCTTCTGTAAATCCTCATAGGTAATTCCAGAAAGATAACAATTAAGACCACGTAAGCCTCTCTGAGAAGGAGTAAGCGGTGTATCCATACCACTTATGGTACCAATGATATATTTGGTCATATCTCTATCATCTGCGTCAAAATTCTTAAGATAATCACCTGTCTCCTTAAATACATTTATTGTCTCAAGAAGATTTGGATCTCTGTATGATACAAATACGATATCACCCTGTCGGCTGCAATTCATGCTGCATCCATAGGCACCACCCTGGACACGAACCTTTATCCAGAAATAATCATATCCAAGAATAGTATTTAATAATCTGTATGCGCCATTATATTTAAATCCAGCTTTAACAAAATCTCCAGCCATAGCCACATACTGAATCTGTGATGCATCCTTCAAACCTTCCTTCACCTGATGTGGCTCATACTCATCTTGACCCTCAAATGAAGTCTTGGTCTGTGACAACAGAGGTCTTATGTCATTTACAAGGGATCTGGCCTGCTCTAATGCCTCAGCCTTTCCAGTAGAAGAAATGATTAACCTTTCTGTGGAGAATATTGTATCGCAAAGTTTATTAAGTTTAGATATAACTTTATCTTTTTTGCTGTCAAAGTTTTCTTCTAGGTCAACCAAGAATCTATAGAACTCCAATCCGCTTGACATATCAGAAATCATAGCTCTCTTAGAGAATCCGCTTCTAGCTCTAGTTGCAGCCACCTGATTGCCCTTTGCGTTAAGGTTGGCTTCTATGTGAGATTTCTCAGCTGTGATAAGCTCACTTAATCTCTTTTCATCAGAGAAAATAGTATGACGAATCATCTCGATAACTAAATCTCTAGCAGCATCTGCTTCATCATATATAAACTTAGAGCGAACCTCAAATGATATCTTGTATTTATCGTGCTCACCGAACACCTCATGTACTGTTGTAGATGTGGTAATTCCACCAGTGTGGAGATACATCTCATTAGTATAATCAGTGTAAGTATAATGCTCAGTATCCATAAGGCCTATAAAGCGCTCTAATAGGGAAACATATGGAATATCTGATAAAGTCACATCACTGATATCAAACACCATATTGAAGTAGTGAATACCATTAGTGCTAACCTTGTGATGTAAAATGGTAGTTCCATTTTCCTCATAAACAGCTAAATCTATAGGACGAGCCTCTCTAGTCAAATCGAATCTGGTAAGCATAGGTATCTTAGCCAAATCCTCTTTAGAGCTAGGTGTCTGCTGATACTCCTTCAAATATGCTGTATGCTCTACAATCTCAGCAATCTCTTCTGCTGTCATAGTAGCCTTTTTAGCTGCAAGCTTTGACTTTAACTCCTCGTCATCCTTTGCTGTAAGCCCCTGCTTTGGACGGAGTGTAACAATTGACTTATGATTATTTGAAAGCAAATATACATCAGCAATATAATCGAAAAGGCCATTCTCAACTCTAGATTTAATTTTCTCGAATATCTCTACTGCATGGAGATGTATAAATGGTCTATCCTTGTCATAGAGCCAGCTATCAAGAAGCTGAAGACCTATTATAAGTCCCTTTGGTGCGCTACCAAAATCAAGCTCTCTTGCTCTAAACTGCTCGCCATTTATAGATGCATATAGGGTCTTTTTATCGATTCCCTTTTGAATCTCTCGCTTTAATGTAGACTCTATTGTCTCAACGAACTTGTCTTTGTCTTCTTCGTTGGCGCCGCGTGCCACAATAGAAAAATACATCTGTCTTTGGGATGCTTCGAATGAGCACTCAACATCCTCTGCTATATCAGCATCAATAAGCGCCTGATAAAGAGGGGCACCTGGTGCAGAAACCAGCGCATAATTAAGTACATCAAAAGCTCTGTACATATTAGGATCTAAAACATCACCAATACACACATTGTATGAAAGGAAGGTATTGTTTTCCACATCCTGATCAGCAGCTATTGAATAATCTAGTGTAATATCAACTGGCTTATCAAAAGGCTTCTGCATCTGAATCTCAGAATCAACCTCAAGATAATCATACTTGCAAAGATATTTTTTATCTAAATACTCTAGCATCTCATCTATATCCACATCTCCATAGACGTAAATATAGGAATTGCTAGGATGATAATACTTGCTGTGGAATGCAAGGAAATCCTCATATGTAAGAGATGGGATTACCTTTGGGTCACCCCCTGACTCTATAGCATATGTAGTATCTGGGAATAGTGAATTGAGAATCTGACGAGAAAGTACATCATCAGGAGAAGAATACGCTCCCTTCATCTCATTATAAACAACACCATTGATGGTCAGCTCGCTGTCAGCATCCTCCATCTCATAGTGCCATCCTTCCTGCTCAAAAATCTCACGATACTTGTAAATGTTTGGATGAAAAACTGCATCCATATACACATCGATAAGATTCATATAATCAGTGTTATTAGTGCTTGCAATAGGATAAACTGTCTTATCTGGGTAAGTCATAGCATTTAAAAATGTGTTAAGACTTCCCTTTACAAGCTCAACAAAAGGATCCTTCACTGGATACTTATCAGAACCACACAATACTGTATGCTCTACAATATGCGCCACACCTGTAGAATCCTTTGGAGGTGTCCTGAATCCTATGTAAAACACCTTGTTAGTATCGTCGTTAGAAATAAAACAAATTCTTGCCTTAGTCTTCTTGTGTTCAAAGATAAAGCCTAATGAATCAAGCCCTTCAAGCTTTTCTTCTTTTAATAAATCGTATGCCTTGTTCAAAACTCCTGCCCAACCCTATATGGGTCCTTCCTAAATTAATCTTCTTTTTTTATGTGAACATCTAACTGATTAAAGCAGATTTCAATCCCCGCCTTATCAAAACGTTCTTTTATTTGCTCTAGGACTCTCCATTTTGTCTCCCAGTAATACTCTGTCTCGATCCAAAAACGAAGGCCTATCTGAACCGCACTATCTCCTAGCTCTGCTACAAATACAGAAATAGGCTCAGAGGAAATACGGTGGTCCTGCTGTGTAGCAATGTACTCCATTATCTCCTTTGCTCTCTTAATGTCAGAGCTATAGCTAATCCCAACAGTCTCATTGAACATTCTTCTAGTCATAGAAGTACAGTTAGTAAGAGATGCTGAAGATAATGTACCATTAGGAATCTGCACCATTCTACCATCAATCATCTTAAGGCTAGTGTAAATGATATTGATTTTTTCTACTCTACCCTCTTGATTAGTAGCATGCTCAATGATGTAATCACCGACTCTAAATGGATGCATTACAAGAATCAAAATGCCACCGGCGAAATTTGAAAGAGCTCCCTGCAGCGCAAGACCAATGGTAACACCAAGTCCTGCCACAGCAGCAGAAATAGATGTGGTAGTAACTCCAAATAATCCAAGAATTATAGTAAGTAAAATAATATATAAAATCCATCTAAGCACTGACTCTAAGAATGTGGCTACACCTGTATCAACATTTCTAATAGTCAACGCCTTGGCTGTTAGCTTGATAATTCCCTTTATAATCTGAGAACCTATAAAAAATACAACTATAGATAACACAACACACCACAAGAAACTCCAAAACTGTGGAATGAGCTTTTCAATCTGTTGTTGTATAACACCCTTTTGAATATCCTCTACTAATTCGTCAGCCGAAATAGTCCCATTTGTAATATCAGTTGCCAAAAAAATTAAGCTTCTCATATTATTCTCCCGCCTTTTACACTTTGATGCAAATTATACCATATTTCATATATTTTTTTAACACAGTACAGCTGCCTTTAAAGACCTATTTTTCTCAACAATAGCTAGTCCCATTTAGTTTTATGGGCTAGGCTGACAATAAAAACAGAACTACAAATTTATAAATCAAAAAGCCAGAAGGAACCAGCGCTAATGCTGCAGCTATTAAAAGAACAATAACAAGGGTTTTCTTTCTCTTAGACTCACTAAGCTTTTTGCCAGTATTTGCAAGAACAACACTACTAATAATCGCCGTAACTCCAACAGCTATAAGAAAAAGTACCAATCCTACTACGGCTAAAAAAGCTGCAAGCATCAATAAACATACTAACAATACTCCAATAAATGCCATTATTCGTCCCTCTTTTCTCTATATTTACTAGTTGTATTGTACAAGAACATGACTTGTAATCCAAATATAATTTACAGATTCTTTTCATAAATTCGCGCCATGCAACATTTTAATACACATATGTAGATTAAGCCACTGCCATACCCGCAGGATAATTAAAGCACATTTTTTCATTTTTATGGCAAGTTTTATAATGCATAACTATTTCCTTGTTGTTACGATTTTATTATGTGGTTATAAACATTTGTAACATATAGAAGGAGGTTTTTAGTGAAGAAAAAATTAGCAGCGGCGTTGTTGTCTCTTGCCGTTTCTGCCACCACACTTTTTGCACCTATTACTGTTAAGGCAGCTAACACAATTTACAACAACGAGACCGGTAACCAGGATGGTTACGATTATGAATTATGGAAAGATACGGGAAACACAAGCATGACATTGAATGCCGGGGGAACATTCGAATGTTCATGGAGCAATATTAACAATGCTCTTTTCCGTAAAGGTAAGAAATTTGATAGTACAAAAACCTACAAAGAAATAGGAAATATTTCTTTTGATTACGGTTGCGACTATAATCCAAATGGAAATTCTTATCTTTGCGTCTACGGATGGACAGTAGACCCACTAGTTGAATACTACATTGTAGACAGCTGGGGAACATGGCGTCCACCAGGAGGAACTCCAAGAGGACAAATCCAGGTAGACGGTGGTACTTATGATGTATATGTTACTACCCGTGAAAATGCCCCTTCCATCCAGGGCGACACTACATTTACACAGTACTTTAGCGTTCGCACAACAAAGCGAACCAGTGGTACTATAAGCGTTTCAGAGCACTTCAAAGCATGGGAAAATATGGGGTTACCATGCGGAAAGCTTTACGAAGCTGCTCTGAATATCGAAGGCTACCAAAGTAGCGGTACAGCAAATGTTTATAAAAACAATATGACTATCGGAGGCAGTTCTTCTGGCTCAAACAACTCCGGCAACCAGGGTTCAAATCAAGGAAACAACGGAGGCAATAGTAATGCTGGAAACAACCTAGTAACTGTTAACGATTCCGATAAAATTCAATGTGAAAACATGACAAAGAGTGGCCAATATACAGGAAACATCTCTTCTCCTTTCAGCGGTGTAGCCCTGTACGCCAACAATGACACTGTAAAATTCAACCAGAATTTCACAAGTGGCACTCATGACTTCACACTAAGAGGATGCTCTAACAATGATAATATGGCTAGAGTAGATTTGAAAATCGGCGGTCAATACAAGGGAACATTCTATTATGGCGGCTCATACCCAGCTGAATACACTATTAAAAATGTCAGCCACGGAACAGGCAACCAAACTGTAGAGCTTGTAGTGACAGCAGATGACGGTCAATGGGATGCCTATATTGATTGGCTTGGAATAGGTGGAATCAGCTCACAAGGAGGAGCTTCTCCATCTCCATCCACAGGCAATGGCAATTCTGGAGGAAACACTGGTAACAAAAAAGTAGTGGCTCTCACATTTGATGACGGGCCTAGCAGCACTACTGATCAGGTACTAGACGTCCTTCAGCAATATAATGTAAAGGCAACATTCTTCCTTATTGGACAGAATGTAAATTCCAACACTATGGCAACTATGCAGCGCCAGGTTAACATGGGTTGCGAGCTTGCCAGCCACTCATATACACATGAAGACATGGCTTACATGAGCCCAAATGACATTAAGAACCAGATGTATTGGACTTCTTCAGCCATCAACAACACTGTTGGTGTGGAGCCAAAATTTTTCCGCCCACCATATATTTCAGTGAGCAATACTATGTATCAAAACATTGATGTTCCTTTTATTCAAGGAACAATGCACAATGATTGGGAGTCAGGAACTTCGTCTTCACAAATCGTGAATTCCGTCCTTTCCAGCACAAAGGATGGTGATATCATTCTACTTCACGATTTCCAGGGAAATAGCAAAACAGTTCAGGCTCTCCCACAGATAATAGAAGGTCTTCAGAATCAGGGTTATCAGTTTGTTACAGTTAGCGAATTATTCCAGATAAAAGGTGTTAATCCAAATGTAGAATATAAAATCTGGTCAAACGCTAACCAGTAAAAATTAACCCATCGTTTATAACCACAAAGGCGCCAGGGTCACCCGGCGCCTTTTATATTATCCATATATTTTTACATCAAAAGACTCCGCCACAGCCTTTCTTGCTTCCTCAAGAGAGGAAAACTCATTTTTTGCAAGCATTTGCACAATTATATTTCCTATAGCGGTAGCTTCTGTAGGTCCAGCAGATACAGTAAGCCTAGTTTCTTTGGCTGTCAGCTCATTGAGATACTTAGCATTAGAACCACCGCCAACTATAAATAATTTTTGATATTTCACATTTTGAACGAACTCTATCTCTGCCAACGTCTTTTTGTAGCATACAGCCAGACTATGATAAATAACCCTAGCAAAATCGGAAGGTTCTTTAGGTTCCGGTTGATTTGATTCTTTGCAAAAAATAACCACCGCATCCATCATAGATTTCGGTGCAAGAAACCTCTCATCATTGCAATCAACTATAGAAACACAGCTACTCTCCTCAGCCATCTCACAAAGTTCTGCAAATGAATATTTATCATCCAATTCCTTCTTTAAACCCTGAATCATCCAAAGTCCCATAATATTTTTCAAATATCTGAAGCGATAATTATAGCCTCCTTCATTTGTAAAATTCAGGGCATGGGATTCCTTTGAGCAATCAGGTTTCATGGCTTCAACTCCCATAAGAGACCATGTACCTGAGCTTATGTAGAGGGTATTTTTCTCGTTTGAAGGAACTGCAAGCACAGCTGATGCCGTATCGTGGGAACCTGGAAGAATAACTTCACAATCAAAACCTATTTCTTCTGAAACCTCTTTACTTAAATAACCAAGACTGGTGCCTGGTTTCTTTATTTCTTGAAAAATTCTCTGTGGATAACCAAGCATTTTAATAAGCTCATAATCCCATGACTTAGTATTTGGATTAATAAGCTGGCTTGTGGTTGCAATAGTATATTCTGAAGCCTTTTTACCCGTCAAAAGAAAATGCATGTAATCAGGCATCATAAGCAGAGCCTTAGCATTTTCTAGCTGATTAGGATTTTGCTTTTTTACAGCCATAAGCTGATAAATTGTATTATAGATAGCCTTTTGAATTCCAGTTCTTGCATATAAATCTGTCTCAGAAATGATTTTATAGACTTCTTTATCCATCCCCTCATTTCTACTATCTCTATAGCCTACTGCCCGACCAATTAAATCATCATTTTCATCAAGTAGGACAAAGTCTACACCCCAGGTATCCACACCAATTGTAGCCGGCGTTTTTCCTATAGCCTTGCATTTCTTAAGCCCTGTAAGAATCTCACCAAATAAATACTGCGTATCCCAGCATAAATGCCCCTTAATATCTTTCAAACCATTTTCAAATCTATGGATTTCTTCGAGTTTAATTATTCCATTTTCAGTTTCACCTAATATAAGTCGTCCACTGGACGCCCCCATATCAACCGCCGCAAAATATTTTCCCATAATGCCCCCTTTTTAATTATCCATCCTCTTTATAAATAGAATTATAGCTTCTAGAAATATGGGAAAGTATTACTTTGCTGGCAATTTATATAATCTTTTTCACAACAAAAATGGCACCTGCAATTACTTGCAGATGCCATCGTACTTTTATTTAGGCAATAATTTTACAATTACTGAACTGACACATCAAGTGTATTTCCGATGCTACCTGTTCCGATAATACCGAACTGAATTGACTTTCCGTTCTCAATATGTGAGTTCCAATCAAGTGGAGTGATTACATAGTAGTCACCCTCCTCTTTAATATTTACACACCAGCTATCGTCGATGCTTACCTGGTCTTTTCTAACCTTAACTGTCCAGCTATTAGTTGTTGAACCTGACTTATTATCTACAAAGAAGTCAACAGTATAGCCTGTGCCCCAGCTATTAATCTGATATCTTACATTTAATCCCTCAGTAACTACTGGATCTGGATTAACTGGATCTGGATTAACTGGGTCTGGGTTAACTGGGTCTGGAGTTACTGGATCTGGATCTACAGGGTCTGGAGTTGTCTTCCCTGGTAATACTTTAAGTGTATCAATATCTGCTACACCGTTTGTCACAACAAAGTAAAGATCATGCTTTCCTGAAACTGTTGAATCAATCTTTACAGCTGTACTCTTGAATGCACCCATTGACATAATCTTGACTGTTCCAAGCGACTGACCATCAACGCCATCGACACGTACATCTACTTTTGTATTTGGCGCTGCTGACTTAGCATTAATCATTACTCCAGCGATACCCTGTGTTAAATCTACATCCTTAAATGCAATATATCCGTTTGCCTTAATTGATGTATATGTTACATCGTCTAAAGTCGCAACATCTGCTAAATCCTTTGCGCTTGCTGCTTCAGCCTGGAAGTCTGAATAAGGATCTGCAACTACTGATGTTTCTGGCTGTGGATCTACAGGATCTGGAGTTACTGGATCTGGATTTTCTGGCTCTGGATTTACATTTGCTCCAGGCATTAATTTCCACGAATCAAGATTTACTGTACCTGTCTTTGCAACTAAATATACATCATGTTTGCCTGTAATATCTGATGTAAACTTCACAGCATTTGTTTTAAATTCATCTGGAGATGCAACCTTTAAAGAAGCAACCGCTTCACTGTCAAGGCTATCAACATGAAGCTCTAATGATGTATTTGGTCTATCTGATTTAGCTGTAATCATCAAGCCTGAGATACCCTTTGATAAATCAACATCCTTAAATACGATATATCCATTTGCTTTAATACCAAGATAGTTAACACCATCCTTGCTTAAAGGTGCAGCAAAATATTTATCCTGTGCGGATTCAGCTTCTACTGTATCATATGGATTTAATGTTGTAGTTGGATTCTCTGGTGTTTCTGGCTGTGGATTTTCCGGCTGTGGATTTTCTGGCTGTGGCTCAGTTGTCTGAGCTGCCACTGCTGACCAATAGTCAATTGACACAGATCCACCCGCGCCTACAAATGCGATAGTATCTTTACCCTCTACATTCTTCATTGCTGCAGAGAAATCCTTATACTCGCCATTTGTATTTGAAAGCTTGATATTACCTAGAACTTCGCCATCTGCTCCGCCCTTTCTTACTTCGATAACAGCTGGGCCTTCTGCTTTAGCAGAAATAGCGATTTTTGAAAGACCTTCTGAGAAATTAACATCCTTTACAAAGAAATAATCACCCTTATCAATACTTGATACTACCTTAGCGCCGCTTGCTTCTGTGGTGACTTCAACTCCTGAATCACCAAACTTTGCTTCAGCCTGAATTGTCTTATAAGGATTAAAAGCAGGTGCTGCCTCAACTGTAAGCGCTGGAGCAGTGATTCCAGCAGCTAACAGCATACTTAATATAACTGGTACTTTTCTTTTCATAAAACTTTATACCCCCTTGGTATTTTTTGTGTATACGGAAATTTCCGAAAACGTTTACGTTGCTCGAGCATTTTCAATTGTAATAATTATGTAATAGATTTACTTTCTAATTCTTGCCTCTCAGATATCAATTGTTGCCTTTTTATACACATTAGTGACAAAAACGAGCAAAAACGTTATAGTAAACGTAAAATAACCAATCAATTATGTAATATATACTTAATTGATTGGTTATTATCTTGTTATTACCAGTTATTTTATATAACTATTTGTTAATATTTGTATTATATATCTAATTTTGTATCACCACCCAAGAATGTTGGAAGTGATTTTCCATTCTTTTTCCACTGTGCATATTCAGCTGTAGCAGCAAACATAACGTCACCAGATGAATTAAGAGCAGTCTCAACAGAATCCTGCACTACTCCAATGATAAAGCCTACTGCAACTACCTGCATTGCAACATCTCCATCTACACCAAATAAAGAACATGCCATAGGAATAAGAAGAAGTGAACCGCCGGCTACACCTGAAGCACCACATGCTGCAAGTGTTGAAATAAATGCAAGAATAAGCGCAGTTGCAAAGGATACATGGATACCTACTGTATTTGCAGCTGCAAGGGACATAACTGCTATAGTAATTGCTGCACCGTCCATGTTTATTGTTGCACCAAGAGGAATTGATACAGCATACATTTCTGGATCCATACCAAGCTTCTCACAAAGCTCCATGTTTACTGGAATATTTGCAGCCGAGCTTCTTGTAAAGAAAGCTGTTACGCCAGATTCTCTAAGGCATCTAAATACAAGTGGATATGGATTTCTTCTGAGAACAATTGCCGCCAAAAGTGGATCTACAACAAGTGCAACAGCTACCATACAACCAACTAAAAGCAATAAGAGCTTGCCATAATCTGTGAAAATAGACATTCCATTTGTAGAAATATTCTCGTATACAAGGCCCATAATACCAAATGGAGCAAGCTGAATTATCCATCTTACAGCTTGGGAAACTATTTCAGAAATGTCTCCCATCATCTTCTTAGTAGCATCACTGGCAATTCTCTTAGCTGCCACACCGAGCACAACTGCCCAGAAAAGAATACCAATATATCTTCCCTCAGCAAGTGAATTAACAGGATTAGATACCATGTTAACTAATAGATTAGAAAGGACCTCTCCTACACTTGAAGGAACTGTATCTGCCTGAGCTGCCTCAGTAAGAGTAAGTGTCTGTGGGAATATAAAGCTTCCAACTACTGCGATTACAGATGCAAGAAGTGTACTTGTCATATAAAGGATAAGTACAAGACCAAATCTTCTATCTAGCTTGTCATTGCCCTGGGCAAGAGCTGCAATTACAAGAACAAATACAAGCACAGGAGCCACTGCCTTTAAAGCTCCAACAAATATTGTGCCAAGAAGTGAAAGAAAACCAAGATTATCAAAGGCCAATCCAAAAGCCACTCCCAACAACAATCCGATAATGATTCTTAGAATCAAACTTACACTAGTGTACTTTTTAATTAGATTCATACGTATATTCTCCCTTTTATAAAATTATGGTTTAATTCTACCGCTTTAAACTAATGAAGTAAAGGAATAAACAAAAAAGTCACTCCCTAAGGAGTGACTTTAAAATGCTATAAATTATTAAACATTAATCTCAGCCTTAACACCAAGAATTTCTTTGTTAGCATCAAGAATTGGGTTGATAACATCACGAAGATAAACTTCAACCTGACGTGGGCTACGTCCAACATATCTGCTAGGCTCCATTGTAGCCTCAAGCTCCTCAAGTCCCATTGGGAACTGATCATCCTCAGCGATAAGCGAAAGCAAGTTATTCTCCTTACCCTCTACCTTGACATTCTTGCCTGCCTCCATAGAAAGTGTACGAATCTTCTCGTGAAGCTCCTGTCTATTACCGCCAAGCTTAACAGCATCCATCATGATATTCTCTGTAGCCATAAATGGAAGCTCAGACATAAGACGCTTTGTAATAACCTTGTCGTATACAACAAGACCATCTACTACGTTAAGGCAAAGGTCCAAAACACCATCAGTTGCAAGGAAACCTTCCGCTATAGAAAGTCTCTTATTAGCTGAATCATCAAGTGTTCTCTCAAACCACTGTGTAGCTGATGTAATAGCTGGATTAAGTGCATCAATCATAACGTAGCGAGAAAGTGATGCGATACGCTCAGAACGCATTGGATTTCTCTTATAAGCCATAGCTGATGAACCAATCTGGCTCTTCTCAAATGGCTCCTCTACTTCCTTCAAATGCTGAAGAAGTCTAATATCGTTTGACATCTTGTGTGCTGAAGCGGCGATGCCTGCTAAAATATTGCAAACTCTAGTATCTACCTTTCTAGAATATGTCTGACCTGACACTGGATAACAAGCATCAAATCCCATCTTCTTAGCAATAGTAGGGTCAATCTTGTCAATTGTCTCATTATCACCATTAAAGAGCTCTAAGAAGCTTGCCTGTGTACCAGTTGTACCCTTTGAACCAAGAAGCTTAAGAGTAGAAAGTACATAGTCAAGATCCTCAAGATCCATAACGAACTCATTGAGCCAAAGTGTTGCACGCTTACCAACTGTAGTTGGCTGTGCAGGCTGGAAATGTGTAAATGCAAGTGTTGGCTGAGCCTTGTATTTCTCAGCAAAATTAGCAAGCTCTGCAATAACATTTACAAGCTTCTTTCTGATGAGAAGAAGTGCATCACGCATGATGATTATATCTGTATTGTCGCCTACGTAGCAGCTTGTAGCTCCAAGGTGGATAATACCTGCAGCCTTAGGACACTGCTGTCCGTATGCATATACATGGCTCATTACATCATGTCTTACTTCCTTCTCACGAGCCTTAGCAACATCATAATTGATATCCTCAATATGCTGCTTCATCTCATCAATCATATCCTGAGTAATAACTGGCTTGCCATCCTGAGAAAGACCAAGTTCCATCTCTGTCTCAGCAAGTGCAATCCAAAGTCTACGCCATGTAGAAAACTTTTTATCCTGGGAGAAAATATACTGCATTTCCTTGCTTGCATATCTCTCAGAAAGTGGGCTAGTGTATCTATCTGTGCTCATAATTCTCTCCTTCTAAAACCGCGGCAAAGCCAAAAAATGATTCTGTGTACATGCCGCATAAACAAGTCAATTTGTAGTTATCAAGCTCTGAATGTTACTCAAGCGAAGCATTTTACGCTGAGCGGAGTAATACTCAGGCTTGAGAACGTAACAAATTGACCTCATCATTTATCGTAATCTCCACGAATATCGTTTTCTGGTGGATCCATAGGATAGTTGCCATCAAAGCAACCATGACAAATCTCAAGTCCGTCTACCATCTGTGAAAGTCTATCGAACTGAAGATATGCCAATGAATCAGCACCTATGATTTCACGGATTTCCTCTACTGTATGGTTGTATGCTATAAGCTGCTCACGGCATGGTACATCAGTACCAAAATAGCAAGGCCACAAGAATGGAGGTGATGAAATACGTACATGAACCTCTGTAGCACCTGCATCTCTAAGCATCTTAACAATACGATCAGATGTAGTACCACGAACAATTGAATCGTCAATCATGATGATTCTCTTGCCAGCAACAACCTCACGAAGCGCATTAAGTTTTACCTGAACAGAAGACTCTCTACTAGCCTGCTTAGGTTTGATGAATGTACGACCTACATATCCATTTTTAACAAAAGCTGTTCCATAAGGAATACCTGACTCAAGTGAAAATCCAAGAGCCGCTGCATTACCAGACTCAGGAACACCAACAACCAAATCAGCATCTACTGGTGAATCCTGTGCAAGATAACGTCCTGCCTGAATTCTAGACTCATATACTGACTTGCCATCAAATGAACTGTCAGGTCTAGCAAAATAAATATACTCAAATATACAACGAGCATGCTTGTCCTTAGAAACACATCTGCTCTTGTCGGATTTGATTCCAAAATCTGGAGAAATAGTAACAATCTCTCCTGGCTCAATATCTCTGATAAACTCAGCACCAATTGTATCTAAGGCACATGACTCAGATGCTATTACGTATGCATTATCACGCTTACCGATGCAAAGAGGTCTGAATCCCTGTGGGTCACGGGCAGCAATAAGCTTACGTGGTGACATTACTACAAGTGAATAAGCACCCTTGATTCTGTCACAAGCTCTAGCTACAGCCTCTTCTACAGTCGCACTGTTAAGACGCTCTCTTGCTATTAAATAAGCGATAGTCTCAGAATCGATAGTAGTCTGGAAAATAGCACCAGTCATTGAAAGCTCATCTCTAAGCTCCTCAGCATTTATAAGATTGCCATTGTGAGCCATACCGAGAATTCCCTTGATGTAAGAAAGAACAAGTGGCTGAGCATTCTCTCTACAAGATGAACCTGCGGTAGAATATCTTGTATGTCCTACACCGATATCGCCGTGCATTCCCTCTAAGATATCCTGATTAAATACTTCATTTACAAGTCCCATGCCCTTATTCAAAGAATAATTGCGCTTAGGACCATTGGTGTCTGAAACGGCGATGCCGCAGCTCTCCTGGCCTCTGTGCTGCAGAGCAAAAAGACCATAATAAATAGAGGAGGCAACGTCCCCACCGTCGAAATCATACATCGCAAAGACGCCGCACTCCTCGTGCAAATCGTCCCATGGAGTATCCTTAATAATTTCCTTCATAAAATCTCCTAATACAATAAAATCACTGGATTCCTAAATCGCAAGCTCCTTGCCAGTAAGAAGCTTGTAAGCCTCTAAATACTTAGCGATAGTCTTATCAATTACATCCTGTGGAAGGAGGTAATCAGAATCTGGATTTGCCTTTAACCAATCACGTACAAACTGCTTATCAAAGGATGGCTGACCATGTCCAGCCTCATATCCCTCAAGTGGCCAGAAACGTGAGCTATCTGGAGTAAGCATCTCATCTGCGAGAACAACATTGCCCTCCTCATCGAGACCAAACTCAAACTTTGTATCAGCAATGATGATTCCCTTTGTAAGAGCATAGTCTGCGCACTTCTTGTAAAGAGCAATTGTCTTGTCGCGAAGTGCCTCAGCATACTCTAAACCGTGACCTGGGAATTCCTTTTCAAGAACCTCAATGGAACGTTCGAAAGAGATATTTTCATCATGATCACCAATTTCTGCCTTAGTTGATGGAGTGTAGATAGGTTCTGGGAGCTTATCAGACTCCTTAAGTCCAGCTGGAAGTGAGATGCCACAAACTGTACCGTTCTCTTTGTAGCTTGCCCAACCTGAACCTGTGATGTAACCACGAACGATGCACTCGATTGGAAGCATTGTAAGCTTCTTGCACATCATTGACTTACCCTTGTATTCATCATTTCTGAAGAACTCAGGCATGTCGTTAACATCAGTTGAAAGCATGTGATTTGGAACAATGTCTTTTGTAAGGTCAAACCAAAACTTTGACATTTGTGTAAGAACTGCACCCTTATTAACGATTTTGTTCTTTAAAATAACATCGAATGCAGAAATACGATCTGTGGCTACCATGATAATGCTATCACCATTATCGTATACTTCTCTTACTTTTCCTTCTTTAATTGGTTTCATAATCAAATCCTCTCTCTTATCTATTTAATTTTATTTAACAGCAATGCTGTCATTAACTATTTCTTGATGAGTAGTGACTTACCAGTCATCTCCTTAGGCTGCTCAAGGCCCATGATCTCAATAAGTGTAGGAGCAATATCGCAAAGAGCTCCACCCTCGCGAAGTGTATAGTCACTATCATAGTTAACTAAGATAAATGGAACAGGATTTGTTGTGTGAGCTGTGTGTGGCTCTCCTGTCTCATAATCAATCATCTTCTCAGCATTTCCGTGGTCAGCGCAGATGAATAATGCTCCATCCATCTCCTTAACTGCCTCGACTGCCTCTCCTACAAGTGAGTCTACACGCTCTACAGCTGCAACAGCTGCCTCTATAACGCCAGTATGACCAACCATATCTGGATTAGCAAAGTTGATAACGATAACATCGTATTTGTTAGACTTGATAGCGTCTACAAGCTTTGCTCCAACCTCTGGTGCTGACATCTCAGGCTTAAGGTCATATGTAGCTACATCCTTTGGTGAGTTAACAAGAATTCTCTCCTCGTCCTTATTTGGCTCTTCAACACCACCGTTGAAGAAGAATGTAACGTGTGCGTATTTTTCTGTCTCAGCAAGTCTAAGCTGCTTTAAGCCATTGTTAGCAAGGAACTCGCCGAAAGTATTTGTAATGCTCTCCTTCTCGAAAGCAATGTGCTTGTTAGGGATTGTCTCATCATAATCCTTGAAGCAAGCATAATATAATGTAAGGAATTCTCTATCGAATCCTGTGAACTTGTCATCGCAGAATGCTCTAGTAATCTCACGAGCTCTATCTGGACGGAAGTTGAAGAATACAACTGAATCGCCATTCTTAACAACTGAAAGTGGCTTGCCATCAGCATCTGTAATAACTGTAGGAAGAACGAACTCATCAGTAACTCCCTCATCATAAGATGCCTGCATAGCATCTGAAACAGATGTAGCAAGAACGCCTTCACCCTTAACTAAAGAGTTGTAAGCCTTCTCTACACGATCCCAGTTGTTATCTCTATCCATTGCATAATAACGACCAGAGATAGAAGCAATTGCTCCAACACCGATTTCATCAATCTTCTTCTGGAGAGTCTCAAGGAAATCCTTACCAGAAGCTGGTGGTGTATCTCTACCATCAAGGAATGCATGTACATAAACATTTGAAAGACCGTTCTTCTTGCACATCTCAAGCATTCCATAAAGGTGCTCGATGTGGCTGTGTACGCCACCGTCAGAAAGAAGACCCCAAAGATGCATATCTCCGCCTGTCTTCTTGCAATTATCAATTGCCTCTAAAAGAACCTTATTGTTGAAGAAATCGCCATCATTGATAGCCTTAGTAATTCTAGTTAAATCCTGATAAATAATGCGTCCGGCACCGATATTCATGTGACCAACCTCTGAATTGCCCATCTGTCCGTCTGGAAGACCAACAAACATTCCTGATGCCTGTCCCTGAACGAATGGACACTCAGCCATAAGCTTGTCCATAACAGGTGTCTTTGCCATTGCAATTGCATTTCCCTTTGGATTGTCATTGAGACCATATCCGTCGAGAACCATAAGTACTACTGGTTTCTTACTCATTAAAAATCCTCCTTAATATGTCCCTGCTCATCAATAACAGCAGAACTAGATAAGCCATTAAGGCTGTTTATTATATCACTATATTTTTCATCTTCTGAGGAAAGCATAGTGGTAACTCCATTGCTAAAATGACATGGTATAAAATATGTCTCTATCTCACCATCCGGTGTGATTCTAATCTGCGCCATACCTGTACTGTAATCAGATGGCATATTGGCAGTAGTTGAAAACCAAAAATTACCAAGGCTGTAGAAAATAGGAACATCATCCATATACTCTACCGTCTGCAGACAATGGGTATGACCTCCAACTATCACATCAGCCCCCGCCTCCACAAAGGAACGGGCAAGTGATGCCTGATCATTGCCATAGTAGGCATTACCCTCTGTACCCCAGTGAGGTACAACTATAACAAAGTCCGCATTTGTCTGTGCCTTCTTGATAATCTGGCAAAACAACTCCGGATGTAGGCATTTTAAAACACCCGGTGAATCTGGTGTAGCCTCTTTTGTATAGCTAAGTGTGCGCTCTATTTGAGTAGCTGCAACAATAGCTATCTTCCTGCCACCCACTATAAAGTAAAGTGGCTCGGCCGCTTCTTTTAAATCGGCCCCTGCCCCTACGTAAGGCATTGACGCATTACTAAGGGTGTCCAATGTATCTAGAAATCCAGTCGTATCATAATCGTATACATGATTATTAGCGACGGATACACAATCTACTCCAAGTTCCTTTAGAAGTCCAACTCTGCTTGGATTGGCTCTAAAGGTATATGCCTTTCCTTGAAGTGCCTGGCCTCTTGAGGTATAAGCAAACTCATTATTAATCATCAAGATATCGGCTGACTGCATCTCAAATAATAAATCCTCTGAGAAACAATCCAAGATTCCCTCTTCTTGTTGATCCATATAATTAGTGGTGGCTATACCATCTGCCAAAGACACATCGCCGGTGAAATCAATTACTATATCACCACCGTCTTCATTAGGAAGCACATATGTCTTTCTATTGTCATAGGCCTCAAGGCCTGTCTGTTGGCAATACTCGTACCAAAGTACATGTACGCTTTTACCTGTGAGTTTATACCATATTTCTGGCGTGGTAAAATTAGCGTAACTAGCGATTTCTTTAATAGTCTCCTCGCCATATTCTGAGGTAATCATCATCAGAAAAGATTCATCAATGGGATGTCCCCCGATGAATTCCTTTGTAGCGCTATTCAAAATAGTGCCCCAAGCATCTGATAAATCCTCGATTTCGATAAGCTCAGGTTCAATTTCCCCTAAATTGTTGTCTTCTACCCCTGCGTGTGCACCGCATCCTGTTAATAGTGAGAAAGCAACAATAATCGCAACTGCCCTAAAGTTACAATTTTTCATTAATCTGTGCCTTTACTCGGACAACAGCCTCCGTAGCCCCTTCATAACCAGAATCGGCAGCCATCTCATAGTACGATAAAGCTGTTTCCAAATTCCTCTCAACCCCGTAACCGTTCTCATAAAGAAAACCTAAATTAACCTGCGCAATGGCATATCCCTGCAATGCGGCAAGCTTCTGATAATACACCGCTGATGCAAAATCAACATCAACACCATATCCATTGTAATATAAATATCCGATCTGATTAAGCGCTGGCGCGTAATCCTTATCGGCAGCAAGGAGATAATACTCCATAGCTTTCTCGTAATCTCTGTCAACGCCTACACCGCTCTCATACATCTGACCAATGTAATAGCTAGCCTTTGCCGAACCATTTTCTGATGCAGTCTCAAAATGCTCTAAAGCTGTGTCCTCGTCAACTTCCACTCCATGGCCCTTAATATACATAAGGCCAAGTGCAATATTAGAATAATTAATAGAATCCTGATCCTGAAGAGCCATGCTCTCTGAACGAGTAACTCTACTATAATAATCAAATGCCTTGCTGTAATCTAACGCAACGCCCACACCGTGCTCGTAAATGAATCCAAGATAGTACTGACCATCTAAATCCTCTGCTTTTGCAGCCTCAGTGAGAAGCTCCACTGCCTTTTTTATATCCTCAGACTGCTCCTCTGTAGAAGTCTTGTCTTTTGATTCCTCTTTCTCGCCATCTTCTGTAGATAACTCTTCATCATCTTGGGCGTCTAAATTAACAAGATAATCGCCTCTAGTAAGTATCACTCTCGCAAGACCTACCTTAGCATTATCAACTCCACCATCTATGGCTGCATTAAATAGCTCCTCAGCCTTGTCTAAATTCTGCTCAACGCCTGTGCCTGTCAGATAAAAATAACCTAATGCGCAAGTACCCTCATAATCTCCAGAGTCTGATGCCATCTGATACCAAGACAAAGCCTCTGTAAAATTCTGAGCAGTCTCCTCATCACCGTACTCTAGCTTGCGACCTAGCATAATCTGCGCCTGCGAGTCTCCCTCGTAAGCAAGAACCTCAAGTCCACTGTATGACAATGCAGAATAATCCTCAACCTCAGTGCCCTCTATAGCGATCTGCTCTGTTGGAACCTGCTCTGCTGTCTCTTCTTCGTCTGCCTTACCGCAACCCAAAAGCACGCCCATAGGAAGTAAAAATATCATTAATAAACGAATGTATTCTTTCATTAATCCTCCAGTCTTAAATGAACAAAAAACGTCCATCAGCGCAAATTATATCATAATTAAGGGGATATTTAAACAAAAATAGCGCACCAGAGAACTGGTGCGCATGTAAAACTTTAGGAGTTTTTCTTACTTATAATTGACATTTTTAACAAAGTCATTAACAAAACCCATATAAATTTTAAGCATTAACGATCTTACCAAAGTCTGGCTTAAGAGAAGCGCCACCAATAAGACCACCATCGATGTTTGGCTTAGAAAGAAGCTCAGCAGCGTTTGAAGCGTTCATAGAACCGCCGTACTGAATACGAACTGCCTCTGCTGTAGCACCATCATAAAGCTTAGCAATAAGCTCACGGATGAATGCACAAACTTCCTCTGCCTGATCAGCTGTAGCTGTCTCACCTGTACCGATAGCCCAAATTGGCTCATAAGCGATAACAAGGTTCTTTACCTGATCAGCTGTAACGCCTGAAAGATCCCATGTGATCTGACGCTCAATCCACTCCTTGTATGTGCCAGCCTTGCGAAGTGCAAGTGACTCACCACAGCAAAGGATTGGTGTAAGACCAGCAGCGAATGCCTTCTTAACCTTTGCATTGATAAGGATATCATCCTCACCAAAGATGTCACGTCTCTCAGAGTGACCCATAATTACATACTTAACACCAGCATCAACAAGCATAGGAGCTGAAATTTCGCCAGTGAAAGCACCCTTATCCTCGATGTAGAAGTTCTCAGCACCAACATTAACGTTTGTACCCTTAACAGCCTCTACTACAGGAACAATATCGATTGCAGGAACGCAGTAAACTACGTCTACATTATCATTTACAACTAAATCCTTAAGCTCAGCAACAAGCTTTACAGCCTCAGAAGGTGTCATGTTCATCTTCCAGTTGCCAGCAATAATTCTTCTTCTTGCCATTTTGAATTCTCCTTATTTTTACTTATCGTCTGCTGCGTAAACGCCTGGAAGCTCCTTACCCTCAAGGAACTCAAGAGAAGCTCCACCACCTGTAGAGATATGGCTCATCTTGTCAGCGAATCCCATCTGGTTAACAGCTGCTGCTGAATCACCACCACCGATGATTGTTGTAGCATCTGTATCAGCAAGTGCCTGAGCAACTGCCTTTGTACCTACAGCAAGTGCTGGGTTCTCGAAAAGACCCATTGGTCCGTTCCAAAGAACAGTCTTAGCTGTCTTAACCTTGTTAGAGAAGAGCTCTACAGTCTTAGGTCCGATATCGCAACCCTCTCTATCTGCTGGCATATTCTCTGTATCATATGTCTCTGTCTCGATTGGAGCATCGATTGGATCTGGGAACTCAGCGATTGTTACTGAATCAAGTGGAAGAAGGATTTCCTTACCCATCTTCTCTGCCTTCTCAAGCATCTCCTTGCAGTAATCAAGCTTTGTATCATCACAAAGTGACTTACCAATCTCGTGGCCAAGTGCCTTCTGGAATGTGTAAGCCATACCACCACCGATGATAAGTGTATCGCACTTCTCAAGAAGGTTGTTGATAACGTTAAGCTTGTCAGCTACCTTAGCACCACCAAGGATAGCTACGAATGGACGAACTGGATTCTCAACAGCGTTGCCAAGGAAGTCGATTTCCTTCTGCATAAGGTATCCAACTACGTTAGAACCACCCTTAGCTGTGATGAACTTTGTAACACCAGCTACAGAAGCGTGTGCTCTGTGTGATGAACCGAAAGCGTCACATACATAATCATCTGCAAGATCAGCAAGCTCCTTAGAGAAAGCCTCACCGTTCTTTGTCTCTTCCTCGCCACGGAAACGAGTATTCTGAAGAAGAACTACATCTCCCTCTTTCATAGCGTTAACTGCTGCTGTAGCAGCCTCGCCTGTTACGTTGTAATCAGAAACGAAGTTAACTTCCTTACCGAGCTTCTCTGAAAGTCTCTTTGCAACTGGTGCAAGTGACTCGCCCTCGTTAGGACCATTCTTAACCTTACCAAGGTGTGAGCAAAGGATAACCTTTCCACCATCAGCGATAAGCTTGTTGATTGTAGGAAGAGCTGCCTTGATACGTGTATCATCTGTAATCTCGCCACCCTTAAGTGGTACGTTGAAATCACAACGAACAAGAACGCGACGGCCCTTTACATTGATGTCATCAACTGTCTTTTTGTTTAATGCCATTTTAAATTCCTCCTTATAAACTTAGTCCGCCTGTTACGTTCACAAGCCTTAGTGTTTCTTCATTCGACTAACACGTCTCATTCAGAAACCTAAGAGCTTGTTATCTACAGGCTCATCTAAGCACAAAATGATAGTTAAATTGTACGGGAAATGTCCCATAAATAAGAAAAAAGGGTTCGGTCCATAAGGACCGGACCCTAATAAATCCAAAAATTCGGATATTTGGCCATATGCAAGGCATGTGAGCGACGCTGTACTAAGTACCGCGAGCGCAATGCAACGACGCATATGAGTAAATAGACATTTTTTAAGCTAACTCTGAGAAGTACTTAATTGTACGTACCATCTGTGATGTGTAGCTGTTCTCGTTATCATACCAAGAAACAACCTGTACCTCGTACTGATCATCAGAAACCTTAGAAACCATTGTCTGT
>JAEEGK010001288.1_pt1 | contig 62943 bp, 49 predicted proteins | sample 8958771 | NCBI WGS metagenome assembly JAEEGK01 (sample SAMN16246547, study PRJNA631951) | gut metagenome | biome: gut microbiome; feature: rumen; material: SC-attached | host: Bos | place: Iran: Karaj | collected 2018-10 | reverse complement strand
GCCTGCAAAATGAGCTATTGAGCATTTTCAAACGTCGATTTATGACTGAAGATGGCTTGACTATACAAAACTCATTGAATAATAGTTGATTAAGAGCATTTTTAGCCTGCAAAATGAGCTATAGGTCCCAAATCACTATTCCAATATTGTGTACCACGTTAGGGACACCCCGAAACGAACTTTATGCAGTCAATCCACCTGCCAGATACTACGACAAGTTGGCCATTATCCTGTACCAGATTCAATTCTTCACGTGGGTATTCAACATCTTCGACTACTACATCAGCGGTGAAGAGATCTGGTCCATCAGTCTGTGCCTCTGCATCCTGAGCAACAGCATCTACATTCTTTTCGTATCTGACCCCCGGAAAGACAGATTAGCCACCATGGGAGCAACTCTCTCTGGGATAGCAGCGGTCAACGGCATGATCTTCGACGACATCGAACTCTCAGAGCATTTCTGGATTACCTCACTGAGTTTTTTCTTGCTGTTCATCCTTCCCGCTATCGGACACAGGTTCCAGAAAAGACCAACCATATCCGCGAGCGATGTCAAGTTTCCCGAATAAAGACCAACAACTCATTCAACGGACATGATTCAACAATAACGCCTGTAGGAATATCTTCCCTACAGGCGTATTGCATGTTTAAAAAGCAATCAGCGCTTTTCACAAAGCGCTGATCCAACCACTAATACTACTAACTAAAACTGACGACCTTTACTTAAGTCTTGTTTAAATATTTTTATAGAGACATTTGGGCACAACTCTTTATTTAGAATTGCACTGCAAAGGTACGACTTTTTTACTTTTCCCGCAAATATTTTTATCAAAAAAATGCGTTTACACCCCATATTTCCCCTATTAGTAAGATTTTCCACCTACTTATTCCACCTCTCCGATAGAATAGTTTTATGCCTGATAAAAATTTGTAACACCTTGGAAACAAATTGCCAATAAAAGGAAAGAGAAAGAGGGGTAGGTCATACCCCTCTCTAACAAAATGTTTTTGCAGTCCTGTTTTTTATTGTTTTTGTAGAAAATGTCTATCCAAGGAATAGGTGAGTGGCCACTTTGCGTGACCTATGTGAATTCTAATGTTCAAACGTCACTCTGATTCGTCCTGCGGGGCGCCGTCGGTAAAATCCTCCCCCTCGTCCAACTCGGGCACCAAGTCTGCTGGCGTGCGGATGGTGTCGATACGCACCTCTTTGCCCCCTTTCGTCGTGATAGTGTTGTGACGTACAGTAACTACCGTACCGTCGGGCTCAGTGAAGGTCTCTGTATGGTGTCCTTCCACCCTCCAGTCCCCCATATTCCACAGGAATCGGGAGAAATCGTTCCCGTTCTGGGAATTAAAATGCCAACCAGGCACGTCGTCGAGATCCATCTCCTGGGCGCAATGCTTCAGCAACGGGACGGGAGCAAAGCAGGCAGCCAACCAGAGCAGCAAGAGCAGCAACAGGGCTCCACTCTTCATCTTCTCTTTGCAGAACACCATCCGATACAGGATATAAAGCGGGATGCCAAGAATAGCGAGAACTACGAACACGGCCAATAACTTGAAACCGAAGGAGAGTCCCTCCAACTCGGCCACCCACGGCAGATCGGTAGCAAACGTCGTGGCGAAGAGTGCCACCAACAGGGCAAAGACGAACGACAGGAAGACGATAGCCAGAATGAAGAACAAGAACGCCTTGACCAGGAAGGCGAACACCGACAGACAACCGTCGGCACAACCTCGACTGCTCGTCTCGTCACTTCTTGGACTGACTACTTTTTTTTTTAGTTCTTCGTCCTCGATGACCTCCTCCTTGATGGTCTCCGGAGTGATGGCCTTCCCCTTCATCATCAAGCGGTCCTCGGCGGTCTTGGCTTCAGGAATGAGTATCCAAGCGAAGACGTAGATGACGATAAAGATATTAAAGAACAGGAAGTGTGGCACATGGACGAAAGGGATATGCGAGAATGCCCAATGCAAACTGCCGAAAGTCGGTGCCAGGAAGAGGGTCAACACGACATAGATGATGCGCAAAGCCAAGGGGTCGTTCATGCCCAAATAGGCAGCCAGGCCACTCAGCACGCCGCCCAGTTTCTTGTCGCGCGTGTCGCGGAACAGGCGCTTCTTGGGGGCAGGACCTTTGGTCTCCTGTTTTCCATAGATGCCGCTCGACCGCGTTTCGCCCGATGCCTTCTTCTCCTCGCTGGTGGAGGTCGAGGTGTCCGATTCCAGAGCCGACTCCGTGTCTGCTTTCTTCTCGCCATCGGTCATCTGCTCGGGATTGCCTATCTGCTTCAGTATCGTCTTGACAGTCATAACGTCAATAGCCTCGACGCCCTGCTGCTTCTTCTCCCAGAAGAGTTCGGCGATGCGGTTCTCGATGTCGTCGGCAATCTCCTCACCACCCTCCTGGCGGCTGAAGTAGGACTTGATGTTGTCCAGATACTGCTCCAGGAGCTGACAGGCATCCTCGTCGATGGCATAGATGACGCCACACAGATTGATGTTGATGTTCTTTTTCATTGTCTTTGTATTAGTAAGTAGGATGGGATCTAACCCTTAACCCATGTTCAATAACTCTTTAACCATTAACCCTTAACCGTTAACCCTTATTCAGAATATTCACGGTGTTGCTCAGCTCATTCCAGGCGGCGTCCAACTGTTCTAGGAACTGCGACCCCTCGGTCGTCAGCGCATAGTACTTACGCGGCGGACCCTGGGTCGATTCCTGCCACTCGTATTGCAGCAGCCCGTCGTTCTTCAGGCGGGTCAGCAACGGATAGAGGGTTCCCTCCACAACGATGAGGTGCGCCTCTTCGAGTTGCTGAATGATGTCGGTAGCGTAGGCCGGTGCATGTCGCAGGATAAGCAAGATGCAATATTCCAGCATACCTTTCCGCATTTGTGATTTAGCATTATCTATATTCATACCTTTGCATTGTCGGGGAATAGAAGAGAGCAAATAAACTCGGTAGTCAATATTCGTCATGGGAGTTAATAGGAGTTAACTGTAGTTACTGGGAGTTTACGGACAAATGAATCTTTCTGCCATTTGCTTAGCCAACGTGTGACGACTATTAAGTATCGTCCGATAACTCCTGTTAACTTCCTAAGCGAAGCGATAACTCCCATTAACTACTGTACTACATTATGAAGTACACTGGCTAACAAAATCTTCGCTCTCTCTTTCGACGATGCAAAGGTATGCATAATTTTAGTACCTTGTATTGCATAGTACCATATATTTAACACTATTTTACAATATTATGCAATATTTGGCACAAATTAAACACTTTTTAACACTCTACTACTACAAAAGTGTCGTTCACGGGAGGTTGTGAAGCAGTCGAAGCAGACACAAACTCCAAGTCGGAAGCATCCTGCTGATACTGCACACACGAGTTAGTTCCCAAGGCGGCTGCCAGGGCAGTCAAAACAGATACGATGAGGTTCAACACCCAGCGCCAAGTCTCTTTCTTTGAATTGTCAGTCATAATTTTTTCTTGTTGTTTTATGTCAATGCCCAAGCTAAATAGACCAATGTTCATGTTCCACTCTACTCATACAAGCATTGACGGGTGAATAAATACGTTTCCTTTCTTGCCCGACAGACGCGGCTTCCCGATTGGCCTTCTCGATCCGCCACCTCCGTCGCTGAAAGTTGGCGCAAAGGTAGTGACTTCCCGTACACCCTCCAAACTTTCGACTGCTATACTTTTTGCTATACTTTGCTATGGTACTATGAAAATCAATAACTTACGATAGGTTATAACCACGAAACACACGAAAGTACACGAAAATAAGCTTCACTAAGTTTGAAAACCATCCAAAGCAATTGAAATGCGGTATATTCCTCACTTTCATTTACTTACAATCTATATGTGTGGGGAAAACCTCCTCCCCTCGGAGAGGTCGGGAGGGGGTCTTTTATTCCCTCCTATACTAATTGCTATAGCATACTGGAAATCAAACAATTAAGTCATTTTAATGCATCATCATAGCACAATAACCCCAGCCCTTTTCACCCCACATACAAGGAAAGAGCAAAAAATTGCAATTTTCGGCACCATTGATTAAGAGCAAGATCCTATCAGATGGTTTTGCACAGGACTGCCGACAGGAAGAGAAGACTTCCCTCCACCCTCGTCCTACCGCTCATCCCATATCCAGCACGGCATGAGGAGAGCCTGAGGAACGCCTCAGGTCCCCCACAGGTCCCTAAAATCAGGGGAGCTGCGGGGGACCTGAACAGGTGCTGAGGGGTTGCTAATGCCCTGCTGAGTATAGGATCATAAGAGGATGAACGGTAGGTCATAAGGGGAACAGAGGGGAACGGGCATGCTCGATATTCTCGACCTGACAACCAACATGCGCGGAGAACAACATGCGCGGATAACAAAAAGAAAAACGTTTGCGCAAAATATCGGACAAAAGTAGAAATAAATCGCAAAAAGTTTGATAATTAGCAAGATTTCGTTATCTTTGCCAACAGAAAACAAAACTTAAAGAAACGATATGCGCTACTACACTAACGTGAAGGATTTAGGCGACTTGCAAGCCGCCTTGCGTGAAGCCATTGAGGTGAAGAAACACCCCTTTGACTATCAGCACTTAGGTAAGAACAAGACGGCTCTGCTCATCTTCTTCAACAACTCACTGCGTACTCGCCTCTCGACCCAGAAGGCGGCTCAGAACTTGGGCATGAACACCATCGTGCTGGATGTCAATGCCGGTGCATGGAAGTTGGAAACCGAGCGTGGTGTCGTCATGGATGGCGACAAGGCTGAACACCTCTTGGAGGCCATTCCCGTCATGGGCTGCTACGCCGACATCATTGGCGTCCGTTCCTTTGCTCGCTTCGAAAGCAAGAAAGACGACTACGAGGAGATGATCCTCTCGCAGTTCATCAAATATTCGGGCAAACCCGTCTTCAGCATGGAGTGCGCAACGGGTCACCCTCTGCAGGCTTTTGCCGACCTCATCACTATCGAGGAACACAAGGAGAAAGCCCGTCCGAAGGTGGTCATGACCTGGGCTCCTCACCCTGGCCGCCTGCCTCAGGCTGTGCCGAATAGTTTCGCGCAGTTCGCCGTCGCTGCGGGCTACGAAGTGGTTGTCACTCAGCCTCATGGCTATGAGCTGGACCCTCGATTCACGGAGGGCGCTACCATCGAATATGACCAGATGAAGGCTTTGGAGGGCGCCGACTTCGTCTATGCCAAGAACTGGAGCTGCTTCGAGGATGCCCACTATGGCAAGAACCTCGAAAAGGACTTCCCTGACCTCTATCCAGGATTCGATTGGCGCAGTTGGACCGTCGATGCTCGCCACATGGCAGTGACCAACGACGCCCACTTCATGCACTGTCTGCCTGTACGCCGTAACATGATCGTGACCGACGACGTCATCGAAGGTCCTCGCTCCTTGGTCATCCCCGAGGCACAGAACCGCGAGTTCTCGGCCGAGACGGTCATCAAGCGCATCCTCGAAACAGAATGCCAATGAAATAAAACATAATCTCAATTATCGCAACACATTGTCTTTTATCGAAGCAGCGTGTATATTATCTCACAGTCCAGTGCCGCATGGCACTGGACTTTTTTTAAGAGCCTACGGACCTAAGACCCCCTCCTGACCTCCCCGCAGGGGAGGGAAAAGGGTTAAGGGTTAACGGTTAGGGGTTAATGGTTAAGGGTGATAGAGACTATAGGAACTATAGGAAATATAGGAACTATAGGAAATATAGAAACTATAGTGACTATGGAAAATATGGGATGAATGGGAGCATCCGTAGCAACCTACTTTACTCATTACTCTTTACTCTCTACACTATTAAAATTACTCTTTACTCTCTACACTATTAAATAATAATGAGGAGCCACGCAAATGCGCAGCTCCTCATTATTATTTATATAAACTATCGTTTAGATGGTTAGGCCTTCTTGGCATCCTTGCGGGTCATGAAACCGAAGGCGGTTGGAACGGCAAGGAAGATAGTGGTCAATGGGTCAACAACGACGCCGAGCAACATAGCGAAGATGAAGCTCTGGATAGAGGCACCGCCGAAGAAGAAGATGACCAAAAGAACCAAGAGAGTAGAGAGTGAGGTATTCAACGTACGTGGCATGGTAGCGTTGAGGGACTCGTTGACAACATCGGCCAAAGCCTTGTTTGGATAGAGGCCACGAACCTCGCGGATACGGTCGAAGACAACCACGATATCGTTGATAGAGTAACCGATGACGGTCAGGATGGCAGCAATGAATGCCTGGTCGATCTCCATAGAGAATGGCATGAAGATCCAGAAGCTTGAGTAGATACCCAGGATGACCAATACATTGGCAGCGAGTCCGATGATAGCGCCGATAGAGAAGGCGATGTTGCGGAAACGGAGCAAGATGTAGAGGGCAATCACGATGAGAGCCACGATGATAGAGATGATAGCGCCACGGGTGATGTCCTCGGCAATGGAAGGACCAACCTTCTGTGAAGATGGGATATAGTCCTCATTGTTGAAGGAATCGAAATCGACGTTGACGTAACCAAGCTCCTTGCCAGCCTCGTAGATGGCCTTCTTACAAGTAGTGGTAGCAGCCTCGTCGTCCTGTGCGTTGAGGTCGAAGTTGGTGGTGACACGAACCTGGTTGGCGTTGCTGATGGTGATGACCTTGATAGAAGCATTGTTGAGGAGAGCGCTGTTCTCCAACTTCTCCTGCAACTTGACGGTGTTGACCTCCTTTACTTCCTGGAAGGCAACAACGAAGTTACGACCACCGGTGAAGTCGATACCCTTCTCCAGACCTGGCTTGAACATCAAGATGGCGCATACGACAGCGATGGCAGCATATACCAACTGGCTGCGCTTACCAGCCTTGACAAAGTCGAAGTGGGTTGGCTTGAGCAAACCAGAGAATGCACCCGTGAAGGTGACATTCTTGAAGAAGCCCTTGACGTGACCCTCGATGAAGATACGGCTCAGGAAGACAGCCGAGATGAACGAGGTTACGATACCCCACATGAAGGTGAAGGCGAAGCCCTGGATAGGACCAGTACCGAAAGCGTAGAGGATGATACCAGTGAGCAAGGAAGTCAAGTTGGCATCGAAGATAGCCGAGAAGGCATTGCTATAGGCAGCGGTGACAGCAGCAGGCAGCGCCTTGCCGGCAGCGAGTTCCTCCTTGGCACGCTCGTAGATAAGCACGTTAGCATCGACGGCAATACCCATGGCAAGGACGATACCGGCAATACCAGACAAGGTGAGGACGGCATGGAACGAGCAGAGAATACCGATGGTGAAGAAGGCATTGATGAGCAAGCAGCAGTCGGCTACAAGACCTGCCTTGACGCCATAAAAGCCAATCATGTAGATGAAGAGGAGAACCAAGGCGATAGCAAATGAAATGATGCTGTCGTTGATGGCCTCCTGACCAAGAGAAGGACCTACGACATCCTCGCTGACGATATTGACAGCAGCAGCCATCTTACCAGAGTTGAGGACGTTAGCCAAGTCGGTTGCCTCCTCCAGAGTGAAGTTACCAGTGATGTTGGAACGACCACCATCGATCTGTGAGTTGACACGTGGAGCAGAGTAAACAACGCCGTCCAATACGATAGCCACACACTTACCGATGTTGGCGCCAGTGACCTTCGACCACTCGGCAGCAGCATCAGGAGTCATGGTCATGTTCACCTCGTACTGACCAGACAACTGCTGGTACTCGTGGTTGGCATCCATAATCATGTCGCCGACAGTAGCGTCGGAGAGCGATGGCATGGTATTGTCGTTGCCCTTACCCTTGAGGGCATAGAGAGTTACGTAGTTGTCCTTCTTGCCACCCTGTGGGTCGAAAGGCTTGACATCCCAAGCCCATGCAAGACGACGTGGGAAGCGGGACTTCTGGTCGGCCAACATCTTGTTGATGGCAGCAGTATCGTTGACATGAGCGAAACCTACACCACCGAAACCTGGGGTTGGCTGGAACTTGCTGAAGAGAGGACCATTGTCGGCAGCGGCAGTGGTGTCGGCCTCGTTGACAGCAGCGATGAGCGAGTCGGTAGCCGACTCAGCTGGCTTAGCCTCAGCCTCTGGTGCAGCCGACTCAGACTCGCTGGCAGCGGTCTTGGCGGCAACGGCGAGGTGCTGGTTAGCCTCGGCGAGGTAGTTGAACACCTCATCGGCCTGATAAGTCTCCCAGAACTCCAAGTTGGCAGAACCCTGCAAGAGTTTCTTGACACGCTCTGGCTCCTTGACACCTGGCAACTCGACCAAGATACGGCCAGCCTGCTCCAACTGCTGAATGTTAGGAGCAACGACACCGAAACGGTCAATACGGTTGCGGAGAACGTTGAATGAGTTGGCCAAAGCGGAACTCATCTCACGCTTGATGATAGCAAGAACCTCTGAGTCAGGAGTATCTTTCTTGATTTTATCTTTCAGCTGATAGGTGCTGAAGACCTTAGCCAGATGGGCGTTAGGATTGACGGCACGGAAATTAGCTGCGAAAGCGTCCAGGAACTCGTCACCACTGATGGCTTCACCGGCCTGGGTCTTTGCGATAGCCTCGACGAAGGTTGGGTCGTCGGCGTTCTCGGCAGCAAGTGCCTTGAGCACGTCCGAAACGGAGATTTCGAGAATGACATTCATACCGCCCTTCAGGTCCAGACCGAGACCAATCTGCTTCTCCTGGGCTTGCTTGTAAGTATCGCCAGCCCAAGTCCAGTTCTCGGTAAGTGAGTCAAGGTAATACTTTTCCAAAGTCTCATTGCCTGCAGCCTGTGCCAGTTGCTTGGCCTCGTTCTCTACTCCACGCACAGCGAAAGAGAAGGAAATCTGGTAGCAGCAAACCAGTGCAAGCAGCAGCGCGAACACGGATACAAATCCTTTGTTTTGCATTGTTGTTGGTTTTTTATTTATTGTTAATTTATTAATAATTTGCGTATTCAAGCGGCAAAGATAGCAAAAAATTCAATAAACTCGACAAAAAAGAGTGAAAAAAGTAAATTTCAATATAAAAATAGGAGAATATTATTAAAATTTGTGTATCTTCGCGCCATGTTTATGTCAAAAGTAAGACAAATATCGTTATTTTCAAGCCTAATGACAGCCCTCACATCTGTGTATTTTGTGGGGTGCGCAAGCATTGGTTCACCGGGTGGAGGCCTCTATGACGAGACCCCTCCCGTGCTGCGTAATTCGGAGCCCGGCGAAGGGGCTACCCGAGTGAAAAAACAGAAGATTACGATGCACTTTGACGAGAACATCAAGTTGAACAATGCCCTCGAAAAACTGACGGTTTCGCCCCCGCAGGAGAAGTCGCCCATCATCCTGAGCAACGCCAAAACACTGACCATCGAACTGCAAGATTCCCTCCGCCCCAACACCACCTACAGCATCGACCTGGGCGATGCCGTGCAGGACAACAACGAGGGCAATCCAATGGAGAGTCTCTCGCTGCTTTTCTCGACGGGCGATGTGATTGATTCCCTGCAAATTAGCGGCTATCTGTTGAACGCCGAAGACCTGGAACCTATCACGGGTGCCTATGTCGGCATCTACACCGAAGAGGGTAACTCGTTGGGCGACAGCATCTTCCTGCAACGTCCCATGGAGCGTGCCGGCAAGACCGATGCCTTCGGAGCCTTCCACATACTGGGCTGCGCGCCAGGTCGTTACCGTCTCTATGCCTTGACCGACGAGAACACCAATTTCCGCTACGACCTCACGTCGGAGAATATCGCTTTTCTGGATAGTCTCATCTCCCCTTCGGCCGACTCGATGCAGGTGTTGATGTTGGCGTTCAACGAAGGCAAGGTGAACCGCTATTTGGACAATTGCGTGCGCCGCGATTCGGTGCACATCGACATCCGTTTTTCGGCTCGGATGGACTTGCTGCCACACCTCGCTTTCATCGATTCGGAGGGTCTCTCCGTGAAGGCCGACAGTCTGCTCATACCCGAAATCAATCCGACCCAAGACACACTGACTTACTGGATTCGCGACAGTCTGTACTACAAGAGCGACACCTTGCTCCTGTCGCTCACCTATATGTTTACCGACACGACGGGGTTCGACATTCCGCGCACCGACACCATCCCCCTCTACAAACCTATCCAACGTGCCTCAGCGGCCAAGAAGGATAACAAAAAAGAGGAAAAGAAAGGGGGCTTGAAACGCCTGTTGCGCAAGAAGGAAGAGAACAAAAACGACTCTGTCGAGTCTCCCGCCGTGACCTACATCACCTTGCACCAGATCTCGGGCCAGTCCTTGAACATCGGCGACAAACCTCGCTTCGAAGTATCCTCACCCCTGGATTCCATCCACTTGGAGGGTCTACACCTGCAATTCAAACAGGACACCGTCTGGAAGGACATGAACATGGAATGGGTGACCGACTCCCTGCATCCTCGTCGATACACCTTGCTGGCACGGCCTCGCTATACGCCAGGCACGGCCTACCAACTGGTGGTCGATTCGGCTGCAATGTTCGACATCTACGGCAATCCCAACGACCGTACCGTCCTGGGATTCAAGGAGAAAACCAACGAGGAGTATGCTCACTTGCTCTTCACCATCGAGGGCATCGACGAACCCGCCTTCGTCGAACTCCTCAGTGCCAAGGATAAACCCGTTCAGAGTGCTCCCGTCAAAGAGCACCAAGCCAAATTCGTACACGTCGTACCCGGCAAATACTTTGCCCGCCTCGTGATTGACAAGAACCAGAACGGTCAGTTCGATGCTGGCAACCTCTGGGAACACCGTCATGCCGAACCGGTTTATTACCTCAACGCGCCTCTCACCCTACGCGCCAACTGGACCATCCAGCAGAACTGGAACCCCACCGAACTGCCGCTCCTGAAGCAGAAGCCCGAAGAGGTTAAAGTCAACAAACCCAAGGAGAAACGCGAAAAGGTGAGCAAGAACGAGGAATACCTGCGCAAGCATCCGAAAAAGTGAGGAGGGGGACTCTCCCCGACCCTCCCTAAGAGGGAGGGAGATATAATATTTTGTTGGAGCGGGTCCAAATTTCCCATTCCTCCCATTAGACCCTTAACCCATAAACGTTAACCCATAACCGTTAACCCTTAAACAATATATGAACAAGATATTTAGTATCGCCATAGGCCTCTTTTTGTTGACAAGCAACACCACCGACGTACTTGCCATCGAACCAGCCAAGAGTGCCAAAAAGCTGGAATCGCTGACCTACAATGCCTATTGGCACTGGGGCTTCATCTGGAAACTGGCAGGTAGCGGCACGCTCAACCTCTGGGAGGAACAGGTGAACGACAACACCACCCGCTTCCATGGTCAGTTGTGTGGCCGCTCCCGAAGCATCGTCGAATCCATCATGAAGGTGCGCGACACCCTGGACTGCTACTACACGCCGGAACTTATCCCCCTGGAATACTGCAAGAAAACCAACGAGGGCAATTACCACGCCATCGAACGCAACTACTATCACAGCTTCGCCGACGGCACCTTGCAACGCGATGCTTATCACTTGAATCGCGAGGACGTTGACAGCACCTCCATCGACGTCTATCGCTGGCGCATCAAGAAAGGCGACGACCGCAAGAAACTCAAGAACGACGGCGTCGGCTTCGACATGCTCTCCATCTTCTACGAACTCCGCAACATCGACTACTCCAAGTTGCGTCCGGGTCAGAAATTGGAATATCACATCACCTCGGGTATCAAGAACCGCGGTCTGCATGTCAAGTACAAAGGTCGGGAGACCTGTACCCTCAAGAACGGTCGCAAATATCCCGCCTATCTGGTCGAACTCACTTTCTCGACCAAGGACAGCGACAGCACTCCCCTCCAGGCTTGGCTCTCGACCGACCCCGACCATCGCCCTCTCAGTGTAGTCATCAACCTGAAGCGCATCGGCGCCGTGCAAGGCGAGATTGTGGAGTAGGGGGAGGACTCTCCCCAACCCTCCCTATGAGGGAGGGAGTACTTTAATTTTGTTGAAACTGTCCCATATTCTCTATAGTTTCTATAGTCAATATAGTATCTATAAGCCCTCGCTTGCTTCTGATGTAAATTATCAATTGTCAATTATCAATTAGCTTTTGGACACCTACCTCACCATAGCTGCACCCTCCGAAGGACTGTACAAGGAGAAGATGAGCAAGTTTCTGGCCTTTGCCGAACCTTGCCGCACCACCGAACAGGCCAAGGAGATTGTGACGCGCTACAAGAAAGAGTATTTCGATGCGCGCCACGTCTGTTGGGCGTATATGCTTGGTGCCGAGAGGACAGACTTCCGCAGCAACGATGACGGCGAACCATCGGGCACAGCGGGCAAACCTATCTTAGGGCAAATCAACAGCTTCAATCTCACCGACTTATGCGTCATCGTGGTCCGCTACTTCGGTGGCATCAAGTTAGGCACCAGCGGACTCATCGAGGCCTACCGCACGGCGGCTCAGGAGGCTCTCAATGCCGCCTCTATCGAGGAGAAAATCATCGAAGAAACCATTACCATCCACTTCCAATACCCCCTGATGGGCGACGTCATGCGCATTGTCAAAGAGGAGAATGCCACCGTCCTGAGTCAAGACTTTGTCGAGGACTGCCGCCTCACCCTCAGCCTCCGCAAGAACCAGATGCCGCGTATGCGCTCCCGCTTTGAAAACACATTCGGCGTCAGCATCTTAGAAAACTGAAAGACAAACTTTAGTTTAGCTAAAGGGCGCGGTTGCGCCGCTAAAGGTTCACTTCGTTCACGCTAATGGCCTTTGGCGCTAACAGAGCTCAGGATACATCGGAGTAATCAGAGTAATCAGAAAACTCCGAATAATCGGAATAATCAGAATAATCTGATAACTCGGAGTACTCGGAGGTTTTTCAATTTTCATTCGTCCGTTAACTACCTGAGCGAAGCGATAACTCCTGTTAACTACCATTAACTCCTCAAACAAAAGTAAGTAGCCAACACATCAACCTTATAAACAAATTATCTATCACAATGAAAAATTTTATCCTATCCTTCTTACTCCTTGCCAGCAGCGCCGTGGGCATGGCACAAATCAATTTGCGTGAGGGCATCGTCATTACCTTGTCGGGCGACACTTTGCATGGCTCTATTGATTACCGCACCGACCAGATGAACGCAGAGCAATGCACCTTCATCCAAGACGGACAAACAGAACCCAAGTTCTATCGACCCAAAGAGATTGTCGGCTATCGTTTTCTGGACAATGGCCGCTACTACGTCAGCAAGACCTTTATGGACAATAAAAATTCAGCAAGAACGCTCTTCCTGGAATACATCGTCAATGGCAAACTGAAGTTCTATCAGTTGGGCAGTTCTATCGACGAAGATATCTTCTTCATCGAAGACGAAAACGGACAATTGGTCAAATTTGATCCCGTCCATCCCGGCACAACGCCAGAAGCGCGTCGCAAAAACTTGAAACAGGTCTTGCTCATGACCAACGATAGCAAAAGCACACAGAAGATGTTCTGGGAAAAGGAGGTCAACAAGAAGAACGTAATCAAGGCGATTGTAAATTACAACAATGAAGTATGCCCCGACGGCACATGCGAAGTGTTTGAATACAAAAAGAAACGCACACCCAAAGGAGAACGCCTTTTCCATCCATTCGTTGCAGCAGGCATTACCCGTTATGAAATAGAAGAAAAAGAACGCAGTCTCTCCATATCCGACAAAGATCACCACTCAGCTCTTTATTTGTCTGCAGGCGTGGACTATTACGCAGTCCGACTTATGAAGGGTCTCTTCGGCGAAATCAACCTCACCTTCAATCAAGTAAAACAAAATTGCAACACAGAGGCATACATCAAGGACCGCCCCACGACAATGAAAGTTGAATATACCCTACGGGATGCAACCTTAAAACTGGGTGGAGGCTATCAGTGGAAGAACTTTCGCGTCCAACCACGTATTCAAGCCGGTTACTCGGCAACCTGCATATGGGATAGAGTTAAGAATGAAATGGTGGACACCGGTTTTGAACAAGGAAAATCCATTTATCACGGTTTCTATACAGGAGCAGGTGTTGCAATTCCTCTTCACAAGGGTGCTCTGTTAGTCAACGGCGAGTTCAACGTTACAAACTTAAAAGTGCCCATCTTAGATGCCGAAAGTAATCCTGATTATAGTATAAAAGCCAAACGTCTGTCTCTCTCCATCGGTTATCAGTTCGGCTATTGATGCCCGTTTCTGCCGACTCTGTATGTTATTGTCTGTCATTGGAGTGACAATCGGGCCGTTAAAAAAAGAATAGTGGGCAAATACTTGCAATAGTGCAGTATTTTTTGTAAATTTGCACCGGCAAATGGAGGGAAGTCTCTTGGGCAACTTTTTCTTCTCCATTTGCCGGTGGTCGTTATGACGTCCTAACGCATTTACGTTCTTTTTCCGTTCTTTTTGCTTTCTTTTTCGGTTCTTTTTCGTTCTTTCGGAAAGACGGGAGAAGGAAGAAATGTCGCCGAAGCAACTCCGAGACCTGCCAGATAGTGAATAAGGGCAAAGGCACGGCGAGCCACAAAAAAGAGCTAAAAGGCGCAGGTGCACCGCTAAAAGTTCACTTCGTTCACGCTAATGGCCTTCGGCGCTAAGGCCCTCAGACAGTTAGGTCTTATCAATTGTTAATTGTTTATCCCTCCTGCTCCCCACATCAGTTTTTGGCGGAGCGTATCGAAGAAAGTGTGATCGGGGCGACGCACCACACGGATATTGTGAGCAGCGCGGCACAGGCGCAAAGTGTATTCGGTAGTGAGGTGCACAGGCAGACCATCGACCGCTACCAGATAGAGGTTGTTGCGGCTCTTGACCTTCACATCGATAGTCACTCCATCCTTGATGACCAAGGGGCGCGTCGTCAGCGAGTGAGGGGCAATCGGGACAATCTCGAAGCAATGCGAACCCGGTTCCAGGATGGGACCGCCTGCACTCATGGCATAGGCCGTCGAACCTGTCGGTGTGGCAATGGCCAATCCGTCAGCGTCGTAGGTGTTGAGCAACGCCCCGTCAATATAGACCGAGACCGAAACCATGGCCGACACGTCGCGTTTGAGGACTGCGACCTCGTTGAGTGCAAATTGCGGGTATTGCTGCTTGCACTCGGGAATAGAGAGACGGAGCAGGGCACGATCCTCCACGCTGTACAGATGGTCGGTCAGCATCTGGGGCAACACGCTGGCTGCCTCCTCCAACTGCATGTCGGTCAGGAATCCCAACCGCCCGGCATTGATACCCAAGATAGGGACTCCCGCTTCGCCCACGCAAGCTGCCGTGCGCAGGAAAGTGCCATCGCCACCTATGCTGAGTGCCATATCGACCCCCTGGATGGACTGGGTGCCATCCACGCACTCCACCTGGGGCAAGGATGACAGGATGGACTGAATCTGCCGACAAGCCTCGGGCTTCGACGTGCCAAACAATGCTATTTTCATGTCTGATAATGAGTTTGTTGGTGGCAAAGATGCAACAATTTTACGAATAAAGCAAATTTTAACCTCAAAAAGTATAAAATAATGATGATGTTACCTTTCTTACAGTTGATGATGCCTGGTGAACAGGACACCACTCAGGTCGTGGCTGCCGAAGCCGCCGAGACTGCTTCGGGCGATGGGTTGAACTTCTTGGACATGGCCATGAACGGTGGCTGGCTCATGATTCCCCTGTTGCTGCTCTCGTTAGTAGCTGTCTATATCTTCGCAGAACGTTATGTGGTCATCCACCGCGCCCGCAAGGATGCGCCTTACTTCATGGACCGCATCCGCGAGTATCTGGCCGACGGCAAGAACGAAGCCGCCATCCGTGTCTGCCAGCAGACCAAGGCACCTTACGCTGCCATGATTGAGAAAGGCATCAGCCGATTGGGCAAACCTACTGCCGACATCCAGGCCGCCATCGAGAACGTCGGCAACCTGCAAGTGGCTCAGATGGAGAAGGGCTTCACCATGTTGGCCACCATCTCCAGCGGTGCGCCGATGATTGGCTTCCTCGGCACCGTGACAGGTATGATCCGCGCCTTCTACGACATGTCGCAAGCGGGTTCGTCGGCCGACATCACTTTGCTCTCGGCCGGTATCTATCAGGCACTTACCACCACGGTGGCTGGTCTCATTGTCGGCATCCTCGCTATGTTCGCCTACAACTACCTGGTGAGCGAACTCGACAAGGTGGTCAACGAGATGGAGGCCAAGACCCTGGAGTTCATGGATTTGATTCAAAAATAACAGACCCTCTCCCCAGCCCTCCCCCATAATGGGGAGGGAGAGAAAGTTACAATCCGTTACTCCCATTATCCCCATTAAACCCAGTACCCCAATCCAGCAATATACTCCTCCCCCTGTGGGGAGGTCGGGAGGGGGTCCTATTTCGAAGCATTATGGCACTTAAACGACGAAACAAGATACAAGCCACGTTCAGCATGTCGTCCATGACGGACGTCATCTTCCTGTTGCTTATCTTCTTCATGGTGACATCGACCATCGTCTTCCCAAACGCCATCAAGGTGCTCTTGCCGCAAAGCAAACAGCAGACATCGGCAGCACCACAGGCGCGCGTCACCATCGACCAAGACCTCAACTACTATGTGGCATTTGGCAACGAGGCTCCGAACCGCGTTGACATTGAACAGATTACTCCTTGGCTCCAATCGGTCAAGGCGGAGTACGATGACATGTACGTCACCCTCTATGCCGACGAGTCTATCCCCTACAGTAAGGTGGTGGAAATCCTGAACATCGGTGTCGAGAACCAATACAAGATGGTGTTGGCCACCAGGCCGGTGAAGTAGGTCTATCCAAGGAGTTAACAGGAGTTAATGGGAGTTATCGCTTCGCTCATGGAGTTAACGGACGAATGAAAATTGAAAGTTGAAAAACTTCCGAGTACTCCGAGTTATCAGAATATTCCGATTATTCTGAGTTTTCCGATTACTCCGACTACTCCGATTGCTCTCGAGCTCTTTAGCGTCGAAGGCCATTAGCGTGAACGAAGTAAACTTTTAGCGGCGCTATTGCGCCCATTAGCTCTAATGATATGTCTCCAGAACTATCGTCCGTTAACTACACAGCCAAAGGCTGTTAACTACAGTTAACTCCTGCTAACTCCCACCAAATAAAGATTTTCTTCCATGGAACAAGATAAGAAAAGCCAAATATGGGGCATTGTTGTCACCCTGCTCTTCCACGTCCTGCTGGTCGTGCTGCTCTGGTTGGCACATTTCAGTCCCTTTGCCCACGAGGAGGAGAGTGGTATCCTGGTCATGACCGGCGTCGATGCCGAGGGCAGTGGCGAGGAATTGATGTCGTCCGACGTGACCGACTTGGAGCCGGAACCGCAGCCCGAAGAGGTACCTCCGACGCCACAAGCACCGGAGCCGCAACCTACTCCAGCGCCACAACCCGCCACCGAACCGCTGTTGGCTCAGGACGATGCCGAAGCTCCTTATGTGGCTGAACAGAAAGCCGAGGAACTCAAGAAGCAGAAAGAGGAGGAGGCTCGTCTGTTGGCCGAAGCCGAAGCACGTCGGCAAGAGGAGCTGCGCCGCCAACAGGAAGAGGAGGCACGACGCCGCGCCGCCGAAGAGGCAGCTCGCAAGAAAGCGGCCGAGGAGGCTGCCAAGCGTCAGGCTATCAACAACCAGATGGCGGGACTCTTTAACAACAAAGGTACGGGCAACAACGCTGGCACGCAAGGCGATGCGCATGGAAACAGCATGACGGGTGCCACCTCGGGCAGTGCAGGCTACGGTGAGTTCGACCTCGGTGGTCGTGGCATGGTCGGAGCATTGCCCCGTCCGGCCTTCAACCTCAACGTGAGCGGTAAGGTCGTGGTTCTCATCACGGTAGATGCTGCCGGCAACGTCAAGTCCACCGCCATCGGCAAGGGCACTACCATCTCCTCGCAGGAGATCCGAAATGCTGCCAAGGAGGCTGCTATGAAAGCCAAATTCAAGGCCATCAGCGGCACCAGCATTACCGCCGGCACCATCACCTATTACTTTGACAGCAACAACTAAAGGAATTAAAAATTAAAAGTGAAAAATGAATTGAAAGTTGAAAATTGAAAATTGAAAGTTGAAAATTGAAAATTGAAAAATCCCGAGTACTCCGAGTATTCCGATTATTCCGATTACTCCGATGGCTCCCGAGCTCTTTAGTGCCGAAGGCCATTAGCGTGAACGAAGTGAACTTTTAGCGGCTCGAAGAGCCCTTTAGCTTTATTCGATGAATCTTCTCACTGTCATACTTCACCTTCCCTTCCTGACCTGTCTGGTTGGTTTCGTGTTGTCGTTCTACCTCAAGAAGAACGACACCGTGTATGTCATCATACCCCTTGCCGTGATAGGAATGTTGTATTATATGTGCGACGCCATCATCGTCAATCCCTATTCCGACGTCCACACCACCGTGATAGCCTCGGCGGCCGTACCGTTCCTGTCGCTCTTTTCCTTGGCCTTCATCATTTGCCTGATGTGGGTACTCTATTACGAGAAACACCTCCCCTGGCACCAATATCTCTGGTTCGTAGCGCCCATCGCCCTTTGCTCCATCTGCACGATGCTCTACATCGTCATCGGCAACGATGAGGCCGCCCACTTCCAGGCGCTCTACGACCAGTTGCGCCACTACCCAGAGTCGCACATCGAGTGTTCGGCTTTCCGTTGCCAACACTTTGTCGAACAGGTGCTATACAACTTCACCCTCTTCCTCTATTCCATCTACGCCATCCTGTTCGGCATCGTGATATTGTACAAGACAGGCTTCACCCGCCACGCCTTCATCGGCTATTTCTTCAAGGGGGCAAGTCTGCCGCCCATGCATATCCTGCTCCTCTCCTTTATCACGGTGATGCTCACGGTGATAGTCCGTGTCCTGGTGGGTCGATATTTCCTCTTCGACCACACCTGGGCCAACATCCTCCTTGCTTTCCTCCAAGCCTACTGCGTCATTCTGGTGACGTTGGCTGCCTTCAACCTCAACTGTGTCGAGTGCACCTTGCGCCAATACTGGTTCATCGACCCCAACGAGCGGTTCGATGACTCGCTGTTTGACGAGGCCGACGACGACTCCGCCGCCGACAGCAACGCCGATCAGGACGCTTTCAGCAAGGTGCAGGAACGATTGGACAAGAGCCTTCACGAGGTGATGGAGGTGCAACAACTCTTCCTGGACAGTAACCTCCGCATGACCGACGTGACGCGCCTCCTCAGCACCAACCGCAACTATCTGTCGCGCCACCTCAAGGAACGTTACCACCTGAGTTACAACGAATATATCGCCCACCTCCGCATCGAATATGCCAAACAATACATGCTCCAACACCCCGACATGCTGCTCGATGCCATCGCCGAACACTGCGGTTTCGGCACCGCCCAATCCTTTGGCCGTAAGTTCAAGGCCATGGAGGGCATCACTCCTCGCACCTGGTTGGTGAGGAAGAAAGTCAAGGGCAGCGTGGAGAGTGATTTATAAAGGGTTAGGGGTTAACGTTTAAGGGTTAAACAGTGCTGTCCCTTGCCATTATTCAAGGTTTTTGCAATATACAATAAACAAACAAAGGAATAAAGATGCTCGAAGGGAAATTGATGTTGATAAAATTCCCAAGTTTGGGAATTTATCACTACTTTTGCACCATAACAAACCATTATGAACGTAATATTCAAAGAAGCCGCTCTTGAAGAGCTCTACAAAACGGGCACGACCAAAAATCATAAGTACAAGATTTTGTGCAGAAACAAAAAGTTGGTTGATGGGTTCGCTCGTGCAGTAGATTATATGAAAGGTGTACGCAATACTAAAGACTTAAAATGCATCAGCTCCTTACACTACGAAAAGCTAAAGTATCAACGGGAGTCTATGAGTTCGATTAGAATCCTAAATGGTTCTATAGAACGCCTATTGTTTACAGAGACAGAAGACGGCATAGAAGTAGAACTAATTGAAATAGATAGCACACATTATGGAAACAAGAAATAAAAGAATTACAGGCTTCCGAGCCACTCATCCTGGAGAGTTACTGAGAGATGAACTCATTGAAAGAGGTATCAAGCAAAAGGATTTTGCTCAACAAATTGGTATGCAACCCTCGCACCTCAATGAGTTTCTGAAGGGGAAAAGGAACGTTACGGAGAAACTCGCTATGCTGCTTGAAGAGCACCTCGGCATTCCGTTCTACCTTTGGATGAAGCTTCAGTCCGATTTCTACTACGACAGCAAAGTCATTGCTGAACGCAAGGTAGCAGAGACTGAACTGGCCATGGAAGAGTGGACAAAATCGGTGAAGGAAAACCTTGCAAAGCGTAGTCAACGCTCTACTTCCTCCACTACAGTATAAGAAAGAGAACAGCCAAGAGCATTTCAACTCTTGGCTGTTCTTCTATATTTAAGTTAATCAGAGTTACGGATTAGTAACCTGGGTTCTGCTGAGAAGCAGCATCGCTATTAGTAATAGCGTCAATGTAAGCAGTCTGAGGAATTGGACGCAAGTTCATATAATCTTCGAACTTGTCCTTACCTTCACGGCCGCAACCATCATTAAATGCCTCCCAACGACCCTTGAGAGCCTTGCAACGAGACAAGTCAATCCAACGCTGCATTTCACCGCAAAGCTCACGAGTACGCTCGTTAAGGATGAAGTTCATTACCTTGCTGAATGTCTCGTCCGAACCGAAGTTGGTCTTGTCGGTCAAAGCATCATAAATCTTGTTGTCGCGTGCAGAGTTGAGAATGTCGTTGACACTGTTCAAATGCAAGTCTGATGCCTGTGCATTGATAGCAGCCTCTTGACCCTCCAACTTGTTCGACTCGAAGTAAGTGTTGGTCTCGAAATAGATGGCACCATCAGCCGAGAAACCACCACCCTTGCCGTCGCAATAAGCATTGTTCTTGTAAGCCTGGCCACCATCCACATGCTTGGCTCGGTCTTCACCTGCCTTGTACGCAGCACGGTCACGAAGCATATTGAGGTACTTAACGCAGTTTGCATAGTCACCCTTACGAGCATAAGCCTCAGCAGCGAAGAGAACATCCTCGGCAGAACGGGCGATGATACCGTCACGCGTACCGAACTGGTTGGCAATAGCAATACGATAGCCATCACGATACTTAGAGAGAGCTACGAAACGCTTCTGTGTGGCTGAACTGTGATAGCTGTAGTTGCCATGAACCGTAGTCCAAGTTGAGGTAAGGTCTTTGTTCTCGCTATCGCTCTTGAAGAAACGCACCATGGTATGAGGAGCTTGCATAACTCCATTACGAGTTACCTGACCCTCTACTCCCAAGTTTTCATACTCGGTATCACCCATATCGTTGACGATGTACTTGATGCCAAGTTCACCACCCTTGAAACGAGGGCTACCAACGGTAGCACCTTCTGGCAAAGTAGCACCTTCTGGCCATGTAGGAGCATTGGCAGTAGAGTTACAACCGTAAGTGGTGATGAATGACTTCCAGAAACGAGAGTCGTTCACACGGTCAAAGACATCGAGTGTATAGTTGGTGGTACGGAGATAACAGAACTCACGGTCGCCCGAGATATCACGCTTGGTACCTGCCATATCCTGATATACAGCAGGATAAGCAAGGTGCAACTGGTTGCCGAAACGTCCCCAAGTAGCCTGGTCATCCGAGAATTGAGCAGCAAGAATGACCTCACTGACTGTCTCGTTAGGACCATCGGCCTTCTGGTAGTCCCAGAGGTCAACATAGTCAGCACAAAGAGGATGAGCAGCAAGAACTTCGTCCGACTTGGCAATTACGTCAGCCAGGTCGGCATCCTTGTACTTTGCGCCCCAAGAGGCATTGAGTTCCGACTGACGGAACAACTTGGCCTTGGCGATGAAATGAGCAGCAGCATATTTGCTGATACGGCCTGTTGCCTCAAGTTTGGCAGGTACTTTTGCGTCAATCTCATTGGTTGGCAACAAGCTATATGCCTGCTCGAAGTCGCTGATAATTTGCGCATAGCACTCTTCGGCCGAAGCACGAACAAACTCAGTTTTGAGGATACCCTCCGAAGGCAGAAGCTGCAACGGTACACCGCCATACTGCTGTACGAGTTGGAAATAGCAGAAAGCACGCAGGAAGTATGCCTCACCCAAACGGGTGTTGTAGCGGTTTGCACTCTGGTTGTAGTACAACGGAATATTCTTGATGGCGATGTTGGCCGACTCAATACGGTTGTACATATTGTCCCACAAGTTGGCGATATTCGCGTTTGTCGAATTGAGCATATAACCATTCCAGTTCACATCCTGGTTGTTACCATCCGAGAATTCGTCGGTTCCCATAGGCCACATGATGTATGACCAAGTGCTGTAATTGAACTTGAACTTCAAGGCTGAGTATGTACCTACGATGAGGTCATCCAGGCCTTCCTGCGACTGGAAGTATTTAGTACTCTGCTTATGGTTCAACTCCTCGTCAATGAAGTCATCTGAGCACGATGGCATACCCATACCGACGCAGGCAACAGAGAGAGTACCGAGAATATATTTCTGAAATTTCATAAATCTTTTCCTTTCTTAAATAATTAGAAACCAATGTTTACACCCATAACGAAGGAACGGGTAGCAGAGGTAGCACCCATCGCCTTGGTGTTGTTGGAATAGTTGACAAAGTCGGTGTCAAGCCAATCGGTAGCACGATAGATAGAGAATGGGTTCATGCACTGTGCATAAATCTTCACTGAAGAAAGACCCGTCTTCTTCAACTGACTTGGTTTGAAGTTGTAACCTAAATTGATGTTACGAACCTTGATGTATGAACCATCCTGATAGTTCTGTGAAGACTGATAAGTATCAGCCGATTCACCATTGATACCAGGAGCGTAGTAGTCGGCATTCTCATTATGGCCTTCAACGAAGTAGTTGATTGAACGCTGCATATAGCGACCATCCAAAGTAAGAGCACCAGCCCTAACATCGAAGCCCATACGAGCATAGATGAATGCAGAGAGCTCCCACTGCTTGTAGGTGAAGGTATTGGTCAAACCGGCGCTCCAGTCAGGACGAACCTTACCAACAATAGCACGGTCATTAGTACCGTCAATCTTGCCATCACCATTCAAGTCCTTAACCTTAATCTGACCAGTCTTGCGGCCATAGGTAGAGGCATCGGCAGTAGTGCCATCGGCAAGGGTAACGGTCTGACCGGTCTTCCAGATACCATCATACACATAATCGTATTCAATGCCAAGTAGCTCGTCAACAATCCACTTATTTGCCAAGTCCTCCGACTTGCCATTTGCCAACTCGTCGATGTAGCAACGGTCAGCAGACCAAGAAAGACCTACAGTCCAAGCAAAATCCTTGTTCTTGATAGGAGTACCATTCAACTGAATATCCACACCGTGACCACGAGTCTTACCTACGTTATCATAGGTGGAAGTATAACCATTAATAGAAGGAATAGACTTGATCATCAAGCAGTCAGTAGTCTTGGTGGTATAGAAATCAACACTACCAGATACACGGCTATTGATAAACGAGAAGTCAACACCAAAGTTCAACTGGCTGGTATGCTCCCAACCTAAAGTCAAGTTAGCAGCCATGTTAGGAGTCTTTGCCGAAGCATCAGAACCTACATAACCCAATACAACGGTACTTCCCCACTGTTGGTTAAGACTCTGGATAGCACCCTTCGTGCTGTATTCTGCAATAGCAGCATTACCAGAAACACCATAACTTGCACGGATTTTCAAAGCATCCAACCAATCTTCGGTACTTTGCATGAAGTCTTCCTGCTCCAGACGCCAGCCTAAGCTGACTGATGGGAAGGCATCCCATTTGTGACCATCGGCCAACTGAGAGGCACCATCACGGCGTACAGAAGCCTGCAACAGATACTTGTCTTGGAACGAATAGTTGAGACGGGCAATATAAGAAGCCATAGAATGCTCAACATGGTCTGTTCCTAAGCTATAGCTTGTACTAGAACCGAGGTTATACCACAACTCTGTCGTCATAGCCACATTGGAAGAACTATTGTTCTGGTAGTCATAGAAATACTTATTTGCAGACTGAACCAAAGTCAAGCCTACCGAATGATCTCCGAAGGTCTTCTTATAATTGAGGATATTATCAAGTACCCAAGAACGGTACTGCTGCTTAGCTAAAGATGCTTTATTGTTGCCGTCTCCATTGATACCATCCTTTGCATTGAATTGTCCTAACTCATAGAACTTGAATTCAGCACCTAACTGTGAACGGAAAGTTAAGCCCTCAAGCGGAGCCCAGATTTTACCAAAATCAAGTTCAGCAAAGAAATTACTGTTGACATTGAACGTAGAGCGTCGGTTGGTATTGTATTTGAGTTCCTCAATAGGGTTGATGATGTTGACATCTCCATTAGGATTACGAAGATAATTGCCATTCTCATCATATGGAACCGTCCAAGGCAACATTGCCTGCAAAGCGCCATAGTAGTCACCGGCACCAGTCGTTGACTTGGTAAAGCTATAACCATAATCCTGTACACCATACGCACCCAGAATGCTGGAACCTAACTTCAAATAAGGCAGTGCCTGCACATCAAAATTGGTCTTCATGGTGTAACGCTCATATTCCTGACCAGGGATAACGCCCTCAGAATTGAGGTAACCGAAAGAACCAGAACCTTGGAACTTCTCTGAGCCACCAGCAAAACTTATAGTGTGCTCGTGACTCACACCTGTCTGCTTACCCTCGTCAGCCCAATCATAGCTACCTACCTTCGAAGCATCGTATGATCCTCCAGCCCAAGCCTTTTCGATGTTAGCCCAAGAAGCTGGAACAGAACCCCAAAGGTTCTTATCCTGAGCATATACAGGAACGACCTTACCGTTAGAATCCAACGTAGAGTTATAACTGCGTTTGCCGTTCTTATCTACAGAATTGTATTTAGCCATACGGGCATAGTCGAGCCACTCACTGGCAGTCATCATATCGGCTACATCATACAGCCATGACCACGTGACACTACCTGCATAGTTGACTGAAACCTTACCCTGCTTGCCGTGCTTGGTGGTAACGATAACGACGCCATTGGCACCACGGCTACCATAGATAGCGGTAGAAGCAGCATCCTTGAGGACATCGATGGTCTCAATATCCTGTGGGTTAATGTTCTCGATACCACCATTCTGCAACATAACGCCATCCACAACATAAAGAGGCTCGTTGCCTGCATTTGGAGAGCGGACGCCACGAATCTGAATGTTACCCACTTCACCAGGACGCTGTGAATTGGTAATGTCCACACCAGCTACCTTACCTTGCATACCTTGGAAAGCATCCTTCACTGGCATGGCGGTTAATTGTTGTGCACCAACATGAGCGGTTGCACCAGTCACGTCGATCTTGCGCTGCACGCCGTAACCGACCATGACGACCTCGTCGAGCATTTGGTTATCCTCCTCGAGGGTGACGTTGATTTTAGACTTGCCTGCTACGCTGACCTCCTGGGTGGCATAACCCATGAAGGAAACCTTCAAGGTAGCGTTATCAGACACATTCTTGAGAGAGAAGTTACCATCGGCATCCGTCATGGTACCTTCCTGTGAGCCCTTGACTACCACGTTGGCACCGATGATTGGCTCACCGTAATTGTCAACCACTGTACCGGTCACGGTCTTCTGGGCGAAGGCCGAGACAGAGATGAACAGCATGGTAAAGAGCACAAGACAAAGTTTAGTTACTCTGCTTTTCATGTTTGATTAAATTTGTTAATAAATAAGTTAGTTTGAAATTATTCGCTAAATGATTGTACCTTGATTACAAACTTGAGGGAGTTAACGGAGTTATCGCTTCGCTCATGTAGTTAACGGACAAATGAAGGGAGAATGAATAATTAAAAGTGAAAAGTTAAAAGTGAAATCCTCGCCGTCTGTCAGCGCCAAAGGCTATTAGCGTGCGAAGCACTCTTAACGGCTCGCAGAGCCTATTAGCTTCTTCTGTCGTCTCTAACTACTTAATTAACTCCTTTACCACATTTCCAACCTCAAGTATTTTCACTACGCGTATTTGTGGTTACAATGATGTTTTTCACCCACAAATATGGTAATTATTTAATATACTGGTGCAAATTTATTAAATATTTTTAATATATCTGCTAAAATTTGTGAATCAGGGTGCCATTTTGCCCCTTTTTCAACAATTTTTACCCATAATTCCCCTCATCATCCGAGGCTGGGCGCTCCATCTGTATCTTACAGTATTCGGTAGGTAACATACCGAACTCCTTACGGAAACAGTTGGAGAAATACTTGGGGTCGTTGAAGCCCACGCTGTAAGCCACCTCGTTGACACGCAGGTTGGGGTTGCTCTCCATGATCTGGCAAGCCGCCTTGAGACGGATGTTACGGATGAAGCCCGACGGGTTGAGGTTGGTGAGCGAGCGCAGTTTCTTGTAGAGGGTGGAACGGCTCGATGCCATCTCGCTGGCGAACTGCGCCACCTCGAAGTCGGTATCGCTCAGGTGGTTATGGATGCAGGCAATGGCGCGTGCCAGGAAGTCCTGGTCGATGTCGGTATAGTGCAGGTTCTGGAGGTCGAGGGTAATCTCGTCCTTGAACGAGTCGGCGTCGCGCTGGCGACTACGCAACAGGTTGTGAATACGTGCCAACAGAACAGAGAGACTGAACGGCTTGGTGAGATAGGCATCGGCACCGGCCAAATAACCGGCATCGCGGTCCTCCTCGGTGCGCTTGGCGGTGAGCAGGATGATGGGAATGTGGCAGACCTCGACGTCGGCCTTGGCGCGACGGGTCATCTCCATGCCATCCATGTTGGGCATGATGACATCGGACACCACCAGACTGACGTCGTCGGTGTGCATGATGTGGAGTGCTTCCAGTCCATCGGAGGCCAACAGGACGTTGAACTCCCGTCGCAACAACCGCTGCATGACGGAACGCAGCTCTTCGTTGTCCTCGACCAACAGAATCTTGGGTGCATCGTTCTCCTCGACGACCTCCTCTTCCTCGGCCACGGCGGCAGCCGCATCGGCATCGTCCAATACCAACGGCACCCCAGGTTTTGGGTCGTCTATCTGTATAATCTGCTGTGGATCATAAGCATCCGCCTCGATAGGCAACTCGATGCTGAAAGTGGTTCCCTGCCCCACCTTCGACTCCACCTGTATGGTGCCTCGGTGCAACAGGACCAGGTCGTGCACCAACGAGAGGCCAATGCCCGTGCCGATGGTGTGACTCTGTCGGTAGTCGCCTTCGTAGAACCGGCGGAACAGTCCTTTCAGCTGCTGTTCGCTCATGCCTCGACCCGTGTCGCTCACCTGCAGGAGGACGTTGCGCCGACCGTCGGTATAGGTGGCTTTGAGCACGATATTTCCGCCCGATTCGGTATATTTCGCGGCATTGCTCAATAGGTTATAGACAATCTTATCGACCTTATCGGGGTCAAAGTATCCGCGCATCACCTCCTGTTGGCACTGCACCGACACCTCCAGATGATGCTGACGGATGAGGGGGATGAAACTCTCCACCTCATGGCGCAGGAAGAGGGCGATATCTCCCTCGGCCACACGGAGTTGCAGGTTACCGGTCTCGGCCTTGCGGAACTCCAATATCTGTTGCAGGAGGCGCACCAGACGGCGTACGTTGACACCCATGGTCTCGATGAGTTCATTCTCGCCGTTCATCTGGCTCTTGAGTTCTTCGAGCGATGCGGAGATGATCGTAAGCGGCGTAACGAGTTCGTGGGTGATGTTGGCAAAGAACTGCAACTTGACGTGGTTCAACTCCTCGACCTTCTCGTTCTCCAACTTCTGCACCCGCAGGGCATTGCGCAACATGACCTTGTTCTTGATGGTGTGCAGGATATAGCCCAACACCGCAGCGCCCAGACACATATATATAATATAGGCCCACCACGAGAACCACCACGGCGGGGTGAGTGTTATCTTGAGGCGACACACCTGACTCCAGTCGCCGTTCTCGTTGCTGCCCTTCACCTCGAAGGTATATGCGCCAGCCGGCAAGTGGTCATAGTAGGCGACGCGGTTGCCGGCATCGACATAACGCCACACGTTGTCGAAACCCACCAACCGATAGGCGTAACGGTTGTGCTGCGGCATGTTGTACGACAAGGCGGAGAACTTCACCTCGAAGTTGTCGTACTTGGACGACAGGGTGACGGCATCGGAATGCGTTATGTGCTTGTCCGTGATGGCGTTACGCTCCTCGTCGGGCAACTGTGACAGCGATATGCCGTTAAGCATCAAGTCGGTGATGCGGCACACCACGTCGCGCTTGGCAATGCGGGTGGCAAAGGGTCGGAAATAGACCAGACCCTGGTTGCAACCAAAGTAGAGCATCCCGTCGGCCTGATAGGAGGAACGCAGGTTGATGAAGTTACCCGGCAGACCGTCGGAGCCCGAGAAGATGTGCATCGTGCCGAGGTTCAGACTGTCCAACGACATATAAACCAACGCATTGTCGGTACCCAACCAATAGTTGCCCACCGAATCCTGTTCCATGCAGGTGACCATGTCGCCAGGGAGGTTATATTGCCGATGGACGGCCTCGAAACGGCGGCTCTGCTCGTCGTACAGGCAGAGTCCAGCCGACTCCAATCCTGCCCAGACGTGTCCCCGTCGGTCGGTATAAACAAACAGCACGCTGTTGCCCGGCAACGTGCCTGCTTCGATGCTGTAATGCTCTACCTGACAGCTCTTTGGGTCATGCAGGTTGCCGCTCAGGCGGACGATGCCGTGCGACGAAGTGGAGAGCCAGACGTCACCTTTCACACCCACCGCCACATGCACCATGTCGCAACCCAACAGCGAGTCGCCCCGCCCGGCGGCATAGGCGTAGTTGGTGCCATCGGCATAACGAACACCCAAGCCGCGGTAGGTGGCTATCCACCAGTTACCCTCTTTATCTTCAGTGAGATAGTGTATGTTGTTGGAGGGCAGGAAGGCGGCTTGCGGTTGTCGGTACAACCCCACCTCGCGCCCCTCGGAACAGACGGCAAGGCCACGGTCGCGCAGGGAGACCAACACCTCGTCGGTACGCTCGCTGTGGAAAACGCCCTGCACCTTGACGGCCTCGGCTTTCTCGTCGAAGACGGGACGCGCCTCCTTGCCTCGGATATACGCCACATTGTAACCGGCGGCAATCCACAAGGCATTCTCCTTATCGACATAAACTCCCTCGACGGAGTTGGTGGCCACAGAGGTCAACTCCCTGGGGCTCAACGTATTGAAGAGCGAACTGTTCAGGTTCGTGTGGAAGACGCCGCCATTGTCGGTGGCCAACCAGATCATCCCCTCGCTGTCGCAGATGACGTCGTTCACCTCATGCTCGGGGAAGTAATGGTGCCGCGCATCGTCGCTGTAGTTGATGAAATGGGGCTTGCCCAAGGCATCGACCTGCATCACGCTGATGCCCAAACGGGTGCCCACCCAGATGAGATGGTCTTTGGGGTGTTCGACGAACGAGAGGACATGGTCGGACAACAGCGAAGTGGCATCTTCGTCGCTGTGGACGTACCGTTCGATGTGCAGCTCCTGCTTGTCGGTCGAGAACGTAAGTCGCAGTAAACCATAGCCGTACGTACCCAACCAGATGTTTCCATAGGTGTCGCGCAACAGGCGTTGGTGACTGATCTGCCTGCGCCCCTCTCCGGGCATGTCGTAATGGATGAAACGGTGCTCGCTCGGGATGTATCGATACAGACCATTGGCCCACGTGGAGATGAAAAGGTCTCCATCGGCATCCTCCAGCAAGGACTGACAATTGGCATTCTCGGGCGACGGTCCGTTGAACCCCTGTCCGGCCAACAGGTACAAGGTGTCGCGCCCCTCATCGTAACGATACACACCGCGGAGGAAGGCGAAATAGAGGTTGCCGTCTCTGGTCTGCACGATGTGCTGGATTCGTGGGCGCGCCACGTTGCTCAAAGTATAGTCGCGCATCTGGCCCGTGTGCAGGTCCAGACGACTCAGTCCCTCCTCGGTGCCAATCCAGAGGCGATGCTTGCGGTCCTCGCAAAGCGCCAATACATTGTTGTTTATCAGTCGGTTAGGGCTGTCAATACTGGCATTGTACTTGCGCACGCCATATCCGTCGTAGCAATACAGGCCATGGTAGGTGGCCATCCAGATGAAGCCGTCACTGTCCTGCAAGAGGCCGTGCACCTTGCTGGTAGGCAACCCCTGCTGCGTGGAGTATTGGCTGAAGGTCAATCCCTCAGGCACTTGACCCAGCAAGGTCATCGTCGCTACCCAGCAGGCAACGACCACACTCACGATTCTGTTCAGGACAGTGCTCATCAAGATATTAAACAAGAATTAAACAGGAAAAACTCAAGAATTAGAGAATTGGAGAAAGAATAGAAAACGTGATTCAATAAATCTCCTCCAACGGGTTAAACTATAAACGTGGAATTTTACAGAAATCGCCCTTACCTACCGCAAAGTAACACAATATTTAATATACCAAGGTCGAATCATGGTTAAAAAATGGGTAAAGGGCCACAAATTCAGGGCGTTGGGGACAAAGTGTAAAGTTGAAAATCACATTTGAAACGCAAAAAAGTCATTTCAAATGTGATTTTGGAAGTCGAGTTTCACATTTGAAACGCATTTTTCCTCGTTCAAATGTGATTTTGGATTTTCAAAGCGGAGCCTGTTCTCCTAAATCGCTTAGTCCATGAAGCGATTTTTGCCAAATTTCGCTTATTGCAGTAACCTTTTTTGATGGAAAATCGCTTATTGCAGTAAGCGATTCCGTCCGAATGAGGATAGTACCTCCCCCTACCATCGCGCTCCCAATCGGGGCAAACTTGGGTCCATAATTGGTCTTAATTCGGTGATTGATTTCTCTTGATCCGACCTTACGCCAATCATACTCCAATCAATACCCAATCAATACCTGACTAATACAAAATCATCACAGCAACAGCCGATGGACGGCAGGGCACAAGAGGAGCGAAAGGGGTAGAACGGAAAAATGCTGTTGCAGGGAAAGATTCTCAATACCGAGAAAAATGCTTAAACAAAAAACCTAAAATTAAGAAGAGTAAAAATACCAAGAAAAATGTTTAAACAAAAATCCAAAGATAAAAAGGAGTAAAAATATCGAAGGAATTATATAGAACAAAAGCACAAACCATTGACCATGTTTGATGCATTTTTGATTATTAAATTTTCGTTTAGAGGTCAATAATTGGACAATCTTTTCAATGTCTTTATCCTCAAAATAGTCTATCCTTAGGGTATTTATCTTTCGTTCATACTGGTCATAAAAATCCAAGAACTGATATTTTCCACCATATCTACCATATGGGTACGTCCGCGTTCTGCAATATTTGAAATCCTTCCACGACAGTTCTACCCTTTTGCGCAAAAAGAACGGAGCTGTTCTTCCTTCAAAAAATAAGCCCGAACTACTAAACGTCAAATGGTTATGAATTAGGACTAAATAATAGGTTATCATCCAAGAAGAAAACAATACCAAGGAAAGAGGAAAAACCAAATGATTATGCTTTTCCTCTATGTATCTAAGGGATATAAAAATAGCAAAAACAAAATAAATTCCCACCCCAATATAACACTGAGCTTTCGAGGGTGAGAATATAATGGGTTCATTATTTTCTTTCATGATTACTTCTCTTTTGCCTATTGCTCAAATAATACAGAACCGTATTCTATTTCAATAGATGCCAAATTTCGCTTTTTCAGTAAGCGATTTAGACTGAATTATTCAAATTTCAAAAAAACTTACTGGCGAGCAGGTTTATCTTTTATGACCAATGTAATAAGAACTCCAAGCAATAACATTATAATTGAAAAGAAGATGATTTCGAAATGCCCAACTGCTGGAGTTTCTAAATCATGAGATACATTATTATAATACAAAATCATCGAATATTTCAATGCTACACATACTGCAGATAAAGTATACAAATGAAATACTAAAAAGCTCATTAAGTTCTTTGCTACATAATAATTAATTATTACTGCCAAAGGAATTTCCACAAACAAGATAGCATCTCCACTTACACCTGTTCTATAAACAATCATATTCCAAACGGGTATCAAGGAACTAAAGGTTAAGGTAACTAGAGTAATCCAATTAAGACTCTTGTTTATTAACCACAAAGACAGAACCGCTACTATCAATGACGTGACATTAATAACCCCAGCCCACAATTTTGGGCTTTCTATCTCTACTGGAAGACATAGAACACCCCAACAGATAAAGATGGCCGAACCTATCAGCAGCAAAATGGCAAAAAGTTTCTTTTTCATTTTTAAATGTTTTTGTTATTATGTATTTCAATACAAAAACATTCCCACCCACAAATAGCTCTGAGCTTTCGAGGGTGAGAATGTTATGGGTTCATTGCATTCTTTCTTCATTACTTCGCTTGTGCCAGTTTCTTGGCATGAGAATTGTCGAACCAGATTTTTTTCTTGGTATAGTATTGGCTGATTTGAGTCAAATCGATGACGTCGCAGTTGCCTACTTCGCTCTGGCCGGCAAACTCATTGAGTTCGAGGTAATAGCGCATGAAGTTGTACTCATCCGATGCTTTGGTCACGAAGAAAGGCATCTTCTGTGTGCCGTTGCCCGTCGTTTCGATAGTGCTGTAGATGCTGTTGGCGCGCTTGAGGAAGTTGTCGGCATCGGACTCGAAGAAGTTTGGACTGCCAGCTTCCAGTTGTCTCCGGATACTCCACTCGGCAATGCGCAAGGCGGTGAGCGACAGGGAGTTCATCTCCAAGGCATAATTAGCCAAGCGATAAGACTCCTTGTACTTACCGGCATTGTAAGCCTCCTCTGCCTTGACGGCCATGCCCTCCTCTCGGTTCTTGGTCAAGACGGCTTGGCCATAGACCGCCAGGCGTTTCTCGTCGGCAGTCAAGGTGCGATCTACGGCAACCAGACGCTCCACAAGTGCGCGGATAGAGTCGGGTTGATTAGCTGCGAGACGCTCCACAGCGCTCCAGTTGATAGGTTTGATTTCGCTCTGCGCAAAGGCTGCGAAGAACAAGATACTGAAAAACAGAATCAATAAAGTCTTTTTCATAAGCCAAGAATATATCTTAAATTTCCCAAATGGTTATTTACGCTGCAAAGATAACTAATAAGTAAACAATATGCAAGAAATTGCAAATATTTCTATATTTATTACATTATTTTGACTTATCTTGCAAGACAGACGTATTCTTTTCCAAGCGGAAATAGATATAACTGATGAGGAAGAGCAAGATGCCTGCGACGAGGAAACTGATGGGTCGGTAGAAAGCATTGTCGAACACGATGTCCCAGAACAGCAACTTGATGACGCAGACCATGGTAAGTACCAGTCCGTAGAGGCGCAAGCCCTTGTAGTTGAAGCGGAAACCTGCCACAATGAAGGCGATGGCAAGGACGATGCCGGCCAACGAAATGAGATAGGAAACTGCAGAGAACCGACCGAGGATGATCCACAAGGTCCAGGTGAACTTCAAACCGTTGTAGAAGCTCACTCGCCGCTCTGGCAAATACCGCATCAAGGAATTGACGCGACGCAGATTGACAACAGCCAGCATCAGGACAAAGACGACCAGGAGTGCCGTTTCATAAGGTTCCGTACCCTCCAGAGGATGAATGAAGTGCAGCCGTTCGGCCTCGCCGCGAAGCAAACAGGTGCCAAGCAACAGAAGCAATTCATGGGCCGCGATACAGAGTTTGTTGCTAATCGGCTCAACCGTTCCTGTGCGTGGGTCGATAGCGAAACGCTTCACGCCACACAGGATGACAAAGAGGGCACTCAATATCCAGACCTCGGTTCCGCCCAGTATGTCGCACAAGTTCAAGGAGATAATGAAGCAGAACGCCAATGCCGACAACCCGAGTTTGTCGGCCAGGTTGTAGTGTCGCCAGGTCCAATAGGCGACAAATAAGGCAACGGCCAGATAGATACCCCAGGCCACTAAGCTCTTGTAATGGTGGCCCATGCTGATCAACAGGTTGATGGCCATCAGGATATAGGCAAAGGCTTTGAGGCCATTGGACTGTCTCTTCTGCCCCAGCAACCACATCAGTGTGGCAGCGGATATTCCGGTCAAGGGGCCGCCATAGATATTGGGCACTTGAAGCAGGGCATGCGTCTCGCCCATCATCGACAGGAAGAGACGGAGAGGCAGGACAAAAAAGGCGAGCAGGATGCTCAACGCCTGGAGAATGTGACCTTGGCGTACTTCATCGGTGGTGATGAATGGCTTGAAGATATTGGTGATGAAATAGGCACAAAGCAAAAGATAGGTCAGTTCGGCATCCAACCAGTTGCAATCGCACAACTCCAGGATGCCCACTAGCAAACAGACCTGGAGGGTGCGTGGCTCGACCATCGAACGACGTCGCCATACCCAATAACCGCAGCCAAACAATGCTGCGAAATAGAGGAAGACACCGCACTGCAACTGCACGTAATCCACCGACTCACCTATTGCTGTGGCATATCGTTGGACTTCGTACTCGATGCACAAGTTCGGGGCATAGCCGATGGTGTAGAAGAAGATATAGACATATCCTACAATGCGAAGTAGCGGTTTACCATAGTAACAGCCAATGCCCAGGGCCAGTAGCGCAGGCACAAAGAACGAGCCGCACCAACCGTGATAGAAAGTGCCGAAATTCAAGGCAGGAATCACGACGGCAGTAAATCCGCTCATCAGGTAGAACAGGACTTTCCGATTCTTCAACGACGAACTGCCAAAGTATTTGTAATACAGCGCACTGAGGCCTAACAACGTGACACTCAACAAAAGACTCCACGCCACCGGATTGTCGAACAATGACATGGAACCGAAGTAGAGATCCAGGCTCAATAAATTCGCATTATCACGATATTGGAACTGTGTGGCGCTCCACATCAATACGAACAACGTAAGGAGGGTTGGTACTGCCAAAAGGAGGCGTTGACGAATCTGTCGGTGGTAGTAAATCACCTGACCCACCAACACGGCAGTCGTCGAAAGGAAGATAAGCAACTGCGCCAACGTGCTGCTGTCATAGTTGTCGGCCATAGGCAACATCACCAACGGATATTGCCACAACAACCAGGCATCCTGCTTGTAGCGGCGTGTCCAATTGGTGGCAAACAATGCTCCCACACTGAGCATATAGACAATAAGTCCGACGGGCGAACCGCCCCAACGTTGCACGGTCATATAGGCCGAAATCAAGATGCCGATGTAGCAGATGTAACAGAACATCCGTGACTTGTATTTGCTCAGTGCCGTCATGGCAGCTATCCACAGCACGACACAGACCATCAGAGGCACTTCGGGCAACACGCCAAGCACCAGATGCGACACTAACAAGGTGACGTACAGACCCGCTGAACCGCATCCTGCCAACGCGGCAAACAGGGTACGGAATTTCGTACTGCTATGCATTCGCCAGACACCGACTCCGGCTATCGCGGCACTCACCAACGTCATCAGGATAGCCTTCATCGTATCGGTCAGACGAGGTTGTATCAGACTGCCGAACAGCACTAAGGCAAAGATAATCAACGCCGAACCAGCCAGCGGAATGAGCATCTTGCCAATCTTGGACTCCAACGACTTGCCCGCCGGAATCAGTTCGTCCGCCGCTGCCTCTTTTCCTGCCGAGTGGGGCAATGCCGGTTGCATTCTTCCCATCGGTTGGAAATCAATAGGTTCGGCGACCGTCGCTGCTTGTTCCTCGTCGGCCGCTGGCTCCTTCTCAGGTTCGACGGCAGTCGGCTCTACGACGGGCTCCACCGGAGGCTCCTCAATCATGGGCTCCACGGTAGGCTCCTCTTCGGCAATCGAAGTGGGTGCAGACTTATCTCTCAGTGCTTCTTCGCCAACCGACATAAACGACTGCATATCAATCTCTTCGGCCTTCAGAAGCGCCATTTCGCGTTGCAACTCTGCGACCTGGGCTTCCAGTTCGCTGACGCGCTCCTCCAAACTCTGTTTTTGTCTTGATGAATCCATAGTTTTCAAGTTGTTATGCCCTATTGCTCGATGTCTCAAAAAGTATCAACGAAGGTAACCACACTTTTCCAAGACATTATAGTGTCCTAAAGAATCTACATGATAGTAAATCTTCCTTTGGAACTCTCCATCAAAGAACTTATTATCGTTATCTTTCATCGCTTTCTCAAAATTGATAGTAAGCAGGTTGGCCTTATACCGAAGCTTCAAATCTTGCAAGGTTATACCCTTCAGGAAGGGGTCAATACATTCTTGCGGCACATCATCATCCATATTGAAGATAACCAGAATGGGACCTAACAAAGTATAACCTTTGCACTTATGGGAGAGTGCATAAGGGTCATTTTCAATAAGTTTCCTATCTTCGTGTTCCCACTCCTTGACAGCCTCTTCATACAGAATCTGAACTTGTTCCGGAGACAATTCTTCTCCCTTCTCATCGAAAGGCATCGGCGGCGGCGGTGGCGGCGGTACTGCATTGGGATAAAATGTCCAGTTAAGCGAACCCCAAACATTAACCTCTGCCATTGGTTTGTTTTGGGTCTCCGAGGCAAGACCATGCTGTGGCAATCTAAAGTTCAAGTAAATACAAAGTGTATCTCCCGTCACCCACGGCTCCTCCAGCATTTTCGGATATACCCTTTGGATGAAATCCTCCACCAAGGACTCCAATGGCATCTTCTCTGTCTGACTGCTTTGGCAAGACACGCCCAACAGCATACAGGACAATATGAAAAAAAGGGATAGGTATATCTTGTTCATAAGCACTCGAATTATCTTTCCAATGATGGAACTCTATTTCACATTATTTTTTCCCACTCTTCACTTTACAATCCACTTCGAACGGGATGATAGCGTTCAACGCCTTTTGTCGGAAGTCGGCCAACTTATCATGCATAAAGGGCATGATGTCGTCTCCATAGACGCGGTGGGTGTAGAAGATTAGTTGCAAGGCAGGAAAGCCGTCCACCTTTATCATCCGGTATTTATGGACATCAAATTCAATCATTTCCAGAGTGTCGTTCTTGCTCTCGTAACACATGAAATCAATCATCCACTCCGACTTGTCGGGACTATTGGCGATGGCCCAATTCCAGACATCCTTGTTCTTACGACCCTTCAGTTCCGCCTCTTTGGCTCTCACCGCCATTTCCGGTGTTGCATTAGGGGCAACGTTTACATAAACGGTAAACATATCCTCGAACTTCTCATAGGTCTGTCCCTTCGGAAAATACTCCTGCAAATAGACCGTCGAGCTGTTTTGGCTAAATCCCAAATGATACTGGATGCCGTTGAATTTCAAATCACTCACACCGAGGTAGTCCTGCACCTTTTGTGCCATCAACGTCGTCGATGCCAGAACCAACAGCAAGGATAAGATAAGTTTTTTCATCGCTCTATAAGTTAGATTTCTGTTCTGTATTTTGGTTTAAACTATTCTTGCTATGTCTGCGGACATACCAAATCAGGAGAACCCAAAGTCCCAAAGGTATGAGGAAGGAAATCGTGTGGCGGATTGGCTCCTCTTCGCGATGCGCTTCCGCTTGTTTTTTGTTAAAATAGCCATTAGGACCCATGGCCGCGTTCCGTTCCAAATTCCGTTGCTTCAAAGCATCGATAAATTGCAGAGAATCAACTTGATTCAAAAGGATCTCGTCCCTATCTTCCTGAGGATAAAAAGCCACCAACGAGTAAGTTTCCGCAGCCGAGCATGCCACTACGATACTGTCTTCCGATACCCACAAATCCCGGACTATACCCTTATTCAAGGAAGGTTTGGACTTTTCGCGATTGCCAATATAAGCCGCTTCTGGAAGGTCAATGGCATATAGATAATAACTCTGCGTAAGTGGAGCCTCCCAATAATCGCCAAAGCCCCAATCTACATCCTTTTTTGCTGACACATAGAAATTACCAATCATACCCAATACAAACTCACTGCCTATAAACAGAGACGGAGTCAGTGCCGCGCTTAATACGACCAACCATTTGAACCGCATTATCCTCTTGCGTACTATCAACCAAGCCACGACGGCACAGATAATGCCCAACACCACTGCGGCAATTAAGGCAATAACGAACAACAGAAAGAATGAGAATATAATGGCCATAATTATATTATTTTGCTTTTTCCAACTCCTGCAAGAAATATACTGGATTAGTGAAGATGAAATACTTCATTGTATATCTCAGTCATACTCTCGAAGATTATATGTTAGAGTCGATGTTCTAGAACTATTAGGACATATTGTCGCTACTCGGATATATGGTTGATCATTCTTTCGGACATATATGTTTAATGATAAATAGGCATAAATACATGTTTCCCCTTCTATATAAGCTTGAAAAATTGAACTAACAGGACCGACCTCAAACTTCTGCTCTTCTGACGTACAATTAATAGTTTTGGAAATCAAATCACCTTTTTCATCTCTATATTTGATATAGTGCGTATGAAAACTGTCATATCGAGCTGAATATTGAACATAGTACTTATCCTTAGGGGTAGTGGCTTCGACTTCAATCTCTTTTTCGACAGTGTTATCATCTTCGGTTTCACATCCAACGAACAGAAGAACTAATAAAATAAACAAAAAATGTCTCATATACAAATAATTAATTGGAAGTTAATAACGTTTCTACACTTCAATAGACAAAAACGGCGTTGCAAATATACATATAAAAACTGAAATGCCCACACCTTTTGTCCATTTTTTTATAATTTCAAATCTTTATCTGCAAGGAGGAACGCCACGAAGTGGCAATACCGATCAGCCCAGGGCAACGCCCTGGGTTTACGTGGACAAGAAAGGAATGCGCCCTGTAAGGGCAACACCGTCAATAATCAATCTGTCCATAGATATTTCTCATCATATTCAATGTTATATAATTGGAGAAATTGCAAATATTCCTCTCTGAAGGTTTGTTTCTTGTGATGTTCGGCTTGATTCAACAAGTAACGAATCACCGTATTGACTTGCGATTGACCAATCGAAAAAGCACCATATCCACCTTGCCACGCAAAATCCACATAATATGGTGACAATGTCTTAATCCAGCGACTACTATTCCGCTTCATCTCTTCCACCACATGAGCCGTATTCTCTGTCTTGGACAAGGTAATGAGCACATGAACATGGTCTTCCGTCCCTCCCACCTGCAAAACTTGACAACCTGCAATATTCACCATCTTTCCGATGTAACGGTGCAAGGAAACAATATCTTCAGGTCTGATTTTCCGACACGTCGTTTTTAGGTGAAATACGATGTGCAAGTATATTTTTGTAAGCGATTGTGACATTTAATCATTTTATTTATAGGTTCTTACGGTGCTGCCCTTACAGGGCGAATGTCCTCTATCTACTTGATACCCAGGGCGTTGCCCTGGGCTATTCGATGTTGCGCTTTCAGCGCGTTTACCGAATCCGCACGATTTTACTTTTCAAACTTGCGTTGCAGCGCCGTCAAGGGCCAAGTCGCGTCAAACCAGACAGTTTCGGCGTTGTAATACTGACTTGTTTCGCTCAAAGTAATGACATCGCAGGTGTCCACCAATTTTTGTCCTGAGTACTCCCAGATCTCGAGAAAATACCTCATGAAATTATACTCATCAGGCACCTCGGTAACGTACAACGGATAATCTTCACTGCCATTACCCGTTGTAGCGATGGTATTGTAAACACGTTGTGCACGGAGGTAGTAGATCTCGGCATTTGATTTGGTGTACTTCGTGCTACCCGCTTTGACCATCTTCAAGATGCTCCGTTCTGCCAACGAGAGTGCCTTTGTATTGAGCGGATTCTCTTTCAGGAGGGACTTGGCACATTCAAGCGCCTCTTCATATTTCCCTTGACCATAGAATTTGTCACCATCCATCGCGGTTTTGCTTGTACCCAAACAAGGACAGAGAATCCCCATGCCATAAATTGCCAAACGACGTTCTTCCCAAGTCAGTGAACGATCCAGTGTATCGGCCGATAGACGCTTGGCCAAAGCACGCACACTATCACATTGGTTTTTAGCAACTTCCTCCATTTGTTTCCAGTTGACAGGAAACAATTCTCTCTCTGCACGGCATACTCCTACCATGCACATCAAAAGCAAAGATAAAAAAAGCTTTTTCATCGTGTTTATTAGTTTGATTTTTGTTCTGTATTTAGTTTATTGTCTTTCAAGGACTTCGAACTATTCAAAATTACCGAATAATTGCCCACCGAATGTCTCTATTTAAGGAAATATGACAAAAACGGCGTCGCAAATATACATATAAAAACTGAAATGCCCGCACCTTTTGTCCATTTTTTTCAAAAAAGCAGGCTTTTGACTGCGTGGGGTAGTCAAAAGCCTGTCTATGCGATATGAAGTAGTTGGTTCTAATCCATCTGGACCAACAACCTATAAAACAATCTCTATCTTGTTGCTATCCAAACGTTTACCATCCAACATATAGTAGCGGTTACAACCCATTTTACCCCGTTTTTCTACATGGTCGGAGCAATGGTAATGGATGGTGTGCGTCACGCCTCTGGGGAAGGTGAGGACGATGTCTTCATCCATATCAACAGCTCCGTCAATTTCGCCGACATAGATCATAAAGTTGTCAGCCTGTTTCCATTCCCAACTCTTTCCCGTCCAGACGAATTCATGATCGACCAGACAGAAACCGTGCCATTGTGCCATGTACACTCTGGTGTATTCAGGAAAATTCTTACGAATCTGATACGTCTCGCCCTTGAAGGTGGCGGTCATGACATCCACCACACAACTGTTGCTCAATGTGTCAAGCAGGTCGTTACCGTACATATCCTTCACCGATATCAATATCTCGGCAGGCGCCCAATCGACAATCCAACCATCCGAATCGTCATCATCCGAAGAACAACTGCTCCATGCACTCACACCCAACAGGGCTACCACTGCCCACAATAATGTACTTAACTTTTTCATGTTTTAGTCCTTTTTTTGTGAATAAATAGTGAGTCCCAAGAAAAAGTCGAAACAGGTCTGTCGCCCCTTCGGGGCTTAACTGTAACCGTTTGATTTTCAAGAAGGGGTTTCACCCCTCCCTGTGGTCTTTAGGTCCCTTCGGGACTTTTTCAAGCGGGCTCAATAGTTAATACACTTACTAAATGCTGCCGTTGGCGAAATACTGCATGAAAAAGAACGAAAAAGAAACTTCGTACGAAAACCAAAACTTCGTCAACGAAAACGAAAACGATAACGAAAAAAAGGAACCAAAACGAAAACGATAACGAAAAAACTCCTTTACACTCACATAAACTCTGAGAGAGATTATAACAACGGTAAACGAAGAAAGCTCAAGCAGAATTAACTCACTTAAACTAGCGAGAGGAACAAGAAAACTACCGAAAGGAAAGGGATGAACCACGGAAGGCACGGAAGAACACGGAATTAAATTACCCTCTACGAGAGGAGGGACAGGGAACACCGAATTGAACAAATACAGACGAATATTCTTGCGCGCAAACGACTGACGGAAAGGATATTAAACGAATTATGAACTTCGTACGAAAACGATAACAAAAACGAAAACGAAAAAGCCTCCGTCAACTATAACAACCGAATTCTCTAATTCTCATTCATTCCCCCTGTCGCCCAAAAAAATTCTCTAATTCTTGAGTTTAATCTTTTCTTGAGTTAATCTTTTCTTGATTATCCTTGACCCCACGAGTGCTTGTCCAGGTTGCGGTACGAGATGGCCTCGGCAATGTGGGTTGAGGAGATTGACTCGCACCCTTCATAGTCGGCAATGGTACGTGCCACACGCAAGATGCGGTCGTAGGCGCGAGCCGAGAGGTCCAGTTTGGTCATGGCATTACGGAGCAGGCGGAGCGAGGCCTCGTCCAACTGACAATATTGGCGCAATTGAGCCGGCCCCATCTGCGCATTGCAGTGAATCGTCTCGGTCCGACCCACGGCATTGAGTTGAGCCGCCGCCGACAGTTGAGCAAAACGCTCCTCCTGAATGCGTCGTGCCTTGAGCACACGTTCACGGATGGAGGCCGACGACTCCGAGACATGATGACGGGACATCTCCTCGAACGACAGTGGGCGAATCTCAATCTGCATGTCGATGCGGTCGAGCAACGGGCCCGAAATACGTCCCAGGTACTTACGCACCTGCGATTCGGTACAGGTACACTCGTGCGTAGGGTGGTTGTAGTAGCCGCATGGGCAGGGGTTCATCGATGCCACCAACATCACGCTCGATGGGTACGTCACCGTGTTTTTGGCACGGGCGATGGTGATGACACGGTCCTCGAGGGGTTGGCGCAACACCTCCAACACCTCACGTCGGAATTCTGGCAGTTCGTCCAGATAGAGCACTCCGTTGTGCGCCAACGAGACCTCACCCGGCAGCGGATTCGTGCCGCCACCAATCAGCGCCACACTCGATATGGTGTGGTGCGGTGAACGGAAAGGGCGTTGCGTGATGAGACCCGTCTCGGCACGCAGACCCGCCACGCTGTGTATCTTGGTGGTTTCCAACGCCTCGCCCAACGAGAGCGGCGGCAGGATACTGGGCAGACACTTCGCCATCATGGTCTTGCCCGCACCCGGAGGACCCACCATGATGAGGTTATGACCACCCGCAGCGGCGATGGCGAAAGCACGTTTCTCGACCTCCTGCCCCTTGACGTCGGCAAAGTCGGCAGCATAGGTGCGCTCCGCCTTGGCAAACATCTCGCGCGTGTTGACCTCCAACCGTTCCAACTCTCCGCGTCCACTCAGGAACTCGATGATCTGGTGCAGGTCGTCGGCAATGAGCACCTCCAACTGGTTGACCACCGCCACCTCACGAGCATTCTCGCGCGGCACAACGATACCCTTCAACCCCATCTTACGGGCCAGGATGGCAAACGGCAGACAACCGCTCACGGGTTTGACCTTGCCGTCCAACGACAGTTCGCCCACCAGCATGTAGTCGCCCAACTTGGCAGCAGGAATCAACTCGCCCGCCGCCAGCACCGCCACGGCAATAGGCACGTCGTACATCGACCCCTCCTTGCGCACGTCGGCAGGTGCCAGGTTGATAGTAATCTGTTTGCGCGGCACACGCATCCCAACCTCACGGAGAGCACTCTCCATGCGGTCGCGACTCTCCTTGACTGCCGCATCGGGCAACCCGATGATGATGATTCGGCAACCCGGCGAGATAGCCGTTTCGCAATAAACTGGTGTAGCATCAATGCCTTGCAAGGCAGCAGATAAGGTACGGACAACCATAAGACTAAGACCCTCTCCCCAGGACAGGGAGAGTATATAGTAACTATATTTACTATAGTGACTATAAAATTAATATTATATTAGCAATAAAGCCCCCTCCCCTCGGGGTCCTCGCAGCTGAAGGTTGATAACCTTCAGCGAGAAGAAAGGAGGGGGTCAATTTATTTTATACTTTTTCACCCGATCCGTGTGGATAGGGGTCTTCTCCAACTGCTGATAGAGTTGTGGCCCCCACGCATTGTGAATCTGGTAGTTGCCGAAACGGTCGAGCAGCACAATGGCGGGCAAGCGATCGACCTTCAGTTCCGTGGCCAACGGGTGAGCCAGACCCCCTTCCAGACAGGCGTGGTGACCAGGCAAACCCTTCACCGTGCGGCGCCACGAGGCACTGTCGGTGGCATGCACACAGAGCGAGAAGAGCTCGATGCGGTGGAACTTCTTGCTGCGCGTGGGCGACTTCTCCTTCATGAAGGTCGAGGCAAAACCGTACAGGCCGTAGTCACGCGCCACAGCGCGGAGCACCTGCAACGAGTCGATGGAGGCCGAGTCCTGGTCCGACCAGAAGAGCAGCAACAACGACTCCGGACGGCTGTTGGGCAACGTCAAAGTGGTGTCGGCAGTCTCCAGACGCACTTTGGGCAAACGCACCTTGCGCGACATCTGCTGCGACTGGCGGTCCAACAGTTCGTCGATGGACTGCATCAACCAGCGGGGTTTGGCCTCGGCGGGCAGACCACCCAGGCGGCGGCGCACCAGGAGGGAATCATGTATCGACAATATCGAGTCGCGCAACTGAATCACCCGCAGCAAGTCGGTGGTATCGGTCTTCTGCGACGAGGCAGTCACCCGGCCGTTGCGGTCAATATCGACCAACAACTGGGCACCGCTGGTACCATACAGACGTACGTCGTGACCATGCTGGTCGTAGAGGTAAAGCTCGTCGGCATCCATCGGCACATGACCCACGTAACTGAACTGCCCCTCCTCGACCTCGAGAGAGCGTACCTCGTAGGCGGGCAACGTGTCGCCATGCAGGGTGACGGTCTGCTCGTGGCGGTCAATGATGAGCGTCACAGTGCTGTCGGTGGTGGTGGAATCCTGCCACACCGTCCCCTTCAGGGTGTAGGGTACCCCTTGCGCCACACGCAGTTCCGACTCCGCGCAGGAGCCTGCCAAACCGATGAATGTCAATAAAATCAGCGACGAACAAATGCTTTTCATGGGCACAAAGGTACTGCTTTTACGACAAAAAGCCAAACTTTTGGAAATACTTTTTAAAAGAAAGTTGAAAAATGAATGTTGTCTTATGCTAAGATCGCCGTACCGCACTGTCGGATTTGCCTCCGTATCGCTTGGCCAACCTCACTCTCAAAGTGCCTTCTTTGAAAAGAACGAAAAAGAACCAAAAAAGAACGGAAAAAGAAAGCAAAAAGAACGCAACTCCGTGACAACGTAAGACGGTGGTCAATGGATCATTGACGATGGACACAGCGTGGCAAGCTGCAAGGAGAACACGACATGCCAGCCGTTCAGGGGTTGGTCACAGAGGTCGAGCATGCCGCCCTGCTGTATCATCATGCGGCGACTGAGTGAGAGGCCGATGCCGTGACCGGTGCGCTTGGTGGTGAAGAAGGGGACGAAAAGCGAGGCGCGGTCCTCGGCGGGGATGGGGCGACCGTCGTTGCCCACATAGAGGGTCAGGGCGGGACTCGGCAGGGGGTGAGCCGATGGCGCCACCCAACAGGCGATGGTGTGTGCCTCGGCCTCCAACGCGTTCTTTATCAGGTTCATCAGCACCTGGCGCAGCATACCGGCATCGGCGCAGACGGTGGCATCGGCAGGCACCTGTACCTGCCACGTGAGGTCGGGATAGGCGCGACGGAGGTCGTCGAGGATAGACAGGAGCGACACTTGGGCCAGGGTGGGTTTCTCCAGTTCCGACATCTTGCGGTAGTTCACCACGAAGTCACTGAGGTGACGGGAGGTGGTGCAGATGGCACGGATACCGTCTTCCAGAGGCGTGCCCTGCACGTCGGGACGGGGCAAGAGGGACTGGCTGATGCTCGAGATAGGGGCGGTGGCGTTCATCACCTCGTGGGTCAGCACACGGGTGAGCCGTTCCCACGACTCTACCTCCTTCTGCGCCACCTGTTGGTGGATGGTCTCGCCCAACTGATTGAGAGTCTGCTGCATGGCGCGTTCGCCGAAGAACAATCCTCGGGTCGAAAGGTGAAAAGTGAAGTCGCGGTTGCGGATAGCCTCCTGCATGAGGTAGGCTCTCTCCTTCAGCCGGTACTGGTGGCGCACAAAGAGGAGGATGCCCAACACACAGGTCACGGCAAGGGCAATGATGATCCAGTTCATAGGCGCTTCATCTTATTATATAATGTCTGACGGGTGATGCCCAGCAGTTCGGCGGCCTGGGTGAGGTTGCCGTGACAGTGGTCCAGCGTGCGGCGGATGTGCTCCTTCTCCATCTCGTCGAGGCTGACGATGTCGTCCTGCCGGTCGAGCACATCCTTCAACTTATGCACCAGTTCGTCGTTGTCCCACGGCTTGGTGATGAAGTCGGCGGCACCGTTCTTGAGTCCCTTCACGGCGAGGTTGACGTCGGCATAGGCGGTAATCAGCACCACAGGGGTCTGTGGATGGCGTTTCTTGATGTTACGCAACCAGAGCAGACCATCGTTGCCGTTGTTCACGCCCAGCGAGAAATTCATGTCGAGCAACACGAGGTGGACCTCCTGCTGCGACATCAGCTTCAGGATGTCGTCGGGGTTGGAGGTGGTGAGCACTTGTTGGAAAGTGGTGTCCAACAGGTAACGCATGGCCGTCAGGATGGCCTCATTGTCATCGACTATAAGTATCGTTCCGTAGTTTTTCATGGTGCAAAGGTAAGGAATAATTGTCAAATTCTCATACAAAGGGGTGTATAAAAATTAGACAATCAGCCGTTTGGCACTCCGAAATCCTTGCAGACATTAAAAATAGGACCTACCTTTGCACCACAATCAACAAAACGCCACCTATGAAACGGATAACAATCCTACTTCTTCTCACCACGACGCTGAGCGCCCACGGCCAGTCGGCCATGACCTTGCAGCAGTGCATGCAGTATGCCGTCGAGCACAACCACGAGGTGAAGCGCGTCGCCCTGGAGTTGGACAACTACGAAGCCAACCTCACGGAGGCGGCGGTCAGTTTCCTGCCGTCGGTCAACGCTTCGGTGTCGGGGCAATACAACTTCGGCCGAACCATCGACCAGAAGACCAACGTCTATAACGATGTCAACACCTTCAATAACAGCACCTCGCTCAACGCCTCGATGCCCCTCTTTGACGGATTCAACCGTTGGCACGCCCTCCGTGCTGCCAAGGCGAGTACCTTGATGGGTCGGTTGGCATTGCGCCAACAACAAGACCAGACGGCGCTCGATGTTCTGCAGGCGGTCACGAACCTGCTCTATTACGAAGGGTTGGTCCAGATGGCCGCCGAGAAACAGAAGGAGACGGAACTGCTCCTGCGGCAGACGCGCCTGCTCACCGAAGTGGGTCGAAAGAGCCCTACGGAACTGGCATTGGTCGAAGCGCAACTGGCCGAAGCGGACTACGAACTGACGCGGCAACAGAACCTCCACGCCTCGGCGCTGTTGGAACTGAAGAAGACGATGGCCTACCCGATGGAAGACAGTATCGCCCTGGCCGTCAAGGTCTTGCCATCGACCGAAGAGGCCTCTCTGAGCAGCCTGCCCGACATTGCTCAACATGCCAGCGTGCAGAGGGCCTACTACCAGATGCAGGCCAGCCGGCAACAATGGAAACAGTCGCGCGCCGGTCTCTACCCCACCATCAGTCTGAATGCCGGACTGAACACGGGTTACTTCAAGACGCTGCACGTCGATGTTGATCCAACGTTCCATGCGCAATACAAGAACAACCTGGGTAAGTATGTCGGCGCCACATTGAGCATCCCGTTGTTCAACAACTTACAGCACGTGAGCCAAGTACGCCGCGCCCGCAACAACATGCAGATGGCGCAGGAACAATATGAACAGCAGCAACTGGAGTTGGAGAAACTGAGTCGCGAAGCCTGGCAGGACTGGCAGGGATATCGGCAACAGGCCCTCCAGATGCAGAAAAAGAGTGAGGCGGACAGTCTGGCCTACAGCTTGACGCGCCGGCAGTTTGAAGAGGGTCTCTGCACCGCCATCGACCTGCACACCGTGCGTTCGCAATGGCTCAACTCGAAGGCGATGCTCCTGCAATGCCGACTCATGGTGATGGTGAAGCAACAATTAGTAAGATATTATAATGGTGAAACGATATGGATAGAATAATCGAAAAGAAAAAAGGCCTCTTCCAGAAGAAGAACCTCCCCTATATACTCATCGGCGCTGCCGCGTTGGCACTGACCAGTTGGCTGGTGTTCGGCAACCACGCTGCGACCTTCCGTGTGGATGGTGACGACTTGACCATCAGCGAAGTGAAGGGCGGTCTGTTCAAGGACTTCGTCCGCACCAATGGTCAGGTCATGCCTATCCAAGTGGTACACATCGCTCCCGAAGAGGGCGGCATCGTACAGGAAAAAGTGGTCGAGGAGGGCTCCATGGTCAAGCGCGGTGACGTCATTGTCCGACTGAGCAACTCCAGCCTGGACCTCCAGATCCTGAACGCCGAAGCGGAGTTGGCCGAGAAGCAAAACCTGTTGCGTAACACCTTGGTTACCATGCAGCAAGACCGTCTGAACAACCAAACGGAACTGGCGCAGTTGGACATCGACTCGCAACGAAAGAAACGTACCTACGAGCAGAACAAACGCCTCGTGGCGGAGCACCTCATCAGTCAGGAGCAGTTCCTGCAATCGGAGGAGGACTACCAACTTGCTGCCCGCAAGCACTCGTTGGTCACGCAGCGCCTCATCCAGGACAGCCTCTACCGCTCCACGCAACTCGCGCAAATGGAAGACAACCTGGCCAACATGCGCAAGAATGTTCTCCTGGTCCGCAAACGCAAGGACAATCTGGAGGTGCGTTCCACCATCGACGGCGAACTGGGTCTGTTGGATGTCGAGATTGGACAAAGCATCAATCCGGGTCAGAAGGTCGGACAATTGAATGACCTTTCGGACTACAAGGTGGAGGCCTCGATCGATGAACATTACATCGACCGCGTCCGACCCGGATTGAAAGCTACCTTCGTGCGCAACGATCACAGCTACGAACTTCAGGTGCGCAAAGTCTATCCCGAGGTGCGCAATGGCAAATTCCGCTGCGACTTTACCTTCTGTGACCTCCGCCCCGAGAACATCCGAACGGGTCAGACTTACTACATCGACCTCGAACTGGGTCAACCCGAACAGGCGGTCATGATACCGCGCGGCACTTTCTTCCAGACTACCGGCGGACAATGGATATTCGTCCTCGACAAGAGTGGACAGAAAGCCTACCGTCGTGAAATCCACATCGGCCGCCAGAACCAACACCACTACGAAGTCCTCTCTGGACTGGAACCCGGCGAACGTGTCGTCACCAGTGGCTACGAAGCCTTCAAGCAAGTGGAGGTGCTGGAGATAAAATAAGGACTCTCCCCGACCCTCCCTTAAAGGGAGGGAGGATTAAAAAATACCACTCTAGATAATCTAGAATTTCTAGTATTTCTAGAACCTCTAGAATATCTAGAAAAAACTAGAAACCCCATAAAACATCACCCTATGAACATCCTCAAAAACATCCTTTACATGGCAAAGCGGTTCAAGACCGCAACTGCCTTGAACCTTATCGGACTGATAGTAGGTTTCTCCGCCTGCTACCTGTTCCTGACACAAGTGGTGTACAACCACTCCTACAACACCTGCCTGAAGGAGCACGACCGTCTCTACCGAGTGGAGGTAAATGGTTTCTTCACTTCAGGCGAATGGTTGGCCTATTCTCCTCGTTATCTGGCCGACTGCCTGGAGAAACTGCCTCAGGTGGAGAGCACCTCATTCGTTATGCCTTGGAACGCCTACTGGACCATGCGCAAAGGAGAGACCGAGATGGACTTCGAGGTTCAAGAAGTCACCAACAAGGGCATCTCCACCATGATTCCAGGTCTTCTGGACGGCACCTTGGAGTGGAGCGAAGAGGACAAGGAGGGTCTCCTCATCCCGGCCTCCATTGCCAAGACCTACTTCGGCGAGGTGCAAGTAGCGGGTCGTTATATGAACCGCGGTCAGGATAGTCTGTTGGTGCGCGGCGTCTATCAAGACCTGCCAGAGAACTGTGTCATCAGCAATGTCATCTACCGCAACATCCTCGACAACCAGAAGGACCAACCCCAGAACTTCAACGGCAACAGCTATGTCCGTCTGAAACAAGGCGTTGATACCGTTGGCCTTGCCAACACTTTCCGGACTTACATCAACCACTCCCCGTTGATTGAGCAGGGTAGAGACACATTGGAGTACCTCCGCCTGAATCCCGTCAAAGAGACGTGGTTCTCCAAGGCCGACTCCTTCAAGGACAAAGGCAATCAGGGCGTCGATTGGGTCTTGCAGTTGTCCTGCCTCCTGGTCCTGCTCATTGCCACCATCAACTTCTTGAACTTCACCTTGGCCGAGAGCCCCATGCGCATCAAGAGTATCAACACACGCAAAGTGTTGGGCAGCAGCACCTTATCGCTCCGCCTCTCGTTGGTGGGCGAGACCGTCCTGATCTCCGTCGTATCGTTCATTGCCTCGTTGGGCATCCTCTATCTGCTCTCCCAATGGCCCGAAATGAATCAGTTGGTCAAAGGCAGCATCGCCCTCAGCGACCATCCCGTCCTGGTGACCGTCCTGGCACTGACCTCCATCGTCGTAGGCATCGTGGCTGGCACCTATCCTGCCCTCTATGTCACCTCCTTCCAACCTGCCCTGGTGCTCAAAGGCTCGTTCGGACTCACCCCCAAGGGTCGTCAACTCCGCACCGGCCTGCTCTGTCTCCAGTTTGCCATCACCTCCATCATGGCGGTCTATATCGGCATCCTGGAATTGCAAAGCGACTATATCTACAACTCGAAGTGCGGCTACGACAAGGAGGCACTGATGACCTGTTGGAACAGCGACCTCTACGAGAAACGTGATGCTCTCCGTAACGAACTCTTGCAACTGACGGGCATCGAGGATGTCAGCTATTCCCAGTTCCAGATTGGCCTCAATGACCAATATATGTTCTGGTCGCGTGGAGACAAAGATCATGTCATTTCCTTCACGGTCTTCATTGTCGATAATCACTATCTCAACACCTTAGGCATCAAGTTGACCGAGGGTCGCAACTTCAACGAGAACGAAGACAACACCTACATCATCAACGAGGCAGCCCGCCAGCAATGGGATTGGGTCGAGCTGGACAAACCACTGCTGGAAGGCCAACCCAAAGTCATCGGTGTCTGCGAGAACCCGCGTTTTGCCACCACCCGCATTGACAACAACGCCTCGCCTTTGGTCTTGGTCGTCTCCGATCCGAACTACCCTTGGTTCGTAGAGCTTCGTGCCGTCAATATCCGTGTGGCAGCGGGCATCGACAAAATCAAGATTCGCCAACAGATCAAGGATGTCTTCATGCGACTGGGAGCCCGCCACGAACCCCAAGTTGCCTTCCAGGATCAAGTACTCGAATCGGCCTACCAGGAGGAGTTCCTGTTCATCCGTCAGGTCATCATCTTCTCTGTCATCTGCTTGATTATCACCCTGATTGGCGTCTTCTGCCTGACGATGTTCGAGACCGAGTACCGCCGCAAGGAGATTGGCATCCGCAAAGTGATGGGCAGTTCGACCACCGAAATCCTGACCCTGCTCTGCCGTCGCTACGTCTGGTTGCTCCTGGGCAGTTTCGCAGTTGCTGCTCCCGTGGCCTGGCACTTGGGCAACGTCTGGCTCCAGAGTTTCGCCGAGCACACTCCCATCTACTGGTGGCTCTTCCCACTTGCCCTCTTCGTCGTCAGCTTGGTTACTCTCGCCACCATCATCATCCAGAGCTGGAGAGTGGCCAACGCGAACCCCGTGGAGAGTGTGAAGAGTGAGTGATATTAAAAGAGTAGAGAGGAAAGGGTAAAGAGTAAAGTAGTTACGATCAGCAACTCCCATTCCTTTCCCATTCATCCCAAATATCCCATTCACCCCATTAACCCCATATTCTCTATAATAAATATAGTCTCTATAGTTTCTATAGTCACTATCTCCCCTTAAAACCTCATAACCTAACAACCTCAAAACCTATTTACAGCTATGATAAAAATCTCTAATCTAACAAAAGTGTTCCGTACCGAAGAAGTTGAAACCACTGCCCTGGGCGGCGTGTCGCTCGAAGTGAAAGAGGGCGAGTTTGTTGCCATCATGGGTCCCTCGGGTTGCGGCAAGTCCACCTTGCTCAACATCCTGGGTCTGCTCGACAACCCCACCAGCGGCCAATATTGGTTGGACGGACAGGAAGTCGGCTGCCTCAAAGAGAGCCAGCGTACCCAAGTGCGCAAAGGTCAGATTGGCTTCATCTTCCAGAGCTTCAACCTCCTGGACGAACTCAACGTCGAAGAGAACGTCGAATTGCCGCTCACCTATCTGGGCATCCCCAAGAAGGAGCGCAAGGAGCGCGTCGAAGAGGTGTTGCGCCGCATGGCCATCAGCCACCGCGCTCACCACTTCCCCCAGCAACTCTCGGGCGGTCAGCAACAGCGCGTCGCCATTGCCCGCGCCGTAGTCACTCACCCCAAACTCATCCTGGCCGACGAGCCAACGGGTAACCTCGACTCCAAGATTGGTCTGGAGGTGATGCAGCTCCTCACCGAACTCAACCAGACCCTCGGCACCACCATCGTCATGGTCACTCACTCGCAGCGCGATGCCGGTTTTGCCCAACGCACCATCCACCTCCTGGACGGCCAAGTGGTAACAGAATAACGCCTCACCACCATCCACATGGAAAGGGAGCTTGGAATAAATAGTTGGAAGAAATAAGCTTTGGATTTTGGTACACTCCGCATCATATTCTGCTCCCCTTTCCTTTCCCTTGCCCCGCAACCGACCTTCTCCCTTTTTTCTCCCTTTTAAAGGCAGCAAGAAGGGAGAAGGTAAGTAGAATGACAAGGTCAGTTCTGTCGCAACAGAAGGGGAGCATAGGCCGATGGTCAGGAAATTTTCGAAAAAAATAAAAAAAAAGTTACAGTTCATTAAATCTTTTTCAGCAGTTCTCCGTCTATAGGGTGAAGTCAAAACTAAAACAAAGCATAAAGATATGTTCAAAAATGTCATGTTGAGCGAAGCCGAAACATCCCTAATGTCTGTAGAAAGAGAATAGAGATTCTTCACTACGTTCAGAATGACAATCATTAAAAACACTAAACCCAATGAACTCAGATCTACAACAAAGACTGGTACAACTCTTGGAGAGCGAACGCAAGCAACTGCTCCAATATGCCTGCTACCGCACTGGCGTGATGCAGGATGCCGAAGATGCCGTGCAGGACGCCGTAGCCAAGATACTTCACCTGGAGGGTCCTATAGCCAACCTCCGTGGCTATTTCTATCAGACGGTCGCCCATGCCTGTATCGACATTGTCCGACAGCGCCAACGACAGCAGACGGAGGGCATCGAGATCATGCAACTCTGGCATCGGGAACAGCATGACGAATTCAGTCAGGAGTTCCGCCGCATCAACGAGATGTTGGCACAGATTCCCGAGGAGCAGTCGGAAGTGATTCGCCTCCGATTCTATGCCGACAAGAGCTTCGCCGACATTGCCGAGATGCTGGACCTGCCCCTCGCCACGGTCAAGTCGCGTTTCCTCTATGGCATGAGCAAGATGAAAAAGTCGTTAACCCCTAAAATCAACTAAGATATGAACTGTAACGAATTCAAGAACCAGTTGGCCGACCTTTTCGACCAGGAGATTTCCGCCAAGACCTGGGCGGAGATGAAAGAACACATGGCAACGTGCCCAGACTGCCGTGCCGAGTATGAAGCACTGAAGGAGGTGGCCGACGACCTGCTTCCCAAGCACTCGCCCGTGCAGGAAAAGCAGATTGAAAAGACCCCAGTGGAGGCTCCGCAACTCACCCTCCGCCCCCGTCGCCGTTGGATGAACATCGCCGCCTCGGTTGCCCTCTTTGCCGTGGGCCTCGTGTTGGGCAGCACCCATTTCTTCAGCGAGTCGGCACAGGCTGCGGCTTCGCCATTCAGCTTCGAGCAAGCCATTCAGTCGGTCCGCAACGTGGGCAGTTACCTCCTCCAGTTGCAGGTTCGCACTTTGCCGGACGAGAACTACGCCCACTTCGACCCCCACGCCGACTTCATGGACGTGACGATGCAGAAGCAGACCTTGAACAACCACGACTATTGGCGCGTGGAGAAGAAGGAGGGTAGAACCATCGTCTGCGACAGCCGCGAACAATACATGTGGGTGCCTGGCAAAATGTACCTGAAAGGTGGCCCGCAAGCCAATTTCCTGGAGAATTTTACTCTTTTCCTTGAACCCACCCGCCTGCTCAACATGCAGCAGATGGCTTTACAACTACACAAAGACATCCAATCCACGACGCAAGTCACCGACTCGACCATCACGGTCACCACGTCGTTCGAGGTGGACGGCACCGAACTGAGCGCCATCTTCAACAACACCTCATCGACCAAGGTGGTCACTATCCAGAACACTTGCTCCATGCCCGACGGACTGCTTCGCAGCCTCCACGTCTGGATAGACTGGCACGGCGAGAAGGTCGAGATTATCCGCAGCCGTGACATCCAGTACAACGTTGCCATCGATCGTGACAGCCTCCTCCTGCTCCCAGCCGAGGCCGATTGGATTGACCTGACACAAGGCATCGCCCCATTGAAGGACGACATGCGCCTCGCCTTGCTATCGCAGGAAACGCCTGTCAATGCTGCCCAGCGCATCCTTCAAGCGCTCATCTCGGGTCAGACCGACGAAGCTACCGAGGCGCTCCACTACTACAAGGACGTGTTGCCCACCCTGGTCAAGATGTTCGAGGGCTGCAAGGTTTCCGACTTCACCGTCCGTCGCGACAACAGTTATCCCGGCGTCTTCGTCTTCTACACCTTGACCCATCCCGACGGCAAGACCGAGACCTGCCACGTCGCCCTCCGCAACGACAACCAACAGCACCTCTGGCTGCTGGACGGCGGAATCTGATGGACTCTCAGCAACCAGAATCAACATCTATTATTAAAACGAACCAAAGCGGACATAGTCGAAAACCGAACTGCACTTGGTTGCTATTATAAACAATGCCCATGCTACGAAGAAGTAGCATGGGCATTGCTGTACGGATAGTGGGACTCGAACCCACACGCCTCACGGCACCAGATCCTAAGTCTGGCTTGTCTACCAATTTCAACATATCCGCATCGGTAGATTCTTTTTTGCGGCGCAAAGATACGAAGTTTTTTTTAATCTTCCAAATAAATCAGAAAATTATGAGCAAAGAAACGGGTGTAACTCACTTTCGTGAATCCTAACCCCTATCGCAAGTTATATTCTCTATTTTTGTCCTTCCCAATACCATACCCCGTCACTTTGAATGTCTTGGGATCGGCATCCTCGACTATCTTACCCCGATAAAATACATGGTATTTGTCCTTGGCAAATTCTTGATCAAAATACTCTATCGATTTCATAGTAGCAGGGTCAGCTTCATTAAGTATAGAGTCATGGTAATAAACCTGCACTTTGTCACGGGCATAATCATGATTTACAACTTCAAAGGATTGGTAGTCAGCAATCGTTGACCTTACGATATTACTATCATTCTCATGGTAACCAAGATAATAGACATAATTCTTGTCTTTTGCCCAAAAGTAGAATACATCATCTTTTTTCTGGACAAGAGTAAAACTCTCCTTGTCTGACACATGAAGTGGTTTTAAATAATCCGGCTCAAGCCTGTAAACATCATTTTTGTCCCCAAGGTATTTATTACTATAGATGACTACGGTATTAGGGTCTATACCATAAACAGGTCTACTACAATAAAATAGCAACGAGTCTGTCCTTCCATAGTCCTCTTGCAAAACCCGAAATGACTTGCAGTCGGCTTCATGTATCAAGTGTGAATAATACCAGACATGATGAGCATCTCGAGAATAACCATGTCCCAGCAATTCAAATGTAGTTGGGTCCGCTTGTTCCAATGCAACAATCTTATTATTCCAAGTTCCAAAAAATAAATCTAACCGATAAACATGATTGGCATCTACTGTATAGTAATGGTCTATTGTGCGGAAGGTGGCAGGGTCGGCATCCTCCAGCAAAAGGTCATACTTACCGTATATAAACTCGAAGCCCTTTACATACATCTGTCCCTCCTTCTCATAATAGGATGGTTTGGTGGATAGGCACGACGAGAGGAGAAACAATAAACTGAAGAGTGTTATAGCCGAATATTTGTTCATGTTATTAGTTAGTATTTAGTTGAAAACCATAGAGAAAGGGAATCTGAAACTCTCGGAGATATTCGGAGTTTTCCAATTATCGAATATTTCGGATTACTCTGATTATTCAGACAACTCCGATACTCTCCGACTGCTGGGTCATTCTACATTCCTCTTTACCCTTTACTCTCTACTCTTTTAAAAAACCCCTACTCTTTCTTATACTGCATGCGGGTGTTCTTGTTGATGAAGGCGCGGGCCGACTCGATGATGTCATCGATGTGGTCCTGATAGGCATGGAGGCTGTCCATCTGGACAAAGTAGTCGGGAGCGAAACCCTCCTCGATGGGACGTTGGTGAATGTCGAGCATCGGGCTGGTCGAGAACCGCACCACCCAACCGTTGGGGAGGGTCGATTCGAAGGGCAGACCACCTCCGCCGCCGGTGCGGTCGCCCATAGTCTTGATCATCTTGGTGCCGGTAGCACCTTCGCCCTCAGCGGGTTGACCGTCCAGGGCTTTCATGGCCATGACGAAAGTGTTGGTGGCACTGAAGCAGGAACGGTTGGTGAGGATGACAACCGGTTGGCGCGCGGCATCCCAAAGGGGCTTTTTACTACGATCGGGGCTGTAGCCATCGACCGTAAGTTTCTGTGGCTCAGAGAAATCGTCGTGCCCAGGACCCTGCTTGTGCATGATATAGCCGTAAGTCAAATCCTGCGCCGTGAAGCGCGAGACGATAGTCTCTACATTCGTCAGGTTGCCGCCACCATTGTCACGCACGTCGAAAATGAGACCTTTGGCATTGCCCAACAATCCCAACACGTAGTTGATGTTCGACTTACCCACCGTGCTGCTGAAACTGGGATAATGAACATAACCGATGGTGTCGCGCAACATACCATACTTCATTCCACCGGCCATCCAGTAGTTGGTGCCCAGGTAATAACGTTCCAGGAGGGTGGCGTCGAAGTTCTGAGGATAGTCCTCGAACCACGACCAGTTGCGCGCCACATTGAAGTTGCTGTAGAGGTTGACGTGACCGTCACGCAGTTCGCCCAACATCTGATAGAGATAATGGAAGGCGTCGAAATCGTTCTGCACCGAGTCGCGGAAATAGGGTTCGTAGCGACGATAGACATCGTCCCAATCGACCTTCTTCTCCGCAAAGTAGCAATAATGTTCGTCAAGGGTGCGCCAGCAGGACTTGAAGTTGCCCATCGGGGTGTTGGGCAGACTCAACGACTCGTCGTCCAGGCAAGAAGTACAGAGCGCCGAGAGGCACACCGCCACCAACCCGAAAGGCAAGACCAGATGCTTGGCGAAAGCAGGGATAGGGAAAGTAAGTCTTTTCATCTGCTGGGGGCTCTAAAAGGTAAATATTGCCAGGTCCAACCAACCACAGCCTGGAAATAAGAATAGCGTGTGATGAGGTGGTTGATGTCCTGTGTCTCAATGTGATACTGCACGCCCACACGGAGCGAACTGCCGAACCGCTGCAAACGGGGCAGCGGGATGATGCTGACAGGAATGTCCGTCGTCAGGCGCACATCCAGGTCCTGCTGGTTATGAAAAGAGGTGGAATAGGTCCGTCCGCCCTTGTCACTGACCAGGAAAGTCTCGTAGTAGGAGGCGGCATATTCGGGCGAAAAAGCAACTCCGATGACAGGCAGCTGCACTTGAAGCCGCACATTGCTGGGACGACGACGCACGAAGTAATTCCATTGATAACCAGCCGATAAGCCGAAGTTGTTCGACAGGTGCATATTGGCGGGATTGTTGCCCGACCCCATGCTCAGACTATAGTTGGCGCCAATGTTGATCGACGCATACGGACCCACGAAAAGAACGTGCTTGGGTAGATGCCCCCCCTCACGCAGACCGAATCTCCACACTCGGTGCATGGCATAGTGATAGCGCAGGCGGAAAGAGAACATCGAGTTGCTCTCGGAGGCCTCGTCCTGGGTGTCGGCCAACGAGCAGTCCAACCATTGGTCGCTGTCCCATTTCATCTTGCTTCTCAGGCGATTACGTTCGTACGCGACAGCGAAAGAGTTGCCCTTGTACAACTGATTGGTCAAGTAGGTGTCGTGCACCGTGCTCCCCCCTATGCCCAACATCAAGGAGGAGGTGACAGGTCGAAACGAATGTTCTACTATTGTATCTGATGAGTCTATCATTCGAAAGTCGTCACCTACTCTGTATGTAAGAGTGTCAAAAGTCACTCTATTGGGAACAGGATTGGGCGCCGATAAAGTTTCCTCTTGTTGTGCTCCTGCCAACAGGGCGTTAGAACAGAGACTCAGCGTCAGGAGCAGGTTCTTCAGTGTTTTCTTCATTCGTATTGTCGTTTTCAGGTGTTGGTTCGGGTTGGCGCGTAGGTTCCAGTTCCTCAACCGAAGCCACCTTCCAGGCAGCCACCCTCTTACCCTTGGTGCCGACGCTCTTGACCTGAATGAAGTCCTCGGCCTCAACCTCGATGGGGGCACGGAAGTCATCCGGCTTGGCGAAGGTGAACTTGAGACGCGGATAAGGAGTATCGGTCAGGAAGACAAACGTGAAGCGTTTTGGGTCGCCCAGCATGTTCTGCTTCGAGGCACGGGCATCCAGCACGAAACGTTTCAGGTTGTTGCAACCAGTCTCCCAATCCTTCATGACGATGGTCCAGACCTTGTGTGGGTCGTATTTCTCGATGCGGAGGATGTTGGTCTCGAAGTGGTTCGTCTCGTCGAACGTGGTGATGTAATAATCGTAGTTGTCCAACACCACCAGGACGCGATCTTCGCCCAGGAACTCACCCAGGAGCCGACCTTGCTTGTCATAGTTAAGTCGCTGAATATCAGGGTCCCACCATACTTTTCGGCCACCCAAGGTCGAACCGCCATGCTCCTTGACCGTGATGCTCTTTATCTCGGCACGGGTCAACAGCAGACCCTTGGTGCCACGGCCACGGATAGGAATCTCGGCAAAGTCGCGTTCGAAGCTCTTGGTGTGTGCCACCTTGTTCAGGCTCTTGATGGTAATCTTGAGCACCTCGGCCTCACCGTTGGGGTTGACGGTCATGTAAGCAATCTTCGACCCTGGTGTACCGAGGGTGATGTCGTACAACTTGTCGCGCTGCACCGAGGTGATGTTGAAGCGCTTGATGTAGTAGGGCGCCATGGCACCCTTGCCGTCGCGATACACCACATTGAAGATGGTGCGTTGGTCGCTCTTTCGATAGACATCCAGGTAACGTACATCCTTGCCGACGAAGATCTTGTCGGCCACCTTGACCACCTTGTACTGGCCGTTGTTGTAGATGATGATGATCTCGTCTATCTCCGAGCAGTTGCAGACATACTCCGACTCGGAGGCCTTCAATCCGGTACCGATGAAGCCGTCCTCCTTGTTGAAGTAGAGTTTGAGGTTGCTCTCGATGACCTTGGTGGCATCCACCGAGTCGAAGTTGCGTATCTCCGTCTGGCGCGGATAGTTCTTGCCGTACTTCTCCTTCAGGTGTTCGAACCAGGCAATGGTGTAATCCACCAGATGCTTCAGGTTCTTCTCCACCTCGCGTATCTTCTTCTTGGTCAGCGAGATATCCTCGTCGGCCTTGTCGCTGCTGAACTTGTGGATGCGCGACATCTTGATGTCCTCCAATCGGAGCAGGTCGTCGCGGGTAACATCACGTACGAACTGTTCCTTGAAAGGCTCCAATCGCTTGTCGATGTGGTCCAGAGCAGCGTCCAGCGTCTTGGCCTGCTCATATTCCTTGTCCTTGTAGATGCGCTCCTCGATGAAGATCTTCTCCAACGAGATGGACATCAGGTGCTCCTTGAGTTCGCCCAGTTGCACCTCCAACTCCTGACGCAGCAGGTCCTTGGTGGTCTCGGCCGAACGGCGCAACACTTCGCTCACGGTGAGGAAGTGCGGTTTCTTGTCGCTGATGACACAGCAGTTGGGCGAAATAGACACCTCGCAGTCGGTGAAGGCATAGAGCGCGTCGATGGTCTTGTCGCTCGACACGCCCGGCATCAGGTGCACCACAATCTCGGCATGGCTGGCGGTAAAGTCGTCGAACTTTCGGATCTTGATTTTGCCCTTGTCGTTGGCCTTCTTGATCGACTCCAGGAGCGAGTCGGTAGTGCGACCGAAAGGTACATCCAGGATGCGGAGGGTCTTCTGGTCAATCTTCTCGATGCGACTGCGCACCTTGACCGAACCGCCACGTTGGCCATCGTGGTACTTGCTTACGTCGATGAGGCCGCCCGTCGGGAAGTCCGGATAGATCTGGAACTCCTCACCCTTCAGGTAGGCAATCGAGGCATCCAGCAGTTCGTTGAAGTTGTGAGGCAATATCTTGGACGACAGACCAACGGCAATGCCCTCCACGCCCTGCGCCAGCAGCAACGGGAACTTGACGGGCAGGTTGATAGGCTCCTTCTTTCGGCCGTCGTACGAGAGCTGCCAAGGGGTGATCTTGTTGTTGAAGACGACTTCGAGAGCAAACTTCGAGAGGCGCGCCTCGATGTATCGGGGGGCGGCGGCCGAGTCGCCCGTCAGGATGTTACCCCAGTTGCCCTGAGTGTCGATGAGGAGGTCCTTCTGACCCATCTGCACCAAGGCATCGCCGATAGAGGCATCGCCGTGTGGGTGATAGGCCATGGTCTGACCCACGATGTTGGCCACCTTGTTGTATCGGCCATCATCGATGACGTTCATGGCATGCAGTATTCGGCGCTGCACGGGCTTCAGACCATCCACCACATTCGGGACGGCACGCTCCAGGATGACATACGAAGCGTAGTCCAAGAACCAATGCTGGTACATTCCGCCCAGGTGATGGATCTTGTCCTCGCCCGCCTCATCATCGTTGTGAGGCATGTAGTTGGTTGTGCTGTCGATAATATCCTCGTCGTCGCTGACGGTTTCGGTATCTTCGGTAATCTCTGTAGGAGTCTCCTCCTCGTTCTCGTCATTGACTAAATCTTCGTCTTCGCGCATACTATAAGGAGTTTCTATGAGTTGTCATCTTGAGGGAATCGAAGAATCTCAACGACCATTTGAAAGCCGCATAAAGATGTTTCGCTATGCTCAACATGACATTATTGGAACAAACCTGCAATAGTTTGTTGCGGCGCAAAGATAATAATTTTTGCTTTATTTTCCAAATAAAGGACTGAAAAAATTGACAATTACCATATTACGGATTGACCAAACTATAGGACGCCCCTATATTCCGAGGACTATATCTGACGGACCAGATAACCGCCACCAGAAGAAAAGACTATCACAGGCATTTATTGTGATAAATAGTTGTTCAAAATCCAGTAAGCGTTATTCGTCAATAGTACATTTCAATATAGCTATAGGCTTTCTCGAAAACGTCATTATCTTTTATTTGATATTTAAGCCACAAGATAGAGCGTAATTTCTTCTTGATTTCACGACGTGCTGTGATGCTTTGGAAGGCATCGTTGAACTGACGAATGATGTTGACCACTTCATTATCAATGTCGTTCACTACCTGTTCTACAATAATAGGCGTTTCTTCAGACTTAATGCTTTGAAACAAATCCGTTAATGCAGCTTTTGCTTGTGCACGTTTATCCAAAGGCTTTTCAACCTCTTTCTCTGCTTCAAGAAGTTCACGAGCCATTTGGAGGAGTTGCTTCAGAAAATCTATGCTTGAAATAAGATTCTGCTCCATCCGTTCACGCAGTTCATCCAGTTTGTCTGCAAACTTCTTGAATTTTGGGTCACCTTTATGTTCGCCCAATCTTATTTTCAACATTTTTTCGACCTCGACAATTTTCTTCTGCCGTTTCTTTTCTTCTTCAAGGACAGAATCAATGATGTCGGCATCTACAACCAGGTCTTCAAGTGTTGTGCCGATGTCGATAGTGTCAATGTTATTGTGAATAATCTCAATGGTCTTTGCTCCGAGCAATGTCCAAATCAGGTTACCTCCACTTACAGGACGCACACTCTGATATACTTGTGCCAGCCAAGTATAATCGTTGGAATAGGACGCAAGAAATTCGTCTGGAGAAATGATTTCCCAAGCTTTGGCCAGTCGGGCAAAACGCCTTGCAAACTTTGTCTTTGTACCTTCGTCCTTCAGACACTGCTGTGCAGCTGTGAGACCCTCCCACCCTCCTATGGTGCGATCTACGCCTGGGAAATATTGTATACATTCCTGCATGAAAGTCGGTATAAGAGCCTTAATCTCATCTATGTTCTTGATGATTGTATTCACGCTTTCCTCGTCAAAAGCGAGACTCTTGGCAACATCCTCAAATACACCTACAAAATCGACGATCAATCCACACTTCTTGTTCTCATTGTATGTACGATTGGTACGACAAATAGCTTGCAAAAGTGTGTGATTCTTCATAGGTTTGTCAAGGTACATGCACTGAAGGATAGGCGCATCAAATCCTGTCAGCAACTTGCTGGTAACTATGACAAACTTCAATGGCGATAGGGGGTCTCGGAACTGATCGAGAAGTTTCTTCTCCTCATCGCGATTCCGTTTGTATGCCTTGTAATCGTCAGCCTTATCTCCAGACGTGTGCATCACAATAGTGGTCTGGTCTTCCGTGCCTAATAAAGCATCAATGGCTTTCTTGTATTTCACGCAGCAATCGCGATTATACACCACGACCTGTGCTTTCATGCCAGTAGGCTCTATATATTCACGGAAGTGGTTGACGATGTACTTGCAGACATCATTGATGCGCTTGTCGGCAGTAAAGAACGCCTCTACACTTGTGCGACGTACCAATTCCTGCTTATCCTCTTCGCTGATCTGATCGGTAAGGGCATCAAACTCTTCCTGTAGTTTTGCTTCGTCAAGGTGCATTTCCACAGGGACGGTTTTGAAATTGAGTTCCAGCGTAGCACCATCATCTACCGAATTCTGGAATGTATATTTTGAGATATAGCCATACTTATCCTCTTCGCTGCCGAAACAGGCAAACGTGTTATGGTCATTACGGTTGATAGGCGTTCCTGTCAATCCAAAGAAGAAAGCATTTGGCAGGGCTGTACGCATCTTCTTGCCAAGGTCACCTTCTTGGGTACGGTGAGCCTCGTCCATCAACAGAATGATGTTATCACGGTCATCTATAACCTCTCCATCATTCAAATCTCCGAACTTGAAAATGGTTGTAATCAATATCTTGCGCTGATGGATTTTCGTTTCCAGTTCTTCTTTCAACGTGATGCCTTCCACATTAGGTATTTCAGCGCGAGTGAAATCGCCTGTAATCTGATCTTCGAGGTCAATACGGTCGTCCACTATGACGACTGTCGGAGCTTTTAAGTCATTTTGGAGGCGCAATTTCTGAGCTGCAAACACCATA
>JAEEGK010001287.1_pt1 | contig 62957 bp, 47 predicted proteins | sample 8958771 | NCBI WGS metagenome assembly JAEEGK01 (sample SAMN16246547, study PRJNA631951) | gut metagenome | biome: gut microbiome; feature: rumen; material: SC-attached | host: Bos | place: Iran: Karaj | collected 2018-10 | reverse complement strand
TACAAAATAATTGTGACTTAGAGCACGGAAAAGAATAGGATTGAGCGTATGTGAGCCTTGATTTCTAACTTTTCGGGGCAATTTGTTCACATTTTTATCTAAACTGGCTTATAATCTCAAAAAATTTATATAAATTTGTGACCAAAATCTCCAAATGGAGCCTTAGAGCCGGAGATAATAGTTTTCTAAATTATTAATCTTTAAAACGTTATTCTATGAGAAAAGAAAATTATGTAGATGGGCTCCTTTATGAACTGAGGAATCCGCAGTATGATGAGAAAGGGCAGATTGCTTCAACAGAAATATCTGCACAATCAAGTTGTTGGAATTCTTATTCAGATTCACCTGAAAGGATGATGAATCGTATATGTCATCATCTTAATCCAGATTTGAATCCTGATTACAGTCCCTCTTATGAGCGTTTAGCTGAGGATGCAGACTATCGCCAGTTTGTTAAAGAAATTGTCTTTTGTGCAAATAAAAGTCATTGATTTACTCAATAGGGTAGGCTTTCGTAGAGACTACCCCTTATGTTTTGAATTATGCAGAAGAAAGCCATTAACGTCAAAATGCATTCCGTGGATAATTGCCAAGAGGTTATCAACGAAATAGAAAAGGAGTATTGGGGAAATACTGGAATAAATGAAGCTACAAGGATTTATAATGCATGGTATGTAGAGCAATATAACAAAAACCTAAAAGAAACATTAAGCATGTTTGACCACATATCTAACGCGCTTCATAAATCTTGTTTTCACATAGTACAAAAGGGAACAAGGTTTGGCATGCTTATGGTTAGTTCGAGTGGGCGACGTTTTACCATAATTATTCCTATAGAGTATATACATATAATTCCTTTAGCGTATATAAACGGAAAGGGATCCGTTTACATGGCACTAAATGAAGACTTCAAATGGGGAATACCTAAAACTATCAGTTGGTATCCAGGCAAAGAAATACTTCCTTTTGAGTTCGATGATATAAATCCACCTACGGAGGATTTCTACCCGGTAAAAGTACATGGGAAATGGGGATTATATTATGCTCTGAAAAAAGATATGGTAATAGAGCCACAATACGACGATTCCTTAGGTCTCAGTGAAGGTCTTTTTGCTGTAAAAAAAGATGGGAAATGGGGATTCGTAGATGTTTTTGATCATATTGTAATCCCGTTTGAGTATGAATCGGTATCGTGTTTCCGTGGAGGTTATTCTCATGCGATTAAGTATTCTTTTATGGAAAATGATGGCTCTGTTTTACTTGACCATTGTGGTAATGAATTGTTTTTCAAGAATTACAAACTTGCTGATAACGAATACAGGGCCAAAATAAGCATAAAAGAATCATATGATAATCACAACCGATTTTATTATGCAGTAGGACCTGATGAAGAAATACTAATTCCCAAGAATAAGTATCGCTACCTTGGGGGCTATCGAGAAGGACTGTTTGCCGCTTCTATTGACGGAGAAACGTATGGCTACATTGATATAAACGAGAAAATAGTTATTCCATTCCAATATCAAATAGAACGATATCCAAGCTCATTCGGTGGCAGAGAGTTTCATTTCGGTTTTGTTTGTGTCAAATTGAACAATAGCAAATATAGTCAAGAGTGCATTCTCATCAATCATCTTAATGAACAGGTTTTCCCATATACGTTTCATAGTGACATCCTCTGTTATAGCAATGGACGCTTTGAAGCTACAGGTTGGAGCAAAATTGGTGATAGGTTTAAACGTAGCCAAATCTCTTTGTATGATATTATTAACTGTAAAAAAGGCAAGGACATGTCTCATCTGATTAGGACTGATGCAGAAATAGAAGTTGAACGAAGAAGAAGGAAACGCCAACGTGAGATGGAGGAACCCTATCAATGGACGGAAGAAGACTCATGGGATGCAATGACCGATGGGATGTATGGCGATTATCCTGATGGTGATGTAGATTATGAAGTCCTGGGCTTTTAATAATTAATGTTGATAAGTTTGTCGAACCCGCCGATGAATCGCCTCTGACCGCCTCAGTCCGCCTCAGTCCGCCTGGTTTATTTGGCTAAAAATAGTTAATTATGATGCAAGTGATTGAAAATCAGTATAGAATCATCGGAAACAAAGTCTTCAACGAGGACGAGTATTAGGCAATAGATTTTTATCTATCCAATTAAATATCAGCGAGATAAGTAAATGAAATTTGCTTATCTCGCTGGTGTTTTATTGTTGCTTTAACCAATAGTATAGGAAATAATCGTAGATGAAGTACTGCCCGTTATTGCTTGTAACGATGTCTTTTTCCTGCAGAGCAGACAAACTTCTTTGTACGGCACTTGCAGAGGTAAGGTGATATTTCCTAATAAACTGTCCGCTGGTGGGCTGTACATCCTTTTCCGAATGTGCCAACGCAAGCAGCAAAGCCTTCTGCTTGGCTGTGAGTCGAGTCATTAAGTCTTGAAAGGTGTCATTCTTTTCGTCTACTGAATAACTGATGGCAATATCGACCTCCTTGATACCACATGAACTACTTTGCTCAGTCATGGCAAATAGCTCGTTACATATCTTTTGTATGTACCATGTAGTCCCATCAAATTTCTCATAAGTATATCGTATGGCTTCCGGTTCTATGTGCTTTCCTGCTTGCTGAAAATGAAAACTTATAAAACGTTCGTATGCTTCAGAAGAAATTGCTTTCAGCGACATGGTGGAAGCACTTTGATAGAAAGGTCTGGCTGGTGATGAGAACATCTCACCCATCATGTGACGCTTGGAACCAGAAAAAACGAACCATGCATTATTACAATTTTGAATATAGGTTCTTAGCAAAGCTTCAACGTTTTGTTCAGGATAATTCATGATGGCCTGAAATTCGTCAATAGCAACAATGCAAGGTTTGTCAGCTGAACTCAAATAATGGAAAATTTCTTCAAGCGATACTTTAGGAGACTGTATATCACCTATTTCGAGATTCCAACTTGGTTGTCCCAATGCGTCCAATGTAATCCCTGTGCGAAGTGAGCCAACCACCTGTATAAACCTCTCCCACGCTTTTCTTTCTTTTGATTTCAACTCCGAGAGTATAGTGCGTCCCAAGGCATAAGTGAGTTCTGCCAACGACTTTGTTGCATAGATGTCAACGACAAACAAATAGTAGCTGTCCTGCAGTTCCTGTTGGGCAAAACAATGCCTTATGAGGCCGGTCTTACCCATCCTTCGCGGAGAAATGAGAGCGACATGATTGCCATTAACCAAAAGAGATGTTAAGCGTTTTGTTTCGTCAACTCTGTCGCAAAAGTATTCAGGCCCGTTGTAGCCGTATGTCAGGAAAGGGTTCTTTATCATATTTCCAAGATTCTAAGTTTTCAGGTGCAAAGATAGTGATAAAAGTTCAATTATACAAATTTGCGTAACGCATTTTTGTATAATTGGCATAATATCTGCCTGTAACTGTTCCTGTTTCCTGAACGGTTCTCTATCTGTCTACCTTTCAGAACTGCTAAGAAGTGCTGTTAAGGCTGTTATTGATTACGTCTAGTCTGGCTATCGTCCAAAGCCGTGGTTATCATATGTAATACACAGGAAAACAAGCTCGTTTTTTGTTGTGCGAAATATGCCATTTTTAGCGGTGGCACAATAATGGCACAAACAGCAAATATTCAACAACGACAATCTCCTCAAGGTAAGTATATTCTCCGTTCATCAAGAACTTCGTGACATTTATGCCACAGAGTTACGAAAAAAGTCTGTAACGAAAGACGGATTACAGAAGATTAACGCAACTCGGCCTGTAATAAAGGCAAGATGGGGAAAAACGGGGAAGTTCAAATTTGGACTAAAAGCAAATTGGGGAGGATTGGTGAAGGAGTTAGGTTTCCAAATCGTAACCTCATTTAGCCATCTCCTTCATCTTTGTGATGACGCTTTTGAAGCTCGTCAGCAGTTTTTCGACGAGCGAAGCGGTAAGCCGATTACCTCGTAGGCACTGCGCTCAATTGATATAACTTCCATGTTTTATTTGGTTTTTGTAATTTGCAGGCAAAGGTACATCATGATTTCCAGATAAGCTCATTCTAAAAATCCCGTTCTATGAAATAACAATTCAAGGAAACGAAGACCTAATGTCTGCCGAGCTTGCTCAATCAGAAAGCAGACAAGCATCTTTCTGTGGCACTCCGCCACAAAGTGCGTATTAGGCTACACCCTTCTAAGGAACCTAATTGGGGTATAGGAAACAGAAATCTGTGCAGAATGTTCCCGTATCAAGAGAAAAGACGACTCTTTTTCTTAATTTATGTTCTTGAATTATTGTATCCTCAATATTTTTGATTATATTTGCGCACAGAACGCTCAATGTTGGGCAAGAATAATTAAAAGCGATATGAAGATACAACGCTATAACAGGCTAAAGGCTGCGATTGAGCGAGCGCAAAGTGAAGCTCGCTTCGACTTTGCCGAACGTGAGCAGGCTCGAACGCAGTTCAAGATAGTTCTGGCCGAGAAAGAACGAACTGGCACTTGGCTCTCAGAACAGATGGGGCACAGCATCAGTACTGTTTCACGCTGGATGACTAACCGTTCGGCCCTCTGTGACGCTTGCCAAAGCAAGAAGGGACAGCCATCCGTGGAACCGCTCGGCCTTTGGACGCATGCTACCAACGGGACGCAAGAACTCTATGAAATTGCACGCCACCTCGACGTGGATGTGAAAGAGTTATTAGTGTCGTCGAAATAATGTATTACTGATTTGATTAAATGGTTATGGCAATAGTAAAATTTATATCCGATTTTCAATGCAACATATTTATTGATTTAGAATATGTTGGTGTTGCACAAGCTGACAAGATGTTGAAAGTCTCTTTAGAGCCTGGTAGCTATTTGATTGAGGCAATGGATGAGAAAGGGAAGAGTTTAAAGAAATATGCTCTTAATGTGAGCCCAACAGAAACACAAGTATTACAAAACCTACATTTTTACGATAACACTTCTTTAACAAATTTGAATGTGGAAGAATCCCATAAAAAAAAGACTTTAGTAAAGTGTATTTTCCCTGATGGTGAAAAGGCTACTGTCATAGATTCTGAGGGAAACAATTGCCTTGGTCAATGGTTCTTTTTTATTGGTAGCAATGATGAAACAATTCTACTGAAAAACGACAAAACATATTATGTTCTTTCTACGGAAGACTACTTAGTAAAGAACATCTACTATGATGCTAGGTATGACGGTAAAGCTGATTTGATTCCTGTTTATAAGGAGATCGGAATTGATGATATGTATGGCTTTATTGATAAATCTGGTTCAGAAGTGATACCATTTATTTACGATTATGTCTGGAATTTTGAGGAGACAGGATTTGCTAAAGTAAAACGCTTTGGTTGTATTCATGCAGTAGGAAAAGATGGAACACTTTATTTAAGTATGGATGAAACTGAAAGTGAAGGAAAGAAATGTTCTCATACACCATTAACTGTTGCTAACAATGATAATGACGGCCATATTGGAGTTTATTATTCACCACATATATTATCAAAAGAAGAAAGCGAGATAAGAGGTTTTGATTTTTTGCAATATTACCCAATTAAAAACGACAATCATTGGGGCTTATCTTTCTTCGATAAAAAAGTGATTAGTTTATGTATTTGTGATCGATTCTTTTATTTGGATGATTGGAATGAGAATTATTTGGTTTATCGAAAAAATGGAATTTGCTTTATAGAAGACCATGAAAAAGAGTATTCTTTTAAAGCAGATGAAGTTATCGCTAATTTTAGAACGGTATTCGAAGGAAATGCTGGTCACGACGAAACGTCAATTAACAATGTTATAATTAGGAAAAGCAAGAAATATGGTATTGCGGATTTATCAGGAAAAATACTATTGCATGTAGAATATGATTTAATTGAACCAACTGATGCAGTACAAGGCAATGTGACAGGAAATGTTGGCATCGTCTGGAAGGATGGATTGTGTACTTTTGTATGGATGGTTACAGGAGAAATATTAGAGCCTTTTAAATATGAAGACATTATCGTTAATAAAGCTGATGGTTCTACATGGCTAATGTATTCTACTTATTTGGTTAAAGAGAATGGGAAATATGGCTGCATAGATTTTGAGCGAAAGCCAATCCTTCCTTCAGTATATGATACTATTGAGTTCAAGTTGGAGATTGACAGTTATGGCTATCACTACAAAATGCTTCTATATAAAGATGGAAAAGTAGGAACTTATGAATATTGTAATTATAGGTCAGACTGTAATAATTACAATGTTTTGGAATTAGTCTTTTCGATTGAGCCTGAATATGATGAATGTGTATTCTTGAATAATAAGAAAGCCGTAACAAATTTTGCAGGAATGTCATATGTGGCAGTAAGGCGGAATGACAAATGGGGCATTATTGACAATAAGCCTGCAGGTTTATATTATTACTATGATTTTGATGACCGATGGCGAAATAATCCGAATCTTAAGGAGTTGGACTTCAAATACAATTCATTGGAAGAATTGAAAGATGATGCTGACAATGAATTTGAAAGAAGACATGATAAGTATATTAATCGTCATCGTTTTGATTGGTAATTAATTCTGGGACAAAATTTTAAATGATATGGCTACAGTTAAATTTGTAACAGATAGGAATTGTCAACTATTCATTGACATGGAATTAGTTGGGGATGTTTTTGTAGACAAGATGCTTAAAATATCATTGGAGGCAGGAAGTTATCTTGTTGAAGGGAAGGATACTAATGGCAAAAGCATTGGAAAATACAAGTTGACAGTTAATCCTTCAGACATTCAAGTATTAGAGAACTTATCTGAGAAGTTTAATGAAATAGGCGCAGCTATTTGCAATCTAAGAAACGATTCCTCTCTTCGTTTTTATCATCAAAGAGCCATATTCTGCTATAATGGAAATTATGGATACATTAACAGCCAATACAAAATAGCTATAGAACCGATTTATTCCTATGCGGAAAACTTTACTAATGGATTAGCTCTTGTCAAAAGAGTATTCCCTAATGGAGAAAAGACTACCGTTATTGATGTGGATGGAAATATTTCTCTTGACAGATGGTACGATTATATTGGTGATAATGAAAAGACTATTCTCTTGAAAAACGAAAAGAAATTTTATGTGTTTTCTAAAGAAGATTATTCTATTATCAATCAGTATCTTGATGCAAAATATGATGGTAAAGGTGAACTAATACCAGTTCATCAGCATATTGGAGTTGATGACATGTATGGTTATATTGACAGAACAGGAACAGAAGTCATTCCGTTAATATATGATTTTGCAGGAAACTTTGGGGCTAATAATTTGGCTACCGTAAAAAGGTTTGGAGAGTTTAACGAGGTTGATTTTGATGGAAACCTTTATCGTTATGGGATTCACTCTTATGAAAGCAAACGAGAATCGGAAATTTTAACAAAAGAAGAAAGCTTATATAGAGGATTCTCTGGATACATTAAGAAGGGTGATTATTGGGGACTCGATTCTGACGAAGAGCCTTGTTGGGATCGAATAATATTCGATTATAATTGGACATTTAATTCTTGTTCTTATTTCGCATACAGAAAAAAAGGGATATGTACTATTGTTATAAAAGATGAAGAAAAATACTATTGGCGTGGAATTTCTAAGACTGATGTTAACGAAAAAAACATATCATTAGAAGCTGATGATATTATTCCTGTGTTTTCTTGGGATGGAAGACCTACCAGTGAATATTTATACTTAAACTATATTATTGTAAGAAGAAATTGGAAATACGGCATCGTTGATTTAAGAAAAAACACTATATTGCCAATTGATTACGATTTTATTGAACCAACTGATGCACATAATTCTAATGACCGAACCTTTTCTGCAGACATCGCAATTGTATGGAAAAACGAGAAATGCTCTTTGTATAATATGCAAGACAAATCATTTCTGGTTCCTTTTGAATTTGAAGAGATTATTGTAAATGAAAATCTTGATGACAGTGGGAATCCTATTGAAGACTCGACCTATTTAATGAAAAAGAATGGGAAATATGGTTTAATATCAAATGACTGCGAGACAGTAATATTACCCTTTGAGTACGATAAGATTTTCTATGATATAGACAGGGAGTGGCGTCTCGGGAAAAAATGTGAAAGGGTAATATTAACAAAGGACGGTAAGATGGGAACATGGCAGAAATATCATTATTATGACAATAGTTTAGACCATTGGTCTGAAATTGACGTAAGAGTTGACGAGGAATATGATGAGTGCGTTTTCTTAAAAGACAAGAATTATTATAAAGGTCGAAGTGGCTCTATATGTGATATTGCTGTAAAACGGGGAAATAAATGGGGTGTCATAAAATATAAGGAAAAAGAAAATAGAGAAATTATATCCAATAAAAAAGTGACATTTAAGTATAATTCACTTGACGAGATACTTCAAAAAATGAATTGCAAGTATTTTCCTTTATAATTTTTAATAGAAGAAATAGATATCAGAGCGTACATGTTGAATCATTTATATACTAGGTTATGCTATTAAAACTTGAAGATATCATAAACAAGCAATTTAGAGAGATTAATGGTGTATACGTACATCCAGATATATGTTTGAAATCTGTTGTATACAAATACATCAAGAAGAAGTATTTTAATAAAATGATGTATAGTCGGCAACTATATGTTGCTAATCGTGCACAGTTTTCAGACAGGAGGGAAAAACAGTGGAAAGAAAATTTAAAAATGAGATTTCTTGTTACTCCTGCATTCCCATCAGAAAAAGATAAACTATTCTACAAGAATTTGTCTGAGAAAATTAATGAGGCTTATACACTTTGTATCTCTTGCTGGACCTATGACAAGCATAAAGATTGCGATGAAAGTATCACTAATTGGAAATGTTATGGTGAAGATACTTATAGAATTGAAACAACAATAGAAGACTTAATATGGTGTATACATCCAACAGATAAGATAATTATCCTTTCACCTGTTTCTTATGAAAAAAGCGAATACGACGGAACGGTCTATAATGCAATATTTAAGAAATATATAAGCTATCAAGATGAGCAAGAATTGCGCATGTGTTTGTTGTCGTCTGCTGAAAATGAATTATTAAACATTGATACTTCAAAACTAATCCACAGGATACGACTTTCACCTTTCTTATCAAAAGAACAAAACAAAAATGATAAAGTACAATTGGAGAATCAATTTGAATTATCTCCAACATTAGTTGAGTTATCGCATTTGTACGAAGAAAAACAAAGTGACTTACGCTAAAAACATAAAGATAACTAAAATCCGCAACTAATTGTTATGTATTGTCAGGAATCAAAAGGACAGGTACTTGATTCATTTATAATCCTATACAACGAAGAATGAAAAAGATAGTTTCAATAATGGCTTTGGTGCTACTGCAAATCTGTTGTTTTGCAGTACACGTTGAGACAACAGTTAATCTTAACGTGTACTATCCTGAGTATACAAAGATAGACTTGGTGTGTGGGCGGATGCCGAAGGCGGCACAGAAGGATGTGGAGTTTTGCTGTGAGGCAGCTTTTACTGGTGAGTTGCTGAACGAGTTCAAGCATTCGAACATTGCGGATAACCATATCTGCAATGGAGAGATGAAGAAAGGCTATCGCTGTAAGGCGAATACCGGTGGCTTCGTGTGGGGCAAAGGCAAATGGAAGTTCATGAGGAAAACAGATTATCCCACAACAGCAAATGGATGGAGCATGGGCTTCTACCAGCTGCTTATCATTCATAACGGTGAGACTCGTCCTATTGGTTCAAAGATGAGGAAGAGCAAAACCATATACAGAGCCTTGTGCGAGAAGGATGGCAAACTCTGCATCATCGAGTCGAAAAAGGTGATGACGTACGAGTTCTTCGTGAAGTGCCTGAGTGCCTATAAGGTTACCCACGCCCTCTATTTAGATATGGGCAGAGGTTGGAACTATGCCTGGTATCGAGACAAAGATGGTAAAGTGAAAGAAATCTTTCCTGAAAGCAAATTGGCTCCAAGTTACAAGTACAGGACCAATTGGATTACCTTCTATAAATGACAAAAGACGACAAAATGTAGAGAGAATAACAATAATACGGAATAAAAACATTAATTTTGCAAGCGAAACGAGATATGGCAAACGAAATAGTAGAAACGAAAGCAATTGAGCAGGTAAGTGATAGTCTTTATAAGGGAGTATCCGACATTATTGACAATGCACGGCAAGAGGTTGTCGTGTATGTGAACAAGCATTCTGACTTGATGTTCTGGCATATAGGCCATTATATCAATGGGGATATGGGCTACAAGCAATATTCTGCCTATGGCAGCAAAATTCTTGCGACACTGTCGCAAAGATTGACTGCACGTTATGGCAAGGGATATACCTATACTGCTGTCACAAGGATGATGAAAGTCGCTCGATTTTATAGCGACGAAGAAATGTTTGCGACACTGTCGCAAACATTAACGTGGAGTCATTTCTTGGAACTCGTTACCATAGAAGATAATAACAAGCGATTGTTCTATCAACAGATGGGCATTGCTGAGCATTGGAGTGTCAGGCAGTTACGAGATAAACAGGATGAGATGGCATACGAACGTTCTTTGATAGCTGTAAAACCTGAGGATGAGATAGTGAAGACTCTTGAGAAGGTGACACCGACCCACATGGAGCCAGATGTAGTGCTACGCAATTCATACGTGCTGGATTTCTTGGGACTGAACGGCTACTATTCTGAAGAAGAACTGGAAGATGCTATCGCCAAACAGCTAGAAGCTTTTATCCTTGAGCTTGGACAAGGTTTCGCTTTCTTGGAGCGTCAGAAACGTTTCACAATTGATGGCACAGACTATTATCTTGATTTGCTTTTCTATCATCGAAAGTTGAAGTGCCTGATTGCTATTGACCTCAAACTTGGAAAATTCAAGCCTCAATATAAGGGGCAGATGGAATTATATCTCAAATACCTGCAGAAATATGATATGCAACCAGATGAGAATCCACCTATCGGTCTTCTGCTATGCAGCGAAGGTAATACAGAACATATTGAACTGATGATGCTGAACGAGGATCACATCAAAGTGGCTCAATACCTTACCTGCTTACCAGATAAACAGTGGTTTATTGACAAACTCAATCGTTCAATACTCATTGCTAAGGAATATAATGACAATCGCTAAGGAATATCCGCACAGTCGTTGGGTAATAGGACGTAGCCTAATACGCACTTTTCTAGCAGGTGCCACAAAAGATGTCGCAATCTGCTTAGTGAGCGAGGAGCAAGCTCAGAATGAAAAAGTTGATCCCTGATTTGTTCAGTTCGAAGAAATTATGTACCTTTGCACCCGATGATGAGTCATAAAAACGGCTGGTGACACATCATCGGGTGTTCATTGAGTGCATTTCATAGCAAAATGTGGAATTCAGAACGGTTTCCAATTCGTAACCCAGATTTTCCTCAATCCCCCAGACTGCCTTTATACGAAGAAAAGTTGAGAATTCTTGCAAAGTTACGAAAAAACGAGAGCAGAACAAAGAAACTCATTTCTTTTTTTGCCGAGACAGAGTAATTTCGCCATCTTTTGATGGCAAAGTTACGAAAAAACGAAGGAAATAGTATAGGGAAAACCTCTTTCCTATATTGAAGTTCGGCATCTTTGAGGGAATTCTATTAAATTTTGTGTAAAATATGATGATAACTCTCATATTCTCGAATTTCTTATGTAAATTTGCAGGCAATTGGTGCACATGGTAAAAAAAAAAGGATCTTTTTTCTCCCACATGTCCCATGTTTTGAGATAACATGCGACTAATTATGAAGCCAAACAAAAAGACAACGAAGTAGAACGAATAAATTGATAGTTATGAAACTCGCAGAAGCATTAAGCATCCGTAAGGATTTGAGAAACGCATCCAACAGATTGGGAAGCGCTTGGAGGATAACGTGAAGGTTCAGGAGGGTGATGAGCCGGCCGAGGACCCAAATGAGCTGATGAAAGAGCTGGACGAATGCTTGAACAGGCTGGAAGAACTGATTTGGCGCATTAACTTGACCAACGTGAAAACCGTTAATGAGGCTGGAAAGACCGTTACGCAACTGATGGCCGAGAAAGATGTATTGACATTGCGCATATCCACACTACGTAACACTTTCGACAGAGCTTCGTCACAACGCGAGCGCTACTCTCATTCAGAAATCAAGATGGTGACAATCGTAGATGTCAAGCAACTGAGCAAGCAGATTGATGACTACTCGGCCCAATTGCGCAAACTTGACATTGAGATTCAGGCGCTAAATTTCCAAACTGAACTCATCTGATTTTTTGGGAGGCATCCACATTCGTAGGGTGAACTGAACTTTTATTGATACATTGATTGGAATGTAACAGGATGCTTGGAGCGGGCATTTTTCTCTTGGAGAATTCACGGAGCAAGCTCAGCACAACTGCATACGAATGCATCGATCATGTAGCACATTGCACTACCTCCAGTTGACTATGACTGTTGGATGTCTCCTTTTGTCAGTTCACCAAAAGTGTAAGAGAAGCAAGAAGAGACTGTAATGGAGTTATTCGCCTAACTTGGACAAAGCAATTAGGCACCTGCGGAACGTAAGAATCATTACAAAGAAACAAAAAAAACGTAAAACGCTTGCACGTTTCATGGAAAAGTCCTACTTTTGTAGGCTGAAAACATGAACAAAACTGTGATTATTATGATAGACGTAAAAGAAACCCTGAAGAAGAGTGAGGAGAGAATGGAAATGGCAGCGATGTTCCTGGAGGACGAGCTGAACCGCATCCGTGCCGGACGTGCCAATGTGGCCATTCTCGACGGAGTAAGAGTGATGAACTACGGCGCAAAGGTGCCATTGAACCAAGTGGCTTCTGTGAACTGCCCCGATGCGCGTACCATAGCCATCAAGCCTTGGGACCGCAAGCAGATCAAGGACATAGAGAAAGCCATCATGGACAGCGATGTAGGCATCACCCCAGAGAACAATGGAGAGATGATCCGCCTGACCATCCCCCAGCCCACCGAAGAGCGCCGTCGTGACTTGGTGAAGCAGTGTAACAAGATAGCCGAGAAAGCCAAGGTGGAGGTGCGCAACGTGCGCAGCGACATCAAGGACAAACTGAAGAAGGCCATCAAGGACGGACTGTCTGAGGACAACGAGAAAGACGCCGAACTGGAGTTGCAGAAGATTCACGACAAGTACATCAAGAAACTCGATGCACTGATTGAGGCTAAGAACAAGGAAATCATGACTGTATAGAATATAGTTCGCAGTCCATGGTTCACTGTCAACTACACACTATGAACCATGAACTATGAATTATGAACTGGATGAAGGGACTTGTTGTAAAGAATACAGGAAGCTGGTACACCGTCCGCACAGACGATGGCCAGCTTGTTGATTGTAAGGTAAAAGGGAATTTCCGGTTGCGAGGCATACGGAGCACCAATCCTGTTGCTGTGGGCGACCGTGTCACGGTGAATGACGAATGCTGGATAACAGGCATTGAGGACCGACGTAACTACATCATCCGCAAGAGTATCAACCTGTCCAAGCAAAGCCATATCCTGGCTGCCAATGTAGACCAGGCTTTCCTGACAATCACCGTCTTCCGTCCTGAGACATCCACCACTTTTATCGACCGGTTCCTGGCCTCGGCCGAGGCCTATAGGGTGCCAGTGGTCCTGGTCTTCAATAAGACGGACCTGCTGGACGAAGAAGAGAGACGCTATCAGCAGATGATGGTCAACCTCTATGAGACCGTTGGCTACGAGTGTCGCCAGATTTCAGCACAGACAGGACAAGGTGTGGAAGAACTGCGTCCTCTGCTGGAAGGAAAAATCACCCTGCTCAGCGGTAATAGCGGCGTAGGGAAATCCACCCTCATCAACAGACTGGTGCCAGGCCTCAACCTGCGTACGGCGGAAATCAGCGATGCACACAATACAGGCATGCACACCACCACGTTCTCAGAGATGATTCCATTATCAGCAAACACCTGGCTCATTGATACCCCAGGTATCAAGGGCTTCGGCACTTTCGACATGGAACCAGAGGAACTGACCGGCTACTTCAAGGAGATATTCCGGTTCTCGAAGGACTGCCGTTTCTCCAACTGTACTCATACCCACGAGCCAGGGTGTGCGGTGCTCAAAGCCTTGGAAGACCATTACATTGCCTCCAGCAGATACCAGTCATACCTCTCCATGCTCAACGACAAGGATGAAAGCAAGTACCGTGAAGCTTATTAAGAACAGACAGTTATTCAGGCAGTTAAACAGGAAGTTAAAATGAGACACATAGCATTCGTGGCCTTACTGACTATTGGTATGTCGGCCACGGCACAAGTAAAGACAGAAATCAAGCAGTTCAATCAGGCAGGGCCTTTTGCCGTGAGCAAGCCCTTTGCCATAGATACCGTCGACGTAAAAGGCAAGAAGTTCGATGACAATGTCCTATTGGGTGGAATCAACCAGCTAGCCCCCACTACACAGACATTCTCGGGAGCCGTGCTTCCTTCGCTGGAAGACAGCCGCTCTGTGGGTATGCTGACGTTCTATGTGAACAACAGCGACTACCTGAAAGGAAAGATCGAGGTGAAGGGACCCAAGCACTACAAGCTGTTCATCGACGGTCAGGAGGGTGGCGGCGAGCTGAAACTGGCTCCAGAGCACCATACTTTCTGCATCAAATACTTGGCTGAGCCCAAGGACACCGACAGTATCAGCGTCATCATTGATGCGCCTAAGACAGTGGACTATACGCTGGACAAACAGCACCCTTACATGGTGCATGACCTCACCGACGGACGCCGTGTACGGGGGGTGAGCCTGTCGGCCGACGGTAAATATATATGTGTGAGTTACCAGGTGACCGAACGGGGTGGCAACAGCCGCTGGCAGTACGAATTGCGTGACACGAAGAAAGGCACGCTGATAGCCACACCTAACCGGAACCTGCGTTGGATGCCCCGTTCCATTGCCTGCCTCGAAGAAGAAAAAGAGCAAGGATGCCGTGTGCTATACAAGGTGGATCCACTGACAGGTGAACGTACCCGATGGGCAGCAGGTGTGCCCGATGGCAGCTATACCGTAAGCCCCACTGAGGACTATCTGATCATCTCCGTTCAGGAAGAAGGGCCGAAGGAAGACAAGGATGTTTTCGAAGTGTTGGAAATGGATGACCGTCAGCCTGGTTGGCGCACCCGTAGCTATCTGATGAAATACGACGTGCAGACGGGTATATCCCAGCGCATTACCTTGGGCACGAAAGGCGAATACCTGTCGGACATCTCTCAAGACGGCCGAAAGTTGCTGATCACGTCATCTTACTCGCGTCTGGCAAAACGCCCTACGGAAGTGGAGGATGTGTTCATCATGGATGCACAGACCCTGAAGGTGGACACGTTGTTGCAGTGTGAGGGATTCCTTGGCGGTGGATGCTTCTCGCCCGACGGTTCCCAGATACTGTTTACGGGAACTCCCGAAGCCTTCAACCGCATAGGCTGTCAGCTGCCTGCCAACGTCACACCGAGTATGACGGAAAACGAGTTGTTCCTGTATGACATTGCCACGAAAAAAGTGACACCACTTACCAAGGACTTCGACCCCAGCCTTGACGGCAGTCCTGACTGGTCATGGGCCGACGGACAGATCTATTTCCGTGCCGAGTGCCGCGACTACATCTACCTCTATCAGCTCAACCCCAAGACGGGAAAGATTCAGAAGCTGCCCTGCGCTGGCGATGACGTCTATCGGTTCGACATGGCTTCCTGCGCCAATACCCTGGCATGGCTCTCCTATAACACGCTGGAGCCGGCATCTGCCTATGTCGCCATCCAGCCGTGGTCAAAGTCATGCCTCACACTCTTCAAAGGTAGTGATGCCCTGGGCGACGCCGAAGTAGGCACCTGCGAGGATTGGAACTTCACCAATTCACGTGGCGACACCGTTTACGGCCGTCTGTACTTGCCTAAGGACTTTGACAAGACCAAGAAATACCCGATGATTGTCTACTACTACGGAGGTTGCTCGCCCGTATCCCGTTACTTCGAGTCGCCATACGCTCCGCAGTACTGGAACTCACTGGGCTACGTGGCTTATATCCTCCAGCCCAGCGGTGCTACCGGATTTGGTCAGGAGTGGGCTTCACGTCATGTGAATACCGCTGGCCGAGGCCCTGCCGAGGATATCATCGAGGGAACAAAGAAGATCTGTGAAGAGCATCCCTTCATCAATCCGAAGAAGATAGGTTGCATGGGTGCTTCGTACGGAGGCTTCATGACCCAGTATCTGCAAACACAGACCGACATCTTCGCCGCTGCCGTCAGTCATGCCGGCATCGCCAACCATACCAGCTACTGGGGCGAAGGCTACTGGGGCTATAACTATAGCGAGGTGTCGATGGCAAACAGCTACCCCTGGAGCCATCGTCAACTCTATGTAGACCAGTCGCCACTGTTCAATGCCGACAAGATCCATACACCACTGCTGCTGCTTCACGGCAATGCCGACACGAACGTTCCACTGATTGAGAGTCTCCAGATGTTCACTGCTCTGAAACTCCTGGGACGTGACGTGGCGCTGGTAGAGGTGGAAGGCGAAAACCACCATATCCTCGAATACGGGAAAAAGGAGAAATGGCTCGCCACCCAGATGGCATGGTTCGCACGTTGGCTCAAGGATGACCCAACCTGGTGGAATGAACTCTATCCTAAGAAGAACCTATAGATGTGTGGAATAAGGACTGTGGAATGGATAGAAAACTGATACTGATATCCAACGACGACGGCTATCAAGCTAAAGGCATCAACTGTCTCGTAGAAATGCTGCGCGACCTTGCCGACATTATCGTCTGTGCACCAGAGGACGCCCGATCAGGGTTCTCCTGTGCCTTTTCTGCCACTATGCCTTTGCGGCTTTGCAAACGGCATGAGGAGCCTGGCGTACAGATATGGTCTTCGAACGGCACACCAACAGACTGCGTGAAACTGGCACTGTCACAGATTGTGCCTCGCAGACCCGACATGGTCATCGGAGGCATCAACCATGGCGACAATGCCTCTGTCAATACACACTACTCTGGCACCATGGGCGTAACGCTTGAAGGATGCATGAAATACATCCCCTCCGTGGCTTACTCGCTGTGTGACCACCGCGACGATGCCGACTTTGAACCTCTGCGGCCTTATATCCGGCAGATGACCCAGCGCGTACTGCATGAAGGGCTGCCCATTGGGGTCTGTCTGAACATCAACTTCCCGCTGGTGGAGTCTTTCCAGGGCGTCAAGGTGTGCCGCATGTCCCTTGGCACATGGGATCACGAGATCACCGTCTGCCACCACCCACGCGGCTACGACTACTACTGGATGGTAGGACACTATCAGAACGATGAGCCCGACGCCGTTGATACAGACCGCTGGGCCTTGGACAATGGCTATGTGGCCATCACCCCCACCCGCATCGATGTCACCGCCCATGAAGCGATGGAGTGCCTGAAGCCATTTGAACATATAGATCTATAGCCTCATCGTATCAGAAGGCAAATTATTCACTCTTGACTATTCACTTTCATGAAGTACTATCTGATTGTAGGAGAAACATCTGGCGACCTTCACGCCTCGCGTCTGATGCAGTCGCTGAAAGAAGTAGACCCCCAGGCCGACTTCCGTTTCTTCGGCGGCGATTTCATGGCTGCTGTCGGCGGCACACGGATAAAGCATTACCGTGACCTGGCCTATATGGGGTTCATACCGGTATTCCTCCATCTTCCCACCATCCTGCGCAACTTGCGTTTGTGCAAGCACGACATCAGTCAGTGGCAACCCGACGTGGTCATACTTGTCGACTATCCCGGATTCAATATGAAGATAGCCAAATACGTACATGACCACCGTCAGAACCAGTCACCCAAGGTGTTCTACTATATTTCCCCGAAGATATGGGCATGGAAGGAGTACCGCATCAAGACCATCAAGAACTGCGTGGACGAACTGTTCTCCATCCTTCCTTTTGAAGTGCCCTTCTATGAAGAGAAGCACCACTACCCCATTCACTACGTAGGCAACCCCACCGCCGATGAAGTCAGGGAGTTCCGTGCTTCGGCAGAAAACCCTGTACCACCCTCTCAACACCCCAAACAAATTCTCCTCCTTCCCGGCAGCCGATACCAGGAGATTAAAGGCAATCTCCCTCCTATGCTCCAAGCTGTCAGCGACCTGTCAGACGACTATCAGATTGTTATCGCCGGTGCACCTTCCATTGAGCCGGAGTACTATCAGCAGTTCCTCACCAACGAGGGGACGAAGGCTGGTCTTTTCTTCGGCCAGACCTACGAACTGCTGTCCCGTGCCCATGCCGCCATCGTTACCAGCGGCACAGCCACGCTGGAGACAGCCCTGTTCAGGGTTCCCCAAGTAGTATGTTACTATACTCCCATACCTTGGTTCTATAGCTGGCTGCGCAAACGCCTCCTAAAAGTCCCCTACATCTCACTTGTCAACCTTGTGGCAGAACGTGAAGTGGTCAAGGAGCTGGTGGCCGACACCTTCAGCGTTGATGGCATCCGTTGCGAGCTTCACCGCCTACTCGACGGAACCGTCCGCCAGCAGATGCTCGCCGACTACGATGAGGTATGGCAGCGCCTGGGTGACCAGAAAGCCCCCGACTGTGCTGCCCAACTCATGTACAAAATATTAACAGAAAAGGGGAAAGACTAAGGTTTTTATCCGCAAGGGTGGCAACAATCGTGAGGGCAACTGTAAGAGTCAGCCCCCCCTGTAGGCAACAGTCAGATGTACGCCCTCCAGGAAATGGACAAAGCTTTGGAACGCTGTCTGAGATTTGGTCACGTAACAGTCCCTGTCTTTATGGCGTATAGCGAACTGAAACGCAATTCTGCCAGGAGCTATCTCGACAGCATCTGCAAAGGCGACCATCCGCGTCTGTAGTAAATAGAGGAAAGCCACCGCTGGTTCTACTATCCAAGAAAAGAGACTCCATAGGTGTAAAAAACGGAACAAGGCACCCGCCCGCAGACATGTGGGCGGGCGCCAGCGTTGATAAGGCCTCCCGCCCGCATTCATACGGGCGGGAGGCCTTTTCTTGTTACCCGGCACCTTCCTCCCGTTTCCCCCGCACCTTTCTCCCGCTTTACTACCGAGGTACTCCCTCTCGCCCCGCCGCTCTGACTCTTCCAGTGCGAAGATTCTATTCCCTCAGCCCGCTGCTCTGACTCTTTCAGTCCGTAACTCCCTTTCTGTCAGTCCGCAACCCTTATCCTTTTGCGCCGTGGCTCCCCTTTTGACTGCCAAAAGAAACTCTGGTATCATACTAAAGGTGCTCTGTTATGACACCATAGGCGCTGTAGTATGACACCAAAGCACCTTGACTGTCAGACTCTCTTCCCTCGTCTGTTAATAAGAGGAACGCCTCTTGCCGGTCAATGCAACTCCGTCAAGCAATGAACACCGACCATTCAAGCAAGGAAGCACCAGCATTTAAGCAAGAAACCGCCGAGATTCAGGCAAGGTGAAAGTTCCTTTTTTATTGGTCTTTCATGGCCGTAAGGTGCGCCCTGGCGTAACTTAAAGGATTATATTTATACAGGCAAGGCGAAAAAACCTTGTCTTTTTCTTGGATGTTTCGGAAATAATGTCTATCTTTGCCAACAGAACGGCAATCGTCCCCATAGGACTCTTCGATAGTAGAAGAAAGGATCCGTTCAGCATTGGATAATAAAAGGAAACATGACAGAGAAGAGCCGATATGTGCGTTTTGACTGGGCCATCAAGCGTATCCTTCGTGATAAGGCGAACAAGGAGGTGCTTGAAGGTTTGATTACAGTGCTCCTCGGTGAGCCGGTGACAATAACCGAGATTCTTGAGAGTGAGGGTAATCAGGATTCTCGTGAAGACAAGACCAACCGTGTGGATGTAAAGGCTAAAACTGCTGGTGGCGAGTATATCATCGTGGAGGTGCAGCTGACCAAGGAGCGTGACTTCTTCCAACGCATCCTCTTCGGCACGGCCAAGAGCATCACCGACCAGATAAGCATAGGCATAGACTATAGCGTCATCAAGAAAATATACTCAATCAATATTCTCTACTTCGACTTCGGCTATGGCGATGATTACGCTTATCATGGTGTCACCACGTTCCGGGGCATGACGAAGAAGGACTCCGTATTGCGCTATAACAACGAGAAGGAGAAACGCTACATCAGTGAGAGCACGAAGCGTATGATGATGCCCGAAGAAGTGTTCCCCGAATTCTTCATGTTGCTGGTCAGCCATTTCAATGAGGTGGCCAAGACGCCCATCGAGGAGTGGATGGAGTATCTGAAGGACGGTGCCATTCGCGAGGATACGCAGGTGCCAGGTCTTCAGGCTGCCCGCGAGAAACTTGCCTTTATGAGTATGACGGAGAAGGAGCGCCGCGCCTACGAGGACTATATGATCAGTGTTCATGCCGCCAAGGATGCCTGGGACACCATGCGAGATGAAGCCCAGGCCGAAGGTCGTGCTGAAGGTCGTGCCGAAGGTCGTGCCGAAGGTCGTGCCGAGGGCCGTGCTGAAGGCCGTGCTGAAGGTATTGAAGAAGCTAAGCGTGAGAATGCCCTTAAGATGAAAGCTGATGGTATGCCAGTAGAGCTAATAGAAAAATACACAGGTCTTACAATTGAACAAATCGCCAGTCTGTAGGCAATCAGATATTATCAGTTTTTGAATGATATATAAAAGAAAAAACCTATTAATAGGATTGCGTATGACATAGACAACAAACAAAAGAACATAAAGACATATAGAAGGCAAATGGCTTTTAATCCACTTATAACAGTTCCTAAAGAAATAGATGAATACTTCAACAATAAGAACAGAAACAGATGTTATAAATGCATATTGGGATATGCTACGCACGCAAAGTAGACATGTTAGGCTTAGCTTGGCTTCTTTGCTAACATCTTCTGTACTGGAAGAGGAAAGCGCTCTTGCCAACCATTTGGAGTCTCAACCGAGCCGTAAAGTAAAAGCCCGATATGCCAATGCACCTTCCGATGAAGAGTTGGAAGAGAGATTTGCGGGAAAGCCAATTCCCCAGCTGCCTGAGGATGCTCCATGGAGTGAAATAATCAGTGCCAACATTGGCAAAACCATCAAACCGATAGAAAAATGGCTGTAAGCAAAGTGTCGCAAAGGGAAATTATAGAAGTTCCCTACCAACTGCCTGACGGAACCATCAAACCACACATGGCTCTTGTGCTTTCCACCGAAAAATTGCTATCAGCTGAAGATGGTATGTTCTATGCGGTTTTTATATCATCGAAGAATCTGAATCCCGAGTTTACAATGGAGATTCGGAATGAATGGTTAAGTAAGCCCCTTTCTAAACAATCACATTTTGTGACACACATTGTCAGTTATTATAGAACTGATGAGGTGATCCAGTCATTTAATAACTATGTGAAAAAAGCATTTTTTGATCCGATATTGAATAAGGTCATCCTAAGTATGTTTGATATTGAGATTGAATAATAAGGAAATAATCAATAATTGTCTCTCCCTAAAACCCTACTGCGTATGGTGACATAACAAAAACATCTACAGACATATTGTGAAGCGTCCGCTTGAATCTTGTTTCTGAAATTCGCCAAAATAAAGTACAATCCAAGAGTAAAGCAAGGATGCTCACGCTGCTGGCGTGGGCTTTACTCGTTTAGGATTGTTGGGTGTTTGGCGATACCTCAGAAACGTAAGCGAAGTAATTGCTCACGTTTTTTGTGCACATACCAAGCAAGTAATTATGGATATATATAAACACTGTGCTGTAATGCAGACACCTTTTAAATGCTTCGTTGTAGATATTCTGTTGAAACGACTAAAAATTGTATAAAAGACCATAAAAATGAAAACAACTATAGTAAACAAATTGAGCGGCGCAAGAATCCTTGCACTATTATTGATTTTGGTGCCACAGATGTTGAAGGCACAGGAAAAACCGCAGATGAAGGTAGACATCAGCATCACCAACCGTAACAATCCTGACGAGACTCAGGAACCAGGCTGCGTCGTTGATCGTTCTCGTCGATCATGATGCCATCGTTACGGAGACAGTCGAGGAGATAGAAATCATAGATTTCCTGAAAAGCAGCTTTGGCAATGCGCTCGTGCAGTTATGGGGCATCATTCAACAGGATTGGCATCAGACCGGCACCCTTGAGTCACCCTGTGCTAGCCTTTCAAAAGTTGAATCCCTAGCATTTATTGGCTTGTGTTGGCGTGTCACCCTTTTCTTACTTTTTCCATGTATACTATATATATCGGCTCTTAAAAGTTTTTGATTATTTTACTTGATTACAAAATTATTCGCCTAAAATTTTGCTTTAACGTTTTTATTTACTATTTTTGCATCCGAAGCGAGAAGGACTCGCTTGGCAGAAGAAGCGTTATGCGCTAACCATGCGAATGGAAACGTAAGAAACTTTCATTCTAATGTGCAAAAGGGCACCGCTGCTCCACGCTATATATGCGTGGGCTATGGATTCAATTTCACATTAATGTTATTCCTACGACCTCAAATCGGAACTGGTAAAGCAGTCTCACGCTTCTGCTGTATCGAGAAATGAAGTGAATAAGTGCAATAATTAAAAATCAAAAGATATCACTATGCAGAAGTTTTATTTGTTACAACTTGTATTGTTTTTTTCTTTTTTAGATGCTGATGCCTTTTCTTTTTACTATGTAAAGGATGGTGTGCACTATCTATGTAGTTCAAATAAAATGCAGGCTGAGGTTATTGGATATCATGGTAAAAAGACACCAGACTTGGTAGATAGTGAATACAAATTCAATTTTATTTGCGATGATGATTTTGACTATGAGTCATATATAAAAAAATACAATGAAAGGAATCATGACAGTAATAATCCTCCTTCTTCTATTTATCGAGAAGAGGGATATACTATTCTTGATGAACTAACTATACCCTCCTCTATCCACGCTTATACAATAGTTCAAAGTGATAATAAAAAGACGGTGTCCCGAAAATACGCAGGAACCTACAAAGTTATTGGAATTGCAAGTCATGCATATTATCTAGGAGTAAAAATCCGTTCATTATCAATATCTGATGGTATAGAATATATTGGTGATTATGCTTTCCACAGGTGTTCGCATATAGAAAAGTTAACCCTACCCACAAAGGCTTTAAAAAGCATTGGAAACGAAGCATTTTCAAACTGCGATAATCTAAAAAGTGTGACTATTCCACAATCCGTAAAAGAATGTGGTAGTGGTATTTTCGCTAGCTGTGACAAATTGTCGATGGCAGACATTCAGTGTGACTATGTACCCTCTGCCATTTTTTACGAATGCGATTCTCTTGAAAAGGTAACTCTTTCAGACAAAATGACAACTATTGGTTCGGATGCTTTTTATGGTTGTGAAAACTTAAAATTTATCAATCCTGTTTTGCGACAAGATAACGGAGAGAAATATTGGGAAAATGTACTACCTTCAGGTATTAAATCAATAGAATATGCTGCTTTTATGGAATGTCACAGCTTGAATACAATAGACTTGCCATTATACCTTGACTCACTAGGTCATAGGAGTGGTGATAATAATGAACATTATTTTAGAGGTCGAGTATTTGAGTATTGTAAAAGCTTAGAAAGAGTTACCTTCCACAAAAATCTTAAGTACATAGGACACGATTCTTTCGAAGGTTGCATAGCGCTAGAGAAAGTCATCGTCGACTGGGATGAGCCAATTGAATGTGAGAAGAGCATATTTGGGTATGTTAAATCTCGAAACGATACTACAGATTACATTTATGATAATGCGACTTTATTTATTAGGAATACAAATCATAAGAGATACAGGGAAGTATCTCCTTGGAAGTATTTCAAAACACATAGCCATCCGGGAGGCATAGATTATGGCGATGCTTTGACACTGACAGCCAAAAGTTATACCCGAGTCTATGGTGATTCAAATCCGACATTCGAATTTGAGGTAACGAATGGTTCTATCACCTCAGGTACTCCTACGATTACTTGTTCTGCTACTGCGTCATCACCTGTGGGTACTTATGACATCATAATAACCAAAGGCACAGTAAGCAACAACTCTGTAGAGTTAGTAAATGGCAAGTTGACCATCACCAACGCACCTTTGACGATCTCAGCAGGTGACTATACGAAAAAGCAAGGAGAGGATAATCCTATTTTTACGCCGACATTTAGTGGATTCAAGAATAATGAAACTGAAAAAGTACTTATTAAACAGCCTACCATCACAACAGTAGCCACAAAGACTTCACCTGCAGGAAGCTATCTTGTAACAGTCAATGGTGCAGAGGCTCAGAACTATAACATATCGTATCAGAATGGAACGTTAACTGTGACAGCTACAGTTCCAGGAAAAGAGCCTTATGCAGTGCTGAGCGACAATAATACTGTGGTGACATTCTATTACGATACTCAGAAATCAACCCGAGGAGGCATTGACATCAATAACAAATGGATTCCACAGTCTGGAAATTCACCATATGGGACTGCTACGAAAGCAGTATTCGATATATCGTTTGCATCTTATAGACCAGTTAGCACATCCCACTGGTTCCATAAATGCAAATTGTTGACCGCCATCATTGGTATCGAGAACCTCAAGACGAATAACGTGACGGACATGAGCGGCATGTTCGCCAGTTGTTCCAGCTTGACGAATATTGATGTGAGTAGCTTCAAGACTGACAAAGTAGAGTTTATGTATGATATGTTCTCTGGTTGTTCTAGCCTGACGAGTCTTGACTTAAGTGGATTTATTACGTCCAACGTAACTCTTATGAGTTCAATGTTCTATGGTTGTACAAGTCTAACTGATCTTGACGTAAGCAGCTTCAACACATCCAACGTAACAAGTATGAGGGGTATGTTTTATAATCTTTGTGCTTTGACGAACCTTGATTTGAGTAGTTTCGAGACGGACAAAGTTGAAGATATGGCTTATATGTTTCATTGGAGTTCCAAATTAGAGACCATCTTTGTCAGTAACGGTTGGAGCACAGCTGCTGTGACAGAAAGCATTGGAATGTTCGAAGATTGTATAAAAATATTCGGCGGGCAAGGAACAGCATACAGCTACTCTCACACGGACCACACCTTCGCACATATAGACGGTGGTTTGTCTTATCCTGGATACCTCACTGATATCAAAGATAAAAACAAGATTGTGACACTGACGGCCAAGAGCTATACCAGGGCCTACGGAGAAGACAACCCGTTTTTCGAATATGCTGTAACAGGGGGTACCATCATATCAGGAATGCCAAAAATCACCTGTTCTGCTACAAAAAAATCACCGGTAGGTAATTACGATATTGTGATTGCCAAAGGCACGGTGATTAATAAAAATGTTGAATTAGTAAAAGGTACATTAACCATCACGAAAGCTCCGCTGGCAGTGACTGCCAACAGCTACACCATCAAGCAGGGAGAGGCCCTTCCTACATTTGAGGCAACGTACTCTGGCTTTAAGAATGGGGAGACTAAAAGAGTGCTGATTAAGCAGCCGACATTCAGTTGCAGTGCGAGTCCCTCTTCCGAGCCAGGAACGTATGACATTGACGTTTCAGGTGCGGAAGCAGAAAACTATGACATCTCATTTATTAAAGGTACTCTTACCATAGAAGCAGGTTCTTTCACGCTGACTTACATAGTGGATGGTAAGGTTTATAAGACGGTTAGCTATACTTATGGCGAAAGCATTATCCCTGAATCAGAGCCAACAGAAGAGGGGTATTCGTTCTCTGGCTGGGATAATATCCCCAGCACCATGCCAGGTGAGGATGTAACCGTTACGGGTTCATTCACCATCAATGACTATACGCTGACGTATTTGGTGGATGGTGAAGTCTACAAGACTGTCACTTATTCCTATAACTGCAGTATATCGTCTGAGGATGAACCTACGAAGGAAGGCTACACGTTCTCTGGCTGGAGTGAGATACCTGACAAGATGCCAGATCACGATGTGACGGTAATGGGAACATTCAGAAAAGGAACATACACGCTGACTTACGTCTTAGACGGCGAGGTCTACAAGACTGTTAACTATGCGTATGGTGAAAGCATTATCCCCGAATCAGAGCCGACAGAAAAAGGTTATACGTTCTCTGGCTGGGATAATATCCCCAGTACCATGCCAGGTGAGGATGTAACCGTTACAGGTTCTTTCACCATCAATAATTACACACTAACATATATGGTAGATGGTGAAGTCTACAAAACTATCAGTTACGACTTTGGGGATTGTATTACGCCAGAAACAGACCCTACAAAGGATGGCTACACCTTCTCTGGCTGGAGTGAAATACCTCAAACAATGCCTTCAGAAGATATGACAGTATCAGGCACTTTTACTGTGAACAAGTACAAGCTGACCTATCTGGTTGACGGTGAGGTGTTAAAGACAGTTTTTTATGACTATGACCAATTAATTATTCCAGAGAAAGAACCCACGAAGGATGGATACACCTTCTCAGGGTGGAACGGGATTCCTGAACGTATGCCTTCGGAAGATATTACGGTGACAGGCATATTCAAACAACTTGACTACAATATTGGTGATATGACTTATGAGATAACAAGTGAAGGAACTGTTACTATTAAGGGCGGTAATCAGAAGGGAAGTGTAGAGATTGCTGCCGTCATTGAAATCAATGGTCAGACTTATCGTGTGACGGCTATCGCAGAAAATGCCTTTAAGGACAATCAGGATATAACATCAGTGATTATAGCTGATGGTATCACCGCCATAGGTGAAAATGCGTTCAATGGCTGTATTAAACTTGTTGTGATAAACATAGGAAAAGATGTTCAGTCAATTGGCAATAAGGCCTTTGCAAATATTGGGACATCATCAGGTGCTCGTACGAGGAGTAAACAGAGTTCAATTGCCGTTAACTGCTATGCGGAAATAATTCCTCAGACCGCAACGGATGCTTTTGAGAACACATCAATAGAAACAGGAAAACTACTAGTCATAGATGAACTTGTCAATTATTACAAGACAACATCACCTTGGAGCCGTTTTGGAACAATCATGGGCTTCAATGAAGCTGTTGGTATCAATGGCATTTATACCAACTCTGCGGATTCAAGGGTGTATAATTTGAATGGTAACCGAGTTAATCAACCGAAGAAGGGTGTGAACATCCACCGCGACAGCAACGGACGTACACACAAGGTCGTGATGAAGTGAGAGAAGAGCCAAGCTTGCTTGAGCTCTTCCGAACGTGAGCGAGCTCGAGCAGAATGCTCAGGGTCGTGATGAAGTGAGGGAAGAGCCAAGCTTGCTTGAGCTCTTCCGGACGTAAACGAGCTGGGAATGAAAGCCCAGGGGCGTGATGAAGTGAGCTACCCTGTCACCTTTGGGTTGTTCGGATAATTGGAACAACCTGCTCCAATAATCTATACGAGTTGTCCAAATAATCCCTTGGGGAGTAAAGGGATTATCTGGACAACTCGTATAGACTATCTCAATGAAGCATAGATAACGTCTGCATGCTACGATGCCAGGGGTGACCAGAAAGCCCCCGACTGCGCTGCCCGCATCATGCACGATCTTATTTGATTATTTCTCTCCTGTATCCGCAGCACAATAGATATATCCCTGTTGCCGATAAATTCCGAGGAGCGGAGACAGACGACGGCGAAAGTCAGCGAAGTCCTTCTTTGCGGGACTGACCCACTGTACCTCGGAAAGAGCTGCAGCACGTGGCAGCATCTGATACAGCAAAAGGGAACGCCAGGCTATGTATTCAGTCCAGATGTTGGCCTGCACACCGATGATATGCCGGCGTGTGGCCTCATCAAGGCTGTCGGGAGCAGGCTCGTAGCTGTAGATCTTCTCCAACGGCACATAGCCACCGATAAGGAGGGGTTTGTTCCAGTGCTTGTCCTCTGCCAGCTGATAATAGTCGAAGTAACAGTAGGCGGTGGGAGCCATGATGACATCGTGTCCCTCGTGGGCAGCCTTGATGCCGTGTTCTATGCCACGCCAGCACAGGACGGTGGCACTTTGGGAAATGTCACCTTCCATGATTTCGTCCCACCCGATGATACTGCGTCCTAACGAGTTGATGTATTTCTCCATGCGATTGGTGAAATATCCCTGCAGCTTGGCTTCGGCCGAGAGTCCCCCTCCACCCTTGATACCTTGTTCGCGGATGCGGCGCTGACACTTGGGGCACTGCTTCCAGCGTGTCTTGGGGGCTTCGTCGCCCCCGATGTTAATGTAGTGGGAAGGGAAGATGGCAGCCACTTCGTCCATGACGCCGCTAAGCAGCTCGAATACCTTGTCGTTACCCGCACAGAGTATATCATCAAAGACGCCCCACGTAGGCTCGACCTCATAGGGGCCACCGATACACCCCAGTTCCGGATAGGCAGCGAGGATGGCCAGCGCATGACCGGGCAATTCCACTTCAGGTATGACGGTGATGCAGCGTTCGGCGGCATAGCTTACCACATCGCGCAGCTGCTGTTGGGTATAATACCCGCCATGAGGGGTGTCATCGAAGAGTCCGGAATTGCGTCCGATAACGGTGTGGCGTCGCTGCGAGCCAATCATGTGCAGTCGTGGGTACTTCTTACTTTCTATACGCCACCCCTGGTCGTCGGTGAGGTGCCAGTGGAAGGTGTTCATGCCATGAAGCGCAAGGATATCGATGTATTCCTTCACCTGATCAACAGAGAAGAAGTGGCGGCATACGTCAAGGTGCATGGCACGGTAGCCGAAGCGAGGCTCGTCGGTAATAGTCACAGCAGGAAGGGAAACCGGTAAAGTCTGAGCTTCCGTTGTCGAAACGCCAGCCAGCGACTTGCGCAGGGTCTGCACACCATAGAACACGCCACGGGGACTTCCCCCTTCGATGGTCACTCCCCGCTTGGGATGAACGGTAAGCCGATAGCCTTCGGCATTAGTGATCTTGGGGTTGACCAGCAGCGTGATTACTTTAGGGCCTTTCTTGGTGATTTTAGGCATCTTGTCCGTAAGGGGAAGGCTGAACCCTGTCTGCTCCTGGATATAGGTCTGGAGGAAGCGTACATTCTGCTGCATCTGTTCATCGGTGCTGGTACAGACAACAAGGCAGGAGGCGTCGAGCAGGAAAGGGTCATCCTTGGCCATGTGTATATCCTTGGGCAGAGGTACTACCTGATAGTCAACCCCAGCCACTGCTGGGCTGAAGAACAGACAGGAAAGAATCAACAAGCAATAATTCTTCATAAGTTATTATGGTTTTTAAAGGTTAATAATCAATCACGGCCTTGAATTTCTGCTGTCCGCTGAACTCGCAGCGTACTTCGCAGGAGCTGTTGGGTTCCAGGCTGATATAGTTGTCGCTGAAGGTGACACCGTCAATGAGCCTGCCCTTTGGTGTGCGAAGTGACAGGTGGAGCAAATAGGCCACTTGATCGGTGGGGTTTGTGACGGTGAGCGTGACATAGGTTTTTCCGTCTGCCGTCTGGTGGGTCTCGCTGATGCGACAGTCCTTCGTGCGGCTTGCCCCAATGGCCTTGTGATCGGCCTGATGGAGCAACGGGGTGTCGTACCAGGTAGAATGGTTCCAGTCGAATCTGTCGCTGTCGGCCGAAAGAGCATAGACGTTTGAAGAGTGGGTTCCTTCTATCTCCAGGAACAAATAGCCGTTAGTTTCGCTAAGGGGCTTCAGCTGGAACACATCAGCATGACCGTTGGCGGGAATGGTCAGTTGTTTCTCCTGCTTTTCCAGCAGCTGTCCGCTGACGCCGTAGACTTTCATCCTTGCCCTCACGGTGACAGAATCGAGCCGGCTGTTCACTGCCCGCACGTGGCGATCGAGGTAGTTATAGACCAACTGCAGAGGCTCGCAGGCTTTCTTCACCGCATAGAAAGCAGCCGTGGGACGCAGGTAGTAATCGTAAAGTTGCCAATAGAGGGCTGGACGGGCACTGTTGAGCATCCATTGTATGAGTCCAGTGGCCTTGGGCGAATTGTAGCGAAAGGCTTCGAACATGGCGCGTGTGCCATCGTAGCCTACCATGGAAGCTTTGCGCAGATAGTCATCGAAGCTTACGGCCTCGCCATAACGGGCTGCTATGGTCTGGCTAAGCACGTTCAGATTGTTGAATGCCGAGGTTGAGGACGTGCAATGGTAGTTCCACACAGAATCCATGGGCCAACAGTCACGGCCAATCATCTGCTCTATAGACTCCCTGACAGGCAACTGTGCGCCTGTACAGGTTTCCGTGTTAAAGCCAAAGGCTCCACCGGGGGCCTCGGCATAATACCAGTAGGCAGGTGCCACATATTCATAGGGTCCTTCCATCTTGGCTCCAGACGCACCCGTGAGGTCGCTCTCCAGTCCTTTGGCTGAGATGATCTGCGGACGGTCGTCAATGGTTCGTTGTATCTTCAGGTACTCATGTTCCAAGTCGGGCACAGGCAGGCGGTCGCTGCCTGTGAACCAGGCAATGATGGAAGGGTGGTGACGCAGATAGCGCAGCTGGTCGGCAAACTGCCGGGACACGAGCTTGATGTCAGCGGCGGAAGTGATGCCACCGAAGTGCGGGTCCACAGGTTTGCCTAAGTACTCCTCCCACTCCCACTGACAGCTCCAACCGGCCAGAAGCATGATGCCCTTCTCGTCACACAGGTCGTAGAGTGCCTGGGAATTGCCCCAGAAACCTTCCAGACGTACCGTGTTGAGGTTCATCTGACGCACCAGCTCCAGCTGTTGTGCATAGCGTTGAGGAGTGTCACGAAGGAAGATGTCGTCAGTCCATCCTGCTCCCAACAGCTGTATACGTTTTCCGTTGAGGGTAAAGGCACGGTAGCCGTCGTTAGTGATGAAGCTGCCGACCTCGCGGATGCCAAACCTGACAGACGCCTCATCTGACAGCGAATGGTCCTGGCTTGCCTCTAAGCGAAGGGTATAGAGTTCGGGCTTACCCAAGGTGTAGCACCACCATAGCCTTGGGTTCCTAACATGAAGTGCAGGATGATTACCAGCATCGATGTGGAGCGTTTTCGCCTCATAAGGTTTCAGCGAATAAGGCACCGAGAAGCGTTTCCCCTCCAGCTCACCTGTCAGCTGTCCACTGGATGGTTGTGCGCTGAGGTTCCTGATGCCGGTCTCTACTGTGAGCCAAGCCTCGTCCAAGGTCTGTAGGTTCAAGCGCGTCTTGACGGTGGGATGGCTGATCACGACAGCACCCGTACGCTTCACGCTGACAGGTCGCCAGATGCCCATATTCTGATCGGCAGGCCACGGATTCCAGTCTACAAAACCAATATTCGGATCGCCAGGCTGTGCGGCAAACACCTCCACCGTCAGCGTGTTCTGCTCACGGGCCTGCCGGGTGACATCTATCTCATAGGTACGGAAAGGGCCTCTCACGGTGTCGCGTGATGCCACGAGCGTTCCGTTCAGACGGATGTTCGCACTATAGCCTATTCCCTCAAAAACTATTGAGACATGCTCCCGGGCACTCAGCCCTTCAAGGGCGAAATCGCGTTCGTAGATCCAAGGTACACGGAAACGTGAGGCATCAACGTGCTTGTAGTTCATTCCCTCCAGAATATCAGGATATTCGCAGCGGGATCCTCGCTGGGTGGTAAGCACGCCCATCACGGTAGAAGGGACAGTGGCTTCATACCATGTGCCATCGGTAACAACCGACGACCGGCAGCGCCAATTGTCGGCGAGTGGGATGATTCGGCTTTGGGCTTTCAGTGGCTGATGCATCAGCAGCATGGACATAAAGAGCAAATGCTGGAACAGCATCAGCTGGACGGTTGATGTAGTCGGTCTTTTCAATAGCATAGTCAGTATGTTTTGGAGGGGGGTGCCCCTGGGACTATTGCAGATAGTCCAGCTGCTTCTTCAGGGCCTGCAGCTCATCGCGTACTCCAATAAGACGAGACAACACTTCGGCTGTGCGTTCAGATCCGTCAGGGTTGGCATTGATCATCTTCTTGGCGGCAGCCAGCTTGAAGCCGCGTACCTTCACCAAGTTGTGAATCAGCCTGATGGTGTCAATATCTTTCTCCTGATACTGGCGCACCTTGGCTGGCCCGCTGGTTTTGGGCTTCAGCATCGGGAACTCCGTCTCCCAGTAACGCAGCGTACTCTCGTTGAGTTCGAACATTTTTGCAACTTCCTTGATGGAGTAGTAAAGCTTTTGAGGTTTGTATTCATTCAGTGCCATGGCATATCGTTTATCGTTTCGTCTGCAAAGGTACGAATAAGTCAGAACAATACAAAACAAAAAAGATGTTTTTTTGGTTTTATTGTCAAACGGAAGCAACGGCAAAGGTAGTTCATAGTTCATAGTGCATAATTCATAGTGCATAGTGCATAGTGCATAGTTCATAGTTCATAGTTCATAGTGCATAGTTCATAGTTCATAGTGCTTAGTTAGTTCATAGTTCTTGCAAGCGACCAGAGGTCGAGCGCATAGTTTATCCTTATTTGCCCTCGAAGGCAATAGAATGTTATTAAATCCGTTATTCTTATATGGAAAAGACACCCGACAACAGCCAACAATGCCATATCAGGGAGAAAACTGAAAAAATATTTGCCTTTTTTGTGAACGGTTTGCCTTTTGCGGTGTATGCAGTAATGTAAAACCCATAAGCGACAAAACGATGAGAACGACATTCATGGCAATCCTACTCCTGGCCGCTGCACTCCTGAACACGAGTGCGCAAGACCTGCCTACCAGTGCTGCCGAATACGAGATGCAAATAGTCAGCTCGTATGCTGACAGGGACTTGAAGAAGCTCGACAAACTGCTGAGTGGGTACTATAAAAGCGGACTATACCCCGTGGATGTGCTGATGTACAACTACAACGAACTGCAGGGCATGGAGGATTGGGGAGTCATCGTCATGTCATCGGCAGAAAGCCTGATTGGAAAGCTCATGCTCCAGCGGGTGCTCAACGTGCATCGTGACAAGGTGGTTGTATGCACAGAACTGGGAGGCCTTGACTCGCTTACCTGCGAGAGACTTGACATTCCTATGCCCCCGACGACGTGGAAGCCCGAAGAGACGTATGAGCAGACAATCAGATGGGTGGCCGGACACGCAGGGCGAAACGTCTATTTCCCCTTCACCGACTCCCCGCTCTTCAAAGAGTTTCCCGACGCCATGAAGGAACGCATCTATAACGAAGGACTGACCATGCGCTACTCGGCCACGCCCTACGACAATATAGCCGTCAAGATACGCAACCTTGAAGAACGTTACCTGACAGACTACCTGAAGCTGTCGCTCCAGCCCTACAACGAGAAAAAAGACCATCGGCTATACAGGCGATTCACACCAGGTATGCTCGCACTCAACTACTCAGCCATCTACATGGACATGCTGCCATATTACCGTGAGCACAGACCCGACAGGGTGGAATGGCTGCAAGGGCTCAATAGCGCCTGCCAACACCACTACAGCAACATCTCGATGAACAGGTTATTTAACACCGAGTAATCATGGCACTGTTCCACCTACATAAAAGAAACAGGACCGACGAGGAGTTGATGGCGCAGGTGAAAGGCGGCAGCAGCAGCGCTTTCGATGAACTCTACCGGCGCTATGCCCGAAAGCTCAACGGATTCTTCTTCTGCCAGCTGGGAGGCGACCCCGAACAGGCTGCAGATGCCGTGCAAGACGTGATGCTTCACCTCTATGAGGCACGCTCACGCTACAAGACGGGAGAAAACGTCGCCACCTGGATCTTCACCATGGCATACAACCTCTGCAAGAACCAATACCGCCATCTGGCACACGAACAGAACTATCTGGCACAACTCGATGCGGAACCCGTCACAGAGAGCCAGGTGGAAGTGCAGATAGACAGACAGCGACTCGAGGAAGCCCTCGGAGAAGTGCTCGCCTCGCTCTCACCACCTCTGCGCATGCTCTTCTCGCTGAGATATGAGGAAGACCTCACAGTGCCACAAATCGCGAAAATCCAGGAGCTGCCCGAGGGAACGGTCAAGAGCCGGTTGCACAAGACAATGAACATCATCCGAAATAAATTAAAAGAATATGAAAATAAGTAATGAAGATATCATCTCGGCAGCCAAGACGCTGAGGACAAGACAGGAGAATGAACTCAGGACTCCTGAGAACCCGCTGAAAGCCAAGCGCAGCAAGACGGGGTGGATAGCGGCAGCCGCCTGTACGGCAGGATTCATTCTCGGCTTCGGCGTTCATCCCTCAACAGTACCCTCCACCGATAGCGATGCACAACGGGCTCAGCTCGACTCACTTAGGCAAGAGGTGCTTCTGGTCAGGAATACGCAGCCGCAGGTGGTGAAAGAAACAATCCACGACACCATCTTCACGACAAAGGTCCTCACCCGCGAAATAGTCAGGGAAGTTCCCGTCGTGGCAAAGAACGAACAGGCAACAGACAACAATTCAAACAACATTATTAACGAACAGGGCCAGTCAGCGACTGTAGGATGTTCCATGATGTGCGACAACATCAGCTACGACCTGATTGCCTCAAAAAACTAAAGAAAAAAATGAAAAGAACATTATTGACAGCAGCCATCCTGCTCACCGCACTGATGGCACAGGCACAGAACAGCGTGAAAATCAGCCCCGTCCTGAAAGTGGGAATGCAGAAAACCTATAGCATAAAGAGTGAAGCCATGAGTCCTGGCACAGCTGCAGCAGACGTTTCGGGAGAGTTAACCTGCAAGGTGGTTGGAAAGACTGCCAACGGCTATCAGATTGACATGAAGTCGAAGGCAGACAAGATTGATGCCACCCAGATGTTACAGAATCTGACATCGGCTGACATCATGCAACTGCTCAACTCGATGAACGTTGAGATGCTCACCGACAAGGATGGTGCGCTTACCGGTATCAAGAACGCAAAGGAGCTGATGGGAAAATGCAACGCTCTCATCGATTCCACGTTCAATGTCATCCTCAACCAGAGCCCTGAAATGAAAGACAACGAAATGATGAAGAGCACCATGCAGAAAGCCACTGAAACCTTGAAAGAAATGTTCAACGACAACTATCTGCTTGAGTCGTTCACCCAGACACCCGGCGTCACCAGCCTCAACGGAAAGACCATCACTGACGGAATGGTGGAAGACGGCAACTTCGGTCAAATCTTCAATACGAAGACCACCTATTCAGTTCTAAACGGCGGCAAGACCATCGCACTGGACACCAAAGCCGACGTTGACATGAAAACCATGAAAGACTACGTGCTCAAGATGATGAAAAGCATGATGCCGGAGTCGGTGGCCAAGGAGACCAATCCAGAACAGCTGAGCGCCATGATTGACACCATGATCTCTTCTGGGAACTTCAAGATGGACATGAACAGGAAGGCTACCTATGACATCGGCGATGACGGCTGGGTGAAGAAACTCATTATGGAGATGGAGTTCAATTCGCCCACCCAGGCAACAAAGATGCGCCAGGTGACCACGTTGAAAGACTGATGAGAATGAAACCCTTTTTGACCTCGATATGCCCATGATACTCATTCTGCGCCCACTGGAATGGTTCGGTATCGTGGGAGCAGAACTAAAGCGAGTGAGTTCCCTCAGCCAGTATATGATGGTGGAGGGAACTGTCATCAGCGATCATATAGGTGCCGATCAGAAGGACTTGCACGAGCTGGCCATGCTCTGCGAACAGCTGCGTCCTGCCAGCCTCTATGCCAAATATGCCAATCAGAAGGTATTCCGGCACGAGAAAGACTTCTGGGCAACGAAAGACACGACTGTCAGGTCGCATGTGAAACGGATGGCAGACAAGTCTGTCATCAAGGCTGTCGGTCTGGCCGACCTGTTGGACATACCTATTCTCTACTGCGATGACAAGAAATCGCCCTTACGCATTTCCGAACAACTGAAGCTGGAAAGTGGCAGAGAGGTGACACCCGTCATGAACTTCCACCGCCACAGCGAGGGCACTACCTACCAGCTACAGCTCCGTATTGACGGGAGTCTGGTGGAAAAGCCCTCTGAGCATCATCTCATTGTGCTTACCCACGAACCCGGTATGTTCGTGATTGACAGGTGTATCTGTTTCCTATGCAACGGCTTCAGCGGAAAGCTGCTGTTGCCTTTTACAGGAAAACAGCAAGTAGAGATTCCCAGGAAGATGGAAAACGACTACTTCCACCGCTTCATCATGAAACATGTGGCACAGGCGGAGGTCAACGCCGAAGGGTTCGACATCACGGACATCAGCATCCAGCCACGTGCTTGCCTGACGGCAGAGACTGCCATCAACGGAAGTCACTTACTGATACTACGGTTCAGATATGGCAACTTGGAATACACACCTGATGCCATGTCCAGCGGTAAGGTCATGCTGACTGAGGAGCAGGGCAGCTTCAGATTTGTACGGCAACTGCGCAACAAGGACATAGAACGTCAACTGACTGAATGCTTGAAAGAGTTCCTGCCCAAGCAACCAAGCAGTTCCAACCTGACGGAGGGAACAAATATGATCAAATTCCCGTCACTTGGAAAGATGATAGAATGGTTGCGCGAATATGCCCCAAGACTGAAAGAACTGGGATTCGACGTTGTGCAGCCCTCTGAACATATCTATTATATAGGTCCGCTGAACGTGGAGCAGCGCGACACCTGGAACGGGGACTGGTTACAGACCGACGTAACGGTGGTTGTAGAAGGCGACGGCAAGAACCAGCCGTCCGGGCAGTTGCGCATTCCCTTCCTCGACCTTCGCGACACCATATTAAGAGGTGAACAGGAGTATATGTTGCCTACTGGCGAGTTGCTGTTGATTCCACAAGAGTGGCTGAAACGCTACTCTGACCTGCTGCTGATAGGGATGAAGAAAGGCCAGGGTTTTCAACGACATAGAAGTCAGCTGCAAAAAGAAGAAGCTATTGACACACTTCAGGACAAGGGAGACACACTGCATGACTATTCTGCACCGCCCCCTCCCTCCTTACTCCGTGCCTCTCTACGCCCCTATCAGCAGACGGGGTTCCAATGGCTATGGAAGAACTTCGTGGCGCAGACAGGCTGCTGTCTGTCGGACGAGATGGGACTTGGCAAGACCCTGCAAACCATCGCACTCCTGTTACGTTACAAGGAGGTGGCCAAGCCTGGGCCGACAGCCCTCCAGCCTCTGCCGGGAATGCTCTTCTCTGACGACGAGATGCGGGGAAGCACCCAGGAGGCATGTACAGAAGGATCATTCCATCTGCCCTATTACACCTCGCTTGTAGTAGCGCCTGCCTCAGTAGTTCATAACTGGCGTAATGAATTGTCACGCTTCGCCCCCTCGCTTACGGTACTGACCTATACCGGCAACACCGCCCAAAGGAAGGACAAACGACTGGCAATCATGCGATGGGACATAGTGATCACTACCTACCGCACCTTGCTCAACGACATCGAACAGCTATCCAAGAATGAGTTCGGCATCATTGTGTTCGACGAGAGCCAAGCATTCAAGACCCCCACGTCGCTGATTCACCAGGCTGTCTGCCGGCTTCGTTCCTTACACTGTCTGGCACTCAGTGGTACGCCTGTAGAAAACAACCTGCAAGAGCTGTGGAGTCTGATGAACGTACTGAGTCCTCATCTGCTGGGTAGTGCACGGTCATTCCAGAACACCTTCATCAACCCTATAGCCAAACAGATGGAAGACAGCCGACGCGAACTGCTACGCCGTCTGATAGCCCCCTACTTCCTGAAACGTACCAAGGAAGAAGTGCTTGAAGACCTGCCAGAACGTCAGGATGAAATCATCGTCTGTCCGATGACCGAAGAACAGGCAAGCCACTATTCTGAGGAACTGTCGAAGGCCAGGAACGAGTGGCTCGACCCATATGCCAATAGCAACAACAAGCAGATCCATATACTCGCTGCGCTGCAGCGACTGCGCCAAATAGCTAACGGTGAAGGAAAGCTCAACGTGGTCTTCGACCATTTGGAGAACCTGCGGCAAACCCAGCACAAAGTGCTCATCTTCAGTGAATATGTCACACTGCTGCAGCGTGTGGCCACCGGGATGACAAGCAGGGGCTGGACGTACGCCATGTTAACCGGACAGACCAAGCAACGTGAAGAGGTGATAGCACGTTTCCAAGTCCTGTCGCAGCGAGAGCAGACGCAAACGAGCTTCATCGCTGCCGAGTCGCCACAGGACTCGACCCAAGGTCAACAGTCGGCCGACTGCCAGTTCTTTCTCATCTCGCTGAAGGCGGGAGGAGTGGGACTGAATCTGACGGCTGCCGACTATGTGTTCCTGCTCGACCCATGGTGGAACCATGCTGCCGAAGAGCAGGCTATTGCCCGTGCCCACCGCATCGGTCAGAAACGCTCTATATTCGTCTATCGCTTCGTCTCATCCGGTACACTTGAAGAGCAGATTCTCACACTTCAAGACCGCAAGCAGTCGCTCATTGACAGTGTCATGCCATTTATATGCAACCCCAGCTGATGCTCATGGTATATCCATAAGCAGGATACACTATCTGTAACCCCCCGACATGCCTACAATGGCATGCTGGGTTTCATCACGTCATGACCCTTCACGGTCTTCTGCCTGGAGAGGCTGAAAGGTGCTGTGACGCGGATATCCTCTACACTGGCTCCGAAGCCGATGGTATATTTGCCGGCAGCGGTCTCCCAGGCCTGAGTGGCCTCGTTATAGGAAGCCATATCGTAGAGCGATAGTTTCATCGTAAGTGTCTCACTCTGTTTGGGCTGGAGTTCACGCGTCTTGGCAAACGCCTTCAGCTCGCGGGCAGGTTTCTCCAGTCCGCCAGCGGGAGCACTGACATAGAGTTCTACGACCTCTTTTCCTGCTCGTTTGCCTGTATTGGTGACGGTGACAGACGCAGTAAGGCCATCCTTGGTGGCTTTCACCACTGGCCTGCTATAAGAGAACGTGGTATAACTCAGACCGAAACCGAATGGATAAGACACCGGTTCATTGGCGGTGGTGAAGTGACGATAACCCACATTGATGCCTTCTATGTGCTTGGTGTAATCTTGAAATTCCACCTTGTCGTTACCACGTCTCCGACCAAACGTATTAGCGGCAGGACGGACATTGGGATAACTGGCACTCGACGGGAGGTCGATGAGATTGTTGGGCCATGTCATAGTGAGTTTGCCGGAAGGATAAGCCTTGCCAGTCAGTACATCGGCCACCGAATAGCCGCCCTCTTGTCCTGGCTGCCAGGCAAGGAGGATGGCATCGGGCATCGACTTCCATGAGGCAGTCTCAATGACATTACCCATATTGAGCACTACGACAACAGGCTTGCCGGCCAAGTGAAAGGCGTTGCAAACGTCCGTGATGAGCTGGCGTTCAACGTCATTGAGGGTGAAGTCACCGTCCTCCTTACGGTCAGAGCCTTCGCCAGCCTGACGACCCAAGGTAATGATGGCAAGGTCGGACTCCTGAGCCTGGGCATTGATGATGGCACGGCTGACGGCCATCTCCGGCAACAGAGGCTTGCCCCAGAACCAGCCGCCCCGGGCAGAAGCCGCGGCTGTGAGGTTCTGCTGGTAAGTCTGATAACTCCTGTAGACGTCGGCAAGTTTCTTGTTCACCTTCAGTCCCGATTCAGTGAGTCCTTGCATCAGGTCAATGGTATAGGCTTTGTTCACATCGCCAGAGCCGGTGCCGCCGGCAATGAAGTCGTATGACGTGACACCGAAGACCGAGATGGTCTTCGAGCCATCCATCGGCAACGTCTGCCCTTCGTTCTTCAGAAGTACCATTCCCTCAGTAGCGCTGCGGCGTGTTACGTCAGCATGGGCCTTCAGGTCTGGCTTGTTAGAGTATTTGTAGGCACGGAAAGCGGGTGTCTTGACGAGATACTGCAAAATGCGCTTGACGCAGATGTCAAGGTCGGACTCTTTCAAGACACCGCTCTTCACCTTGTCAATAATATCCTTGATCTGAGACTCGTTGCCTGGTTCCATCAGGTCGTTGCCTGCCTGAATCTGAGCAGCAGTATTGCGCAGGCCTGTCCAGTCGGTCATGACGATGCCGTTGAACCCCCATTCATCGCGCAGAATGGTGGTGAGCAGTTCACCGTTCTCCTGAGTGAAGGGTCCGTTGAGGCGGTTATAGGACGACATCACCGTCCAGGGAGCAGCCTCACGCACGGCAATCTCAAAGCCTTTCAGGTAAATCTCGCGCAGGGCACGCTGTGACATCACCTCGTCAACGCCCATGCGATTGGTCTCCTGAGAGTTACCGGCAAAATGCTTGACAGAGGTTCCCACACCCTGACTCTGCACTCCACGGACGTAGGCCGCAGCAATCTTTCCCGTCACAAGTGGGTCTTCGGAATAATACTCGAAGTTACGGCCGCAAAGCGGTGAACGGTGAATGTTCATGCCGGGAGCGAGCAATACGTCGCAACCATATTCCAAAACCTCGTTACCTATGCACTTTCCCACCTCCTCAACGAGTTGGGTGTTCCAAGTACAGGCGAGCGCAGTACCCACTGGGAACCCTGTGCAGAAATAGGTATTGGTGTCGTTGTCGCGTCTGGGACTGATTCTTACACCTGCAGGACCGTCAGTGAGAACCGTAGAGGGAATGCCAAGCCGGGGAATGGCCTGAGTGGCACCGGCAGCACCAGGCACACGTTGAGCATGCCCGCCAATCATACCATTGTCGCCTGCAGTTGATATCTGGCGGTTACCGCCTACGACGAGCATGGCTTTCTCCTCAAGCGTCATGGCTTTGAGAACTTCATCCACATTGTTTGCTTGTAGTTTCACTTGCGCAGTGATGGTACTGACACTCATAAAGAATAGAGCACAGATGTTTAGAATCGTTTTTTTCATAATAATGACATTTTGTTGGCAGTGCAAAGATATAAAAAGGTGTGCTATCCGCAAAGAAATACATACCTTTTTTATATAAGTTTAGTAGTTTCCTGTTAACCACACACGAATCTGCATTGATGATCATGACTCGACTTTCACAAATAAGAAACGGACTGAAAGGTCAAAAGCTTACAGCAGCTACCCCTTCAGGACGCACTTGCAAAAGTTGAATGATCATGACTGATTCTGGTGCTTTTTACACATTTCCCAGACTAGTACAAAAAAAAATCTCACAGAAAATGATGTTATTTCGATTCATTTCCTTACCTTTGCACATTGAAAAGTAGGTGACTATCGTGAAAGCTCCCCAATAGCTATAATGAACCTTACCTCGAGATATTTGTGTAACTTTTTTGCATCGGTATGAAAAAGATTGTCTATCGGATTGTATTGTTGTTCCTGCTGCTGGCAACAGGTGGTGTTGGCAGTTGGGCTAAAGAACAGTTGCCCCGGAAGCTCCAGGACCTTAGTGACGAAGTCTATCGTTACTATAGCTTGCGCAACACGGAATCCTTCTTTGACGCCGCAAGTCGGTTGAAGGATGCCACAGAGTTTTCCGACTTTAAAGAGACCTATTATCGTACCTGCAGCTACGAGGCCATCTATATGTTCGAGTATGTCGACCGCAAGAAGGGCGTACAACTGGCACATGACATTTATCATCATGCCAAATCGAACAACAGTAATGTCGGCACGTATTTCGCCACCTTCACCCTAGGCACCATCCGCGAACAGTCAGGCAATATGGGACTGGCTGAAAAGAGTTTCCTTCAGGCGCTGAAACTGAAGGAAAAGTACCTGCCCGAAGAGAGTGCTGCCCCTTGCTACTTAGGACTCTGCGAGGTTACGCTTCACAGGAAGGATTACGAGGAGGTGAAGGAGTATGCCCGCAAGGCGCTGAATGAGCCTGGCATCATGCCGATGAACCAGATTACTGCCTGGAGCTATAAGTGCCTGGCCCGTTACAACGAGGGTGACAGCCTCGGGTTTGAAAATGCCTATAAGGAACGTGCTCAGCTGATAGCCGAATATGGTGGCCAGGGAGGCTTGTTCGGAGAGCTCATCAACGTCTATCTGGCCAAGAACCGCAAGCAGTGGCAGCTGGCCCTTGAACGTACGGAAAAACTAGTACACATGCAGAACAAATGTGCACAGAAGGCTTCCATCTACGAACACATGGGAAACTGGAAAGAGGCTCTCTATTGGCAGAAACAAACGCGTGCGGTCATTGACTCCATCCAGTCATCAGAGGCGCGCTCCCAGATGAACGAGTTCGACACCGAACTGTCCATTACATACGCTGAAAACGAGGTAAAGGAACAAGAGCTGGCCAAAGAGCATCTGCTGCTTTACGGAGGTGGTGTCATCGCACTAATCGTCATCGGATTCATGGCCATTATAGGTATTCGCAGATCCAAGCACATAAAACGCCTGCAGAGCATACACCGCAAGCTGCAGGATGCCTACGACCAGCTGGAGGTGACCACCCAGGCCAAGGAGCGCATAGAAAGCGAGTTGCGCATAGCACGCGAGATACAGAAACGCATGCTGCCGCATGTATTCCCCAAACGCAGGGATGTGGACATCTATGCCATGATGACCCCTGCCAAAGAGGTCGGTGGCGACCTTTACGGCTATGCCCTGATTGGCGACCTGCTCTATTTCTGTGTGGGCGATGTGAGTGGCAAGGGTGTGCCCGCAGCCCTCTACATGGCCGAGGTGACACGTATGTTCCGCACATTGGTGGACGGCCGTCTGGCACCCAACGACATTGCCACGCGACTCAATCATGCACTGGTGGAGGACAACGACCAGGGCATGTTTGTCACCATGTTCATCGGACTCATCGACCTCAAGACGGCCGAGATGAACTTCTGTAATGCCGGTCACAATCCCCCCCTGCTCAATGGCGAGTTCATGAAGATAGAGTCCAACGCTCCTCTTGGACTGTGGTCGGAAATAAAGTTTGAAGGCGAGAAGGTGGACAACATGCACGGAAAGACGCTTTTCGTCTATACCGATGGCATCAACGAAGCAGAGAACATCCATAAGGAACAGTTTGGTGACGAGCGTCTGAAATCCTTGTTACAGAAAGACTGGGGCGATGCCCGCCAGACATCAGAGACCATTCACAAGGCCGTAGAAGACTTCGTTGGCGAAGCAGAACCCAGCGATGACCTTACGAAGATGTGTATCAAGATGAAGTAGCACCCTGAAACGGGGCTTGGCATTTTTTTAATCCTATCTGAGTAATTCGTCGTACAGTTCGGCCAACTGCCTTGCGGCAGCCATGTCATCATAACGTTCATAGGCTAATGCCAATGCATGTCTTTGACATTGTTTATATCGCTGTTCGTCTGTCAGCATCTCTTCCAAAGCATCAGCCAGGTGTTGAGCGTCATTAGGCTCATAAATCAGACCGCCATCCCCGACTATCTCGGCAAACGAGCCTGTATTGGGTTCAACGGCAGGCCTTCCTGCAGCAAAGGCCTCGCAAAGATACAGCCCTACCCCCTCCTGAAAACGCAGCGGCACGGAAAGAACCGTTATCTTGCGGTAGAAACCGGCATGTTCGTCCATGTCGTAAGTATCTTCTATGACTACATCATCGGCGTATGGTTTCAAGGTGCGTTTCACCTGCTTCACAAGTTTCCTGTCAGGGCTCATGTATCCCCCGCCAATGCGTAGCTTGAGGTTGGGAACCGTGCCACGTTGTTTCAGCAGCACGAAGGCATCAGCCAGGATGTCCAGCCCGTCGAGTTCATTCATGCGGTAGAAGAAGCCGATGGTTGGGTCAGCTGGATATTCATCGGACTGGTACTTGGTCACATCGACGCCAGGATATATCACATTCACATGTCCCAACTGCGGCAGTCTTACATTTACAATCTGCTGATAGTAATAACTGGTGGTGATGAACCGATCCACATACTTGGCATTTGCCAAAACGCCTTGCCAGGCTTTTTCCGCAAACTCGCTCTTCAGACTGTCAATCCACACCTCTTCGTCTTGCAAGGAGCAGACAATGGGAATATTCGTTTCTTTCTTTAGCTCTTTAGCGATGCCAAGCAACAACGACGAGGATAGCTGTATCACATCGGGCTTCTCAGCCTGTCTCACCCATTCAGTCAATTGCCTTACATTCTCCTCAAATGCCACCCCCTCGCCTTCTATCATGCTGAGTGTCATACCCTCCATGCCCTCAGCAGAGGTTGTGCCAGACAACGAGGAGGCCATATCGAGCAAAGCGTCAGACCCTAACATGCGTTTCATCCACGATGGCATCCTGCGATTACCGAATATTTTCTGTTCCAAAAAGTAAGTGGTGGCAGGGAAGAACAACGGCACATCGCCTTGAAACGAGGCTTGTTTCAGAGGCAGATACAGGGGCATGATGACCACGTCGTGACCAGCCTTCCGCAGCGCCGATGCCTGCAGGCTGTCACGGAAACAGTTGCCGCAATAGAACGAATCCCCCGATCCTGGTAGTATAAAAAGTATTTTCATTCCGTCTGTCTTTCTTTATTCCTACATTTAGTAATCGTCAAATGTAATCTCAGCTACTATATTCCTCTATATTCCGACGGTAGCACACCGAACATCTTCTTGAACTGGCTGGAGAAGTTGCGGGGAGTAGAGAAGCCGACGCGGACGGAAACTTCATTGATGGAGAGGCTCGGATTGTCGGCGAGCAGTTGGGCAGCACGCTTCAGCCGTACGTTACGAATGAAGTCGGCGGGCGAGATGCCAAGCATGTTGCGCAGTTTGCCATAGAGGTTGGTACGACTCAGGGCCACGTCTGTGGCCAGCTGATCCACGCAATAGTCCTCGTCGGAGATATGCGCTTCGATGGCTTTCAGCAGTTTGGCAACCAACGCTTCCTCCTCGGGGTTCACACCAATCTTCTTCGGGTCAATGTTTGTGTTGTCGGCAAACTGGTGGCGGGCATCTTCGCGCATCTCAAAAAGTTCGTTCACACGGTTGTCGTTTTCACGCACCAAGGCCGCCTTCTTTTTCTTTAGATATAGTGTAAGGGAAAAAACGACAAAAGCACAAAGCAAAAGAGCATACAGGGTTTTCGCCCACCACGTCAGCCAGAACGGGGGACGGACGGATAGTTGCACGCTCAGGGATTCACTCCACTCGCCATCTGCTGAGGCGGCCTGTGCTTCAAAGATATACTCCCCTGGCGGAAGGGCTTTGTAATCGGCTTCGGCAAGACCGATGGTTTCGCCGACAACGTGCCATTCATCCTCAAGTCCACACAAGCGGTAGCGGTAGCGGGTGTGCGAGGGATAGGCATAGTCGAGGGAAGAGAACTGGAAGGTAAGATAGTTTTTGTTATATGGGAGTGTTAATCCTACGTCTTGTGCACATATCTCATCGTGACCGTTTACTTGTAGAAGAGTGAGTACGGGAGCTTGCGGATTAGCATCGTCTCTCAACCATTCCGGACGGAACACCGTTGCTGCTGAGCTGTGATGAACAAACACCAGACGACCGTCATCCGTCAGACAGGCAGCACGATCCATCATGGAAACAGCCGGGATGCCGTCGTTCTCTCCATAATTGACTACAGTGGGTGTAATCCTTGAAATGCCGCAAGCTGTACCTGCCCAGATATTTCCTTGGGCATCCATCACCAAACTACGGATACAGTTGTTGGCAAGTCCTGTGACACGTTCTGTTTCTTCCATGTGGCTCTTAAACAGTCCATTCTGTGTTCCCACCCATAAGTTTCCTTTTGTATCACGCAAGATACAGTTATACTTGTCGGAGTATTCCCCAATGAATTCTACGGGTTTGAAAGCAGCCAGCGTGTCGGCTTTGGTGTCAAGCAGACAAGCACCGTTCTGTGTATAGAGTAACACCCACGGTTCATCCAATGCACAGGCTCCTACGATGTTTCGATAGCCATTTAACTGGGGCAGACGCTCGTTGAGAGGGTCGAAGCGGTTTACGTCAGGCAGGAAATAGCCTATCCTGTTAAGGCCACGCTTCTGCAACAGCCGTCCGTCACCAAGCCTGACGTTTAATGCTGCTGCCCCTCGGGCAATTCCTATCAAGGGATTATCTTCAAGTATTTCCGCCATCTGCCGTTGAGGCGGTGTGTATATAATGCCGTTTCCCAGCGTCCCCGTCCAAGTGCCGCCTTGCCAGTCGCAGACGGTTTCTGGTGAAAACTTAAGCTCGGCTATGCCGCTTGGATCGTCCATGAATGCCCCTAAAGAGCGAAGCCGTCCTTCTATGTCATAGCGGAATGACCGTGAGCGCATGTCGAAGAGGTAAATGCGGTAGAAGTCGCGCAACCACAGCAGCGAGTCGCCCTGCCACTGATGGCCATAGCCCGCCGAGTCGGCATAGTGCTCCAGCATGTACGTCTTCCGTCGGTCGCAGGGTACAACGGTAAAGCCCGCCCCATTGCTGATGCAGAACACTCCCTCGCAGTTCACCAGCATCTGGTGGTTGGGTAGCGCGATGATCTGCCGCACCTCGCCCGTGGGCAATCCGTCCAGAACGCCCCATTGCCGTTTCTGGGCGTCCATTGTCGCCCAGCAAAGCACCATACTTATTGCCAACAGTACCTTTATTCTCCTATCCATTACATCTTTTTGACGATTCTTCTATAGCTAACCTCTGCAAGGTGTTATAAAACGTCTCTGCCTTCGGTCTGCCGATGTCTGCTGCAAAGGTACAGTTTTTTATCAAGATAACTGCCTGGAACGTGCAAATTATATGTCAGAATTGTGCTTTTTCAGTCATTTGTACGCCAGCGACAGCGTGATTAGGACGAAAGAGACATGTGTGTATGCGCTAAAATGTCTAATTTTGCAACAGCACTCCCGCCACAGGTCTCTCTTCCTTTCACCATAAAGCCAAGCAAACGGGATGGACGTTGACTGTTCGGAATCATCAAAATAACAATATCCAATGAAATATTTACTAACTTTACTCTTTTCGGTTTTCGTGTGCGCCGTTCAAGCACAGATGACATATAAGATGGCTGGCCCCTACGAGGTAGTGGCACGTGATGGACAATACGCCTACACAAAAGGAGGCAGCGAACGTGACATGTGGACGGCGTGGCAGTTGGCACAGAAGGGCGACAGCCAGTCGGCAGTGGAAATCGTCAATGCCTACGCCAAGACGCTCCAGCGGTTTGACGGACACGATGCGCCACTGTGCGCTATTCAAGCCTACTGGCTGGTGAGGGCAATGATACTTGCAAAGGAACATCAAACTCCAGAATGGGTAGCAATGATTCGTCGGGCTGTTCTGCCAGTATTGGAGCAGTTCGAGGCCGACAGCCCGTTTGCCAACGGCAACTGGGGAGCCATCGTAAACCGTTGCAGGATGGCGTGCGCCATCTTCTTGGAGGACAGCGCGCTCTGTCAAGCCAGCATTGACTATTACCTGAATGCCCGTGACAACGGAGCCTTGCCACGATATGTGGGCGAGACGGGCCAGTGTCAGGAGACGGGACGTGACCAGGCACATGTGCAATTAGGACTAGGAGCACTGTGCGACATCTGCGAAATGGCATGGACAAAGGGTAAAGACCTTTGGGGTGCACTCGACAATCGACTGATGAAAGGTCTTGAATATACCGCTCGCTACAACTTGGGCTACGACGTGCCTTTTGAGACGTGGCAGGACTGCACAGGTCTCTACTGCCAATGGACGGAGCCAGGAGCTATGCAGCGCGGACACATCCGCTGTATCTATGATGCGGCCTACGAGCACTATACGACGGTGAAAGGCCAGAAGATGCCATATACGAAGAAGCTCCTCGACCTGCAACAAAAGGCGAAGCGGCGAGGAGAGATCATTCAGAACATGGAGGCTGACCAGTTTGTTGTGAAAGGCTCCCTCTCTATAGAGGAGAACGGGGGGAGAGGCTTGCATCAAGTCTTTACTTTTCCCGCTCCTGAAGGTGCACCTCTGAAGCACGACTACGATGTGTTCGTTCGTCCGCGAAGTAGTCGGGAATGGACAAGGGTGGATACGTATATGGCGAGAATAAACGCATCTGTGGGGAACAACAGACACAGGGTCTCGGAAATCAGCTATAGCATGTTTGACTTTACGGGCGATGTTGATGTGCGGGTGGTCAGCAAGCACAAGAAGTTCAAGGCTGCGAGCATAAGACCAGACTTTCGGGGTGTGACAGCCAACGTGCAAAATGACAGCACCGTTCAGTTCATGCTCTTCCAGCCAGAGAACGTGAGCGTGGAGTTCGACGGCAACATCACCAACAACCTGCTGCTCTTCACCTCAAAGCCTGTTGTCGCCAAAGATGATGCCGAGCGGCAGGCAAAGGCCAACGGGTGCGAGTTCTTGTACTTTGCTCCAGGCTTTTACAGCCAAGACACCATCAAGGTGGCTTCAAACACAACTGTCTATCTTGCACCCGGCTCCTACTTCACAGGTACCTTCGCCATCGAGGATGCCCACAATGTCAATATCTTTGGGCGCGGCATAGCTCGGCCGAAGAGCGGCTACGAAGGCTGTCATGTGCATCGCTCGAAGAATGTGCTCATCGACGGGCTGACGGTGAACACATGTCCCGTGGGCGGTTCAGACGGCGTGACCCTGCGCAATGTGAAGAGCATCTCCCATCCCGGTTGGGGCGATGGCTTGAACGTCTTCGCCTCTCAGAATGTGCTCTACGACCGCGTGTTCTGCCGCAACTCCGATGACTGCACCACTGCCTACGCCTCGCGCAAGGGTTTCTTCGGCGACTGCCGCAACGTGACCATGCGCAACTCCACACTCTGGGCCGACGTGGCACACCCCATTTTCATCGGAATCCACGGCAATGCAGAGCGTGGCGACACCATCGAGAACCTGCACTACGAAAACATCGACATACTCGGACAAGCGGAGCCGCAGGTGGATTATCAGGGCTGCCTGGCCATCAATTGTGGAGACAACAACCTCGTACGCAACGTCACCTTCGAGAACATCCGCATCGAGCAGATTGAACAAGGAAGCATAGCGCAGGTGAAGGTGGGCTACAATCAGAAATACTGCACAGCCCCTGGACGTGGCGTAGAAAATGTCACTTTCAGGAATATCCGCTATAAGGGCGAGCGGCCTTATCTCTCCATCATCAACGGCTACAACGATGAGCGCAAGGTGAAAGGTGTCACCTTCGAGAGCGTCAAGATCAACGGCCGGCTGCTACACGACAAGATGGAAGGCAAGCCTGCATGGTACGCCACTGCCGACTATATCCCTATGTACGTGGGCAACCATGTGGAAAACGTTGTCTTCAGCAAGGACGGCCGAAGCACGCTCGTCAACCAGTCGCTGGCCTATTGTTCATCACAGGTAGATCGTGCCTTGGAACGCCTTCGACCCTACGACTTCACAATGATACCGAGAAACATCCTGAATGACGAACAGACATGGAACCTGCGCAAGGCCTCACCACAAGAATGGTGCTCGGGTTTCTGGCCAGGCATCTTGTGGATGGACTTTGCTTATAATAAGAGTGAGGCCATAGAAAAAGCAGCAAAAAGTTACACCGATGCCCTGCTGCCCGTAGTCGCTCAGCCCGTCTATGACCATGACCTCGGCTTTATCACCATCAATGCCCTGCTCAAAGGCTATGAAGTAAGTAAGGATAAACGCTACCGTGATGCTGCTCTCCTTGCCGCCGACTCCCTTGCCACACTCTTCAACCCTGCCGTGGGGACTTTCCTCAGTTGGCCCCGCCATATAAAGGATTATGGTGGTCATAACACCATCATAGACAACATGATGAACCTCGAGTTGCTCTTTTGGGCAGCTGAACACGGTGGTTCTCCACATCTGAAGGATATAGCCATCCGCCATGCCGAAACTACTATGAAGCACCATTTCCGTCCTGACGGATCCTGCTATCATGTGGCGGTATATGACCAGCAGACGGGCAAATTCCTACGCGGCCAGACCCATCAAGGTTATTCGGACAATTCCATGTGGAGCCGCGGACAGGCATGGGCCATCTATGGCTACACTATGGTCTATCGCTTCACAAAAGACAAACGTTTCCTCAATCATGCCCGGAAAGTTACTGACATCTATTTGAAACGCTTGAAAGAGAAAAGTGATGACTGCATACCTCGCTGGGATATGGACGCGACCGACAGCATAAAGGATGTTTCAGCAGCTTGCATCATAGCGTCCGCCTTGCTCGAACTGTCTGATTACATTTCAGCCGACCGGGCTACCACCTACCGCGACTTTGCCATCAAGACGATCAGCCAACTCAGCAGCAACCGCTATCAAAGCCGTGACAAGAACGTCTCTTTCCTTCTTCACTCCACTGGACATCATCCTGCCGGCACAGAAATCGATGCCAGCATCATCTACGCTGACTATTATTATTTGGAAGCTCTGTCAAGAATACATGGCAGTCTTCGTTAACTTATGAAATATACTCACAAAGGCGTCCATTTCATCACCGGCTGGCAGCCCTGGGGATAAGCAGTCATCATTGGCATTTCCCTTTCAAGCATTTCAACTCATGGATCACATTCAAATCGGCAGGCAACCATCTAACGTTATCAAGTTCATCCTCCGTCAGCCATTTCGCGGCTTCGTGCTCGTTCAGATGCAGCGACTCTGTCAGTAGCGAACAGATATAACAATGCATGGTCAGATGGAACTTGGGGTAGTCGTATTCCACCGTACAAAGGTACTCATCCACACTGATTTCTGTCGACAGTTCCTCACGTATCTCCCGTTTCAGCGCTTCCTCCGGTGTTTCACCTGCCTCCATTTTCCCGCCGGGGAATTCCCACCAATCTTTCCATTCACCGTATCCTCGCTGGGTTGCAAATATCTTATCGCCTTTGCGGATAACGGCTGCTACTACCTCTATCCTTTTCATGATATACCCTTCCTGGTCATATCCTTTGTGGTGCAGGTGGATGCAGTCTAGTAGAGGTTGTACTCTTTTGTCTTCAACCTTCATCTTGCCGTATTGGGGCAACTGTGCATTATAGCGGTCAGTGCTCCCGTTTGAAATCCTTTGCTCATAATCATCTGGCACGAAAAACGAGGATCTGGTTCCCAAGTGGCAGTAATATTCACGCTCATAAATGGCGACGCCTGCCAAGTCCAAGTCTCCGAAATGGACGTATTGATTGGGTATGGACTGTAGCCATTTGATGAGATCTTTGTTTTGGTCTTGAGGATAACGGGACACGAAAAGTACGCGTCCAAACCTTGCAAAAAGATATTCCTGCAACGCAGCATAACGGAAGTTCTCTGCGTTCTCCACACCAACTACGACAACATCCTGAGGAATGGTGAAATGCTGATAGTCGGCAATAAACATGAAACTGCCTTCTGAGGGGTTAATCGTTATCTCTTGGCCATTGAGTACAGCTGCAACAGGCTGGTAGCTATTCACAAGAAACCCCTGGAAAGTTCTACGAGAAAGGAACTTACTGTTGCCAGTGGCAGCGACCAAAGAGGCTCTGCTGACATCTTCGTCAGCAAAGGCACTCCGTGCTTGTTCCAGATTGCGGATGTCGAACTGACTGGCAACATACTCACGAAGAAGCGCTCCATCTGATGCTCTCAGGCTCTTGCGGCTACCGTGGGCTGTAGCCAGAAGGATGCCGTCTTCCTGCATCTGCTCAAACCATTTGCCCTTCAGACTGCTGGCAGGCAGAGCATCGCCATTGGCAAGGCGAATCAATTTTTCTATGAGTGCGACAGAATGCTTGGTGTTCAGTTCGGCAGCAAATTCCGTGTAGTCGGCATCGGTATTGAACTCCGTCCTGAAAAAGAACGTGTTCTGGGGTGTCAGTTCTTTTATCGACCTAAATGTTGCCATAGACTATTCTTGGTTTACGATCTCCCAATGGCCGGTTTTGTCAGATCCAACCCATAGTATGAGATTCCTCTCTAACAGTTGTGCTATATCTCGCTGAATGGTTTTTCTGTTTACATTCAGTTTTTCCGAAAGATATTTTGTGTTTACTGCGACATTTTGTGCTGCATCATCTGCGACACCTTTTTCTATCAGCGTCACGATAATTCGCTGTCTATCAGTTAGTTTTTCTGCGACATTATCTGCGACATTTTCCTGGGCAGTTTCTTTTCTCCCTTCACGATCTCTCTCTTCTGTCGTCTTAAGGAATTTGTCAATATCATTACGCAAGTGCTCAATATGCAACCGCGTCATGCTTTCAACAAAGATGCTGATATCTTCATTATTTCTTGAATCAACAAGTGCCTGAATATAATCCATCTTGTCCCCTTTGAGCACTCTCACGGGCAATAGATCATATTCCATTTGCAGCAAGTTCATCAACAAGCGACTGGTACGTCCATTGCCATCTGCCCATGGATGAATGGTCACCAATTCGTAGTGAGCCCAAAAACTGAGCTCGTAGAGTGCATAGGGGTCTGTCTTGTCGACCGATATGCGACGTTTGTTCAGTTCTTCGCAAAAAGCGGCAAGACGTGAAGGCACTTTCTGGTACGATATATACGAAGGGCCTCCAGGTCCAGCACTTACATTCAATTTGCGCAACTCACCTCGTGCAGCAGAGAAACTACCGGTCATGGTATTATATTCGCTGCCAGTATGTTTCATTACTTTTGCAGCCAACGAGATAAGCCAATCTACAGTGACAGGCTCGTGTCGTTGAATCCATTTCATCCCATATTCGTATGCAGTTTTAAGATCGAGGTTCATCATCTGCTCCTGTATCGTACGTTTACTACTGGTGATACCCTCGTCGAAGAGCAGTTGTGCCTCCACCTCAGTCACGGTGCTGCCTTCGATGGCTGTAGAATGAGCAATAATGGAGTAGAGATAGTATTTTGGGAAGTCTATCTGTTCCGAAATGCCTAAATCTTTATACTGATTCAACTGTTCAATCAGTTCTTCCTTGTCTTGCCGCGTCATAATCCTTCCTTCTTTCTGATATATGTCATAACCCGTCCCTAGGTCTATTTTTCTATCAGCCAATATTCCATGTGCTTCATGGTGCGCTTGCTCTTGAAGTTGAACTGGACGTCGTTCAGGGCATTGCCGATTTTACGGAAGGGGGTCTCAGGGTCGAAGTTCGCATAGCGCTGTGATAGCAGGGTGCTGATGTCACCCAGGCTCCACCACTTGCCCTGCTCTGTGTCCTTGGGGCGACGGAAGGTCTCGCCGATCATCTCCACCAGGTCGTTCAGCTTCTGGAAAGGCTCGTTCTCGGCTATCAGCGTCTGTATCTCATCGTCTTCCAGCCAGAAACGTTCCTTCTGGTTGAACAGGTGGAGCGCCTGGGCGTAGAGCTGCTCATGGTTGAGGGTGTCCTCAAAATTGATGTTACCCGTTACGCCTACACACACAAAACGGCGTGAGCCCGTAGGATCGACCAGCGGTTTCAGCTGGTTGGTGGTGCCAATGAAGGAGGTGTAGCGGCGATAGAACTTGATGGTCTTGCCATAAGGCGGACGGAATTTCACGTCGCTCGACGACAAGAGGTATTTCAGCACTATCTGCTGCGAGTTGGTGGTCTTGTCAAACTCGTCGATGTTGATCAGCGCAAAGCTCGTCAGGGCGATGTTCAGGTCAAACTCGTTCTTGAAGTTCAGCTTGTCGTTGTAATAGTCACGCAGTTCCTGAGGCAGCAGGATTTTGCAGAACCGTGTCTTTCCGCAGCCCTGCCTGCCTATCAGCAGCGGTGTCAATGCGTTGCCTGTCAGCTGTTTGTCACTCTCACGCCATTGTGCTACCATTCCCACAAGCCACATCCTGAGATACTTCTCCCAATGGGGCTGGTCTGTTGGCACCCTCTTGGCCAGTTCCTTGATGTAGTCATGCCCGTCCCACTTCGGCAGCTTGTCAAGCCAGGTGTTCACGGGGTCGTATTGCTCGATGCGTGTGGAGTCGATGAAGCGGTTCACATCCCTGTCCCACGATTTCAGCCCTAACTCCGTGGCCCTCATCGTCATGTCGTTGCGCACCTCGTCTGTCAGCGGTTGGAAACGCTGGTCGTCGCTGAACTTCTCGCGGTATTCGGCCACACCCGTCAGAAGATTCTTGCGCATGTCATAGTTCGAGTTCAGGAAAATCTCCGTCTTCATCATCTGGATTGTTTCCTCCGGCACACTCTTCAGCGGATGAATCTTGTGTTTCTTTCTGTACTCCTCCTGCTCTGCCACGCTGTAGACCGTCTGGAAAATCTTCTCCACCAGCAACTTGTCGTTTTTAAACACTGGATGGAGCATGGTCAATCCCTGAGCATGAGCCTTGGGAATGCCCTCGTCCAGGCACATCGAGGCAATCTGCATCAGCAGCGTCGCTTCCTGGTCCTCATCGGGCAGGTCAAAGTAATGTCCCATCACCGTCTCCACAACGAACGTCCAGTTCAGATGATACGTGCGGGTGACGGTGCGTCCAGGCATCAGATGGTCTTCCTCGCGGCTGATTGCTACGGGCTGAGGCTGCTCGTGGCTTTCTGTGTCGGCATAGAAAGGACGAGCCTCTGCATTAAATTCCATCTCGGGATCGGCGCTCATATACACCGTCCTGTCGAGACGAGGTTCCAGGAACTCGATGTCGAAGCCAAACTGATTTTGGTATGCCCTTCGTGCCGTGTTATACAGATTGAGGTGGAACTGCTGGATGTCAGCCTCTTTCTCTGGCAGGCCTCCACCAAACAGTTCACCACGGCACACAATCTTCACGCTCCTGCCCGATCCGCCCAGGAAACAAAGCATCGTCTCAGGCAGTTTCTTGGCTAGTTCCCTTATTTCAACAGCCTCCTCATAGGTCTGCAAGTTATTCACCTCCAGCACTATGAGACCATTGTAGGCCATCATCTTCCATTCGCCCTTCCGTTTTATGTAGTCAGCGGCAAAGCAGATACGCGGCAGCTTGATGCCACCCTCCCAGTCAGTGGTCACTTCTCCGTTCTCCAGTCGATGAATCTTCATCAGATGATACACCAATCTGGTGTTCTGGACCGTTGTCTTGATCAGTCCTTTTTTGATGGCATTCGCCAAGTCAGCAAGCTTCACGCGGTTGATGACTTCTTTCCTGCCATCTTTTTTCAGTAATGTTACGTTCATGATTTGCTCGTTATTGATTTTTTAGCTCAAACAATTCTTATCTATCTTATTTTCCCGGCAAAATTAAAAAAAAATCATCAAATACAATAGTTTTTCTATCACTATTTTTTCATATTTTACCTACATAACTACATAAATATGATGTACCTCGCTCTGTTTCAAAAGGTTATTATGATTGCCGACCTACATATTATATACATATTACCTACATAGGAACTACATACATCAAGCAGGCAGAAAGCAAATGGTTTAACCCCATTCCGCTCCAATCGCAACTGGCATTTAAATCGGCTTACCCTTAATGCAAGCACAATTTTCTCTAGAGAATTTTGTGCTTTAATGCCGATTAAACAAGCGCAACTACCTATTGCATCGGAAAAATCTCTAGAGAATTCATTAACCACTTACGTCTTCAATAGTTACGAAGTAGTATCTTTCATCGTGCCAGACCCCATTAAAACCATAAGAAGCTGCTGTTCTGTCAGGAATCTCATGAATGGAAGTCCTGCTTCCAAAAGGAGCGTTTCTCTTCAAGCAGTCGTACGTGACAATCCAAGCAAGAGAGCCGCAACACCCAAGCAAGAGAGCCACAACACCCAAGCAAGAGAAACATCGGTGCCAAAGAGAGTATTCACTTCATGGTCTTTCAGACTCAGACTGGCGTTCCCAGAGTGTTCAGGCTCTTTGCTGGGGACTTTCGAAACCTCAATCATTAATTCTGTATAGTTTTATGTAGACGTCAATGTAGTTTTATGTAGTTAATATGTAGTTATTATGTAGGTGGAACTGATTGCCAAATAGCTAAATATCAGGACGTTATTATCAAACTATGTAGATATGTAGGTGACTTTATGATTTTTCTCTGTCATTATTTTGAACGATTCAAACAAACAGAGTAACAAATTCTCAAATTCTTGATTGAAAAGTGACGAATTGGCTTGATGATTACTCCCAATTATTTCGCCAATTCAACTCATTGGCCATTACGGTTCATCATGGCTGATTTTACGATTGCCTATGAATAATTCCTTGATTTGTTTGGATGTTTGCTCACAAAATCGTACCTTTGTTCCCAAATCAGCAAACGTATGAAATACAGAATCAAGAAAGAGACCAAGCCCACCCTGAAGAACTATGGTAAGTACAAGGCGGTAGCCGTTCATAACCAGACAATAGACAGCCGCAGCCTCTTTGAAGAGGCAGCCAGAGGGACGAGCCTCAGCGGAGGCGTACTCGAAGGCTTGATGATGAGCGTGTCTAACACCGTATGGCGTCATCTTCGTCGTGGCGACAAGGTGCGACTGAAGGGGTTTGGTCTGATGAAACTCGAAATAGAGAGCGACAAGGTCGACGACCCCAAGACCTTCCGTTCCAGGAAGCACATCCGTGGTGTCCGCCTCCACTTCCTGCCCGAGAGCTACGAAGGCACCCAGGCCCTCTACGATGGCATCACCTTCGAAAAGGACAAGAACTTCAATGATGAATAACGTGGTGGGACGAGGCTTGTCATTTCTCGCAGTAAACTATCCCATATTCGCGTTTTAACCAAAGCTCAAACAACGGATCCACGAAAGAGAATGCATCTCTGGTTTTCTCAACCAAATCCTTTTCGACAAGAGTCTTTTTGTTCCTCGTGATGGTCTGAGATTGGCCAAGACGATATTTTTCCACTACATCTTTCGCATTAAAATGCGTTTCCCCTGACGCAATTGCCTTCAGCAAGGCAATCTGTGAGGGAACCATTTCATCGAGTTCATTTTGGAATGTTTCCGCATTGGTATCGATCACCATATCCAGCTGCCGATCAAGATCCTCATCAGAAACGATACTTTCTGTATGCGACCAAACAAAGAAACAATATTGCTGGACATACCATGAATTATATTTCACCTTTTCGCACAACTTCTCTGCCTGCTCTTCGGTGATATGTTTACCTGTAGCTTCGAAGTTGTTGATTATGTAGGGCAACCAGTATTCTTTGGATATTCGCTTCAATTGCATCATCTGACCGAACTTATAAAAGGGACTCCTGGAATTGTTGAAGATTTTCTTCATCATGTGCATCTTACTCCCATACAGACAATAGGTCGTATGGTGCTGCAACTGCCATTCTGAACGCAACATTGACTCCAGTCTTTCCCAATGAGGAATAATGGCCAATTGCTGAAACTCGTCAATACATACTATGACACGGATTCCTTTCTCTATTGCAATCTTCTCAGGGAGCTGAAGAATCGTTTCCGGATTCTCTTTCACAGGGTTTATCCTCAAGTCCACCTCAATAGAGTTCATTGGATAAGCAATTATACGCATGCGTATAATACAACTGCGTATATTTTTATTCTTTTTTAAGATAAATCTTGATTTTCACCTGATTCTGAACCACAGCAAAGAGCACATGGGGCTGCAAAACAGGAAGAATGCACTTGAGGGAAAGTGTTGCTTAGTGACACCACAGAGGCCAAGAACTAGCAGCCCGAGAGCTACGAAGGCACCCAGGCCCTCTACAATGGCATCACCTTCGAAAAGGACAAGAATTTCAATGATGAATGACGGGGTGAGAATTCAAACGAAGCGACAGCAGCCTCTGAAGGGGTTGGTCTGACGGCCTCAAAATCATCAAATAAAATGATTCAAAAATAATGTAAGACACGCAGAGTATTATTGGTATTATTCTTCAAACACATATCCGAAGCCTGTGCGGCTGACAATGTTCTGAGCGTAGGGACCCAGCTTCTTTCTCAGGCGGGTGATGTTGACATTCACGGTCCGGTCTGTCACGATGACATCAGACCATACGCTATCCATCAGATGCTGGCGTGACAGCACCTTCCCGCCGTTGGCCAGAAGTTGGTGAAGCAGTTCAAACTCTGTAGGGGTAAGGTTTGCGGGATTGCCGTCAACAGTTGCCACCTTCTTGTCGAGGTTCAGGCACAGACCATTGTAGCTGAGCAGATGCTTACCCAGACGGGCTTCAACAATGTTCATGACATAGTCGCCTATTTTCTCGCAGTCAGCCACTATGTCGTTATAGAGCGTGCCGAGCACATAGGAATACTGATGAGAGTTGACACCCGTAACGGTCTCTCCCCTGAGCTGGTTGCGCAGTTCATTGATGTCTTTTTCAATGGAGAGGGAGTCAGCCAGCGAGAGGTCTTTGCGACGGCCGCTCACCACGACAATCATCTGAACCACAGCCTCGTTCACCAATCGAAGCATGTCATGCAGACTGGCGTATTGCTCGGCAGAGAACTCCTCTTTGTTCTCACGCAGATGGTTGACAGTACGTGCCATCTTGTAGCAGGCATCGCCGATAGACTCCAGCTCGCCAATCTGTCGGAGCATCACACGTGTCTTCTCCTTCGTGTCGTCCGACAGGTGTTCGTTGCCTACCTGTTCCAGATAGTTCGCTATCTCAATCTCCATGTTGTCGGCAATGGTCTCATAGCGTTCAATGCGGGCAAACTGGCTTTCAAACTCTTTCTTGTCCCTCTCATCGATCAGCACGCACACCATTCCAAACATACGGTGCATACGTTCAGCAAAGTGCACCACTTCCTTCTGCGCCTGCAGCACAGCTATTTCCGGAGTCTGTATCACACCGCTGCTGATGAAGTGCAGCGTATTGGGATGCATGGCCTCCTCAGTGCTTTCAGGCAGAATCCGGCAAACTATCCGTTCCATCTGTGGAATCAGCCCTATGAGCAAGGCAGTGTTCAGCACATTGAAACAGGTGTGGAACATGGCAAGTACAACGGGGATCCGCTCTGCCTGCCCCGACATAGTAGGGTCATAGCCAATGAGGCTGCACACCATATTGACAAAGGGATAGAACACCACGAGCACCCAGATGACGCCAAACACGTTGAACAGCAGGTGAGCCAGTGCGGCACGTCGCGCCTCAGTGCCAGCGCCAAGAGCCGCCAGGTTGGCCGTTGCCGTCGTGCCGATATTCTCGCCCATCACCAATGCAATACCCATATAGATAGGTAGCACCCCAGTGGAGCAGAGCAAAATGGTGATGGCCATCACTGCAGCCGACGACTGCACCACACAGGTAATGACAGTTCCGGCTGCCAGGAAGGCCAGAATGGTGAGATAGCTGCCCGTGTCGAACGAGGCAAAGAAACTGACCACATCGGCATTATGAGCCAGGTCCATATCACGCCCCACGCTGCTCAGCATGACCAGCGACCAGAACAGGAATGCCATTCCAAACAGGAAATCTCCAGCTACCCGATGACGTTTCTTGTAGATGAGCACCATGCCGATGAGGAAGGCAGGAAACACCACAACGGTCAAGTCGAGGTTATAGCCCAGCGACATGATCCAAGCAGTAAGTGTTGTGCCGATGTTCGCCCCCATGATGACCGAGATGGCTTGTGCCAGCGTGAGCAGTCCAGCAGAGACGAACGAGACGGTCATGACCGTTGTTGCCGACGATGACTGTACGGCACAGGTCACCATCGTGCCTGTCAGCATGCCGCTCAGCCTGTTGCCGGTCATCCGTGCCAATATGTGTCGCAGACTTGGTCCTGCCATCTTCTGCAGGGCGTCGCTCATCGTCTTCATGCCGTAGATGAGCAATGCCAGCGAGCCGAGCAGTCTTAGGAATAATTCAATTGTCATATCTATGTTTGCTTTCAATTTCAGGTGCAAAGTTACGGAAAAATGAGCAAAAACAGTAGAAAAGGCCGGTTACAATTCGGTTACAATTGATAATTGAACCTATTCTGAGCGTAATGCGACAGAAAGGCTTTTCTTCATAGAGTGGGTTCTTTGGAGCCTTCAAACGTTGGGCTATGTCAATATGTTCAATCGGGGTGTAGGACATGTCCAGACTGTCTTGAAGAAGAATGGCAACCTACCCGCAGAGTTCAACGTTAATCTTATCACGGCATTCAAGGTTGAGGGGTATGTTGCCCCAAGCTATGCAACAGATAATGGCGGTAAAATTGGCGGTAATGTTGGCGGTAAAAATGGCGGTGATGTCCCCAGCTTGTCCCTAGCTTGTCCCCAGTTTGTCCCCAGTTTATCCCCAGCTTTGTCACAAGTCTTGTCACAAGACGAAGAAAAGGATGCAAGTATTGATGCAAAAGATGCAACCTCCAGTTCAAAGGTTGCAACCTTGGATGAAAAGGCTGCAAGTTTGGCGGACAGTAGACGAAATAGCGCAATTCGCAAACAGAGACAAGAACTATATAAGGAACCCCATTGATAGTCAAAAGGACTTCAATAGTTACGTATAATTGCTCATTTATGGATGCAAAAGTGAAGAAAAAGGCATAAAAGTGATTGAATTTTGCAAAAAAGATGATTTTTCTTCGTTATTTTGTAGGAATTTGGCTAATTTTGTACGCGTATTTAATTATAATAAGGTACAACCTCGTCAAAATAGAAAGTATATTAAAGAATCGGCATTATGTCATACTCAAAGATTAAGGAAATTAAGACCCGTCTCTGGGACAAGTACGATGTGAGTATTATCGCCAACAAAGACGTAAATATCATCGTTGGTATCAATGGCAGTGGCAAAACCACCTTGCTGAATGAGATTTATAAGCTTGCACTGGGAAATCTTGAAGATAAAAATCAAGTTATATATGTGCCGTCTATCGATAATATAGCCATGCGTGACAAGCGCAAAACATCCAATGCGCTGACGCAGGATTTAGAGTTCTATATGTTCGATATGAAAACAGGGCCATCTATGATGTACTATCGTATGTCAATGATAGATGCTTCCGCTGAGAAACAGGCTGAGATGAAAGCACGAATTGAGGATTTCCGCTCTGTCATCAATGGGCTGTTTCAAGAGACAGAAAAACATATTGAAATTGAAGGGAACAAATTCAATATTGTTTCCAAGGGTCAGATACTACCTATAGACGCCCTGTCTTCTGGCGAAAAACAGATTCTGCTGATTATGCTTCGTGTGTTTCTTCTGGAAGGAAAGGAGTCTTATGTATTACTTGATGAACCCGAGAACTCCCTCGACATCAGTTGGCAGTATAAACTGATTGATACGCTTACCAAACTCAATCCCAATGCCCAGTTCTTTATCGCCACACATTCCCCAAGTATATTTGGTGCAGGATGGGGTGACAAGATTATATATATGGAAGATGTTACAACCCCAGTTAAGTAATGGATATGAATAGAATCGAAGAACAAGCACGATACTATCAAAATCTTCCATTGCGTGACAGGAGTGTAAAGGCAGTTGTGCATCTGGAGGATGCTGAAGATGAACTTTTTTGGAATCATCAACTCCAAAAAGCATCACCTGCTGCCTACCATTTTCTGGTACAGAAGGATATGCCGAAATTGATAATGTACAATCAGATCTCGTTAAAATAACCTCAGCATAATAAGAATGGAAAATAGAATCAAAGTAGTTCTCGCGGATAAGAAGAGAACAAACAAGTGGCTATCCGAGCAGTTGGAGTGTGCACCGACTACCGTGAGTAAATGGTGTACCAATGCCAGCCAGCCACCTATGGAGACATTCGTCAAGATTGCAGAACTCCTCGAAGTCGATATAAACGAACTGTTGAGGATAGAGAAAAGCAAGTAATCGTATTAAAGGGTAGATGGTGTATACCTTTAAGTGGTAAAACTGTAAGAAAAGCAAGCATGGATAAAATAGAATCAAAACCAATGCCACATTTCAAGAAAGGCGATGCTTTTGTAGAAAGCACTCCGCACCCTCTCGTTTTCATGGAGGTTAACGAGGTGGAAGTGGGACCTGGCGATAAAGACTTCTGCATTGTAACATGGTACTCTCTTAACGAAAGTGGTCTCAATGCTCAGCGTCGATTCCCTATGGTTGCTGTTGATGGAGGGTTCTGCAACTTCGAACCAATCTCTCGGAAACTTCTCAAAGAGGCTAAAAGCTTGATGCACCAATACGATGCAGAAGCTAGACAGTTGAAGGATAAGAAAACAGCGAAGTCACTGTGCAAGGAATATACTCGCAAATTGACAGAACTGCTTCCCGATGCAGCAGAAAGACTTGCGATAGCAGAGCAAGAAGCAAAGAAGATAGTGACATACAAATGGCTCGACTGCACCGATGACAATTACTGGGTGGAAGAAGATCCTGACCTCAATGACATGTACGTTACACTTGTCTGTTACTCTTCCGAATCACACGATGATGAGAATAACGAAAACATTACCGTACAATTTCTCTATCTGCATGATGACTGCCCGTATGGTTGGGATACGCTTGCAAAATGTGGGGCCAAGTATATGGTGATAGAGAGACCGAAGAAGTAAATCATATTGATGTGATTATAGTTGGTGGAGAAATAGAAGAACAACAAGTAGATATGGCAAAGAAAGCAAGTAAGAAAGAAGAAACACTGAACCTTGACAACATCTTGTTCAAGTGTCGAGATATATTAAGGCAAGCAAAGAACTCTGGATCGTTCTTTGAAAAGCGTGATATGATGCTGACTCTCGTGTTCCTCCGCTTTATGGGCGAGAAATACGAGGATGGTGTAGCATCGCTCCGTCAGCGACTCATTGAGGAAGGGTTAGATCCAGACAACGAGGAGATTATCAAGGCTTTCTTCGATGATGCCACTTTTGCAGATGGCACGTTCGATTTGCCTGTTGAGGCTCGTTGGTCAACTATCATCAATACGGCTGCCCCTCAACTGAATGTGGTTCTTGATACTGCTTTGCGTAGTATTGGTGAAACTAATCCAACGCTAAAGGGTTGTTTCGTGGAAGGTACATTCACCCAGCGCAATCTTGGTGCAAACGACATGAAGAAGATTGTGGATGAGGTCAACAAAATTAGTCATAAGACTTTTGGTGAAGAGAAAGACCTGATAGGCCGCGTATATGAGTATTTCTTGAAAGAGTTTGCTGTTAATGCCACGAAGGAGGAAGGTGAATTCTATACTCCACATGATGTGGTTCAGCTCATCGCTACAG